>Ga0335084_10005405_pt1 | contig 12634 bp, 13 predicted proteins | sample Lox_Sample_44_FD_206721 | JGI IMG/M metagenome (GOLD analysis project Ga0335084, IMG submission 206721) | Soil microbial communities from Loxahatchee National Wildlife Refuge, Florida, United States - Lox_Sample_4.4 | ecosystem: Environmental > Terrestrial > Soil > Wetlands | place: USA...
CGTCGCGCCGATGCCGGCGGACTCGAACCAGAACGGCGACATCTTCGGCGGCTGGATCATGGCGCAGGTGGACATCGCCGGCGGCATCGTCGCCGGCCGGGTCGCGCGCGGCCGCGTCGCCACGGTCTCGGTGAATTCCTTCGTCTTCAAGCAGCCCGTGCAGATCGGCGACGTGCTGTCCCTCTACACCGACGTCATTCGCATCGGCAATACCTCGATCACGATCAACGTCGAGGTCTTCGCCGAGCGCGGGCGCGCCGAGGCGCACGTCGTGAAAGTCACCGAAGCGACGCTCACCTACGTCGCCATCGATCGCGAGGGTAAGCCACGCGCCGTGCCGAAATAGCCGGCGCTACCTGTTCAGGTGCTCGAGCGCGAACAGCATCGGCTGGGGCGACACCCGGACCAGGCCTTCGAACCCCGCCCCCATTTCGAGGATCAGGAACATCGCGCCGGCGACCGACAGCGCGCAGACGACCAGCGTGATGATCACGGTCGCGTTACTCGGCGCGAACAGGCCGAAACTCGTGAATGTCACGGCGAGCCAGAACACGAGGATGACCAGGAACGGCGCCGGCACCGAGGAGCCCAGGCCCGAAAAGACGGCCCAGCGCTCGTCCAGCAGCGATTCGGAGAGCGCCAGCGCGCGCGACTGCTGAGCCCGCTGCTCCTCGGTCTTCGGCGCGAGGCTGCGGATCAGCGCAGGAATCTGCTCGACGCGATTCAACGCCTCCGTCGGATCGAGACTCACGGGCCCGGACTGCCCCTTCGGCCAGATCATCTCGATGCGATGTGCCACGACCTCCTTGAGCACGTGGCGGATGTCGGCCGTTTCCGCGCCGTACCGGGCGAGCGCGCGGTCCAGCGACAGGATATCCGCGGCGCCGCGCTTGACCGCGGCGTCCAGGTTGTCGAAGGAGTTCTTCGCCGAGGCGGTCACGAGGCCGAGCACCAGCGCGGTAATCGTGGCGACCAGTCCGATGCCCAGCTTGACGGAGTCGCGAGACTCCGCACTGAGGTGGTGATCAGGCAGGACGCCGCGCAGCCGCATTCCGCCCAGCGCGCCGCCGAGCGTGATCGCGAAGACGCAGGAACCGACGACGACGGAGTTCACGGGTTAGGACGCGATTCACTGCGGCGTGCAGGCGCCGAACGCGAGGACGGCGTTGTCGCCGTTCAGGAAGCTCGCGCTCAGCTTTCCGCTCGTGGCGTCGAGCACCAGCGTCCAGGCGAAACCGAGCTCGGTGCCCTGCATCAGCACCTGGGAAGGGCTGCGCTCGATCGTCCTGATCGGCGTGGTGCGCTTCGGCCCGGCGATCACCTGCTTCGCGAAGTCGATGCGCATGAACTGCGGCAGGCCGAGGCTGTCGGGCAGCTCGCGCGAGCAGGTCTCTCCGGCCGCGCAATCCTGCGCTTCCATGGTCGCGCAGATGAGCGGCTTGCTGCCGTCGAAATCCGCGGCGTCTGCGGCATTCCAAGCAAGGCAAAGCATTGCGAAAAAGAGAATTTTTTTCATGTTCGTGTTTTCCTAGCGGATCGTGTAGCCGCGCGCTTCCATGCACGCCGCGACTGCCCGGTTGTAGGTCGCCAGCTGGCTCTGCGCATACTGCTGGTTCTGCTGCTGCTGCTGCGAAGCCGACCGCTGCTTCTGGCGCTGGCGAGCGCCGCCCGCCATGATGCCGACCACCGCGCCGCCGGCCGCTCCGTCGCTGCCGCCGATCGCCCCGCCTACGACGCCGCCGATCAGCGCGCCCTTGACGCGCTCGCCCTGCGGCTCCGGCGGCGGCGGCTGGTTCGACGCCTGATACGCGACCTGCGCGGGATCGATGCCCGTATTCTGCGTGGCCCAGGACCGGCACTGGCCCATGTCGGCGTTCTGCTGCTGCTGGCTCTGCCCCTTGGCGGGATAGATGATGGGCTGCTGCGCCCAGGCCGGAGCCGCGAGCGCGCAGGCGGCGATCGCCGCCGCGAACGCATTGCTTTTCGATCGCATGGAACTGTTCTCCTGTGAAATGGAAGCGGCGCGGCGCCCTAGAACGCCTCGATCGCCGAGCCTATGTAGAGATAAAAGGCCGAGCGGCCGCCTTCGGACCGGCCGTAGGCGAAATATACCGGGCCGAGCTTCGAGTCGATGCCGAGGAACGCCGAGCCGGAGAAGATCACGCCCTTGGCCGACGTGCCGTCGGCCCTTTGCCAGACGTTGCCCGCTTCCAGCGTGCCGCCCGCGTAGATCCCCGTGCCCAGCGTCTCGTTCAGGTCGCCGATGCGCCGGCGATACTGCACCGTGCCGAGAGCATATTCGCGCCCGACGAGCTGCGCGGTCCGGTAGCCGGAGAACTGGAACATGCCGCCCAGCTTGAACTGGTCGTAGAGGGGCACGTTGCTGTTGAAATCGGTTCCGCCGCGCGCCGCCACGGTGAACACGTTGCGCCCGAACGACTGCACCTTCAGGAACTGGGCATTGAGGTACTTGTAGGACTGGTCGGCCCCCAGCCCGGTGCTCGACCAATACCCGAGGATGCTTGCCGAGCCGCCGCGGGTCGGATAAAGGCGCTGGTCGAGCTGGTCGTAGGCGAACCGGAACGTTGCCGCGCCCGCGTCGTTGCCGCCGGGCGCCTGCACCGTGTCGTCGCCCAGCGTCTTCCTCGTATCGACGCGCCCGCGCAGCAACCCGACGCGGGCCTCCCCCCACGAACCCAGCACGGCGCCGGCTTCGAGGCGTGCGCCATACCGGCGCACGTCGAACTGGCCGACCTCGGTATTGGCCCGGTAGACGTACTGGAGAATCTGGTTGGCGTAGACGTTAGGTGCGACGAAGAACGTCTGCGACTTCTCTACGGGCTGGTAGAACTCGGCGAGGAAGGCGTTCGGGTGGCCGAGCTGCGCCGCGACGCGCGCTTCGCCGCCCAGGTCGTTGAGCCAGCGCTTCTCGTAGTCCACGCGCAGCCCCCAGTAGGTGTCGCCCTTGAAGTCGGTGCTCAGGTTGCCGTCGAACTTGAGGTAATCCGGGCCGTACGGCTTCTCGGTCACGTCGTACACGAGCACGTTGCGCCCGTTTTCCGTGACCATGTGGCTGCTGACGGCCGTGAAATCGCCGCGCTCGACCAGGTGCGACGAGTCCACATCCGCCTTGTCCGGGTCGTAGGTGTCTCCGGGCTTGGTCACGAGATGCGTCTTCATCACCTCCGCGTTCGTCACCTTGGTGCCTTCGATGCGCACCTCGTCGATGACCACGCGGCGCACCTCGGCGAGCTCGTGCAGGCTTCCGCGCCAGGCGGCGTATTCCGTCGCCGGCAGGCTGTAGCGCGCAAGCGACGCGGCAGCCCTGCGCGCGGCCGCTTCGCCGATCGGAATCGCTTCGGGAACCTTGTTGAAGTCCCCGGAGGTGATGTCCGTGAGGATCACCGGAATCGCCACGTCCCTGGAGGTCAGCGTCGCGAGCTGCGCCTTCTCGTTCGACTCGATGGCGATGTTCATCGCCTGCCCGAGCACCTTCAGCGCGCCCTGCAGGTTGTCGCGCGTCGCCGCCGGATTGCCCACCGGCACCGCGATGACGACGTCGGCGCACATCTTGCGCGCGACATCCACCGGCAGGTTGCGCACCAGCATGCCGTCCACGTACAAGCGGCCGTTGTACTCCACCGGCGCAAACGCGCCCGGCACCGCCATGCTCGCGCGCATCGCCACGGCGAGGTCGCCGTGGTCGAAGACCATCACCTGGCCGCTCTCGAGGTCGGTGGCGACTGCGCGGAACGGGATGGGCAGCCGGTTGAAGTCGGAGGTCTGCCGCGCGCGGCTCACGATGCGGCGGAAGAGCTCCTCGATCTGCTGGGTCGGCACGAAAGCGCCGGGCAGCACGATATCGCCGTCCTTGACCCCGACCTCGAAGCCGTTCGTGAAGATGAAATCCAGTCCCTTGCGCCGCATCGGATAGTCTTCGCGCGGCGCGCTCTTCAGGACCTCCTTCCAGTTCACGTCCGATACGACCGCGGCGAGCTGGTCCGCCGGCAGCCCGGCGGCATACGCGGCGCCTACGATGGCGCCCATCGAGGTGCCGGCGATGCAATCCACGGGGATGCGCATCTCCTCCAGCACCTTGAGCACGCCGATGTGGGCGCCGCCCTTGGCGCCGCCGCCGCCCAGCACCAGCCCGATGCGCGGACGCGCGCCCGGCGCGCTGTCCGCCGCTTCTCCCGGCCGAGGACCCGCCAGGAGCGGAAAAACCAGGCTCAGGCCGATGGCCGTGCGCAGGACGCGGGACGCATGCATGGCGAATAGCGTTCATTTGACCAACCCCCCTGCTTGCGGCCTATTGGACTTTGGTCCAACTGGGGCGCCGCCGCGCCCGAGACTAAGATGCGCCCATGGCCGGCATGGCAGAGCGAGGGCGGGTCCTGGGGCAACTGCTGTCCTGGCTGGTCCTCGCGCCTGCCGTCGCCTGGGGCAGTGCGGCCCTCTGGTTCGACGGCCCCGCCGAGCGCTGGCTGGCTGGCCTGCTCGCGGCCGGCTTCGCCTTGGGCGCGGTCGCCGCGCTCGGGCTGCTGCGACCGTTCCGGCTCGCGGCCGCCGCCGTGCTGGCGGCGTTCGAGCTACTGCTCGCCTGGTGGCTCAACATCCCGCCCAGCAACGACGGCGACTGGCAGGAGGACGTCGCGCAGCTACCGAGCGCCTCGATCGTCGGCGACATCCTCACCGTGCGCAACGTGCGCAATTTCGACTACCGCAGCGAGACCGACTACGCGCCGCGCTGGGAGACGCGCAGCTACGACCTCAGGCAGCTGCGCGGCGCGGACCTCTTCCTCTCCTACTGGGGCCCTACGCTGATCGCGCACACCATCATGAGCTGGGAGTTCGCCGACGGCCGGCACCTCGCCGTCTCGATCGAGACGCGCAAGAAGAAGGGCCAGACGTATTCCGCGGTGCTCGGCTTCTTCCGCCAGTACGAGATCTACTATGTCGTCGCCGACGAGCGCGACGTCGTCGGCCTGCGCGCGGCGCACCGCGGCGAGCAGGTCTTCCTCTACCGGCTGAAGAACCCGCCTGCGCTGGCGCGCGCCGTGCTGCTCGACTACCTGAAAGAGGTCAATCGCCTCGACGCAAAGGCGGAGTGGTACAACGCGCTCGTGCACAACTGCACCACCACGATCCGCCACCATGCGCAGAACGTCGCGGCCGGCCGGCCGTTCGACTGGCGCATCCTCGCCAACGGCCACATCGACGAGATGGGCTACGAGCGCGGCCAGATCGACACCAGCCTGCCGTTCGCCGAGCTGCGCCGGCGCAGCGACATCACCGCAAAGGCCAGGGCCGCCGCCAGCGACCCGGGCTTCTCCCGTATCATCCGCGAAAACCTGCCAGGAGGTCACCCGCCATGAACCCCATGCTCTTCATCGCCATCGAATTCTCCGACGGCTCCAAGGTCAAGTACTCGTTCCCAGCGCAGGCCCCCAACAGCGCGGCGCGCCAGATGAAGATCGAGGATTTCCTGAAGGGCCGGCACTTCGTGATCCAGACCGAGGGCCGCCTGATCATGTATCCGATGGAGAACATCAAGGCGATCGAGATGTCCACGGGCGGGGAGAGCCTGGAGGGCGTCAAGCTGCCGCTGCACACCATCCGCGACGCGAAGCTGCAGGAACGCTAGCGCTACTTGCTCGGCTGAACCTGGCTCGCGGCCGCAGCTGCCGACGCGACCGCGTCGCCGCCGCCTGCGACCTGCACCGTGGGAAACGCGAACTTGATGCCGTTCTCGTCGAAGGCCTTCTTGATCATCGCGAAGGCCTTGCGGCGGATGACGAACTGCTCGTTGGGCAGGGTCTTCATCTTCATGCGGATCTGGATGGCGAAGTCGCCGAACTGCTCGACGCCCTGCATCTTCAGCGGCTCGATGAGCTTGGGCGCGAACTCGGGGTTGGCCGCCAGCTCCTGGCCGATCTTCTTGATCAGCTTGCGCGCCTTCTCCAGGTCGCTGTCGTAGGTGATGCCGATCGTCATCTTGTCGATCACCCAGTCGCGGCTCATGTTGCGCAGCCGCCGGATCTCGCCGTAGGGAAGGATGTTGATCGCGCCGCGGTGGTGGCGCAGGAAGAGCGAGCGCAGCCGGATCTTCTCGACCGTGCCCTTGGATTCGCCGACCTCGATGTATTCGCCCACGCGGAAAGCGTCGTCGGCGAGGAAGAACGCGCCCGAGACGATGTCGCGCACCAGCGTCTGCGCGCCGAAGGCGATCGCCACGCCGAGGATGCTCGCGCCCGCGAGCAGCGGCAGGATGTTGATGCCGAAGGCGGCGAGCACGCCCAGCACGGTCACTACGACGATCGTCCCGTTCAGCGTAGCGCGGATGAGCGGCAGCAGCGTGCCCAGGCGCGAGGCTACCGCGCCGCCGGCCTCGTCGTCGGTGCGGCCGGCGGGCAGGCCGCCGTCCTTCGCCGACAGCCGGTCGAGCGCAATGCGCGAGACCGACCAGAGCAGGTACGCGAGCAGCAGGATGATGAAGATGCCGAGCATTTCCCCGGCGAGCCGCTCGCCCAGGCCGTGCTCGGCCATGCTCAGGAAATTGATGTTCCATAGCCCTGCCACCATCACGGCGCCGGTCACGGCGACGACGATGTGCACCGCCTTGCGCAGCACGGGCTCGTAGCTGATCTCCGCTTCGGGAGCTTTTCCGACCGCACGCCTCGCCACCAGGGCGTGCACCACGCGAACGAGGAACAGGTCTACGATCGGCAGCGCGATCAGCAGCAGCACGCTGAGGATTCCCCTGGCGTGGGGCGGGCGCCCTTCCAGCACCGCCAGCAGGATCGCGGCGTAGACGGCGAGGAGGTAGGCGCTAGCGAGGATCGGCCAGAGCTCGGCGAACAGGTGCGCGAGCGGGCTGCCCTGCGGGCCGCGCACCAGCGCGCCGATGTGGTGGCGGATCGACCATATCGTGGCGAACGTCGAGAGCAGCATCAGCGTCGGGAAGATCAGCCCCAGCACTTCGGTCGCGGACGCCGGCGCGCCGAGGCGCTCGAGCAGGAAGCGCAGGGCCGTGCCGACCAGGTAGATGGCCGCCGCCTGGAGGAAACCGTTGTGCAACCGCCGCGCGCCCTGGTCGTCGAGCGGCAACATGCGCAGGGACGGCGCGCCGGGCTCGAGCAGGAAGCGCGAGGCGAGCGCCAGGACACGGAACGACACGACTGCGCCGATGAGGGTGAGCGTCAACAGGCGCGAGGGTTCGTGGCCCTGGTAAAGCGCATAGAAAATGGCAATCGCGGCGATGCCGAATACGGCGAGGCCGCCGAGGTCGAGGAGAAAGCGCAGAAGATTGCGCGTCGACTGGGCCGCGAAGCCCTCGTCGTGCCGCTCGTCGAGGCGCGCGCGGTGCGCGCGCAGGCCGTGCCGGTAGAGGCGCTCGACCGCCCAGGAGAGCGCGAGCGCGAGCACGTTGACCAGGAGAACCTTCAGAAGATGCCCGGGCCCGCGACCCTCCTGGAACTTGTCGTAGGCATCCTGCAGCGCCAAAGGGAAATCGCCGACTGCCTGGAACATCACGTCGATGCGCTCGCGCACCGCGCGCGACTCCTTCTCCATCGACATGACCATCCCGGACATGTCGTCGGGCGCGGGCTTGGACGGCGCGGCGGCGCGGTCGAGCTGCTGGATGAGGAGCTGGCGGACCTCCGCGTCGGTCAGGCGCGACGTGAGCTCGCGGATCGACTCCTTGGTGAGCGGCTCGGGCAGCTTCGGCGCGGCCTTCTCGGCCGCGGCCTTCGGCGGCTTGGGCAGGGCCTGCCCGATCGCCGCCGCCGGCGCGACCGCCACGCAGAGCGCGAGTGCGGCCGCCAGCCACCGCCGGTGGATCGAAAGCGTGGAAGCCTGCCGCGCGTGCGGCGTCATGGCGCCTTACTTCAGGTCGGCGTCGACCGAGTAGAGGGTGCCGCCCCAGGTCGCCTGTACCGCGCTGCCGGATTCGGCGACCTGGTAGATCTCGATGCTCGGGTTGAAGGAACGCACGGATCCTTCCTTGCCGGTGCTGATCGAGCCGCTGATGTCGCCGCCCGTGTTGCCCGCGAGCCTGAACTGGTCCATCGCGTCCTTGGTCTTGAAGACGAAGATCTGGAAGACGCGCTGCTTGCCGACCCCGGGGCCCGTTCCGGCGCGCGTGCTCAGCATGAAGACGGGTGTCTTGGTCGCGTTGTCGAACAGCACGCCCTTGCCCTTCTGCCCGACCAGCAGGATGGCGTAGATCGAGTTGATGTCGAATACCGCGTAGCCGACCGCCTTTTCGACGGCCTGGCGCGCATCCGGCTGCACGCTGTAGAGCCGGTCCAGTCCATCGGCGGCGAGCTTCAGCCGCGCCTCGCGCTCGGCCGCCTTCTGCTCGGCGGTCAGCTTCTCGGTCTTCTCCTTGGGCGCGGCGACGACCTCCGGGCCCGCGGCGAAAAGGCCGGCGGCGAGGACTGCGGCGAATAGTGCGTTGGCGGTGGCTTTCATGTCTTCCTGCTCCCTGAAAAGGCTACGGTGCCAGCGGCACTTCGGCCGCGATTTCGTATTTGACGAGGATGCGGATCTTGTTCTCGAGCTGCATATAGCGCGCGTACTTGCGCCCCGGCAGGACCTTGGCGAGCCTGGGCATGATCGAGCGCTTGAGCTGGGCCTCGGCGTCCTCGATTGCCACGGCCTCCTCCATCAGCTTCTTCGCCCGCTCGTCGGTGAGGCTCCTGGCGTTGTACTCCTTCGCGTAGGCGGTGATCACCGTCGCCAGCCGGTCATTGATCTTCTGCAGGCCCTTCTGGTACTCGTCATAGATCGGCCAGAAGGCCTTCGCTTCCGCCTCGGTCAGGTCCATGTTCGCGGCGACCACCAGCTTCTTGTCGGCCTGCAGCTTCTCCCGAAGGATCTGCATGTTGTCGGCAGGCTGGGCGGCAGCCGGCTTGCTTTGCGCGATAGCCGGCGCGGCGAGCATCGCGGCCGCAATCAACACGAGGAAGCGCATGAAGTTCACGATGATCCTTTCCAGGGCGGGTTTGACGTCAGATTGCCATCGGTGAGAATGCCTCGGCGGCGCAGGACCCGCTATTGGACCAAAGGGCAATGATCAGGGGGACGGCATCGCGCGGATTGCCGCGGCAATGTCGCGGCTGACGGCGGCGAGGGCGCGCCCGTGCGCGGCCACGAGGTCGCCATAGCCGGGGCCGCCCGCGGGCTCGCGCACCGACGACCGTCCGCTCCTCAAGGCGCCCTTGGCCGGGCTCAGCTGCCAGAGGACTTCCACCGTGGCGGCTTCGCCCAGCGCCGAGTCGAAGCGCTGCACGTCGACGATCAACCGTACGCCGGCGTGCACGTCCGCGCTCAGCGGATAGACGAAGACGCTCGCCCCCAGCTGGGAGCGCAGGTTCTCCGCGATGGTGCGCGCGATCTCGTCGCGCAGCGGCCCGCTCCAGCGCTCGAACTCCGAGATCGACACCTGGTTCGCGCCGGTGCGCAGCACGATCTGCGGCCGGTCGATGCCCTCGGGCACGGTCACCGCGCCGATCGCGATCACGCCGGGTGCCTTCGCCTCGGCTCGCGCCGGTTCCGCGGGCGGGCTCAGCGTGTAGAAATGCGTCGCGGGCGAGCTGCCGCAGCCGGCGAGCGCTGCGGCCGCAAGCAGGATTGCCGGCCATCCGGATGTGCGCGTCACTTCTTCTCCTCTTTCCTGTCCTCTGGCTTGTCCGCCTTCGCGTCCGCGGGCTCCGCCTTCTTGCCGCTGATCAGCGCCTCGGGGTGGCGGTCGAGGTAGTCGGCGAGCGCTCGGAACGCCGCCGCCGCGCGCGCGACCTCGCGCATCGCGCTGCGCGCGTCCTGCGACAGCGGCGAGTCGGGCTTGAGCGCCGCGTCGGCGGACCGCAGCGCCTCGCGCGCGTCGGTCAGCAGCGCGCGCGCGTCGGGCATCAGCTCGGCGTCGATGCGGTCCATCATCCGCGTCGCGCTCTTCAGCGTCGCCTGCAGGTCGGCGCCGATCTCCTCGAACGGGATCTTCTTGATTTTCGCGGCGACGGAGCTCAGCGTCTCCTGCAGCTCGAGCAGGCTGCTCGGCACCGTCGGCATCTCGGGCAGGTCGTCGTCGTCGAGCCGCTCCCCGGGCCGCGCCTTCACCTTGGCGGCCGCAGGGAAGAAATCGAGCGCCACGTAGAGCTGGCCGGTCAGCAGGCTCGCCGTGCGCAACTGCGCGCGCAGCCCGCGCTTGATCATGCCGGCGAGCAGCGCGCGCCGCTGCTCGTTGCTCAGCACGGGCGCCTTCGATTTGCTGTTCGAGCGCATGCGCCGCGGATAGAAGTCCGCGTTGACGCGGATATTGAAGTGCCGGCTCTGCGGATCCACGTGGGGCCTGATCGAGGTGACGGTGCCTACGCCGACGCCGCGGAAATCGATTTCCGCCCCGGGCTGCAGGCCGCGCACCGATTCCTCGAACACCATCGCCAGCTTCATGACGTCGGTTTCGGGGTTGCGCAGCGCCTCGTACCGGTTGGGAAACAGCCTGAATTCGGTTCCCGCCGCGGCCGGCGGCAGGTCCGCGGATTCGGAAGGCGTCTCGAACGCGAGGCCGCCGATCAGGATCGACACCGCCGACTGGGTGTCGATGGTCATGCCGCTCGAGTTGACCGTCACGTCGATGCCGCTCGCGTGCCAGAAGCGCGAATTGTCGTTGACGAAATTGTCGTAGGGCGCGCTGATGAAGATCCTCATGACGATGCCCCTGCCGGCCTTGTCCAGGTCGTAGCTGACGATCTGGCCGGCCTTCAGGCGCCGGTAGTAGATCGGCGAGCCGGCATCCAGCGAACCCGCGTTGTCGCCGCGCAGCGTGAAGAAGCGGCCGGCCTCGTTCACGGTGACGATAGGCGGAATTTCGAGCCCTACGAAATTCTCCCTCGGCTTGTCGGAAAGGCCGATATCCACGCCGACGTAGGAACCGGACAGCAGCGTGCCGATCCCCGTCACGGTGCCGCCGGAGAAGCGCGGGCGCACGACCCAGAAGCGCGTGTCCTCGACGAGGTAGCGCTTCGCGTCCTTGACGAGCTCGGCGGTGACGACCACGTGCGACGTGTCCGGCGCGAGCGCGACGCCCGTCACCAGGCCCAGGTCCACGTCCTTGTATTTCAGCTTGGTCTTGCCCGCTTCCAGCCCCTCGGCCGTCTGGAAGGCGATCGTGATCGTCGGGCCCTTCTCGAGGATCGCCTTGACCGCCAGCCAGCCGCCCACCAGCGCGGCCACGAGCGGGATCAGCCAGACGAGTTGCAGCGAGCGGCGCGACTTGGGCGCCGCGACCGCCTCGGGCAGCTCGGGCAGGGCCGGGGTATCAGGCATGGGATTTCCCCGAAGTATCCCAGATCAGGCGCGGGTCGAACGCCATCGCCGAAAACATCGTCAGGACCACGACCGCGCCGAAGGCGGCGGCGCCGGCGCCGGGCTGGATGGTCGCCAGCGCCTTCAACTGCACCAGCGCGACGATGACCGCCACCACGTAGATGTCGAGCATGGACCAGCGGCCTACGAATTCCACGAGCCGGTACAGGCGCGCGCGCTGCGCCTGCTGCCAGCGCGAGCGCCGCTGCACCGACAGGAGAAGGAGCACGAGCGCGAGCATCTTCAGCAGCGGCACCATGATGCTGGCGAAGAAGATGATCAGCGCCAGGTACCAGGAGCCCGAGGTCCAGAAGTAGACGACGCCGCTCATGATGGTGTCGGACTGCGAGCCGAACAGCGAGCTCGTCCGCATCATCGGCAGCGTGTTCGCGGGGATGTAGAGGATCATCGCGGCGATGAGCAGCGCCCAGCAGCGCGACACGCTGGCGGGCTTCCTCACGTGCAGCGGCGCGGCGCAGCGCGCGCAGCGCATCTCGTGCGCGCCCGGTACGGCGCGGGACAGCAGGCCGCAGACGTGGCAGCCGACCAGGCCGAGCTCCGCGGCGGTCACCGCGCGGCTCACGGCGCCGCCCCCGTCCGCCCCGCGGCTTCCGCCCTTTCCCAGAGCGCGCGCGGGTCGAACACCGCGGTGATGGCGGCCATGACCAGCATCAGCGCCGCGAACGACCAGAGCGCGATGCCGGGCACCACGCCCGCCAGGTGGGCGAGCTTGACCAGCGAAACGAGCACGCCGAGCATGAAGACCTCCACCATGCCCCAGGGCCGCACCGCCTGCAGCATGCGGAACACCAGCGCGAAATGCGGCGGCACGCGGCCGAGGCGCAGCGGCAGCAGCAGGTAGGTGAAGGCGGAGAGCTGCAGCGCGGGCATCGCGATGGTCGTGACGAAAACCAGGGCGGCCACGGATTTCATTTCCTCGTCCCAGAGCGTGTCCACCGTCTTGTAAAGCGTGGTCTGGATCACCTGCCCCTGCAGCGCGAGGCCGATGATCGGGAAGCTGTTGGCGATGACGAAGAGGAACACCGCGCCCGCGGTCAGCGCCAGCGTGCGCTCCAGGCTGTCCGGCCGGTCGCGGTACAGCTCCGCGCCGCAGCGGGCGCAGCGCGCCACGCCGCCGCGCGGCAGCGGCGCCTCGTGCTGCAGCAGGTCGCATTCGTGGCAGGCGATCAGCGGCGCACCCACGACGGCTAGAAGTCGCAGTGACTAGGGCTTGGCAGCCGCGGGCGGCACGCCCAGCTTGCGATCC
>Ga0335084_10005406_pt1 | contig 12634 bp, 13 predicted proteins | sample Lox_Sample_44_FD_206721 | JGI IMG/M metagenome (GOLD analysis project Ga0335084, IMG submission 206721) | Soil microbial communities from Loxahatchee National Wildlife Refuge, Florida, United States - Lox_Sample_4.4 | ecosystem: Environmental > Terrestrial > Soil > Wetlands | place: USA...
GCTCCCCTTCGAGGAGCCGGACGGTCGCGTCCACCTTCGCTGAGGAAGGCGAAACTCCGGGCCGCCCGGCCCGGGACCGGCAGCTGTTCGCCGGGAGCTGACCTCGTCCCGATCGTCCCGGGTCAGGAGAGGACGGCCGGCCCTCCCCCGAGCACGCAGGGGTGCTGGACGACGCTCCGGTCAGCGGCCGCCGTCGTGCGGGCCGTCCTCGTGGCAGGCACCGCCGTCGCAGTCACCGTCGTCGTCGCGGCACGCACCGCCGTCGCACTGTTCGTCGTCGTCGCCGTGGCAGGGGCCACCGTCACAGGCATCGTGATGCTCGTCGTTTCCGCCCGGGGCGACACAGACGCCGTCGTCGCACTCGAACCCGGTCGGGCAGGCCATCGACGTGGCGCTGCCGGTGGGCGTCCCGGCATCGTCGCGGTGGTGACCGCCGTCGCCCTCCTCGTCGCCCTCGTGCTCGCCGTCGTGCGCCTCACCGTCGTCGTCCTCACGGCAGGCCCCGGGGGCCACGCCGCCGTCGGCCACCGTCTCGAGCGCGAAGCGCACCTGCTTGAACCGGTCCAGGCGGAGGCGTGCCGTCGCCGAGCTCGCGCTCTCGGTCCGGGCATCGAGCCCCATCGGGGTTCCCGAGGAGGACTCGGTGACGCTCGAGAAGTGGGCCGGCCCGGCCACCGTGACCGAGAGGGTGGCAGGACGGGCCAGGCGGAGGTCCGCCGGCTCGAGCGCGACGGTGAGGGCGGCAGCGTCCCTGCGGGTCTTCACCGCGACGTCGACCGGGCTGCTGAGCGCGCCCGCGGGGACGGCCAGCTCCACGCCGGTGCCTGGGACCGAGAGGGTTCCCCCGGCGGGACCGAGCGTGGCCCGGGAGCCGGAGTCGCTGGAGCCGCACCCGACGGCCCAGCCGAGAACCAACCCGGCAACGAGGCCGGTGCTGGCGAGAAGACGACGGTGGTTGTTCATGGTCATCCCCAGTCAGGTGCACCCCCCTCCCGGGGAGATGCCTCACGCTTGCGATTGCCCCGACGGGGAAGGGCCCGTCACGGACATCGGTCGATCGCGCCCAGGAGAGATTTTCGAGTCGTCCGGGAACTTCCCGGACCAGGGAGGACACCGCGGGTGGCGAACGTTGCGATCAGCCGGGGCGGGTCATCGGCCAAGGCTGCGGCCGTCAGCGGCCGGTGCCAACCCCGGAGGTCGAGGCCTGGACAGGCCGACCCGCCCGCCGGCCCGCGGCGAGCTGCTCGATGTGGGCGAGGATCCGCCCCGCCGGGTCGCCGCCCTCCAGGCGCGCCAGCTCGGCGAGCCCGGTGGGACTGGTGACGTTCACCTCGATGAGGCGGTCGCCGATCACGTCGATGCCGACGAAGAGCAGCCCCTCCCTGCGGAGGGCGGGGGCGAGGCGCCCGCAGATCTCCCGGTCGCGCGCGGTGAGCTCGGTCCTCACCGGCCGACCGCCCACGGCCATGTTGGCGCGGTTCTCGCTGTCCAGCGGGACGCGGAGGATGGCCCCGAGCGGCTCGCCATCGAGCAGGAGGATGCGCTTGTCGCCCTCCCGGGCGGCGGGGACGTACGCCTGCGCCACCACCCAGTCACGCCCACCGGCAGTGAGGAGCTCGAGCATCGACGGCGTGTTCCGGTCGCCTCGCCGCAGCAGCACCACGCCCTCGCCGCCGTGCCCGTCGACCGGCTTGACGATGGCGCCCTCCGGCGCTTCCTCCACGAACGCGCGGAGCTGCGCCAGATCGCGGCTGACCAGCGTCTCGGGGGTGAGCTCGGGGAAGTGCAGCGCCCAGAGCTTCTCGTTGGCGGTGCGCAGGCCGGCGGGCGAGTTGACGTACACCGGGGAAACCCCACCGGTCGCCTCCACCAGCTGCGTCGCGTGGAGGAACGCCACGTCCACCGGAGGATCCTTCCGCATCCACAGCACGTCGAGCACTCCGAGGGGCACCTCGCGCTCGGCGACGACGCGGAAGTGATGCCCCTGCCGGTCGAAGACCTCCACCTCGCGGGTCCGGGCATGGATCTGGCCGCCCTGGTGGAAGAGCGCCTCCTGCCCGAAGCTGAGCAGCCGGTGCCCTCGCTCCTGGGCCACCCGCATCAGCGCAAAGGTGGTGTCGTGGTGGACCAGCACCTGCTCGAGCGGGTCCATCAGGAAGGCGATGGTGAGGGGCGCGGTCTCCACCTGGCGCGCACCGTAACCGAGCCCGGGGCCCGGCGCCCGGCACAGATCAGCCAGCGCGCCAGAGAGCAAACACGCTACCCCAGCCCATCGCCAGCAGGAGGACGAAGGTCAGATAGACCACCCACTCCAGTCGCTTCAGCGCACCGGCGCTCGCCACCAGGCCCTGCCCCATGGCGAAGGTCTGGATGCCGTTGGCCAGGTGATAGCTCACCGCCAGGATGCCGAGGACGTAGACCACCAGGGTGGGCGTGTGGTGCGCCATCTCGTGGGAGATCTCGGCGAAGGGCTCGGGCCGCCCCTCCACGAAGCGCGGCCGCGCCCAGGCGAGCCAGAGGTGCGCACCGACGAAGCCGAGGAGCCCAATCGCGCTCAGCCGCTGGAGCAGGTACTTGAGGTTCTCGTAGTAGCCGTACCGGACGTTGTTCGGGCGGGAGGAGGCGAGGCGGGCGATTCCCCACACCGTGTGCAGAACGAGCGGGAGCAGGACCACCACCGCCAGGAGCACCTGGCCCAGCGGGTGGCGCGCTCCGGTCACCTCCTGCTCCCAGGCCTGGGGGCCCCCGAAGGCGCTCAGGTTGTCCCAGAGGTGGAAGGCGGTCCAGATGCCGAGCGGGGCGATCGCCAGCAGCGAGGCGATGCGCGCGCGGTAGAACGCGCCGGTGGAGGCGATCGGGTGGGCGGTGTCGGCCATGGCGATTCCCCGTGATTTCAGCCGGAGGGCCGGCGTGCAAGCGGCTTGTGCATCGGTACCCACCCCCAGGTGCTGCATCCCATGAGCAGCAGGCCGCCTGGTACACTGGGTGGATCCAGTGGGTGATCTCCGTCAGGCGTGTGCGCGGCTGCTGCTCGTGGGGTTTCCGGGTCGGGAGGTCGACCGCGACGTCGGTGGGCTGATCGAGGCCGGGGTGCTCGGCACCATCCTCTTCGGCCGCAACGTGGGCACGGCCGCCGAGACCGCCCAGCTACTCCGGGCGCTCAAGCTGCGGGCGGCGCGTCCCTTCCCGGTGGCACTGGACCAGGAGGGCGGGCGGGTGGCGCGGCTGCGCGGGACTCCCTACACGGCCCTTCCGCCGATGCGGAGCATCGGTCAGCGTGCCGACGCGGAGCTCGCCGGGCGGGTGGGACGGCTGCTCGCCTTCGAGCTCCGGGCCACGGGGTTCGACTGGGACTTCGCGCCGGTGCTCGACGTCGACAGCAATCCGGCCAACCCGGTCATCGGTGATCGCAGCTTCGGATCGGACCCGGTGGAGGTCGCCCGGCTGGGGGTGGCCCTGGCGGAGGGGATGGAGCGAGGCGGCGTCGCCTCGTGCGGGAAGCACTTCCCCGGACACGGGGACACGCTTCAGGACAGCCACCTGACCCTGCCGGTGCTGGAGCATGGGCTCGAGCGCCTCGAGGCGGTGGAGCTGGTTCCCTTCGACGCGTACTCCCGGGCCGGGCTCGCCTCGGTGATGACCGCACACGTGCGCTTTCCTGCGCTGGGAGAAGACGTCGCGGCCACGCTGAGCCGGCGGTCGATCACCGGGCTGCTCCGGGAACGGCTCGGTTTCCAGGGCGTGGTGGTCAGCGACGATCTGGAGATGAAGGCGATCGCCGATCCCGCGGCGGCCGCGGTGGAGGCGGTGCGGGCCGGCGTCGACGTGCTGCTGGTGTGTCACCACGCCGCGGTGCAGCACCGGGTGCTGGAGGCGCTGATGGGCGCCGCACGGAGCGGGCACCTCCCGGAGGAGCGTCTCCGTGACGCGCACGCCCGGATCGACGTGCTGCTCCAGCGGTTCGTCCGGCCCGCCGAGGATCGCGTGGCAGAGCTCGGGTCCGCCGAGCACCGCCGGATGGTCGACGAGCTTGCGCTCGGCACCCCCGCGAGGACCCTCGCCGGCCGCGATCCCACCGCACGGCGGGACGCCCCGGGCTGACCGAGGTCCGACCTCCCGTCAGCTCGAGGCCAGGCGCACGGCGCCGAGGTGCGACGCCGCGGTGCCAGACACCTCGTTACCGACACCTCGTCACCGCCGAGTCCCGCCGAGGGTGTCGACGGTCCCCGTTTCCGGACTATCGCATCCTGGAACCGGCGTCCGCGTGGCCCGACCCTGCGTCGCCCGAGCCGCCCGTGCCGGAGTTGCTCGACAGATCGCTCGAGGACGCCGCGCCGGCGGAGGCGGACGAGCCGCGGTCCATGTCGCTCGACCCGGAGCGGGGCGGCGTGTCTCCGCCAGGTCCACGGGCCGTGGGCATGGACGTGGCCCCTCCCCGTTCGGCACTGCTCGAACGGGACCCGTTCTGCTCGCATGCCGCCCCGAACGCCAGGGCTCCCATCAGCACCAGGACTTCGATCATCGCTCGCTTCATTGCTCTCTCCCGTCGGGTGTCAGGTGAGGGGTGACGACGCCCCGGGTCCCGTGGAAGGGGTTGACAGCCCAGCGTCCGCCGGGCCGCCGGGCCTCCTGCCGGAAGCCGTGCTAGAGCGACAGCCGCGGAGGTACCCTGACCACCGTCACCGCCTGGTTCCTCGGACTGCTCCTGGGCATGCGCCATGCCCTGGAGCCTGATCACCTCGCGGCGGTCTCCACCCTGGTCACCGAGGAGGACGACCCGCGCTCGGGTCTCTGGCTGGGCGCGTTCTGGGGGCTGGGCCACACGCTGGCCCTCCTGGCGATGGGCCTGGTGCTCGCGCTCTTTCGCACCACCCTGTCCGACCGGCTCACCGCGGTGTTCGAGCTGCTGGTCTCGGTGATGCTCCTCTTCCTCGGCGTCCGGGCGCTGGTGCGGGCACGCGCGGAGATGACGCGCGGCGCGCCAGTGCGGCACGAGCACGGCGGGCGGCTGCACGCGCACGGGGGCCAGGGCGCCCACGTCCACCTCGGGCGCCGCGCCTACGCCGTGCGCCCGCTGGTGGTGGGCATCATCCACGGACTGGCCGGGAGCGGGGCGCTCACCGCGCTGGTGCTCGCCGGATTCGACACCAACCTCGAGCGGCTGGCTTACACGGTGGTGTTCGGCGGGGGGTCGGTGCTGGGGATGGGGCTGCTCTCGGGCATCGCCGGCTGGCCGCTGGCCCGACTTCTCCGGACTCCGCGGGCGCGGGGCTGGACCAGCGCCGCCGCCGGAACCCTGAGCGTGACCATGGGCCTGCTCTGGGGCTGGCCGCTGGTTCCGAGGCTGCTCGGCTAGGCTGCCGACTTTTCCAGCGCCTGCACCGCGAGGAGCGAGGCCAGGGTGAGCTGCACCACCGGCTCGGGGCGGCGGGCGAAGGCGATGAGCTCGGCCACGGTCCGGGTCCCGTCGGCGTGCGCAAGCAGGTCCGATTCCCAGCGCTCGAGCTCGATGTCGGACTGGGGATAGACCGGCTGGCGGGAGGGGACCAGTCGGTCCTCGAGCGCCAGGATGCGCTTCACCCGCTCGGACTTGTAGAGCTTCTTCACCCCCCGGACGATGAGGTTGGCCGGGTTCACGTCGAGCTTCAGGGTCTCGCCCAGCGCCTTTCCGCCGAAGGACATCACGTAGGTGCCCTCCTCCCAGGCGAAGAGCGAGTAGATGATCGACTTCACCTGCTGCCCCACGTAGTAGACACGCTCGGTGTCGCGGAGCAGGCCGCGCTCGACGAGGATGTCGCCGGTGCGCCGCTTGGTCTGCTGCGCCATCAGCGTCACGTCCGCCAGCTGCTCGGGCCGAATCTTCCCGGTGCGGACCAGGAATTGGCCCAGCCGATCCGAGAGAAGGTTGGAGAGAGCGAAGACCGGCATGCCGTCCTGGAAGTAGACGACCTTCTTCACCTGCCCGCGCTGGACGCCCAGCTCCCCGGTCTCGCGGATCTGGAAGAAGGCGGTGATCAGCGAGGGCAGGTTGTCCCTCAGCTCGCCCCGGCGGAGGGCCTTGGTCGGCGCCGCCGCAGGCTCGCTCCCGGCCGGACGGGTCCGCACCAGCGTGTCCGGGTAACGCTGCATCGGCTTGGCGCGGAGGTCCGCGCCCCGGAGCTCGGCGCTCACCTCGCCGTCGTCCATCACCTTGATCTTGCCGGTGAGCTCCATCGTGTCCGGCTGGTCTTCCTCCTCGATGTCGATGTCCAGCTCGACCTCGAACTCCTCCGTTCCTCCGGTGCTGCTGGGTGTCGCCGGAACGTGACGGGCAACCGCCTCGAGCAGCTTCTTGGCCTCGAACGGCTTCTCGAACCAGGCCACTGCGCCGTGCTTTTGCTTCGCCTCCAGCCCGTGCTTGCCGCCCTTGAAGACGCCGGTGACGAAGATGACCGGGAGCTGGGGGAACTCCTTCCGCAGCTGATCGGCCAGGTGGTAGCCCATGAGATCGGGCAGGAGCACGTCTAGCACCGCGAGCGCCGGCGCGTTGCCCCTCGCCACGTCGAGGGCCTGCTTCGCCTTCGAGGCCGACACGACGTCGTAGCCGGCGTCCTCGAAGAGGTGTGTCAGGAGGGAGAGGAGCTCGAGGTTGTCATCGACGACGAGCAGTCGCGGTCGCGTCATTGTCCGTGACGACGTTAACAAATCCATCGCGTAGGCGACGCACGCACCCGGTGCGACACAGCGATGCCACGAGAGGCGCCGGGCCGCACGGGGCCGGCGTGCTCCGGCTGCCCACGTTCCAGCTGCAACGTTCCCCGGCCGGCCTCGCCTGCCGCGGGTCGACGGGCCGTCGCCGCAGGGGGCCCCGGGCCGCTTGACCTCCCTCGGCCCGGTGTGCGCACGCTGACCAGAGCGATGAGGCGCATCTGGGCGGCGGGGTTCTTCCTGGTGTGGACGGCGTGCGCACCCGCGGGCCACGGGAACCGGCCTCCCTCGCCCGCGCCGCCGCCCTCGCCGGGGATGATCGCCACCCTCGGCTTCGACCAGGCGGTGCGGATCGGCAGCGACTACGTGAAGCAATCCGCCGGGGTGGGTGAGGCCACGCTGATCGCCAGCCAGGAGCTGCCAGCGGGCATGGTCCAGCTCACCTTCGACCTCGGGCCGGGGAAGTTTCCGGTGCGGGTGGTGGTGGACCGGGTGAGCGGGCAGGTGTCGTCGATGGAGACGGTGCAGCCGGTCCCGGGCGTCACCCAGCCGGCGCGTTGAGGCTTGACTGGGCATCGCGGCGAACCACAGGCTCCGGGACGTGCGAGTTCGCCCGTCCGCATGGCTCGGCGTGGTCCTGCTGTGCGCCGGATGCGCCGCCTCCGGACGGGGTGACCGTTCACCCAATCCCGGCCCGGCGCCATCACCAGCCGCCATCTCCAACGTGGGGTTCGACCGGGCGCTGAGGGTCGGCAGCGACTACGTGGTCGCCAGCACCGGGGTGGAACCGAAGCTGGTCGAGAGTCAGGTCACGCCCACGGGGATGCTCGCGCTCACCTTCGACCTGGGCCCGTCGGTCCCGGAGCCAGTGCAGGTGATGGTGGATCCGAACCTGGGGAAGGTCCACAGCCTCGAGCCGGTTCAAAAGATTCCCGCCATCACCAGCCCGGCCGAGCCCAAGCCCAAGCCCCCGTAGTTGCGCCATCCCCTCCGCTCCGGTACGTGACCCCCCTTCCTGCCGGAAAGGGTGAACGGAACGTCATGGCTGAAAAGCTGACCCCTCGGGAGAAGAACTTCTCCGAGTGGTACGTGGACGTGGTCCTCAAGTCGAAGCTCGCCGATTACTCCGACGTCAAGGGCTGCATGGTCATCCGTCCCAACGGGTACGCGCTCTGGGAGAACATCCAGCGGGCGCTCGATGGGATGTTCAAGGCCACCGGGCACAGGAACGCCTATTTCCCGCTGCTCATCCCCGAGAGCTTCCTCCGCAAGGAGGCCGAGCACGTGGAAGGCTTCGCCCCCCAGCTGGCGGTGGTGACCCACGCCGGGGGCAAGAAGCTCGAGGAGGCCCTGGTGATCCGGCCCACCTCGGAGACCATCATCAACTCGATGTTCGCCCGGTGGATCCAGAGCTACCGGGACCTGCCGATGCTGCTGAACCAGTGGGCGAACGTGGTGCGCTGGGAGATGCGGACCCGGCTCTTCCTGCGCACCACCGAGTTCCTCTGGCAGGAGGGGCACACCTGCCACGAGACGGAGGCGGAGGCGCAGGAGGAGACCCTGCGGATGCTCGAGGTCTACCGGACCTTCGCCGAGGAGTGGATGGCGATGCCGGTGATCTCCGGGCAGAAGTCGGAGAGCGAGAAGTTCGCCGGTGCCCTGCGGACGTACAGCATCGAGGCGATGATGCAGGACAAGAAAGCGCTCCAGGCGGGCACCAGTCACAACCTGGGGCAGAACTTCGCCAGGGCCTTCGGCACCCAGTTCCAGGGGCGTGACGGACAGCAGCACCTCGTCTGGCAAACCTCGTGGGGCGTCTCCACCCGGCTGGTCGGCGGCCTGGTGATGACCCACTCCGATGACGCGGGCCTGGTCATCCCCCCGAAGCTCGCCCCGACCCATGTGGTCATCGTGGTGATCGGCAAGGGCGAGGAGCGCGGCCCGGTGACCGCGAAGGCGCAGGCGGTGGCCGAGGACCTCCGCAAGGCCGGCCTGTCGGTCATCGTCGACGACGACGAGAGCAAGGGCCCGGGCTTCAAGTACTTCGAGTACGAGCTGGCCGGGGTGTGCCTGCGGATGGAGCTGGGCCCCAAGGACCTGGCCAAGAGCGCCTGCGTGCTGGTGCGCCGTGACGATCGGAGCAAGGAGGCCGTCCCCCTTGAGCAGGCGGTGCCGGTGGCGAAGGCGAAGCTGGACGCCATGCAGAAGGCCCTGTTCGACAAGGCGCGGGCGTTCCGGGACGCGAACACCTTCGTGGTCGGCTCGCTCGAGGAGATGAAGAAGCGCGCGGACGACGGGTTCCTCGTTGCCCTGTGGTGCCTCGCACCGGCCTGCGAGGCGCGGATCAAGGAGGAGACCGGCGGCGTCACCTCACGCAACCGGCCGTTCGATCTCCAGCAGGTGCCGGGAAGCTGCGTGGTGTGCGGCAACCCGAGCCCCGGCGCCTGGGTCTGGTCGAAGGCGTACTGAGGCGTCCCCGACCGCAGGCTGAAATTCCTCCTCGGCCGCCGCGGCAGCGTGCATACGCTCGCCGCTCCGCGCCGCGCGCCCACGGCCATGAGCTCGGGGATCTCGATGCACCGCGTCGTCTGGCTCTTCGCAGCTCTCCTTTGCCGACTCGCCCTGGCGGGCACGGTCGACCGGTACTCGCTGCTCACCTCCACCGGTCGGATCGGCACGCTGGTGGTTCGCAGCGAGCGCAACGTGGTGGACGTGGATTGGCGCGTCGACCAGAACGGACGGGGACCGAAGGTCCACGAACACTTGGTGCTCGACGCCTCTGGGCTCCCCACCTCGCGGGAGATCTCCGGAACGAACACCTACGGCGCTCCGGTGAAGGAGAGTTTCCAGGTGGAGGCAGGCCGGGCGCGCTGGAAGACGCTCGACGACTCGGGGGAGGCCCCCAGCTCGAACGCCATCTACGTCGACAACCGCGGGAGTCCGTGGTCGCAGATGCACCAGCTGCGGGTGCTCCTGGCCAGCAAGGGGCTCACGCGAGCAGCCCTCCCTTCGGGCACGCTGCGCCTGGAGAAGGTCCGGAGCGTGAAGGTGGGCAGGCGTGTCGAGCGCCTCGATGCCTATGCGCTCTGGGGTCTCGGGCTCTCGCCGCAGGTCCTGCTCGCGCGCGGTAGCCGGCTGGTCGCCAGCCTGGACCCGTTCGCGGTGCTGGTCGAGGACGGTTTCCCCGAGTCCTTCGAGCGGCTCTCGGCCCTGGCGAGCGACCTCTCCGCCGAGCTCCTGGTCCGCCTGTCGAGGCGGCTCGCGCACCGGGTGGATGGGCCGGTGTGGATCACCCAGGTGAACATCTTCGATCCGGCGACGGGAACCTCGAGCGCGGGGCGGAACGTGGTGCTCTACGGTGACCGGATCGTCGGCCTGCGGAGCGACGCACCGCCGGCGGGCGCGGTGACGATCGACGGCGGCGGTGGGACGTTGCTCCCCGGGCTCCTCGATGCCCACGCCCACATGGACGACTGGAGCGCGCTCTTGCACGTTGCCTCCGGGGTGACGTTCGTGCGCGACCCCGGCAACGACAACCAGCGGCTCCTCGATCTGGTGCGCCGGATCGACTCCGGCGAGCTCATCGGGCCGCGGGTCAAGATGAGCGGGTTCCTCGAGGGAAAGTCTCCCTTCTCCGCCGCGCACGGCTTCACCGTGAGAACCCTGGACGAGGCGCTGGACAAGGTCCGCTGGTACGCGGACCACGGCTTCTGGGGCATCAAGATCTACAACTCGATGCCGCCGGACCTGGTGAAGCCCATCGCCGCCGAAGCGCACCGGCTGGGGCTCCACGTCTCGGGGCACGTCCCGGCATTCATGACCGCCGAACGGGCGATCGCCGACGGCTACGACGAGATCAGCCACATCAACCAGCTGCTGCTGATGTTCGTCCTCCGGGACACGGAGGACCCGAGGACGCCGTTCCGCTTCACGGTCATCGGCGAGCGGCTCAAGGACGTGAACCCCGCGGGCGCGGGTTTCCAGCGACTGTTGGGACTGATGAAGCAGCGGCACACGGCCCTCGACCCAACCCTGGCCACGTTCGTCAACAACCTCGCCGCACGGCCGGGCACCGGGTCCCCGGTGGATGCTCCGTGGCTAGACCACGTTCCGACGCCGGTGAGGCGCGACCGGAAATCCATCCTCCTGGACATCAAGCCGGCCCAGTACGCCGCCTACGAGGCGAGCCAGAAGCGCCAGGACGAGTTCGTCGCCCTGCTCCACCGCGAAGGGATCCCGCTGGTTCCCGGCACCGACGACCTCCCCGGCCTGGGGCTGCACAGCGAGCTCGAGTCATGGGTCCACGCGGGAATCTCGCCAGCGGACACCCTGGTCGCCGCCACATTGGGCGGAGCACGCTTCCTCGGAAGTGACGCCGAGCTGGGCAGCATCAGCGTCGGGAAGCGGGCCGATCTCTACCTGGTCGAGGGCGATCCCTTGAAGGACATCCATGAGATCCGCAAGGGGCGGCTGGTGGTGAAGAACGGCGTCCTGTACTTCCCGGACGAGATGGAGTCGGCGCTGGGGATCGTCCCCTTCGCGCGGCACGTCGAGCCGACATCCGCGGCGCCGCCCAAGCCTGCCGCGCGCTGAGCAGAGGAGTACACTCCGCCGCCCGTGCGCCTGTTCCTCGCCGGCGTGGTCCCGGAGGCGGTCAAGCAGAGCCTGGAGGCCCAGCTCGAGCCGGTGCGGGCGGCGACGCCACAGGCACGCTGGCTCCCGCCCGAGAGCCTGCACCTGACGCTGGTGTTCCTCGGCTCGGTCCCGGACCCGACCGTCCCCGTGCTCCGGCAGGCGTTCGCCGGGGTCTGCGGCCGGCACCACGCGCTGTCGCTCACCCTGTCGGGAGTGGAGACGTTCGGGCCCTCCCGGTCGCCAAAGGTCCTGGCCACCACCCTCGGCGGCGACGTCGAGCTGCTGCAGGCGCTGGTCACCGATGCGCGCCACGCCGCGGAGCCGCTGGTCGCGCTCGAGCCGGAGCGGCCGTTCCGTCCGCATCTCACCGTGGCCCGCGCTCGCTCGGCCCACGGGGACCCGCTGCTCGGGCGGTGCCGGACGGCGCTCGGCCAGGCGCTCGACGGTGGCTTCATGCTCCGGGACGTCGCCCTGGTGCGCAGCGACACGCTGGCCAGCAGGGCGGTGCACACCGAGCTCGAGCGCTGGACGCTCGCCGGCTGACGCGCACGATTTTCGCCCGGGGTGAACGACGGCGGAAGTGCGCGTCCGACCTGCCGAATCCGGCGAGCTCCCCGGTCGGCTTGACGCTGCTGATCGCCGTCTTACGTTCCGTGTGCCTTTCCGAAGGAGCAGGAGCAAGACCATGAGCACCATTCAGCGTTGGAATCCGTCGCGCGACTTCGCGCGGCTGCAGGACGAGGTGAACCGTCTGTTCGAGGGCAACCTTGGCCTCACCCGGAACACCGAGTCGTACGGCTGGACCCCGGCCGTGGACGTCTTCGAGGACACCGAGGGCGTGACCTTCAAGTTCGACCTCCCCGAGGTCGAGGGGAAGGACGTCGAGGTTCGCCTCGAGGATGGGACCCTCACCGTCCGCGGCGACCGGAAGCTCGAGCGCGAGGACAGGCGTGAGGGCTACCACCGGATCGAGCGCGCCTACGGCGTCTTCGCCCGGAGCTTCACCCTCCCCGCGACCCTCGATGCGGACAAGGCCACCGCCGAGCACAAGAACGGCGTGCTGAGGATCTTCGTCCCCAAGCGGGCCGAGGCGAAGCCAAAGAGCATCAGCGTCAAGGTGAACTGAGTTCCGTTCACCTCGTGCGCCGGCATTCGCCCGCCGGCGCGCGGCGCCCACCCTGCCCTGTTGGGCTCGGTGGGCGCAGTCGTTCCGGCGGCCAGCTGTGCAAGGCGTTGCGCGCACCGGCACCCCCGTGCACGGTCCGGACGCGTTCGCGGGCGGGCGCCGAGGACGCAGACGATGGCGCGGGGT
>Ga0335084_10005408_pt1 | contig 12630 bp, 12 predicted proteins | sample Lox_Sample_44_FD_206721 | JGI IMG/M metagenome (GOLD analysis project Ga0335084, IMG submission 206721) | Soil microbial communities from Loxahatchee National Wildlife Refuge, Florida, United States - Lox_Sample_4.4 | ecosystem: Environmental > Terrestrial > Soil > Wetlands | place: USA...
TCACGAGGATCGACACGGCGCCGAATTCCTCCTGCACCTTCTCGGCGAAGGCGGCGCACTGGGCGGCGTCGCGCACGTCGAGCACGCGCCCGGCGCCCTTGGCGCCCATCTCGGAGAGCGCCTTCGTGATGCCGTCGGCCCCGCCCTGCGAGGTGGACGTGCCGACCACCGTCGCATTCGCCTTCGCGAGCGCCTTGAGGATGCCTTCGCCGATGCCGCGCGAGGCGCCGGTGACGATCGCCACTTGTCCGTTGAGCATGGTTACCCCTGTGCGCCCGCCGCGGCGAGGCTCGCCGCATCCGTGATCGCCACGTACTCGATGTCGGGCACGATGCGCTTGCCCAGGCCCGCGAGCACCTTGCCGGGGCCGCATTCGACCACGCGCGTGACGCCCTTGCGGCCGAGGAGCTGGATGGTCTCGATCCAGCGCACCGGGTTGTAGAGCTGCTCGACCAGCGCGTCGCGGATGCGCGCCGGGTCGTCGAACGACTCCACGAAGCGGTTGTGGATCACCGGGATCGAGGGCTTGCGGATCTCGACCGCGGCCAGCCGCTCGCGCAGCCGCCCGGCCGCCGGCTTCATGAGGCTGCAGTGCGAAGGCGCGCTCATGGGCAGCATCACGGCGCGTTTCGCGCCCTTCTGCTTCGCGAGCGCCATGCCGCGCTCGACCGCCGCGCGATGGCCGGCGATCACCACCTGCCCCGGCGAGTTGAGGTTGGCGGGCTCGAGCACTTCGCCCTGCGCGGCTTCCGCGCAGACGCCCTGCAGGGCCCCGTCCTCGAGGCCGAGGATCGCGGCGATCCCGCCGGTTCCTTCCGGCACCGCTTCCTGCATCACCTGCGCGCGGAAGCGCACGAGCGGCAGCGCATCCTCGAAGCGCATCGCGCCCGAGGCGACCAGCGCGCTGTATTCGCCGAGGCTATGCCCGGCGAGCCACGAGGGCATCGGCCCGTTGCGCTCCTGCCATGCGCGCCAGCACGCGACACCGGCCACCAGCATCACGGGCTGCGTGTTCACGGTCTGGTTGAGCGCCTCCGCCGGGCCTTCGCGGACCATCGTCCACAGGTCGATGCCGAGGATCGCGTTCGCCTCGAGGAAGGTCTTCTCGACGATGGGCACGGCGTCGAAGCCGGCCATCATGCCGACCGACTGCGATCCCTGTCCCGGAAAAACGATTGCCAATGACATCGCCTTTGATTCCTCTCGAGACTTGCGCCTCTTGCCTCGCGCCTCGCCTTAGTACCTCAACAGCACGCTGCCCCACGTGAAGCCGCCGCCCACGCCCTGCAGCAGCACGAGGGCGCCCTTCTTCACGCGCCCGTCGCGCACGGCCACGTCGAGAGCGAGCGGAATCGACGCCGCCGACGTGTTCGCGTGGCGGTCCACAGTGACGATGCACTTGGAGTCCGGAAGGCCGAGCTTCTTCGCGACGAAGGACACGATCCGCACGTTGGCCTGGTGGGGAATGTAGATGTCCAGGTCCTGCACGGTCTTGCCGTTGGCGGCGAGGATCGAGCGCGCGCTCTCCTCGAGCACGCGCACGGCGAGCTTGAACACCGCCTGGCCGTCCATCTTGAGGGTCGGGTCGCCCGTCACCGCGCCGCAATTCACGTGGCCCGGCGTATTGAGGATGCTCGCGTAGGAGCCGTCGGCGTGCAGCTCGCTCGACAGGATGCCGGGCTCCTCGGAGGCTTCGAGCACCACGGCGCCCGCGCCATCGCCGAACAGAACGCAGGTGCCGCGATCCTTCCAGTCGAGGATGCGCGAGAACACCTCGGCGCCCACCACCAGCGCGCACTTGTGGTTGCCGCTGCGGATGTAGAGGTCGGCCGTGGAGAGCGCGTAGACGAAGCCCGAGCACACCGCCTGCACGTCGAACGCGGCGCCCCTCTTCACGCCCAGCTTGGCCTGCAGCAGGCACGCGCTCGAGGGAAACACCATGTCGGGCGTGGAGGTGGCGAGCACGATCAGGTCCACGTCCGCGGGCGCGCGGCCGGCCGCCGCGAGCGCGGCGCGGCAGGCGTGCAGCGCGAGGTCGCTCGTGAACTCGCCCTCGGCGGCGATGTGGCGCTCGCGGATGCCCGTGCGGCTCACGATCCACTCGTCGGTCGTCTCGACGCGGTCCTCGAGATCCTTGTTGGTGAGCACCCGGGCGGGCAGGTAGCTTCCGGTGCCGGTGATGCGCGAGCGGATCACGCGGCCTCCTCGCCCGCGGCGTGCGCGGGAGCCGCCGCGTTCAGGCGCGCCACTTCGGCGCCGATGCGCTCGATGAGGCCGTGCTGCGCCTCGGCCGCCGCGCGGCCGAGCGCCGTGGCGAAGGCGAGGCGGTCGGCCGACCCGTGGCTCTTCACCACGATGCCGCGCAGGCCCAGCAGCGCCGCGCCGTTGTAGCGGCGCGAGTCGACGCGCCGCCGGAAACGCTTGATCACGGGGTAGGAGACCATCGCGGCAAGCCGCGTGAGCCACGAGCGCGTGTACTCCTCCTTGAGGAAGTCGCCCAGCATCTTGGCGAGGCCCTCGGAAGTCTTGAGGGCCACGTTGCCGACGAAGCCGTCGCACACGACCACGTCCGTGGTGCCCTTGTAGATGTCGTCGCCCTCGACGTTGCCATGGAAGTTCAGCGGGGCCGCGCGCAGCAGCTCGCCGGCGCGCTTCACCACCTCGTTGCCCTTGATCTCTTCGGAGCCGATGTTGAGCAGGCCCACGGTGGGCTCGGCCTTGCCTTCCACCGCCTTCACGAGCGTGGCGCCCATGATCGCGAACTGCAGCAGGTGCTCGGGCGTGCAGTCGGCGTTGGCGCCCAGGTCCAGCGCGTACACCTGCCCGGTGCGGGTAGGCAGCACCGCGCAGATGGCGGGGCGGTCGATGCCCGGCAGCGTCTTCAGGACGAATTTCGCCGTGCCCATGAGCGCCCCGGTGTTGCCGGCGCTCACGCACGCCTGGGCGCGGCCTGCCTTCACGAGGTCGATGGCCACCCGCATGGACGAATGCTTCTTGGTGCGGATGGCGGTGCGCACGTCCTCGTCCATCCCGACGACCTCGGCGGCCTCCACGACCGAAAGGCGCGCGGCGCGGGGCCCGAGGCGCGCGAGCTCGCGCTCGATCGGCTCGGTCTGGCCGACCAGCAGCAGCTCGGCCTGCGGATCGGTGGCCAGGAAATCGATGCAGGCGGGGACCGTGACGCGAGGGCCATGGTCGCCTCCCATCGCGTCGACGGCGATGACGGTCTTCATTGCGTGCGACGCAATGAACCGGGGGAGGTCAGTCCTTGGTCTGGATGACCTTCTTGCCGCGGTAGAAGCCCGACGCCGAGATGTGGTGGCGCAGGTGCGTTTCGCCCGTGGTGGGCTCGACCGCGATGGGCGGCTTGCCCAGGTGGTCGTGCGCCCGGTGCATGCCGCGCTTCGAGGGCGACTTCTTGTTCTGTTGGACGGCCATTTACTTTCTCCTGGTAGTCATTCGTGTCGTTTCTTGAGGCTCGCGAGCGCCGCGAAGGGCGACTCGCCCTTCGCCTTGTCCCCGCCTCCAACTTTCGCCTCGCCGAGCCCGGGCTTGCGCGGCACCATCGGCAGCGCGAGAAGGATCGCGTCTTCCACCAGGTCCAGGACGCTCAGCGGCTCGTCCGCGACCAGGTAATCTTCCGCATCGCTTTCCTCCTCGATGGGCGGAAGGCCCGACTCGTCGTCGACGAGCATCAGCCGATCGTCGATCGAAATCTCGTAGCGAAAAGGCTCGAGTGTCGTCTGGCAGGTGAGAAAAACGAAGCCTTCAATTATACACGACACCACCTTCCGACGGTGCTGGTCCAGGCGGGCGGAAACCTTGTAACGCAGCGACACTTGGGGGGTGGCGAGCGATTCCGCGAGCCGAGGAAAATCGTCGAGGTTCACCGTGCCCTCGAACACCAGGGGCTTGGTAGAGATACGCTCGGGATGGATGAACGGGCCTTCCTGCATGGTAGAATCGACTTTAACTAAACAATATAATACATTGTTTTAAATAATATAATGATAATCCTTGCATCCGGCTCCCGCTACCGCCGCGAGTTGCTCGACCGCCTCGGCCTGGACTACCGGTGCTGGTCGCCGGAGATCGACGAGCATCCGTTCTCGGGCGAGACGCCGCGCGAAACCGCGGTGCGCCTCGCGCGCGAGAAGGCGCGCGCCGGGGCCATCCATTGGCCCGATGCCGTGATCATAGGCTGCGACCAGGTGGCCGACCTCGACGGCGAGCCGATCGGCAAACCGGGGGATCGGGCGAGCGCGCGCGACCAGCTCGCGCGGCTGTCGGGCCGCGAGGTCGTCTTCCACACGGCGCTATGCGTCGTGCACGGGCCCAGCGCGCGCCTGCAGGAATGCGTCGTCCCCACCACCGTCGAATTCCGCGCGCTGCATCCCGACGAGATCGAGCGCTACCTCGACCGCGAGCCGGCGTTCGATTGCGCGGGCAGCGCCAAGAGCGAGGGCCTGGGCGTCTCGCTGATGGCCCGCATGTCGGGCGACGATCCCACGGCCCTCATCGGCCTGCCGCTCATCGCGCTGTGCGGGATGCTCCGCACCGAAGGCTGCGCCCTGCCCTGATGCCCGGCACGCTGCACCTGCTCCCCGCGTGGCTCTCCGCGGATTGCGCGCCCGAGGCGGTCGTGCCGGCGGCCGTGCTCGAGCGCATCCGCGCGCTCGACGCCTTCATCGCCGAGGACGCGAAGTCGGCGCGCGCCTGGCTCGCGGCATGCCGGCATCCGCGGCCGCTGCGCGAGCTCGCCTTCTCGATCCTCGACGAGCACACGAAGGCGGGCGACATTCCCGCGCTGCTCGACCCCATCGCGGCCGGCCGCGATACGGGCCTGCTGTCCGAGGCGGGGTTGCCCGCCATCGCGGATCCGGGCGCCGAGCTCGTCGCACAGGCGCACGCGCGCGGCATCCCGGTGGTCCCGCACGTGGGGCCCAGCTCGATCTTCCTCGCGCTGATGGCGAGCGGCCTGGGCGGACAACGCTTCCGCTTCGTGGGCTACCTGCCGGCCGAGCGCGCGGCGCGCCGCGCCGCGATCGCGGAGCTCGAGCACCATTCGGCGCGGCATCGCGAGACGCAGGTCTTCATCGAGACGCCCTACCGCAACGACGCGATGCTCGCCGATCTCGTGGAGGCCTTGCGGCCGGGCACGCGGCTCGCCGTCGCGGCGGAGCTCACCTCGCCGCGCGAGTGGATCCGCAGCGATCGCGTCGAGCGCTGGCGCGGCGCGTTGCCGGCCCTCGGCAAACGGCCCGCGATCTTCCTCCTGCTCGCAAGCTGAGAGGCCCTAGGGGCCGAGGGAGATGCGCCCGCCCTTGAGGAACGGATAGATCTCCTGCGCGGCCACGGGCGCGGAGAAGAAGAAACCCTGGCCCACGCGGCAGCCCTTCGAGCGCAGCAACGCGAGCTGTCCGGCCGTCTCCACGCCCTCGGCGATGGTGTCCAGGTCGAGGCTCTTGGCCATGTTGATGATCGCCACGACGATCGCGGTGTCGTTGGGGTCCACCGTGATGTCGCGGATGAACGACTGGTCGATCTTCAGCTTCTGGATCGGCAGGCGCTTCAGGTACGACAGGCTCGAGTAGCCGGTGCCGAAGTCGTCGATGGCGAGCTGCACGCCCATGTCGGAGAGCTTGTTGAGGAGCTGGATCATCCCCTCGGTCTGGCGCATCACCTGGCTCTCGGTGATCTCGAGCTCCAGGCAATTGGCCGCGAGCCCGGTCTCCCTGAGCACCCGCTCCACCATGTCGAAGAAGCCCTTGTCGGAGAACTGGCGCGCCGAGAGGTTGATCGCCATGCGCCGCCCGGGCGCGAGCCCCATGTCCTGCCACTCCCGGGCCTGCCGGCAGCCCTCGCGCAGCACCCATTCGCCGATCTCGTTGATGAGCCCGGTCTCCTCGGCGAGCGGGATGAAGTCGCCCGGCATCACGGTGCCGCTGTCCTCGGTCTTCCAGCGCACCAGCGCCTCGCACGCGATGATCTCGCCCGTCTCCAGGTCGATCTGCGGCTGGTAGTGCAGCACGAAGTCCTTCTGCAGGACCGCGCGGCGCAGCGCCGACTCCAGCGTCATGCGCCGCTTCACGGCGATGTTCATCTGCGCCGTGAAGTACTGGTAGGTGTTCTTGCCCAGGCCCTTGCCGTGGAACATGGCCGTGTCGGCGTTCTTCATGAGCGTCTGCGCGTCGCGGCCGTCCTCGGGGTAGAGCGCGATGCCCACCGAGCCGCTCACGTGCTGCTCGGTGCCGCCCAGCGTGAACGGCTGGCGCAGCGAGTTGAGCACCTTCTGCGCGACGAGGGAAGCGTTGCGGCCGTCGTCGAGGCTGTCGAGCAGGATGATGAACTCGTCGCCGCCCTGGCGCGCGATGGTGTCCTCGAGGCGCACGCATTCCGACAGGCGCCGCGACACCTGGCGCAGCAGCTCGTCGCCCACGTCGTGCCCCAGCGTGTCGTTGATGTTCTTGAAGTTGTCCAGGTCGATGAACAGCACCGCCACGCGGCGCGTGGAGCGCTCGGCGCGCGCGATGGAGCGGGCGAGCCGGTCCTGCAGCAGCCCGCGGTTGGGCAGCCCCGTGAGGTTGTCGTGGTAGGCGAGGTGCTGGATGCGCTGCTGGATCACCTTGCGGTCGGTGACGTCGCGCGAGTTCCACACGATGCCGTTGATGTGCGGGTTCGTGAGGCAGTTGGTGCCGAGGGACTCGAACGTTCGCCAGCTTCCGTCGCGGTGGCGCAGGCGCAGCTCCACCGGCTCGGTGAGCGCGCGCGCCTCGACGATGCGGCGGAAGGCGGCGCGAACGTGCTCCACGTCGTCGCGGTGCACGAGGTCGAAGACGCTGCGGCCCACGCTGTCGGCGGGGTCGAAGCCGAGCAGGTGGCGCAGCGCCCCGCTCTGGTACTGGATGCGTCCGTCGGCGCCGATCACGGAGATCAGGTCGATGGAGCTTTCCGTGAGCACCCGGAAGCGCGCCTCGCTCGCCTCCAGCGCGCGCTCGGTCTCCTTGTAGCGCGTGACGTCGGTGATCACGCCGATCAGGCCCGCCACTTCCCCGCGCTGGTCGACGAAGCTCACCTTGTTGTAGAGCATCTCGCGCATCTCGCCGTCGGCGATGGGCACCACCGCCTCGTACGTCGTGGACGACGGCCGCTCGAGGAGCGCGCGGTCGCGCTCGTCGTGCTGGTCGGCGAGCGGCGAGGCGAACATGTCGAACACCGTGCGCCCGATCCAGTCCTCGCCCTTGCCGAAGAGGTCCGCCCACGCGCGGTTGTAGACCTGGTAGCGGCGCTCGCGGTCCTTGAAGTACACGGGGCTGGGAATCGCGTCGATCAGGGCGCGCGTGAAGTGCAGGTGGCGCTCCAGGTCTTCCGAGGCGCGCTTCGCGCCGGTCACGTCCACGCAGGCGACCAGCAGGCCGGTCACGCGGTCGCTTTCGTCGCGCAGCGGCGCGGCCGCCGCCTGGATGAAGATGGTGGAGCCGTCCGCGCGGCGCCGCTCGAGCTCCAGCTTCTCGAGCACCGCGCCCGCGATCACCCGCTCGCGCAGCTCCGCCGCCTCGCCCTTGCGCGACTCGGGCACGAACGGCGCCCGGCCGCCGATCGCCTGCTCGCGCGTGAACCCGAACGTGCGTTCCGCCGCGGGGTTCCAGAAGTTGATGATGCCGTCGCGGTCCGTGGTGTAGATCGCCACCGGCGAGGTTTCCACGATGGCGGTGAGGAAGCTGTTCATCTGGCGCAGCGCCCGGTCCTTCTGGCGCTGCTCCGTGAGGTCGAGGAAGGCGCCCACCACGTAGCGCGCCTGCCCGTTGGCATCGCGCATCACCGCGGCCGTGCGCCGCACCCAGACCTCGTGGCCGTCCTTGCGGATGAAGCGCTTCTCCATCGAGCCCGGCAGGTCGCCGCCGGCGCGGATCGTGCGCAGGGCTTCCTCGTCGCGCGCCAGGTCCTCGGGATGGGTGATGGAGGTGAACGAGCGCCCCTCCAGCTCCTCGCGCGGATAGCCGGTGATCTCGCAGAAGGCGCGGTTCACCTGGCGGAAGAGGCCCTCGGGCGTGATCACCACCAGGCCCACCGAGGTGAAGTCGAAAGCCTCGCGGACGAGGTCGAAGTCGATGCGCGCTTCGCGCGCGATGACGCTCATCTCGTGGCGCTGGCGCCGAGCGAATTCACGGCCGCGCGCGCCGCCGACTCCGCGAAGGCCGCACCGAAGCTCGCGCCCAGGCGCCCCGAGAGCTGCTCGAAGACGTTCTCCTTGGGCGTGAAGTCCACCACCTTCTCGGCCTTGATCACGTCGCGCGCCACGGAGTCGAGGCTGCCGAAGCCGTCGGCGAGGCCCAGCTCCACGCTGCGCTCGCCGGTCCAGATGAGGCCGGAGAACATCTCCGGCGTTTCCTTCAGGCGCTTGCCGCGCCCCTCGCGCACCACCTTGATGAACTGCTGGTGGATCTCGTCGAGCATCTTCTGCACGTGCGCCTTCTGCGCGGGATTCTCCGGCGCGAAGGGATCGAGCAGGTCCTTGTTCTCGCCCGCGGTGTAGGCGCGCCGCTCGATGCCGAGCTTGTCCATCGCGCCGGTGAAGCCGAAGCTCGAGATGATCACGCCGATGGAGCCCACCAGGCTCGCCTTGTCCACGTAGATCCTGTCGGCGCCCGCCGCGACGTAGTAGCCGCCGGAAGCGCACAGGTCCTCGACCACGACGTAGAGCGGCGTACCGGGGTACTTGGCGCGCAGCCGCTTCATCTCGTCGTTGATGTAACCCGCCTGCACGGGGCTGCCGCCGGGGCTGTTGATGCGCAGCACCACGCCCTGCGTGTTGGAGTCCCGGAAGGCGCGGTCGAGCCCCTTGATGATCTTGTCGGCCGAGGCCCTGCCGTCAGGCGCGATCACGCCCTCCAGCTCCACCAGCGCGGTGTGCTTGCCCGTCGTGGCGATGGAGTCGTTGTCGGCACGGCCCACCCAGCCCAGCCACGCGGCGATGATGAGGAAGGCGAGGATGAACCAGAGGAGCTTGAACAACGCGCCCCACTGGCGCGCGCGGCGTTGCTCGTCCAGGGCCTTGAGTGCGACCTTCTCGAGGACCGCTCGCTCCCACGCGGGAGGGCCGGCATCGGTCATGTCTTGTCGATCAGAAGAAATACCCCGCCGCCCTGCTCGCGAACCGGGAGGGGCTCGAGCGAGGCCCCGCGGCACGGCCCCGCCACGCACAATCCCGTATGCGGCTCGAAGAGCGCGCCGTGCGTGGAGCAGACCAAGTATAGCCCACTCTCCTCGAAGAACTCACCCGGCTGCCAGTCGAGCTCGGTGCCCAGGTGCGGGCAGCGGTTCACGAACGCGCACACCCCGCCGTCGTAGCGCACGGCGAAGCCCTTCTCCTCGCCCGCCCCCGGCGAAAGCTCGAAGCGCACGCCACGCCCGCCCTCGGCGAGCGCGGCCGCGGGGCAGATCAGCCGTGGGTCGCGAGCCACCGGTGCAGCTCGCCCACGCTCGCGCAGCGCGCGCGCGCCGGGCGCGTGGCGAGCAGGCCCTCGTCATGCGCGCCGTAGGAAACGGCGATCGCATCCACGCCCGCATTGGCGGCGAGCTCCAGGTCGTGGGTCGTGTCGCCCACCATCACCGCGCGTGAAGGCTCGACGCCCGTGATGTCGAGCAGCATGAGCAGCATGTCGGGATGGGGCTTGGCGAACCCTTCGTCGGCGCAGCGCGTGGCCTCGAACCATTCGGCAAGCCCCGTGAGCGCGAGGGCGCGCTCGAGGCCGCGGCGCGCCTTGCCCGTGGCCACCGCGAGGCGCCGGCCCTGCCCGCGCAGGTCCGCGAGCATCTCGCGCACGCCGCCGTAGAGCGGCATCTCGCCCTCGCGCGCGAGGAAGTGGTGGCGGTAGCGCTCGGTGAGGCGCCGCTGGCGTTCCTCGTCGAGCCCCGGGGCCACGTGCGCCAGCGAGTCGGCCAGGCCCAGCCCGATCACGTACTTCGCGTCGCGCACGCCCGGCACCGCCACGCCCACGTCCCGGCAGGCCTCCTGCAGCGCGGCGGCGATCACGCCGGTGGAATCCATCAGCGTGCCGTCCCAGTCGAAGACGACGAGGTCGTACTTCATTCGCGGATCTCGCGTTCGGCGAATGCGGCCAGGTCGGCGGGCAGCGCGGCTTCCAGCCTGAGGGCCGCGCCGGTTTCCGGATGATGGAGCGCAAGGCTCGCCGCGTGCAGGAACATCCGCTTCAGGCCGCGCTTGCGCAATGCCTTGTTCAGCTCGAAGTCGCCGTACTTGTCGTCGCCCAGCACCGGGTGGCCCAGGTGCGCGAGGTGCACGCGGATCTGGTGGGTGCGCCCGGTGAGGAGCTCGGCTTCCAGCAGGCTCGCGTCGGCCCCGCGCCGCAGGAGGCGAAAGACGGTCTCGGCCTCCTGGCCCTCGTCGGCCACGCGCACGCGCCGCTCGCCGCCGGCCGTCGTGCGCTTCTCGAGCGCGAGGCGCACCCGCTGGCGTTCGTTGCGAAAGCGCCCCTTCACCGCCACCAGGTAGCGCTTGTCCAGCGCCTGGGCGCGGATCGCTTCGTGCAGCGCCGTGAGCGCCACGCGCTTCTTGGCGACCAGCAGCACGCCGGAAGTCTCGCGGTCGAGGCGATGCACGAGCTCGAGGAAGCGCGCCTGCGGGCGCATCGCCCGCAGCGATTCGATGACTCCGTGGGCCACGCCGCTGCCGCCGTGCACCGCGAGGCCCGCCGGCTTGTCGAGCGCGAGGATCCACTCGTCCTCGAAGATCACCGGCAGCTTGTAGTGCGGCGCGGGCTCGGCCTCGCCGCGCTCGGCCACGCGCACGGGCGGGATGCGCACCCTGTCGCCGGCGGCCACGCGGTCCGAGGCCGCCACGCGCTTGCTGTTGATGCGCACCTCGCCGCTGCGCAGGATCCGGTAGATGCGGCTCTTGGGCACGCCCTTCAGGCGGGCAATGAGGTAGTTGTCGATGCGCTGCCCCGCCTCGTCCTCGGTGACCTCCACGTGCCGCACCGAGGGCGCCGAAAGGGATGCTTTGCCTTCGCCCGCCATATCTGCGTATACTATATGTAGTTGATTTCCCGAGGAGTCCTCGGGACCAGGGGGTGGCCCGAAGTGGCGCCCGGGCAGGCAAACGTCGCTCGCCTGCGAACACCAAGAGCGATGATCAACGAAATACACGCGCTCGACGCACGAATTCCACGCGGACTGCCCTGCCCCGAACGGCCGCAGTCCGCCAGACGAAGAAAACCAGAAATCGCCCTTCGCTCACGATCCCGTGACGCCATACAGAACCGACTTCTGAAGTAACTCGTCGATCCGGGTTCCGGACCGACCGGGACCCATCTCTCGTGGCAGAGCGCGGGAGAAAAGCAGAAATGAAACGCATGCTGTTCAATGCGACCCAGGCGGAGGAGCTCCGGGTCGCGATCGTCGATGGCCAGAAACTGGTCGACCTCGACATCGAATCCGCCGGCAAGGAACAACGCAAGAGCAACATCTACAAGGGCGTCATCACCCGCGTAGAGCCCTCCCTGGAAGCGGTCTTCGTCGACTACGGCGCCGAACGCCACGGCTTCCTCCCCTTCAAGGAAATCGCCAAGCAGTACATGGTCAACGACGGCGGCGAGTTCGGCCGCTCGAAGATGTCCACGCACCTGAAGTCGGGCTCCGAGGTCATCGTCCAGGTGGACAAGGACGAGCGCGGCAACAAGGGCGCGGCGCTCACGACGTACATCTCGCTCGCCGGGCGCTACCTGGTGCTGATGCCCAACAACCCGCGCGGCGGCGGCGTCTCGCGCCGCATCGAGGGCGAGGACCGCAACGAATTGCGCGAGGTGATGGACCAGCTCCAGGTCCCCGACGGCATGAGCCTCATCGCCCGCACCGCGGGCATCGGCCGCAGCGCCGAGGAGCTGCAGTGGGACCTGAACTACCTCCTGCAGCTCTGGGGCGCCATCGAGAAGGCCGCCGAGGAAGAGACCGGCGCCTGCCTGATCTACCTCGAATCGAGCCTGGTCGTGCGCGCGATCCGCGACCTCTTCCAGCCCGACATCGGCGAGATCCTCATCGACACGCCCGCCATCTACGAGCAGGCGCTGTCGTTCATGAGCACGGTGATGCCGGCCAACGTGAACAAGGTCAAGCACTACCGCGACGACATCCCGCTCTTCTCGCGCTTCCAGATCGAGCACCAGATCGAGAGCGCCTACCGGCGCGACGTGACGCTGCCCTCGGGCGGCGCGATCGTGATCGACCACACCGAGGCGCTCGTCGCCATCGACGTGAACAGCGCCCGCGCCACGCGCGGCCACGACATCGAGGCGACCGCGTTCAACACGAACGTCGAAGCCGCCGACGAGGTGGCGCGCCAGCTGCGCCTGCGCGACCTGGGCGGCCTCATCGTGATCGACTTCATCGACATGGAGAGCGCCAAGAACCAGCGCGAGGTCGAGAACCGCCTGCGCGACGCGCTGCGCCACGACCGCGCGCGCGTGCAGATCGGCAAGATCTCACGCTTCGGCCTGCTCGAGCTCTCGCGCCAGCGCCTGCAGCCCTCGCTCGAGGAAACGACGCACTCGCCCTGCCCGCGCTGCCACGGCACCGGCTACATCCGCGATACCGCCTCCACCGCGCTGCACG
>Ga0335084_10005409_pt1 | contig 12630 bp, 9 predicted proteins | sample Lox_Sample_44_FD_206721 | JGI IMG/M metagenome (GOLD analysis project Ga0335084, IMG submission 206721) | Soil microbial communities from Loxahatchee National Wildlife Refuge, Florida, United States - Lox_Sample_4.4 | ecosystem: Environmental > Terrestrial > Soil > Wetlands | place: USA: Florida...
CCCGCGCGAAGTTCTCGAGACTCTTCAGCAATGGACTGAAGAGACCCGGGCAAAACTGAATCTCCCGGCATGAGCTGTGCGTTCCACGTCGCCGTGCATCATTTGAGGTGATTCCGCTAAACTGGAGCGAGCCACTGCGGCTCGAACGGAGGTTCTTGTGGCTCGCACGTTGACACCGTCTGAACTCGAGTCCTTTCCATCGATGGAATGGGAGGACGCCTCCAAGCAACTGACTCCGGCGATTCGGGCTTCCCTTGAACGGATTTTGGAAACGCAAAAGGGAGACGATCTGTCGCTCGAAGAATCGTACGCGCTAGCGAATGCTGAAGGCGATGACGTGCTCGGTCTTCTTATCGTCGCCAACCTGCTTCGGGCGGAACTCGCGGGTAACATTGTCACCTATGTCGTCAACCGCAATATCAATTTCACGAATATCTGTTTTGTGGGATGCAAGTTCTGCGCCTTCAGCCGAGGGCCACGCGAGGAAGACGCCTACTTCCACTCTCTCGACGACATGGCGCGCAAAAGCGTCGAAGCTTGGGACGTCGGTGCCACTGAGGTGTGTATCCAGGGCGGGCTTCCGCGCGATCTTCCCAAGTTCTATTATCGCGACATCCTGCATGCAGTGAAAAATGCTGTTCCACAAATGCACATCCACGCGTTCTCCCCGATGGAGATCGTCTATGGCGTCGAACTCACGGGCATGCCGCTCGCCGACTATCTCTCGATGTTGCGCGACAGCGGATTGGGGACACTACCAGGGACCGCCGCGGAAATTCTGGATGATCAGGTTCGCCATATTCTGTCGGCCAACAAGCTCACGACCGCGCAGTGGATCGATGTCATTCGTACGGCGCATCGCTGCGGCATCCGTACCACGTCAACACTGATGTATGGACATGCGGAGACTCCGGAGCACTGGGTCCGCCAGCTGATATTGCTGCGTGACATTCAGTCGGAAACCGGCGGCTTCACCGAGTTCGTCCCGTTGGGATTCGTTCACCAGAACACGCTGCTCTTTCGCCAAGGGCTGGCGCGCACTGGCCCGACGCTCGCCGAGCATCTCAAAGTACATGCCTTGGCTCGCGTGTTACTGGCAGGATCGATCAACAATATTCAGGTCTCATGGGTGAAGCTGAATCGCCCGCTCTCCCAACTCTGTCTGCACGCTGGAGCTAATGATTACGGCGGCACGTTGATGGAAGAGAATATCTCGCGTGAGGCCGGAGCTACCGCCGGGCAGTACACCACTCCCGAGGATTTCCAGTCTCTAATCATGGAGATCGGACGAATCCCTGCGGAACGCAATACAACCTATTCGCGCATTAACATCAAGCAACCCTTCGACGAACTTACATCGGAGCAGGCGGTTGAGGCCGAGTTTGCATGAGTGCAAAGCCAGCGCAGACCGCAGGGCCAATCGCAATCATTGGTGGGACTGGTCCCGCAGGCATGGGCCTAGCATTACGCTGGGCACGTGCGGGCGTAAGGATCATCATCGGATCGCGTGATGAGCAGCGCGCTCAGATAGCTGCAGCATCCATTCAACGCAATGCAGGCAACAACGCAAATGTATCTGGTCTGGAAAATAGCGCCGCCTGTGCCGCTGCTGACATATTGATGCTGACCGTTCCATTCGACAGCCAGGCAGCATTGCTGAAGCAACTCAAGCCAGCAATCACCGAAGGCAGCATTCTGATCGATGCCACGGTGCCATTGGCGGCATCGGTTGGCGGCCGCGCCTCTCGCACTCTGGGCATTTGGCAGGGCTCCGCCGTGGAGCAAACGGCCGAACTGGTGCCGAAAGGAGTGAGCGTAGTCGCAGCCTTTCACAACCTTTCCGCCGAGTTGCTCAATGGGGACGCCGATCTCGACTGCGATGTCATCGTGTGCAGCGACGATTCCGACGCAGCGCAATTGACCCGAGAGTTGGCCGCAAAGATTCCCGGCGTCCGCGCAATCGATGGCGGGAAACTTGAGAACGCTCGCATTGTCGAACAGATAACTGCGCTTCTTGTTGGCTTGAACATTCGTCACAAGGGTCATTCAGGCATTCGAATCACAGGCCTGCCGCCTTCAGCTTATCGATAAAGTGCCATTCGATCTCAGGAGCCAGTCTTTTTGAGCGACAACTATCACCTGGATGCTGCGTGGCAATATCACAGCGGAACCAAGCATTCCTACCTCAGTATCCGGATGCATCCCCATGCTCTCGACTGGGACAATAAACCTCTGCTGTTCAAGATCTATCCCATGCTGGAAGTGACCCGTTTGACTCGAGACTTTCGCGAGACCGGGCGGTCTGGGCTTTCGGCACTTGCCGCCACGAACACGGCGATGGAAGGCAAATCCATTCCAGACGTTGAGACGCTGGCGCAGTTGCTGTTTTTTACCGCTGGAGTCACAAGAAGTAAGAAACATCCCCAAGGAGAAACATTCTTTCGCGCAGCTGCCTGCACCGGCGCCCTTTACGAGATCGAGCTTTACATCGTGTGCGCTGACCTGCCATCGAATGAGCGCCCTGGCACTACAGGCCTTCCAGCAGGGGTATATCACTTCGGAGCCGCCGAATTCGGGCTACGACAACTTCGTTCCGGCGATTTTCGAAGTGTGATCGCCGACGCGACCGGAGGAGAATCCTCGATTGCGCACGCGCCCGTCATCCTTATTTTCACCGGAACGTATTGGCGCAATGCGTGGAAGTATCGGTCGCGCACCTATCGGCATTTCGGTTGGGATAATGGCACCATTCTTGCCAATCTGCTCGCGATGTCTGCCGCGGTGAATCTTCCAGCTCACATCATCGGCGGTTTCGTGGACTCTCAAGTCAACTCGCTGATTGATCTCGATACGAACCGGGAAGTTGCGTTTTCTCTCGCCGCAATCGGCCATACGACCTCAACGCCGTCGAATCCGCCGTCCGTGAGTCCATTGGAGTTGGCAGTCGTACCTTATTCGGCAAAGGAAGTTGATTATCCAGCGATGCGCAAGATTCACGCGGCCTCCTCCTTCGATTCTGCAAACGAAGCGACCGCGTGGCGTGCGAAATCGCCCCAGCGTACAACTCCCCCGGCTAAGGAATCCACGTCTGCCCTATTCCCTCTAAATGACTCCCAGATCCCTTCGGATTCGATCGAACAGGTGATTTCACGACGCGGATCTACGCGGCAGTTCTCTCGCGACCCGATTACCCTGCCGCAGCTTTCCACCATTCTGGACCGTCCAACGCGCGGCATCCCCGCCGACTTCCTCAATCCAGCAGGCGCGCACCTCAATGATCTGTATCTCATCGTGAACAACGTAGTTGGATTAGCGGCCGGGGCCTATGTGTATCACTGGGACGAACGAATACTTGAACTTCTAAAGCGCGGCGATTTTCGAGAGAAGGCAGGGTACCTCGGATTGGAACAACAAATTCCAGCTGATGCCGCGGTCGATGTCTTCTTCCTCGCAGATTTGAAAACAATCCTCGAACGCTACGGCAATCGCGGCTACCGCGCCGTACAGCTGGAAGCCGGCATTCTCGGCGGGAAAATGTATCTGGCGGCCTACGCGCAGAAACTCGGCTGCACTGGCCTTACCTTCTATGACGATGACGTTGTGAGCTTCTTCTCGCCTCATGCCCGCGGCAAGAGCGCGATCTTCCTAGTCGCACTCGGGCGCAGTGCGCTCCGAAAATAATTCTGCCTAGTCCTCTACTACCGGCGTGGACATTTCCTCGGCAGGCTCGCCGCCGGCCATGGCTTGCGCAATGATCAGCTTGCGCGCTTCCACTCGAATCTTTGGCAATTGCGCGCTGAACCACCACGCTCCCAGCACCGAAGCCAACCCGCCAATCGCCACCGTCCATGGGGCGCCAAGCCGGTCCGACATTGCTCCACCGAGCAGAGCTCCAAGCGGCGCCATTCCCATGAACATCATGGAATACACGGCCATGGTCCGACCGCGAAGAGCGTCGGGCACCATCGACTGAATCAGCGTGTTCGAAGAAGCCATCTGGAGCATGATGAAGTATCCGACCGGAAGGAGAAGTAAGACCGAAAGCCAGAATGACTTCGAGAAGGCAAACAGGATCAGGCTGACTCCAAAGCCCGCGCAACACACCGAAACCCATCTTCCTAAGCCTTTGACACCGGAACGGACAGCCAGGGTCAGCGCGCCGAGCAAGGCTCCAACGCCGGCAGCGCCCATCAGAATCCCGAGCCTGACCGCGCCAAGATCGTGCGAGCGGATCAGAGAGGCGAATACCTGACCCCCATTATGCAGAATTTTGTCCGCGAAAATAGGCATCAAGACGACGTAGGGCATGCCCGTAATACTCACCAAGCCTAAGAGCAGCAGGAGGGCTCGGATCGGCGCTGTCTGGTTGACAAAACGGAATCCCTCAGCGATGTGCTCGAATGGCGACGTATTCGCAGAGGCCCTGGCTGGCGCGTGCACCTTCATCATCATCAATCCAGCGATGACTGCAATGTAACTGACGCCATTCGCAAAAAAGCACCAGCCTTCTCCCAGCCTTGCCACAAGAATGCCAGCCACCGCCGGACCGATGACGCGTGCACCATTGAACATCGAAGAATTCAGCGCGATGGCATTCATCAGGTCTTCCTTGCCCACCATGTCCACCAGAAAAGATTGCCGGCCAGGGATGTCAAAGGCATTCACGACTCCGAGCAGGGCGGCGAGAACAAATATGTCCGGCACCGTTACGCGGTGGGTAAGAGTCAGGATCGCCAGAACAAGCGCCAACGTCATGGAGGCAAGCTGGGTTGCAATCACTACGCGGTGGCGATTCGAACGATCCGCAGTAATGCCGCCCAGCGGAGCGAAGAGAAAAACAGGAATCTGGGATGCAAAACCAACGGACCCCAGTAACAATCCTGATCCAGTCATCTTGTAAACGAGCCAAGACTGGGCTACGGTCTGCATCCAGGTGCCGACAAGCGAAATCAGTTGTCCGCTGAAGAAAAGCTGGAAATTGCGGTGTCGCAGCGCCCGTACAGCTGCTTGCCATTTCAGCTTGCCGACCACCGGTTCGCCATTTTGCGAAGGATCTTCTTGCTTGGAGATGTTTGCTGGCACTGTCAAGTCTTAGATGAAACAGCGGCCAATTGCACTTCACTATATCGCGTAGCACAGCGAGCTCGAGGGTCGGTTTAGATCGCCGAGTTTTCCACAGCTGGATAGCCGCACGGGGGGGCGCCAAGCCTTGCATGATCTCCAAAGTCAACAAAATGATTGATTTGGGAATTGTCACGACCTGTAACTAATTTGTGACTTCTCTTACCGGGTATCGTGAGCTAAAGTAGCAGCCTGCGTTTTTCGGCGATTCGCCAAAGGAAGTGACCGCCATGACCACTTCTCCAGTCCGGGTTGAACGCCGCGCCGGTCAGCGGTTCTCTTATCTGCTTCCGGTTGCCTTGCGCCAAGCTGCCACCTCAGTTGAGGGCTTCGGCTTCACTCAAGACTTGAGTTCAAGAGGAGTCTTTTTCTTTACTGATGCTCCTTTGAAGGAAGACGCGGAGATCGAACTCACACTGCGCATGCCTTCCGAGATCACGCTGGGAGAAAGCATGCCAGTGCGCTGCCGTGGGCGCGTTTTGCGGATTCTTCGTCCAACACCTTCCAGTTGCAGCTCGTCCGGCGCATCCCAGGCCGAGACCAAGATCGGCGTGGCGGTTCGCCTGGAAGGTTATGAATATCTCCCGGAAATACGGGAATCTTACCCTGTACTGGCTCGGATCCCAGCTTTGCACTCCCAAGAAGAAGAGCGGCCGACAGCCCAACCTTCTGCTCGGCCTTAGTCTCCCGAATGGCCCTCTGGTGCTAAGAAATTTCCCTAGCACTACATTCCTATTCGTTCAGGCGCCGAAGTGCTTTTCAAGCGAGTGGAAGCTGACATACAATGGGCTGCAACATAGAGAAGGTATCTCAGAGCTTCTTCTGTGCAAGTCTTCCCAGCCATCCACCGAGCAGTTGCGATGTTGCGTCTGTCGCGAAAACCGCCAATGCGCGCGGGTTTCGACAGTTACCTAGGTCACTTGGCGGAGAGTACGTTCTCTTTCTAACATGCAGACACCGAGAGAAAACAGCGAGCAGCGCGCTATGCATGGGATCGCAGTCGCCCTCCTGACCGAGGATCGCGAAAGACTATCGACACTGCAGAATCGCGTAGAGGCGACGCGACTGGGCCGCGCAGTGTTCAGCCATGCTGGATTTCCAGCAGGCCCTACCGATTCGATTCTTCGCCAGTTGCAGGATTCGAAAGCTGAAGTCGTTGTCGTCGACATCCCCACCCGTGACCCTCAGCACGCCATTCGCACGATTGAACTCATTAAATCCACAACTCTTCAGATCGCCATCTTCGCCAACGGCGAGATGACGCTGCCAGCCAATATTGTCGCCAGCATGCGGGCTGGCGCCGGCGAATATATCGACGATTCGGCTGGATCAGACGCGCTTCTAGAAGCCCTTACCCGCTACAGTTCTTCTCGGGCGCGATCTGTCGGTGCCGGAGGCCGGGCACGTGTTTTCACCTTTCTCAGCGCCAAGGGCGGCTCTGGTTGCACGACTGCGGCGGTGAACACCGCATTGGCCCTGCAGCAAGCTTACGGAGACGTAGCCCTGCTTGATTTTGCGCCGATTGGCCACGCGTCTCTCCATCTCAATTTGCGTCCACAGTTCGGTGTTCTGGACGCCCTGCAGAACCTTCACCGCATGGATGTGTCCCTGCTCGACGGCCTGATGACGGCGACCAAGGAGGGTCTGCACCTGCTTGCCGGACCGCAGCAGCCTTATCCGACGGAGCCAACTCCCGGAGAACTTGCACGCCTTTTTGACCTCGTAGTGAACCACTACCGATTCGTCGTCGTAGATGCGTCCAGCCGACTTGACCCGACGACTCGCCTGCTTTCCGATCTCTCGAACGCCGTGTTATTGGTCGCGCAGACCGATGTTGTGTCTCTTTGGAGCGTTGGCCGTATTCACACATTCCTCGAAGAAGGAACGGGACGCGACCGCTTACGAGTTGTACTGAACCGGTACAAGAAGATTCCCGGGTTCACTGACGAGGATGTTCAGCAGGTGACGAGCTGCAAAGTCTTGTGGAAGGTTCCCAATGCCTTTCAGGTAGTCTCGCCCTCCATTGATCACGGAACTCCGATCGTGTTGCAGGAAGGTCCGGAGATCAGCCGCTCATATCGCGCCCTGGCGGAAACTCTGGCCGAAGCGTCGCATTCTGACGGTGGACCCGATCTCGTCTATGGACAGGAAGGCGCTCGAAAGAAGGCCCCCAGCCTAAAACTATCGCCAGCCCGCGCCGGACAGTAATCGCTTTTCAGAGTCATTCCTTGGCTGCAGGTGGCGAGGAAGCCTCCTGCGGAAACATCTTGAAAAGAACTTCCTTTGAGTGCGACGTGACTTTTTTGTTCGCATCGGTCACGTTTTCCGTAAGTGTTCCCTTGAGAACGTAGTACGCCTCATCGCCAGGATTTTTTCCTGCTCCGCGCTCAATTGTGCCGCGAAAATCAAAAGACACTCCATGGACAATCTCGGTGGTGAAGGTCAACTTATTGCCATCCAGCTTCCCGCTCTTGAAAAACTGGTCCAGAAAAGCGCCTTTGTCGCTCTCACCGTCACCGTATCGCGAGACAAAGCCCGTGACAGTTCCAGCGTCTTCCACGGTCACCTGTACGAACTCCCCTTCCTTGAGGAATGTGTACATGCCCGAGTAAGGTTGCGCACTCGTTTCGTCTTGTGGCGGAGCGGTTTTTTCGGGCTTGGTGGAATCACTCGGTTTAGCGGGCTCTTGCGACTGTCTCACCAACATCGCCGCAGCCCTGGTTCCAGAGTTCCGCGGGAGGAGGAACGGCAGAATTGCTACCAGCATTCCGGCCAAAATGGCCGCTTTGACGAATTGGCCGAAGCCGGAAGTTTTCATGGGGACGACGGCAGTATAACGGAAAAGACGCGAGCGGATGCGTTCTCTCCATCAAGGCATGCGAACCCGCAGCGTTCTGCTCAGTACACGAACTTAACGGCTAACTGAATCTGTCTTGGTGCGTATGCGGCACTCGGCTTCATGAAGTTTCCCGGCAATTGATAGTAACCAGGATATGGCGCGATATTGGCCGTTACCGAATCCTGCACGAAGCTGCTCGCGGATGCAATCATCCCATTTGAGGTGATCGCGACCCGCTGGTTCTCGCGATTAAACAGATTGAATGATTCCGCAACGAGGTTGAGCTTGTACCGTTCATGAAATCGAATCGTACGTGTCACGCGTAGATCGGTCGTGGCATAGTCTGGCCCAGTAAAGGCATTGCGGCGATAACCGGGCAGACGATCATTGAGAGCATTGGCATCCTGATTAGGATCGCCTGCAACTGTCGCGTTAAACGGACGCCCCGAGCCGTAGTTAACGACCGTAGAAAACTTCCAATCGTTGAAGAAGTGGCCAAGCATCTCGTGCCCGCGATGAAAGGGTCGAGGCTCAGCCGAGAATGCCACGACCAGCCGTTGCCGCTGATCGGTCACACTCGGTCCGCGCTCCGCACTTGGATTGTATGAATTCTGAACTGTAGCCGGCTGACCGGCGACCAGTGCGTCCTGACCGTCGTCCACGGCGCGAGCATAGGTGTAGGAAAACCGCGCGTACGTTCCTCGTGCAACCCTGCGATTGATCGATAGAGTGGCGCCGTTGTACATGCTCGACGCAGCACTCTGAAATTCGTTGATGGAACCCAGGTCCGCGATTGGCCGCCCGAGCGGATTGATACATGGAGGCCAAGGACATTCCAGTGTCCGGCTGAACTGCCATGTGGCGAAAGAATCGACGGTGTAGTAGTCGCCTTGGAAGATCGATCCGGTCGAATCAAAAATCGGATACTCTAGCGCGGTCGGCTGCGGCAGATTTACGTCAAGGGCGCGAATGAGATGCTCACCCCGCACGTTGAGCAGCGACACTGCCACAGTAGTGCGGTCGACCACCTCCTTCTCAACCGTCAAGCTCGATTGCTGCACGCGCGGGGTCACGAAGTTCGTCGCAAAGGCGGATACTTCGTGCGTCACTCCTTGCGTAAAACCGATGGGTAAAGCGCAACTCACCGCATCAAGAGGGCAGCTAACAACCGGATTCGGATAACTCGGGAAAACCTGGTGGTCGTAGTAGTCCGCATTGTTGAGGAAGAGATGAGAGTTGGTAATACCGTTTTCTGTCTGGATGACAGAGTTATAGATCTGCGGTATGCGAACGAAGAAGATGCCATATCCCCCGCGCACCACGAGCGGTCGCTTGTCGCCGAAGGAATACGCAAACCCTGCGCGCGGCGCGAAATTGTAGGGTTGAAACGGAACTCTGCCTGATGGTGGGAACAATGGATTCGATAGCAGTCCAGCAGTGGTAAATGTTTGCAGGTCCCAGCGAACACCGAGGTTAAGCGCGAGCCGGTTGGTCACACGAATTGTGTCTTGCGCAAAGGCAGCATATTCGTTTGTGTCGGGATGAGAAGTGGAGCTGCCGAAATTCTGCAAGTAATAGTGCGGAACTTCGTGCGCGTAGGCGCGAAGAGGCGTAAGTTGCATGCCAGCCTCCACGGGCTCGAACGTGTAGGGATCGACCTTGATCGGATAGAAAAGATATTCGCCGCTCTGCTGGCTCGGAAAGAAATCAAAGATCTTGGTAAACAGTGCATCCCCTCCGAACTTCCAGCTGTTCCTCGAACCCTCGACGCTGATAGTGTCGGCTAGATGCAGACGGTGCTCCCGTGTCTGACGTGGAAGGATGTTCGACCGACCCATGCCGTCAAGAATGGTGGGTATCTTCACCATCACATCCGCCGTATTGCTATAGGACTGTTGCAGGTCGCGCGAGAACTGAAGACGAAGCCGGCTGATCGTCCGGGGCGAGAATGCGCTGGTCAGGGTCAGGTTGGCGGTTTCGGTGTCAACGAGTTCTTCACCGTTGTTGCTGATGGCATCGTACGAAACCGGGCTCGCCGGATCCAAGAAGACGTTGTTCGCTCCCCAGTAGCGCGACGTGTTTACGCCCAATGCTAGCTGGTGACGCGGCGTGAGATTGACATCGAGCTTCGCAAACGACGAGTTGCCGATTTGCGCCGCAGGATATTCTCCCGCAAGAGAAGTAAGTTGGTTGGCCGCCGCGAACACAAGATCCTGGTCAGTAGTTTCATAATCGCCAGGTGTATACGGACCGGATGCGGGCTGCGGCGTGACTTGCGAACTGCCGTCGAGGAATTCCACCACATTGGGAACATGAAAGATGTGCTGATCGAATCCGGCAAAGAAGAACACCTTATTCGGTTTGAGCGGACCACCAATCGTGCCTCCAACCTGCTGCTGGCGATTGTGCGGCTTAAAAGCAAGAAAAGGCATCGACGCACCGAACGAATTGTCGCGAATGTAGTAGAAAGCCGTTCCATGGAGGTGATTTGAGCCGGACTTTGTAACCACATTGACAACGGCACCACCTGAGCGTCCCTGCTCCGCGCCGTAGGCATTTGACGAAACCCGGAACTCCTGCACGACTTCCGTCGAGAATTGGTAAGGCTCGCGATATCGCCCCCTGGCCTGCGCGAAGAATGCGTTGTTGTAGTCACCGCCGTCCACAAGGAAAGTATTTTGAAAGCCGCGAATGCCTCCGAATGACAGATCGCCATTTGTGGCCGACGTCAGACTGCGCGGATCCTGCGTGACTCCTGGGGAGAACAGCGCCAGATCTGAGAACCGGCGCCCGTTCAGCGGAAAATCACTCATCGATCTTTCGTCGAGCAGCATCGAGACCGCACTCGGTTTGGTTTCGACCAGCGCGGCTGCCCCCGAAACAGTCAGGCTTTCCTGTGAACCTGCTACTTTGAGCCGAAACTGAAGGTCGGCGGACCCGCCGACATCGACGTGAATTTGGGGCGTAACCTGTGGCGACATGCCCGGGGCGTCGACACGGGCCTCGTAGTCTCCTGGCGTCAACTGATCCAGAACAAACCGGCCTTCGGCATCGCTGGTCGTTGTGTAACGAGTACCGGTTGCATTGTTCACAATCACCACCAACGCTTGCGGGATACGTGCACCAGCTGAGTCCGAGATCGTTCCGCGCAATGTGCCAGTAGCAGAATCCTGAGCCGCACTTGGAAGCCACACGCAACAGACAATGCCGAGGAGAAATAGAGAGAAATAAGACCGCACAGCGTGCATAAGGCCGCCCTTGCATTCGAAATGGCGCTCGGAGGTGCGACCCGCTGTGCGTTAACCGGACGCAAGACGGGAGTTGCTGCGAAGGAAATCTTGAGCGCACTCGAGTGCGATCAATTACTCTCCCTCGCGAACCAGGAGAAACTCACGGTTTGTATAGCACCGCGTATACAGTAATTCTGTGATCCTGCGCATAGTTCCAAGACTATTTCCCAATCTGAAACTGGAGAAGATAGAAACCTGCTCCCGAAGGCGAAGAGCGCGCCCAGCGCGAAATCTGATATGTTGAATGTCCTTATCTCAAGCGACAATTGAAGGCTGAAACGTTGATTCGATCCTACAAAGGTGTGCATCCAACGATTCCGGCGACCTGCTATGTCGATGATTCGGCGCAGATTATCGGCGATGTCGTACTCGGCGAACATGCCTCGGTGTGGATGAACGCTGTTGTCCGCGGAGATGTCCACGAGATCCGCATCGGCGCCCATTCCAACGTGCAGGACAATAGCATTCTTCACGGCATGAAGCAGCAGTGGGGCGTCTATCTCGGCGAGTACGTGACGGTCGGCCACTCCGTGACTCTGCACGGATGCGTGATTGAAGATCGCTGCCTGATCGGGATGGGCTCGATTATTCTGAATGGAGCGCGGATCGGTGCAGGATCGATCATTGCGGCAGGAACTTTGATCCCAGAAAAAACCGTGGTTGAACCGGGATCGTTGTGGATGGGATCGCCGGGGAAATTTCGAAGGAAGCTGGCGGAAGCCGATCAGGAAACCATCCTCCGCTACGCGAAGAATTATCTGGGGTATAAGGACGAGTACTTGAGCGAAGCTCGCTCCTGAACGTGTCATCCTGAGGCCTGCGATTTTTGCAGGCCGAAGGACCAATGCATTTTGCCGCAGCAGTTGCGCTGCCGGCAGGTTGCACAGGTCCTTCGCTTCGCTCAGGATGACAAATGAAACTGGATTGCACAGAGAATGATCAAAGCAGTCAGAGGAACGCGTGACCTGCTGCCGCCAGAGACGGCGCAGTGGAATTTCGTAGAAGCTGCGGTGCGCGATGTGTTTCGCGCCTACAACTTCCAGGAAATTCGTACGCCGATCTTTGAAGCAACGGAGTTGTTTGCGCGCGGAGTAGGTGAAGACACCGACATCGTAAGCAAAGAGATGTTCACTTGGGATGACAAGGCGAGGGCACAATCAGAAAAAGGACAATCTCTTACCCTTCGACCAGAAAATACAGCCGGTGTCGTCCGTGCCTATATCGAGAATCACCTATGGGATCGTGGACTGAACAAGCTTTATTACATCGGTCCCCAGTTTCGCAGAGAACGACCTGCGAAGGGCCGTTACCGGCAGTTCTATCAGATCGGGGCTGAAGTAATCGGACCAACCGCGTCAGGTAGCGAATCTCCGTTGCGCG
>Ga0335084_10005410_pt1 | contig 12630 bp, 12 predicted proteins | sample Lox_Sample_44_FD_206721 | JGI IMG/M metagenome (GOLD analysis project Ga0335084, IMG submission 206721) | Soil microbial communities from Loxahatchee National Wildlife Refuge, Florida, United States - Lox_Sample_4.4 | ecosystem: Environmental > Terrestrial > Soil > Wetlands | place: USA...
CGCGGGAGCTGCGGAGAGAACCCGGGTCGGGCCAGCACGCCCGCGGAGGCGCCTGCAGCCCCGAATCCCCCCGAACTTCCGTGTCCAACTGGGTTACTTCCGCTTCGGCTCCTCCAGTGGGGCAAAGGGGGAGAACTCGCCCTGGGTCTGGTAGACCCGCGCATACTTCTCCAGCTTCTGCCGATCCAGCTCGACGCCGATGCCGGGACCGTGCAGGATGGAGAGGCGGCCGCGACGGAAGCGGAACAGGTCGCCCTGGCACACGTCGTCCGACAGGAACTCGGGATAGGCCTGATTGGCCATCGGGAAGTTCGCGGAGGCGGCCATGACGTGCATGGCCGCGTAGGTGCCGATCCCCAGCTCGCACCAGCTGTGCCGGACCGCGGCGACCCCGGCCACCTGGGCGATCCAGGCCACCCGGGCACAGCGCAGCAGCCCGCCCAGCTGGTAGGGATCGATGAGCATGATGTCGGCGGCCTCTTCCCGGATCAGCTTCAGGATGTCCTGCTCCGTCCAGGAGCTCTGGTTCGCGGCGATCGGCACCGAGGTCATGCTACGCAGCCACTTGAGCCCGTCGAAGTCCTCCTTGAGGATCGGCTGCTCGAAGAACTCGATCCCGAACGGCTCCACGGCCCGGATGTAGCGCAGCGCCTCGTAGCGTCTCCAGGCCTCATTGGCGTCCACGCGAATCTTGGGTCCGGGGCCGACCGCGTTGCGGATGGCCCGAACGACCTCGATCTCCTCCTCGAGATCCACCCCCACCTTGATGTAGATCGTCTCCCATCCCTGCTTGACTCCCTGGATGGCCTGGGCGGTCATCTCCTTGATGGGGCCGCGGGGGAGAAAATACATGAAGGGCATGCTCTCCTGGACGAGGCCGCCAAAGAGGACGTAGAGCGGGAGCCCGGCGGCCTTGCCCACCAGGTCCCAGAGCGCAATCTCGACGCCTCCCAGGGCGATGTTCCCGGTGTGATCGAAGTGCTGCCAGCCGCCCTGCGCGGCGATGCGTCGCGTCAGCGATTCGGTGCGCAGGGGATCCTCCCCCACCAGGGCATCGCGCCAGGAGTCGATGATCGGCTGGATCACCTTGCAGGAGGGGAAGCCGACGGACTCGCCCAGGCCCACCAGCCCCCGGTCGGTCTCGATCTCGATGATGACGTTGGAGACCCCGACCCGCCTCCCCATGGACCAGATCTCCGGCTTCTTGAAGGGGATGGAGACGGCGGTCGTCCGCACATCGGTGATCTTCATGCGTCCCTCCTTGGCTACTTGTGGATGACCGCATCCAGGAATGCGGCCAGACGGGCCGTCCTCGGCCGGGTCAGCATCTCTTGCGACGGCCCCTCCTCGACGATCTCGCCCAGGTCCATGAAGAGGATGCGCTCGGCGATCCCCTGGGCGAAGCCCAGCTCGTGGGTCACGACGATCATGGTCGTATGCTCCTGGGCCAGACGGCGCATCACCTCCAGGACGTCCCCGATGGTCTCGGGATCCAGGGCGGAGGTCGGCTCGTCGAAGAGGAGAACCTTCGGGCGCATGGCCAGGGCACGGGCGATGGCCACGCGCTGCTGCTGACCGCCGGACAGCTGGGAGGGATAGGCGTGCGCCTTCTCCCGGAGCTTCACCTTTTCCAGCAGGACCATGGCCTCCCGCTCGGCCTCCGCCCGAGGCATTCCGGCGACGGTGATCGGCCCCAAGGTGATGTTCTCCAGCGCCGTCTTCTGGGGGAAGAGGTTGAAGGACTGGAAGATCATGCCGAAGTTGCGGCGATTGCTGTAGACCGCCTTCCGCTCATAGGTGAGCGGCCGCTCCTCGAAATAGATCGTCCCGCTGTCGATCCGCTCGAGCTGGTTCAGGCAGCGGAGGAGGGTGCTCTTGCCGCTCCCGCTCGGGCCGAGGACGACGAGGGTCTCCCCCCGCTCCACGCCGAAGGAGACGTTCTTCAAGACGTGGAGCTTGCCGAAGGACTTGTTGAGGTGCTCGGTTCGCAGGATCGGCATGCCTTCTCCAGCACTCGGCTCAGGCCTGCTTCAGGTGCCCCTCGACCCGGCGCGAGGCAATCGAGAGGGAGTAGCAAATCACGAAGTAGAGACAGGTGACGATGGCAAAGGCGAGCAGCGTATTGGACGTTGCCGCGCGGACCGCCATCCCCGCCTTGGTCAGCTCCATGAAGCCAATGATGGAGGCGAGCGAGGAGTCCTTGAGGATCGAGATGAACTGTCCCAGCGTCGGGGGCATGGCGATGCGCATCGCCTGGGGGACGATCACCTTGAACAGGGCCTGGGTGTAGGTCATGCCGATCGAGTAGGCGGCATCCCACTGCCCGCGGTGCACGGCCTGGATGGCGGCGCGGAAGATCTCCGTCATGTAGCCGGCGGTGTAGAGGATCATGCTCACGGCCACGGTGGTGAAGGCCGAGACGTTGAGGTGAAAGACGATCGGCAGCCCGAAGTAGACCAGGAATAGCTGCACCAGGAGCGGCGAGCCCCGGAAGATCTCGGCGTAGGCATATGCGAGGCCGGAGAGGAACCGGTTCCCCGAGATCCGGAGCAGGCTGAAGAGAAACCCGATCACGGACCCCGTGAACAGGGAGAGGGCGGACAGCCCCACCGTGATGCCGGCGGCCTTCAGAAAGAAGACGGCATACTGGAAGACGACCGAGTCGCCACTCACCCGATGCCACTCCTCAGAGGATCGGCCGAAACGCCATCCGCCCGGTCAGCTTGAAGAGGGCGGAGAGGGCGAGATTCACCCCGATGTAGATGACCCAGATGACCAGAAACGTCTCGAAGTCCCGGTAGGACCGGGATCCGATGTTCAGCCCCACGTACGTGATCTCGGGGACGGTGATGACCGAGGCGACGGAGGAGCCGAGGATGATGCCGATGAGCTGGTTCCCGAGCGGCGGGAAGATGACCTGCAGCGCGTATGGGATGACGACCTTGCGGAGGGTCTGGGCCTGGGTCAGCCCGATCGACAGGGCGGCTTCCACCTGGCCCTTGCCGACGGCGATGATGCCCGCGCGGATGATCTCCGTCTCGTAGGCGCCGGAGTTGAGCGACATGGCCAGCAGGGCCGCGGTGAAGGCGCTCAGCCGGATGGAGAATGCCTCCAAGCCGTAGTACATAATGTAGAGCTGGACCAGGAGGGGGGTGTTCCGGAACAGCTCCACGTAGAACGAGGTGAGGCCGTAGATCCAGCGCCGGCGGGAGATCCGGCCCACGGCGCCGAAGACCCCGATGACGGTTCCGAGGAGAAAGGTCAGGATGCTCAGGACCGCTGCGATCCAGATCCCCTGGAGCAGCTCGGGCCAGAAGCGGAGGATGGCCGCGAAATCGAAGTTATACCTGCCCGTCATCTCGCCCGCCCCGGCGGCCTAGCCCTGACCAGAGGAGAATATTGAACCGCCATGACGCCAGGGGCCTGATGTTCCAGGACCCCAGGCATCGCACACGAACTCCCCTCGGAGGGAGCCCAGATGTCTTGGTCGGTTTCCCATGAATAGCGCGTCCCTTCGGCGTTCTTGGCGCCTTGGCGGTTTGAGAACTTCGGGGCGATGAAAAAGAGAAAGGGGGGACGGGATCCATCCATCCCCCCTTTCCCGGGACACGCATCGATCAGTAGTCGGGCCGGAGTCTCATGATGTCCATCTTGAACCACTTCTTGAAGAGGGCCTTGTTGGTGCCGTCGGCGTTGATCTCGTGCATGAAGAGGTTGACCCAGTAGTACCAGGTCCAGTCGCCCTTCGGCACCCCAATGCAGATGTCCTCGCGCGAGAAGAGACCCGGGATCACCTTCCATTCCTTGGGGGCCTTGGCGACCTGCTGGCCGGTGAAGATGTTGTCCTCCGAGACCACGTCCGCCTTGCCGGTCCGCACCGCGATCAGGATGTCGTTGTAGTTGTCGAAGCGGACCAGGGTGGCGTTGGGCAGCGAGGCGGGGACCGTCTGCTCGGAGGTGCCGCCCCGGGAGATGGCCACCTTGATCGAGGGCTTGTTGAGATCGGCCGCGGTCTTGAGCTCGGTCCGCTTGGCCAGCACCATGTAGGTGTTGCCCACGACGATGTACGGGTCGGAGAAGGCGATCAGCTTGCTGCGCTCCAGGGTGCGGGTGAAATCGGCGATGACCACGTCGACTTTCCCGGCGACCAGGGACGGCACCCGGGTCGGTCCGGTCACCTGGACGAATTCGGTCTTGACGCCGAGCCGCTTGGCCAGCTCCAGGCCGAGGTCCACGTCATAGCCGACGTTCTTGCCGCTGGCGTCGAGGTAGCCGTAGGGCTCGAGGTCGGTGAAGACACCGATCTTGATGGTCCCCGCCTTGACGATGTCGTCCAGACGGCTTTGCTGCGCCTGCGCCCCCGCGACCAGGGGGAAGGAAAGGAGCGCCAGCACGGCAACCAGACTCAGAATTCGGACTCTCATGGCGACCTCCTTGGGATGGTGTGAGGGACGCCCCGTGGCTCGGGCTTGTCTCGCCAGCCGGGATCCCCCGCACCGTGGCCAGCGGCGATTCGAGGCGTGATGCGCAGTGTCCTGGTATCCTCACCCCCCTTCGGACGCTGGTACGCCGATCGATCCGGCTCACCTTTCGACCGCGTCACTGGGGCCCCGTATAGCGCAACCCCCTCTTCGTGTCAAGACAGCTGAGGATGACAGCCGAGGAAGCGTTGGGCGAAGGTGCTGCGACGGGTGGCTCATCGCTTCCGGGTGCAAGCCGGGAAGGAGGTCTGGATGGCCATGATGATCCCGGGGACGGCCGCCTGGCCCTTGCAGGCAGCGCAAGAGCGGGTCTTGATGGCCTCGGCAGCACGCTGGCGTGAGGGACCACTACAGGGCAACCCCGGTGAGGGCCGCCCGAGGATTTTCGACCGTGAGGACCTGGATCTGCTCCTGGCTCAACCCGCTCTCCCGCAGCATCGGCACGAGCCTGCTGAGAATATAGTCGTAGCCCTGCCCGCCGTAGTTCTTGGTGTAAGACTTCATGCAGACATCCTGGGAGATCAGGATCTGCCGCAAGTACCCTTTCTCCAGGAGCAGCTTCAGCCACTCGACGCGGCACTGCACGTCCCACAGGTTCAGCCCGCGTATAGTATCGAACGCCACATAGGCACCCCGCCGGGCGATGGCCTCGTGGTAGTCCGGATGGGGGTACAGGTCGCAATGCCCCACGATCGCCCGCCGCAGGTCCACGCCCTCCTCCTCCAGGATGTCCAGTTGCCAGAGCCCGGCCGGGCAGCGCACGGCGTGGGTCGTGATCGCCAGACCTGTTCGCTTCTGGGCACGGGCGGCGGCGCGCAAGACGCGCTCCTCGACCGGGGAGACGTGGTAAAGGTCGCACCCGATCTCGCCGATGATCCCGGCGCGCACCCCGGTGTCGTCCACGCCCTCGACGATGTCCCGCAGGATGCCGTCGGCAATCTGGTTGACGCTCTGGTAGTGGAGGCCTCGGTCATAATAGGGCTCGGTGTACCAGCCGCAACCCATGACAATATTCAGGCCGGTTTCGCGGGCGATTCTCTGCAGCGCCGCCGGATCCCGGCCCAGATTGCGGTTGGTCACATCCACCAGCGAGGAGCCGCCAGCCTGGCGAAAAGCGCTGACCTCTTTGATGGCCAGGGGGACGTCGTTGAGCAGGTGGTCTCCGATCCGGGTGATGCGATGCATGTCGATGAGCAGGTGCTCGTGGGGAAGGGTAATGCCCAGTTGGTCTGCGGGGACAGGACCCAGCACGGTCATGACTTGGGCCGACATCATTCGCGTTTCCTCCTTGTTCTGTCGCCTCACCCGGACAGTTTCCTCAGACCGATCGCAGCCGGGGATCGAGCACGTCCCGCAGCCCATCCCCCAGCAGGTTGAAGGCCAGCACGGCCAGCATGACGGCCACGCCGGGAAAGATGCTGATCCAGGGAGCCGCCTCCAGGTAGGCCCGACCCTCGTTGAGCATGGAGCCCCAGCTCGCCTGCGGTGGCTGGATGCCCAGCCCCAAGAAGCTCACGTACGATTCCATGAGGATGGCGTGTGACAGAGTCACCGAGCCCTGGACGATGATAGGGGGGAGCACATTCGGCAGCACGTGCAGCCCGACGACGCGCCGGTTGCTGGCCCCGATCCCGCGCGCCGCCTCGATATACTCCTTGTTCCGCTCCGCCAGCACCGAGCCCCGCACCACCCGGCTGAACAGGGGCGAGTACACGATGGCGATCGCCAGCAAGGCATTGTTCATCCCCGGCCCCAGCATGGCGGCGATGGCAATAGCCAGGAGTATGGCGGGGAAGCTGAAAAAGATGTCCATGATTCGGCTGATGACGTTGTCCACCCAGCCTCCACGGTAGCCGCTGAGCAGCCCCAGCAGCGTGCCGACGCTTGCCGCGAGACCCACGCTGGCGAAACCCACCCACATGCTGATGCGGCTGCCGTAGATGGTCCGGCTCAGCACGTCCCTGCCAAAACGATCGGTGCCGAACCAGTACTGCGAGGACGGGGAATGCAGGGAGTCCGAGACTTTCTGGGCAATGGGATCGTATGGCGCAATGAAGCCGGCGAAGATCGCCGCAAACAGCATCAGGGCTGCGATGGCGATGCCAGCCAGCACCAGTTTGTTGCGCGAGAGCACGCGAAACATTTGCTGCCAGGCTGGATTGGCCTTCCTCGCCGCCAGGAGCGTCGAGGCCTCGATATGCATGGCCTGGCTCATTCGCCTACCCTCCCGCCACCTAGGAGCTACGTGTGTAGCGGATCCTGGGGTCGAGATAACCATAGATGGCGTCCACGGCCAGGTTGGTGAGGGCGAACATGACGGCGATGAAGAGCACCGTGCCCTGCACCAGTGGGTAGTCTCGCTGGTAGATGGCCCACAGCACCAGACGGCCAATCCCGGGCAGGGTGAAGACCTCCTCGGTAACCACGGCCCCGCCGAGCAGATAGCCCACCTGAACGCCGGCCACCGTAACCACCGGGATCATGGCATTCTTCAGCGCATGGCTCCAGATCACCACCCGCTCCCGCAGTCCCTTCGCCCGGGCCGTCCTGATGTAGTCCTGGCGCATCACCTCGAGCAGGCAGGAGCGCGTCATCCGCATGATCGTGGCCGCCACCGAAGTGCCGAGCACGATCCACGGCAGGATCATCTGGCGAACGTTAGCCCCCGGATCGGCGAAGAGATCGACGTAGCCCACCGGGGCCCAGCGCAACCAGACCGAGAGCATGAGGATCATCATCGCAGCCTGCCAGAAGATGGGCATTGACAGGCTGAACAGGCTCGCAATTCGGACGACGTGATCCAGCGCCGTGTTCTCCTTGATGGCCGAGAGGATGCCAAAGGGGATGCCCACGACCAGGGCCACCAGCATGGCCCCTAGCGTAAGCTCGGCGGTTACCTGAAGGCGCGCCAGGATCATCTGCTGCACCGGCATGCCTACCTGCCAGCTCACACCTAGGTCGCCCCGCAGGGCGTGGGCGAGCCAGTTGCCGTACTGCAGGTGGATGGGTTGGTCGAGGCCGAAAAAGGTCCGCAGCCTCGCCAGCAGTTCTTCCGTCACCTGGGCCTCAGCGCCCAGCATCTGCTCCACTATGGTGCCGGGAATCAGCCGGACGAGGAGGAACACGAGGATGCTCACCCCGACCAGGGTGGGGATCAAGGAGAGAAGGCGGGCGATCAGGTATCTGAACACGTTCCACCTCTCCGCCGTCGGCGTCCTACTGGGTTTGGCTGAAGGAGACTTCCTCCACTCCCTCCCCCGCTTTGATGAACCATCTCAAGCCCTGGGCGTCCTTGGGCACCTCGTAGGCGATCTGCCCCCGGCTGCTCTTGCCGGGAGCAAGGGTACTGTCGGGGCTGGGTTTGCTGGCCCCAACCAGTGACCGGGGGTAAGAGGTGCCGGCGGCATCGGTCAGTCTCATGTATCGGGAGCCAATGGTTATCTCTTCCTGTCCCCGGTTCTCGAAGGTGACGTCCAGGATCACGAATAGCGTGCCCTCCTTGGGCACCACGAACAGCCCCTTCCCGGTGATCTCGAACTGGTGAAGCGTGATGGCGACCCGGCCGGAGACCTTGGTTGCTCCGGCTCTAGCCGCAGCCGCCTTCGCGCGCAGCTCCTGCTGCTTCTTCTCGATGACCGAGGATACCCCCCGGTCGCAGGCGGAGGCCATGGACAGGAGACACAGAACCACCAGCAGCCGGCCGGTTGGTGGCGTCATGAACCTTGCTCCCGCATTACCTTCTCGCTACTTGTTCAGCCACACCTCCTCGAAGCCCGCCAGGTGAGTGGTGGGGTGCTGCTGGAAGCCCTTGACGTAGTCCTGGGTGAAGTCGATCATGTCCGGGCAGAAGGAGTAGATCTGCGGCACACGCTGCAGGACGATCATCTGGACCTGATCGTAGATGGCCTTTCGCTTGTTGAAGTCGAACGTCGCCTTCCCCTGGTCCAGCAACCTGTCCATCTCCGGATCGATGAAGTTGCTGGGGTTCAGCGCCTTGGAGTGCCAGCGGAAGTAGAAGGCGCCGTCCGGGTCGGCCGAGCCCCCCGTGATGTTCATGGTCATCACGAACTGCTTGGCGCCCCAGCGCTTGATCCAGATCCCGTACTCGACGTTCTCGATCTCCACGTCGATGCCCACGCGCTTGAGGTTGGCTTGAATCACCTGCGCCCCGGCCACCATGGAGGGGTAGGTAGGCACTACCGAGAGCTTGGTCTTGAACCCGTTCGGGAAGCCGGCCGCGGCCAGCAGACTCCTGGCCTTGTCCAGATCGGGCTTGTAGAAGGGCGCCCACTTGTCCTTGGGCAACTGCCACAGCTTCATGGGCGGAGTGGCGGGAGCGGTCAGCACCGCGTGTCCCTGGGTGACCACCTTGACCATTTCCTCCCGATCGACGGCCCAGCTCACGGCCTGAGGAACTTGAGGCTTGTCGAAGGGCGGCTCCTTGAAGTTGATCACCACCATGTCGTAGCCCAGGCGGGAAGTGCGGTACGACACCAGGTTCTTCTCGTTCTTGAGAAGATCGAAGTTCTTGTTCTCCTCCAGCATGGCGTGATGGACGCTGTTGGCCCGGAGCCCCGCCACGATGGAGGACTCCTCGGGGATGACCTTTAGGACCAGCTTGTCCACGTAGGGCCGCCCTTTGGTGAAGTAGTTGGAGTTCTTTGTCAGGCGCAGCTCCGACTGCGGCACCCACTCCTCCAGCATGAAGGGTCCGGTCCCGACCGCCACTTTCTTCAGGTCGCCGTTCTTCTCCACCGTTTCCTTGCTCACGATGTTGCCGTACGGGTAGGCCATGACTGCCAGCAAGCCGGCATTGGGCTGGCTCAGGTGAAAGGCCACCGTATGCTTGTCCACCACCTCGACGTCCTGGATGGTGGCGTAGTCGGACTTCTGCGGCGACTCCGCCGCCAGACGGCCGTAGCTGAACTTGATGTCGTCGGCGTTCAGCTCCCGGTTCACGGGCGGATGCCACATGACGCCCTTGCGCAGCTTGAAGACGATCTCCCTGCCGTCGCTCTTCACCTCCCAGGACTCCGCCAGGTCGGGCTGAATGCTCAGGTCGAAGCCGAGCTTGATGAGCCGGTTATACAGGAGCGGCGCGATTCGGGTGCGGGTCAGGGTGGCGTCGAGGTGAGGGTCGAGGTTTCCGATCTCGGTGGTCTTGGCCGAGATGAAGGTGCCGCCACTCTTGATGGCCGCGGTTGGAGAGGCGGGCGCCGCCGCCGTGGCGGCCGGCGCGGGCGAGCAGGTTTGCAGCGCTGCAAAGGCGGCGGCCCAGCTCCCCGTGATGAGCGCGGCCCGGCGCGCGAACTCGCGCCGCGTGATGAAACCCTGGTTCAGCTTGTCACCCAGTTCCACGAGGCTTCTGTCCATGAGCTCCTCCTACCAGATCCTGGCAGAATGGACTGCTGCTGGCATCCGGCGGGCTTAGCGCCCGTCGTGTCGTGCCCGCTTGAATCCCGCCCGGACCATCTACCCTCCGACGACGGCCAGAATTGCTGCGGGCAGGGTGTCGAGGATGTCGTCTATCTGCGACTCGGTGGCGATGAGCGGTGGGGCCAGGGCGATACTCTCCCGCAGGGAGCGGCAGGAGAGGCCGCGGTCATCGGCCTCATCCCTTGCCTGCTCGGGGACGTGCGGCGCCAGAGCGAAAGGAGCGCGCGTCTTCTCGTCCGCCGCCAGATCCTCCCTCGGCTTGAGACCAACGCCGCGCACGTTCCCCATGTGAGGTAGGTGCGACAACTCCTGTGCCCGGCGCTGCAGGTGCTCGTCGGATCGGGCGGCGTCCTCCGCCAGTTCAACTCCGAGGAGGATTTCCAGGTTCCTGAGGGCGGCGGCGTGGCTCGCGGGATGGCCGTTGTAGGTATCGCCGCGGGAGAAGGTGGCGTTGGGCTCGGCAATGGCCCGGCAGATCCTCTCCGACATAGCCACCCCACCAGCGGCAGGTAGGATGATAGGAAGTTGATGGTAGGAACTTGCTCTTGGGGCTCGCGCGATGATCGGGCCGCCGGCCGCGCCCCAGCCCGGACCGGGAGGTTGCCCGACTCCTTGGGGCCAGTTTCCCCACCGCTCATGCCGTGCCCCTGAATCGAGATGGAGTATCCGGCGCACCTGAGGCGGCTGTCAAGGGGAAAGCTGGGTGCCCAGGCTCGGAGCGAGGCGGCACGACCCCGAGGCCGCGTGCGGCGCGAAGGGCGGGCGGCCGCGCGTGAGGAGAGGTGAACGGATTACGCGACGACGACCCCTTGTCGAGAGGAGAGCACGGAAGGGACGAGAGACTTTCAAGCGCCGACAGGCATTGTCCCGCTATTGACGGTCATAGAGCAGGGGAGTATATAGGCGGCGTTGGGATTTGGCTTGCTGGCCGCGGTGTCCGCTATCGGTTGGGCCCGTGCTTGCGTATCATGCCGTGGCCCTTGAATGGCGGAGCTGCACCGTGTCGCCGAGGTTCGGGGATCAGAACATGGGAGAGGGGCCGTGAACCGGAGCACGAGCCGGTCGGGGCTAAGACCCGTCCCCGTGGGGGCCCCTTCCAGCCGTTCAGTCCTGCGGAACCTGGTGCGCGAAATCCGCCGGTCGCGCCTGGGTATCTTCTCGGTCGCAGTCCTGCTCGGCTTGACCCTCCTAGCGGCCGTTGCACCCTGGATCGCTCCCTATGACCCGCTGGTCCAGAACCTGCCCGAACAGTTCATGGCTCCGTCCCTCCGCCATCCCTTCGGCACCGACGAGTTCGGGCGAGACTTGCTGAGCCGAGTGATCTATGGAGGACGCATCTCGCTCACGACCGCGGTGGTGGCCGTCAGCCTCGCCGTCGCCGGGGGCGTGCCGCTGGGCCTGACGGCTGGCTATTTTGGGAGATTGACCGACTCCATCATTGTGCGGTTCCTGGACTTCCTGCTTTCCATTCCCGCTATCCTCCTGGCGATGGCCGTCGTGGCCGTGCTGGGAGCCAGCTCGGTGAACGCCATGTTCGCCGTAGCGGTGGTGGCCGTGCCAGCGTTCGCACGGCTGGCTCGCGCCAGCACCCTGGCGCAGAAGAACAAGGAGTACGTGGAGGCGGCGCGCTGCATCGGCTGTACCGACCTCTACATTCTGCGGCGCACCATTCTCCCCAACGCCTGGGGGCCACTAATCGTCCAGATGACGGTGGCCGCCGCCATGGCCGTCCTCCTCGAGGCAGCCCTCTCCTTTCTGGGACTGGGCACGCGCCCGCCCGATCCATCGTGGGGGCAGATGCTCAGCAGCGGGCGATCGCACCTGGCTCGGGCCTGGTGGTATGGCTTGTTCCCCGGGATAGCGCTGACGCTCCTGGTCATCTCTCTCAACTTTCTGGCCGACAGTCTGCAGGCTGCTATCGACCCCCGCTTTCGCGGCCATCACCGTGCGGAGGGCGGGGGCTGATGAGACAGTACATCCTGTCCCGCGTGATGCAGCTGATCCCGGTCCTGCTGCTGACCTCTGTTGCCGTGTTCATGCTCATACACTTGATCCCGGGAGATCCCGCCCATATTATCGCCGGTGCCGAGGCGACGCCCGAGCAGCTCGAGGCGGTGCGCAACCAGTTGGGCCTGGACCAGCCCTGGCCGGTGCAATACCTGATCTGGCTCGGCCGGGTGCTGCGGGGGGACCTGGGCAAGTCGGTGATCAGCGACTTGCCGGTGACCACCATCCTCGCCCAGAAGCTCCCGGTCACCGTCGAGCTGACCATGGCGGCTCTCCTCTTCTCCTTGGTGCTCTCCGCTCCGCTGGGCATCCTCTCCGCCGTGAGGCCGAGGTCGTGGGTGGCCTCGGGTACTTTCTGGTGGAACGCGTTGGCCATGGCGGTGCCCACGTTCTGGCTGGGCATCCTGCTGATGCTCTTCTTCGGGCTGCAGCTCAAAGTGCTGCCCACCTCGGGCTATGTGCCCTTCTTCTCCGATCCCCTCAGGGCCCTGCGGTTCCTGGTGCTACCCGCCATGACTCTGGGTGCCCACGTCAGTGCCGTGCTCGCCCGCTTTCTCCGCTCTGCGCTGCTGGATACGCTCCACCAGGACTACGTGCGCACGGCCCGCGCCAAGGGGCTCGTCGAGCGACAGGTTGTGCTTGGCCATGTCCTCAAGAATGCCCTCATCCCGGTGGTGACCATGCTCGGATTGCAGTTCGGAGCATT
>Ga0335084_10005412_pt1 | contig 12627 bp, 8 predicted proteins | sample Lox_Sample_44_FD_206721 | JGI IMG/M metagenome (GOLD analysis project Ga0335084, IMG submission 206721) | Soil microbial communities from Loxahatchee National Wildlife Refuge, Florida, United States - Lox_Sample_4.4 | ecosystem: Environmental > Terrestrial > Soil > Wetlands | place: USA: Florida...
GAGCGCCTTGCCCACGCCCTCCGGCCCGCCGAACAGGTAGGCATGGTGGAGCGCGCCGCGGCGGAGCGCGGACCGGAGCGCGGCGACGGCGCGATCCTGCGCGATGAGCTCGGAGAAGGGCATGGAACGGCGCGGAACATAGCATAAGGGGCCGTCCCCACGGCCGCTCCGCGCCGCGCCGCGGCCGGGCGTCCGCGTGACGGAGCCGCCGCGCTCCGTTCCGCGGCACGCCCTAGTTCAGCCGGCCGGCCAGGCGCGCGATCGCGGCCGTCAGCTCCGACGGCTCGATCGGCTTCGGGAGGTAGAGCTGGTACCCGGCGAGGAGCGCCTCGCGGCGATCCTCCGCGTGCGTGTACGCGGTGAGCGCCGCCGCCGGGACGCGCCCGCCGTGCTCGGGCGCGAGGCCGCGCACCTTGCGGATGAGGGCGTAGCCGTCCTCGCCCGGCATCCCGATGTCGGAGACCAGGACGTCGGGCCGGCTCACCTCGATGGCCTCCAGCGCCTCGCCGGCCGACCGCGCCGGCACCACGTGCGCGCCGGCCGCCGCCAGCACCTGACCGACGACCTCGAGCGTGTCGGGGTCGTCGTCCACGACGAGCACGCGCAGGGCGAGGAGGCTCGCGAGCGGCCGCTCGTCCACCGGCAGCACGGGCGCCGGCCGGGCCGCGTCCGGGAGGGCGGTCCGCTGGTGTGGCGCGCCCGCCAGCAGGCGCACGGTGAACGCGGCGCCCTTCCCCGGGCCGTCGCTCTCCGCGCCCACCGTCCCACCGTGCGCCTCGACCAGGTGGCGGACGATGGCGAGGCCGAGCCCCAGGCCTCCGTGGACCCGCGTCGAGGACGCGTCCGCCTGGCGGAAACGCTCGAAGACATGGGGCAGGAACGCCGGGTCGATCCCCGCTCCCGTGTCCCGCACCCGGATGGCGACCTCGCCACCCTCGGGCTCGAGCCGCACCTCGACGCGCCCGCCGGGCGGCGTGAACTTGATCGCGTTGGAGAGCAGGTTCCAGACCACCTGCTGCAGGCGGCCCGGGTCCCCCATCACCACCCCGGCCGGCGGAACGAGCACCGCCGCGATCTCGGTGTTCCGGGCGGCCGCGGCCGGGCGGACGGCGGCGATGGCCGCCTCGATCACCGGCACGAGGTCCACCGGCCGGACGTCGAGGAGCAGCTGCCCCCGCACCATCCGCGAGACGTCGAGGAGGTCGTCGACGATCTGGGCCTGGGCGGTCGCGCTCCGCTCCACCGCCTCGATGGCGCGCGCCGTCCCGGCGGCGTCGAGCTTGCCCATCCGCAGGAGCCGCGCCCACCCCAGGACGGCGTTGAGCGGCGTCCGCAGCTCGTGGGACACGACCGCCACGAGCTCGTCGCGCGCCCTGCTGGCGCGCTCGGCCTCCTCGCGCGCGGCCCGGGCGGCCGCGGCGAGGCTGGCCTTGTCCGAGTCGGAGGCGGAGAGCTGCGCGCCTGGCTCCGCGCTCGCCCCGGGCGGGCGCCCCGACGTCGCACCCGGGGCGCCGTTGCCTCGCTCGAGCCGCGCCGCGAACGCCCACGCCGCGCCGGAAGCGGCAGCCGCCGCGGCGAGGGCGAGGACCGCCGCGAGCGTCGGTCCGCCCGCCCACCACGCCACCGCCACGGCCGCGACGGCCACGGGAGCGCCCACCTCGAGGAGGTGGCGGCCTCGCAGCCCGTGCAGCCCGGTCCCGAGCGTTTCGGCGTCGCTCATCGCTCGAACCGGCGCGCGCGCCCTGGCCGGGATCCCGGCGGGGCGTCGTCGATCCGGTCGCACCGAAACATAGGGCGGCGCGTCCGCCGTCGCATCCGCCCCGTCGTGGTCTGCTGTGGTCGGAGTACCGACAATCTTGAGGTCCTGCGGCCGGCGACTATCATCGTGCGCCGGAGCCCTCCATGAACATCACGCCACTCGACATCACCCAGAAGCAGTTTCGCCGCGTCTTCCGGGGCTTCGACCCGGAGGAGGTCGAGGCGTTCCTCGCGCTGGTCGCGGTCGAGTTCGAGGCGCTCGTGAAGGAGACGCTGGCGCTGCGCGAGGACAACCGGCGCAAGGCCGACGAGATCGCCGAGTACAAGGGGCGCGAGCGTGCGCTGCAGGAGACGCTGGTCACGGCGCAGAAGGCCTCGGAGGAGATCCGCGAGTCCGCCCGCAAGGAGGCGGAGATCACCCTCTCCGACGCCGAGCTGCAGGCCGAGAAGATCGTCCAGGGCGCCCACGGGCGGTTCCTGCGCATCGTGGACGACATCAACGAGCTGAAGCGGCAGCGGGTCACCTTCGAGGCCTCGATCAAGACGCTGGTCGAGAGCCACCTCAAGCTCATCGAGGCGTTCCGGGAGCCAGCCCGCGAGGAGGCGCTGCAGTTCGTGGCGCGGAAGAAGGCGGCCGAGGACTGACGCCCGACCCGGACCGCGACCCGGACCCCGTCCGCGACCCGGACCCCAATTGCGGCCCGGACCCCGTCCGCGACCACCACCCGGACCCCCGACAGCGGCCCCGACCGTGAACGGTCCGGGCTGCCGCGAGGCGCTCAGTGTGCCTCGGCCCAGCTCCGGCCGTGGCCGACCTCCACCTCCAGCGGCACCGTGAGCTGGGCGGCGCCCATCATCTCGCGCCGCACCAGCGCCACCACCGGCTCGACCTCCCGCTCGGCCACCTCGAGCACCAGCTCGTCGTGGACCTGGAGGAGCAGGCGCGCGTCGCGCCGCTCCCGGTCGATGGCGTCGCGCACGCGGATCATCGCGACCTTGACGATGTCCGCCGCCGTGCCCTGGATGGGCGTGTTGATGGCGGTGCGCTCCGCGGCCATCCGCAGCGCGGGGTTGCGCGCGGCGATCTCGGGCATGGCGCGGACGCGTCCGAAGAGCGTGCGCGACTCGCCCGTCTTCCGCGCCTGCTCCACCGCCCGGTCCACGTAGCGGCGGACCCCGGCGTAGCGCGTGAAGTAGCGGTCGATGATGGCCTGCGCCTCCGCCCCGGGCAGGTCGAGCCGCTGGGAGAGGCCGAACGCCGAGAGGCCGTAGGCGATCCCGAAGTTGAGCACCTTGGCGACCCGGCGCATGTCGGGAGTGACCTCCCCCGGCCCGCAGCCGAACGTCTCGGCGGCGGTGCGCGTGTGGACGTCCTCCCCCTTCAGGAACGACTCGGCGAGCGCGGCGTCGCCCGAGTAGTGCGCCAGGATCCGCAGCTCGATCTGCGAGTAATCAGCGGAGAGCAGGCGCCTGCCCTCCGGCGCCACGAAGGCCGCGCGGATCCGCCGCGACAGCTCGGTCCGGACCGGGATGTTCTGGAGGTTGGGATCCGACGAGGAGAGGCGCCCGGTGGCGGCGCCGGCCTGGTGGAAGGTGGTGTGGATGCGCCCGTCCGCCTCGACGAGCTGCGGCAGCGCGTCGACGTAGGTCCCCTTGAGCTTGGAGAGCGACCGGTGCTCCAGCACCAGCCGCGGCAGCGCGTGCTGCTCGGCGAGCTTCTCGAGCACGTCCTGGTCGGTCGACGGCCCGGTCTTGAGCCGCTTCAGCACCGGCAGGTTCAGCTCCGTGAAGAGCACCTGCGCCAGCTCGCGCGTGGAGGCGATGTTGAACGGGTGCCGCGCCTCGGCGTGGATGCGCCCCTCCAGCTCCTCCATGGCCTTTCCGAACTCGGCGCTCATCCCCTCCATGGCGGAGCGGTCCACCGCGATCCCGGCGCGCTCCATCTCCACCAGCACGGGCACCAGCGGCCGCTCCACCTCGTCGTGCAGCCTCGCCAGCCCCTCGTCGGCGAGGCCGCGCTCCAGCACCGGCGCGAGGTCGGGGAGGACGGCGGCCAGCGAGCCCGCCCACGCGGCGACGCGCTCCACCTCCAGCCCCTCCACCGGCACCCGCTCCGACTTCCGCGCGGCGTCGCCGCCGCTCGGATCGCGCGGCAGCTCGGCGGCGAGCCGCTCGCGCGCCACGTCGGCGAGGGCGTGCTCGCGCCGGGTCGGCAGGAGGAGCAGGCTCGCCAGCTCGGTGTCGAGCCCCGGCCCGCGCCACGCCAGGCCGAGCTGCGCGAAGGCATGGGTGGCGGCCTTGAGGCCGTGGGCGTGCTTGCGGCGCTCCGACTCGACCAGCGGCCGCAGCCCCTCCCGCGCGTCGGCCTCCGCCAGCTGCGCCGGCGCGCCGAGGTAGCGGTGCCGCAGCGGGAGGTAGAAGGCGCGCCCGGCGCCGCCGAGCGCGATCCCCACCACCGGATCCCGGCGCGGCGAGGGGCCGCCCAGCACCGGCCGGATCCCGACCGCGTCCGCGGCCGCCAGCGCCGCGACGGCCGCGTCGAGCGCGGCGCGGTCGAGGATCACCTCGGCGCGGTCGGCGCGCGCGGTGGGGGGTGGCGCGGGAAGGTCCTTGAGGAGGCGCGAGAACTCCAGCTCGCTGAAGAGCGCCCGGACCTTCGGCTCGTCGGGCGCCCGGCGCCCGAAGGAGTCCGGCCGGAACGGCAGCTCGAGGTCGCACCGCAGCGCGACCAGCTTCCGGTTGAGCCGGATGCGATCGGCGTTCGCGACGATCTTGTCCCTCAGCTTCTCGCCGCCGCGGGACACGGCCGAGGGGATCTCGCCGGCGCGGCGCAGCATCTCCTCGACGTTCCCGAACTTCCGGATGAGCGCCGCGGCGGTGACCTCTCCCACGCCGGGGATCCCCGGGACGTCGTCGATCTTGTCCCCGAGGATCGCCATGTACTCGATGACGCGGTCGGGCGGGACCCCGAGCTTCTTCTCGACCTCGGCTGGCCCGGTCCAGCCGCCCCGCCCGCTCGCCTCGGCCATCGGGTCGTAGAGCGACAGCCGCCCGTCCACGAGCTGGGCGAAGTCCTTGTCGCCGGTGACCACCACCACCTCCCAGCCGGCGTCGCGGGCCCGGCAGGCGAGCGTCCCGATGATGTCGTCGGCCTCGAAGCCCGCCTCCTCGATCACCGGGACGGCGAGGGCCCGCGCCACGTCGCGCACCAGCGGGAACTGGGAGGCGAGGTCGTCCGGCGCCTCGGGGCGGCTCGCCTTGTACCCGGGGTCGAGGTCGTGACGGAAGCTGCGGCGGCCGGCGTCGAAGACCAGCGCCACGTGGGTGGGCGCGTGCTCCCGCAGCGCCTTGAGCAGCATGGTGGTGAAGCCGAGGACGGCGTTGGTCGGCACACCCTTGGTCGTCGAGAGGTGCGGGATCGCGTGGTACGCGCGGAAGATGAAGCCCGAGCCGTCGATGAGGGTCAGGGTGGGCACCGGGCGACGATAACCTCGCCCGCGCGCGGCCACAGGGGAAATCGGCGCGCCCGAGGCGGCGGCCGCTCAGAGGGCGAGCTCTCCGCCCGCTACCTCACGCGCACGGTCCAGCTCGTCCGCCTGCCCGATCCGTCCATCACCACCACCGCCGCGGAGCCCGGCGACAGCCCGGTGACGAAGATCGCCTGCCCGTCGGCCCGCGCCCGCGCCACGCCGTTCTCCTCGACCAGCACGCGCGCCACGTCCGGCGCCGGGATGCGCCGCTCCTCGCCGAGGGCGATCTGGACCTCGTCGGACGCCGGGGGAGTGACCGCTCGCCCGGACCGGCGCGCCCCGTCGACGGTGACGTCGAGCGCCACGGCGGCGCCGTCGCCGAACGACACCTCGATGGACGCGCGCCCCACCCGCTGCGCCGTGATCTGGAGGCGAGTCCCCTGCGGCCTGAGGGACAGGATCTCGAGGTCGGTCACCGCCACGCCGGCGATGGGCTGGGAGAACTCCAGCGTCACCACCTGGCGCTCGGCGAGGGACAGGGGCGCCCCGGCCCGCGCGGCGGCGGCGGCGAGGAGGAGCGCCGCGGCGGCGGCGCCCCGGATCAGCGGAGCACGCATCGTATCTTCTCCGAACAGATGAAGTACTCGTCGCCGTCGGCGATCCGGCGGCGCTGGACCCGGGCGCGCTCGAACCAGGTGCCGTTCGACGAGCCGAGGTCCTCGATGAAGTACGCGCCCCCCTCGCGCAGGATGGCCGCGTGCTCGCGGGAGACCTTGCCGCTGTCGATGACGAGGTCGCAGTGCTTGCCTCGCCCGATCACGAAGCGGTCCTTCACCACCTTGTCCAGCTCCCCGTCCTCGCCGACCAGGTACAGCGTCGCGGTGGCGGACGGGGGGGCCGGCGTCGGCGGGCGGGGGATCGGATCCGCGGGCGTCGCCTCCTGGAGGGCGCGCTCCAGGGCGGCGGCCGTCTCCAGGACCTGCTCCGCCACCGCGCGCGGCCCGCCGGCGTCGGCGGCCGGCGGACGCGCCGGCGGCACCGCGGCCGCGGGCGTGGCCTGCGGCGCCCAGCCGCTCGCCCGCGCGAAGGCGAGCAGCGCCTGGACCACCAGCGCCTCGCGCTCGATGCCCGTCTCGGCCGCCATCCGGGCGTACGTCTCCCAGAGGTGATCGGGGATGCCGACCTGACGGACGGTCTTCACGGAGGGACCCTCCGCCCGCGGGCGCTCCGACGGGGAGGCCGCGCGGCGCTCGATCACGCTACCAGATGGAGCGGCGGCGCTCCAGGCGGCGCCCGGTGCGCACACCGGCGGCTATTGGATCACCCCCACGTCGCCGATGCCCTTCCCCGCGCTGAAGTCGAGGACGAGGTTGTCGACGTAGCTCACCAGGAAGCGGACGCCGTCGTTCTCGCGGCCGGGGACGCGCGATCGGTCGAAGACCACGATGCCGGTGGGGAGCACGCCCCCGGTGGCGGTGCCGCTCACCAGCGGGCGGCGCGAGGTCTGGAGCATGCCGCTCTTCGACTGGAACTGGATGAACGAGCCGCGGATGATGCGGTCCTCGCCCTTGTCCGCGCCGGACTTCACGGCGGCGAGCGCGAACTCGAGGGCGGGCCCGGTCGGCTGAGGACGCCCCTCCCAGTCGTACGAGTAGACGGGCGCGCCGGCCCACTGGGCCTGGTCCGCCCGTTCGTCGGGCGGCGCGAGGGGCCAGTAGATCTCGCAGGTGTCGCACTCGCCGGTGTTGCTCCCCGAGCACTGGCCGAACGGGAAGGCGAGGTGATCGGGGCACAGATCGCCGAGGTAGAAGAGCCGGCGCGTCTTCCGCGCCAGGGCGAGCGTCTCGCAGGCCGTGCGGCAGGCGGTTCCCTCGAGGCAGCCCGCGAACACGGGCGACGACGGATCCGTGGGCCACGGGTCGAGCGGGCAGCTCGCCGCGGCGGCGGTCTCGCTGCTCCACTGGAGGACGTAGGGAATGCGCGGGCCGTGCGGCTGCTGCGTGTCGGGTACGCCGCCGTTGCCGGGCTTGCCGCCGGTGCTGGGGGGCGGCCAGGGTGGGAGCGACAGCGCCAGATCGATGGGAGGGCGGCCCGCGTACCCGAGCGCCTGGCCGCTGAGGACCATGCCCGAGGACGCGATGGTGACCGTCACCGCTCGCTCGTCGCCGGGCTGCAGGGGGTTGCCCGGCGCGCAGGGATCGGCCGCGAGCCTGACGGCGCCACCGGGGAACACGCCCGTGCCGGGGCAAGTACCGGAGGCCGGGCACCCGACCGGCGGCAGGAACCCCGCCACGCGCGCCTCGACGTACGTCAGCGGGATGTTGCCGGTCGCCGGCGGCGAGAGCGGGCAGTCGGCGAAGGTGTCCGGGTAGATCTCGACGTAGTCCGCCGCGCCGGCGTCACCGTCCGCCAGGGCCGGGTCGCCCGCGTGGACACCGAGCGCCGGGTCGAAGAGGTTGGCGACGTCGTTCGGCTGCTGTCCCGCCACGATGCGGGTCTGAACGGCCACGTAGACCTCGCCGCTGCCCAGGCGCCCCAGCACGCCACGCCGCTGCTGGAGCCCGGGCAGCGCCCCCTGCCAGGCCGCCGTCCAGGTCTCGTCGGGCGTGTAACCAGGCGTCACACGGATGCGCCCGGGCCAGCTGGGAGGATCGATGGCGGGGCCCCAGAGCGACCCCTCGAGCACGGTCTGGCTGGCCAGCGGCTGCGGCGAGCTGGAATTCACCAGCAGCTGGTTCGGCTGCGGCTCGATGCCGATGTACCACCCGTAGAAGGTCGCCGCCTTCTCGGGGTCGGCCGCCCTCGCCTGCTGGAGGCCGACGATCTGCGTCCGCGTGTCGCCGCGGAGGTAGGACCGATCGCTGGGCGTGAACAGCCGCGAGAGATCCACGATGTAGACACGGCCGTCGGTGGAGGGCACGGCGGCCAGGGACTCGGTCCAGGTCTGCCCGGTTCCCGGCGAGATCATCTGGATCTGGAGGGCCGGCGCGTCCGTGGGCGTGAGCGTCTGCTCGTTGCCGGTGGCCGGCGGCCGGGTGGGGAGGATGGCCAGCGCCACGCCCGGGATGTTGAGGGGCGAGAGGTGCGCCTGCTCCCCCGCCGGATCCTCGTGGAGCGCCCCCCCGTCGAGGTCGAACACCACGATCCCGCAGGCGATCGGCTTCCCGACGCCGCAGGAGGCCGGATCGAGGGCGGCGTAGAGGTTCCGCCGGCGCGTGGGGCCGAGGCCGACGGCGAGGTGCTTGTCGAGGCTGTACGCCCCGAAGGCGACGGGCGGTACCGGATACGTGTTGGCCTGTCCCGCGACCGGATTGCGCTCCATGACGTCCATCGCGGCGACCGCGACCGTCGGCCCTCCGACGGGGATGAGCCGCACCGTCGTGGTCCAGTCCACCGCGGTCACGTCGATCTCCGCCACGCCGACCCCCGAGGCGCCGAGCGCGTCGACGATGGTGTCCTGCGTCGCCACGTAGAGTTTCGTCGAGTCGGGGGAGAACCCGAACCCCACCGCGTCGAACCCGGGGTTGCCGCTCCCGCCCGTCGAGCGCACGTCCACGGCGCCGAAGTCGACGGGAGAGCCCGGCTGGCCGGCGTTCCGCCGGACGACCTCGACGCGCGCCAGCCTTCCGCCGGTGAGCGCCGCCCAGAAGACCGCGCGGTCCTGCGCCGCCTGCCAGCCGCCGCCTGCGGCGGGCTCCAGCGCCGGCGCGCCGACGATCGCGAAGACCTCGACCGTGCTCCCGACCGCGGCCGAGAGGTCGATCGTCGCCACGACGGCGGGGAGGCCCGACCAGGTGTCGATCAGCTCCAGCTCCGCGGTGCCGGCGGGCACCACCACCAGCGCGTCGGGGGCCGCGGTGGGCGGCCGTGGCAGGCCGCCGGGCGGCAGCTGCGACGGGACGGGGAGGATCGCCACGGCGAGCCGCTCCGGCCGCGGCCCGGTCGGAACGGCGAGCGGGAAGAAGCGGCCCGGAGCCGAGACGGTCGAGTCGTCGGCCGCAGCGACGATGCGCAGCTCGTTCGCCGCGCCGTTCGCCACGGCGATCCAGGGCGAGAGCGGACCGGGCGCCTGGATCGGCCCGGCCGGGCTCAGCACGCCGTGGAACACCGCGATCCCGGAGGGCCGCCCGAGCCGCATCCCGGGCTTCCCGGTGTTGCCGCCGCACGCCGCGGCGAGGGCGAGGAGCGCGGCCGCGATCCGGCGGGTCACGGGATCCTCCCGATGGTGTAGCGGATCTCCGCGTCCGAGGGCGCGTCGGGCAGGAGGCGGACGACCTGCACCGTGTTGCTGAGGAAGGAGGTCACGTAGATCCAGTCGTAGACGGTCCCGGCGTCGTCGCGCTGCTCGACGGCGAGGTCGTAGGGTTGCTTCCCCATCTGCGGCAGGCCCGGCAGGAAGCCGCTCGGATCGCTCGCGCCCTGCGAGAGCGCGAAGACCTTCGCCACGGCGCCGGTGTCGTCGTCGTAGAGGGTGAGGTCCCCGTCGGTGAGGCTCACCACCGCGACGAGGTCGCCCTTCCCGGCGCGCGGGGGCAGGACGCGGAGCTGGGCGGCGCCCATGCCGAGCGGCACGATGCGCGCCAGGCTCACCACCGGGTTCCCGGCGATGGTCTCCGAGACGTCGAGCACCACCAGCGCCGCCCCCACGTCGAACGACGGGCGTCCCCCGACGCGAAGGGCGAGATCGGGGTCGAAGAGCTGGACGGCGACGAAGAGGCGGTTGCGGTTCCCGTTGGCGTCCGGGTTCGCGAAGGCGAGACCGCGCAGCTCGGCGCCCCGGAGCCAGGTGAAGACGTCGCCGGCGATGTCCACGCGCGGACAGGGGAGGCCGTAGACGTCGAGGTCGGTGGGCTCGCAGTGGACGCCCAGCTTCACCACGCCGATGGGGGCGTTCGCGTACGTCCCGTCCGGCGTCACCCAGAGCCGATCGCGCTCCGGCTGGTAGGCGAGCGCGTACACGCCCAGGCCGGCGCGGAAGCTGCGGCGCACCCAGGGCACCGGCCGGGCCTTCTCGCCGGGGGACAGCTCCGGGTCGTTCGCGCTCGCGAGCACGACCTCGGTGATCTCGCCGTCGGTCGAGGCGCGCATGTGGCCGACGTAGGCCCGCGCCATCCCACCGGCGCACTTGACCGCCACGCCCAGCGGATCCGAGTGCTGCAGCGGCAACGCCACGGCGCAGTTCGAGCCGCAGGTGAGCCGCCCGTCCGCCTCGATGGTGGGGACCATCAGCTCGTCCGTGTAGCGCGAGGTGAAGAGCGCCAGGTCGGAGCCCACCCCCGGGCACCCGCCCGGTCTCGCGGTGCCGGGCGGGTCCAGGCCGGGGTCGAGCGCCAGCGTCACCGGCCCCCCCATGCTCGGCACGCGCAGGACGTCCCCGACCACCTCCGGCGGCCCGAGCGGCACGTCCAGGCCGGTCGTCCTGGGCGTGCTGAGCGCGACCGACATGGCCGTCCCGCCCGTCCGCGCGTCGTAGAGGAGGTCGAAGTTGGAGGACAGCACCAGCAGGCCGCTCCCACCGGACTGGAGCGGCACGGCGGCGATGCCGGTCGGGTAGATCAGCCGGTCGGTGGGCGGCGCCTCGCGGTGGACCACCTCGCTGCAGCCCGCGCCGAGCAGGCCGAGCGCGATGACCGGGGCGAGGACGGCGCGGAGCCGCAGGGAACGCGCGCCGCCGGGCGCCGGGGAGTGCCTCACGTCGTGTTCCTCCTACGCCTTCGCGCCCGTGGGCAGCTCGGCCTGGATCTTCCGGAAGTCGGCCACGTCGGCGAACAGCGCCGCGACCTCGCGCATGAGCGAGAGCCGGTTGCGGCGCACCGCCTCGTCCTCCGCCATGACGAGGACCTTGTCGAAGAACTCGTCCACCGCGGGCTTCACGTCGGCGATGGCCCGCAGGGCCGCGGCGTAGTTGCGCGCCTGCTTCTCGGCCAGGGCACGCGACCTCACCTCGCCCAGGACCGCGTGCAGCTTCTCCTCCGCGTCCTCGCGGAAGAGGGCGGCGTCCGGCGCGGCCCCGCCCGAGGCGCCCGCCTTCTCCTGGATGTTCGCGACCCGCTTGAAGGCCACGGCGAGCGGCACGAAGTCGGGCCGGGCCTTCGCCTCGGCGAGCGCCTCGAGCCGCCGCCGCGCGTCCACCACGTCGTCGAAGCCGGCGGCGAGCACCGCGTCCACGAGGTCCGCGTCGAACTCCTCGCCCCACTGGGCCCTGAGCCGGCCGCGGACGAAGTCGAGCACCTGCTCGGCCACCACCGCCCGGTCGGCCGCGAGCTTCACGCCGGAGAGCGACCTCAAGGTCTCCTCCACCGCGGCCGCGAGCGAGAGGTGGTACCCGCGGGCCAGCAGGATGCGCAGGATGCCGATGGCCGAGCGCCTCAGCCCGAGCGGATCGGCGCCGCCGGTCGCCTTCTCGCCGACCGCGAGGAGCCCGACGAGCGAGTGGAGCCGGTCGGCGAGCCCCACCAGCGCGCCGAGGTCGTTGCGCGGCATCTCCTCCGACGCGCCGATGGGCCGGTAGTGGTCCTCGATGGCGTCGGCGAGGTCGGGCTTCAGCCCCTCGATGCGGGCGTAGTGGCCGCCCATGATCCCCTGCAACTCGGGGAACTCGCCCACCATTCCGGTGGTGAGATCGGTCTTGGCGAGGCGCGCCACCTCCAGCGCGTCGGCGACCAGGTCGCCCCGGCCGATCGCCCGCGCCAGCTCGGCCGCGATGGCTCCGATGCGGTTGGCCCGGTCGAGCTCGGTCCCGAGCTTCGCCTGGAAGGTCCGGCGCCCCAGCGACTCGATCCGGTCGCGGAGCTTCCTCTTCCGGTCCTCCTCGAAGAAGAAGCGGGCGTCCGCCAGGCGCGCCCGCAGCACGCGCTCGTAGCCGTGGCGCACGACCCTGGGGTCCTTCACCGGCGTGCCGGAGACGGCGATGAAGCGGTTCCTGAGACGCCCCTTGGCGTCCACCACCGCGAAGTAGCGCTGGTGGTTGCGCATCTCCGAGATGACCACCTCCGGCGGCAGCTCGAGGTTCGACTTCTCGAACGCACCGGCGATCGCGGTCGGGTGCTCCACCAGGTACGTCACCTGCTCGACGAGCGCCTCGTCCGGCCGGACCTTGCCGCCGGCCGCCCGCGCGGCCTACTCCCGCGCCCCCTCGACGGCGGCGCGCCGCTGGGCGGGGTCCACCATCACGTACGCCTTGCGGAGCTTCGCGACGTAGTCCTCGGGCGTCCCCGCGAGCGGGATCGCGCGCGGCGCCATGAAGCGGTGGCCGTAGCTGACCTTGCCCGAGACCACCTCGCCGAAGCGGACCTTGACCGGCTTCCCGCCGTAGAGGGCCACCAGCCAGCGGATCGGGCGCGCGAAGGCGACGTCGTCGTAGCGCGAGCGCATCGCCTTCCTGAACTTGAGGCCGGAG
>Ga0335084_10005413_pt1 | contig 12625 bp, 13 predicted proteins | sample Lox_Sample_44_FD_206721 | JGI IMG/M metagenome (GOLD analysis project Ga0335084, IMG submission 206721) | Soil microbial communities from Loxahatchee National Wildlife Refuge, Florida, United States - Lox_Sample_4.4 | ecosystem: Environmental > Terrestrial > Soil > Wetlands | place: USA...
CGCCCGCCGGCACGATCGAGATCGCGCCGCGCTCGATCGCGATGGGACAGGAGCGGCTCCCCGGCGCGACGCTCGCGCAGGTGTCCGTGCCCGGCCCGTACGCGGCGGCGGAGGCACTGAAGGCGCTAAAGCGCGGCCTGCACGTGTTCCTCTTCAGCGACAACGTCCCGCTCGCCGAGGAGCAGGCGGTGAAACGCCTCGCGGCGAGGAAGGGTCTCCTCGTCATGGGGCCCGACTGCGGCACCGCGATCATCGCCGGCGTGCCGCTCGGCTTCGCGAACGCCGTCCGGCGCGGCGTCATCGGCGTCGTCGGTGCATCGGGCACCGGGATGCAGGAAGTGACCTGCCGCATCCACCAGCTCGGCGAGGGCGTGTCGCATGCGATCGGCACCGGGAGCCGCGACGTCTACGAGGAGATCGGCGGCACCACGCTGCTCGCGGGGCTCGAGCTCCTCGCGCGCGATCCGGCGACGCGCGTGATCGTCATCGTGTCGAAGCCGCCCGCGGCGAGCGTCGCGGAGCGCGCGCTCGCCGCCGTGCGCAAGTCGGGCAAGCCCGCGGTGGTGCTGTTCCTCGGCGCGGACCTACCGGGTGGCGGCAACGTCCATCCGGTCGCGACGCTCGAGCAGGCGGCAGCGACGGCGGTGGCGCTTGCGCGCGGACTGCAGCCCGCGCGGTGCGTGAGCGCGGCGCCGGCCGGATTCGAGACCGCCGTTGCGAAGCTTGCGCCGTCGCAGAAGTTCCTGCGCGGGCTCTACTCCGGCGGCACGTATTGCACCGAAGCGCAGCTCGTCTGGCGCGGCGCCGGCATCGTGGCATGGTCCAACGCGCCGCTCGACAAGCGCCTTACCCTGCCGCACGACGCAGCGAGCCGCGAGCACACCGCGATCGACCTCGGCGCCGACGAGTTCACCGTCGGCCGGCCGCACCCGATGATCGATTTCGCGGCACGTCTCGAGCGCCTGGCGCGGGAAGCGCGCGACCCCGCGGTCGCCGCGATCGTGCTCGACGTCGTGCTCGGGTACGGCGCGCATGCGGATCCGGCCGGTGCGCTCGCCCCTGCGGTGCGCGCGGCGCGCGCGGCCGCGGCGAAGGAGGGTAGAGAGCTTCTCGTGCTCGGCTTCCTCTGCGGCACCGAGGAAGACCCGCAGCCGCTCTCGTTGCAGACCGCCGAGCTCGCGGAGAGTGGCATGATCCTCGCGGCCGGCTCGACCGCCGCCGCCATGCTCGCCGCGCGCGCGGCCGCCGGTAAATGATCGATCCCAAGCTGATCGTCGTGGCGTTCGGCGGCAATGCCGTCTATCCGCCGACGATCAAGGGCACCGCCCAGGAACAGCTCGACATCATGGCGGACGCGTGCGAGCACCTCGTGCCGATGTTCCGCGCGGGCTATCGCGTCGTGATCACCCACGGCAACGGCCCGGTCGTGGGAAACATCCTCTTTCGCATGGCGCTGACGTCGAAGCACCTGGTGCCGATGCCGATGGACGTGTGCGTCGCGCACTCGCAGGGCGGCATCGGGTACATGCTGCAGCAGAGCCTCGCGAACGTGCTTGCGCGGCGCGGCTTGGGGCTCGGCGTCTCCTCGGTCGTCACCGAGGTCGAGGTCGCGGCCGACGATCCGGCGTTCACCAATCCGACCAAGCCGGTCGGACGGTTCTTCAGCGAGGAGGACGCGAAGCGGATCGGCGCCGAGACCGGATGGGATTTCATCGAGGACTCGGGACGCGGCTGGCGGCGCGTCGTCCCGTCCCCGATGCCGCTCAGGATCCTCGACGCCCCGGCGATCAATGCGCTCCTCGGGGCGGGGGTCATCCCGATCGCGGCGGGCGGCGGCGGGATCCCGGTCGTGCGCGAAGCGGACGGCACCTACCGCGGCGTCGCGGCGGTGATCGACAAGGACCTGACGAGCTCGCTCCTCGCCTGCGACGTCGGCGCGGGGACGCTCGTGATGCTCACCGGCGTCGACCGGGTCGCGCTCGACTTCGGCAAGCCGACGCAGCGGTCGGTCGAGCGGATGACCGCGGCGCAAGCCGCGCAGCACCACGCCGAGGGCCAGTTCCCCCCGGGCAGCATGGGGCCGAAGATCATCGCGGCGCTGCGCTTCCTCGAGCGCGGCGGTCCGCGCGCCCTGATCACTGCGCTCGACAGGCTCGAGCCTGCGCTCGCGGGCAAGGCCGGCACGGAGATCGTGCCGTGAATGTTGTCCTGTCGATCGGTGTGAAGGCGCGCGCTGCGCTCGAGCGGAGCGGCGGTGCGGCCGCGCCGCTCGCCGCGTTTCCCGACGCGCCGTACTACGACGCCGCCGGCGAGATCGTCTGGGTCGGCTCGCGGCTGCCGGCCATGCATCCGCGCGCGGTGGTGACCGCAGCACCCGTCGCGCGCGGGGAGGTTGCGCGATTCGGGGCGCTGCCGCGCGAAGCATGGTCGCCGCGCCTTCCGGAACCGTCGCGCGCGACGGTCGAGTCGACGCGGCGCCTTGCCGCACGGATCGCGGCGCTCGGCGAGCCGCGCGGCTTCGGCGCGATGCTCGCGGGCGCGAGGCCGGCGTTCCCGCTCGATCTCGCGGTCCCGCGCGTGCGCGCGCTCGCGGCGGCGTATCGCGAGGACGATCACGAAGCGGTGGGCCGCGCCTCCCGCGCGCTGCTCGGACTGGGCGGCGGCCTTACGCCATCGGGCGACGATCTCGCAGGCGGGGCGCTGTTCGGCCGGCTCCTCGTCGCTCCGGATCGGTCGCCCTGGCGCAAGGTCGGCGCCGCGCTTGCGCTCGAGGCCGAGCGTGCGAGTCACGCGATCAGTGCGGCGCTCCTTGCCGACCTCGCCGCCGGCGCGAGCTTCGCCCCGCTGCACGCGAGCGCCGAAGCGCTCGCGCGCGGCGACGACGCGCTCGCGCTCGAATCTGCCGGCGTGCTGGCCGCGCTCGGCCACTCCTCCGGGTGGGACATGCTGGCAGGCCTCGTGGTGGGCGTAACCGGAAAGTGCGAACGATGAGTGATCTGCTGCACGACCGACTCGGCGTGGTGAACGTCGGCCTCGAGATGTTCGTCGCGAGCGTCGAGCGGGGCGGGGCGCCGATCGTAAACCTCGACTGGCGGCCCGCCGGCGACGGGGAGCCGCGGCTCGCCTGGACGCTCGCGCAGCTCACCGGCGATCCGGCCGATCCGGCTGCGCCCGGCTCGCGCGTCGATGCCGCGAACCGGACCGCGGTCGAGCGCATGCTCGCCTCGCGCGCCGTGCTCGTCGACGTGAGCCTGCGCGCGGACGCGATCTGGCCGCAGCTGTGGGCGAACGCGAAGAAGACGCTCACGCACGCCGGCGCGCCGATCCCGTGGGCGCGGATGTGCGACCCGATGAAGGGCACGCTGATCGGCGCGATGCTCTACGAAGGGTGGGCGAAGGACGCGCAAGAGGCCGCCGCCCGCCTCGCGCGGGGCGAGGTCGCATTCCTGCCGAACCACGACCTCGCCGCCGTCGGCCCGATGTCGGGGACGATCTCGCCGTCGATGCCGCTCTTCATGGTGAAGAACCCGGTGCACGGCAACACGGCCTACACGAACTTCAGCGAAGGCATCGGCCGGGTGCTGCGCTTCGGGGCGTACGGGCCCGACGTCATCGAGCGCCTGAAGTGGCTCGCCGGCACGCTCGCGCCGGCGATCAAGGCCGCGCTCGCCGCGCTCCCCGACGGCGTGGACCTGAAGGCGATCCAGTCGCAGGCGCTCCTGATGGGCGACGAGGTGCACAGCCGGAACGCGGCGGCGACGGCGCTCTTCCACATGGCGATCGGCGGCGCGCTCGCCGGCAGCGGCTTCGATCGGGCCCGCGCGCGCGAAGCGCTCGACTTCATCGCGGCGACCTCGCAGTTCTTCCTCAACCTCTCGATGGTCGCTTCGAAGGCGATCATGGACGCGGCCCATGGCGTGCCCGGCGCGTCGATCGTGACGGCGATCGCGCGCAACGGCGTGACCACCGCGATCCGGGTGAGCGGCCTTGGCAGTCGCTGGCTCGAAGCACCGTCCGATACGCCGGTCGGCCTCTACTTCCCCGGCTTCAAGCAGGAAGACGCGAACGCGGACCTCGGCGACAGCGCGATCTGCGAGACCGCGGGGTACGGCGGCCAGGCGCTCGCGGCGTCGCCGGCGCTGGTGCAACTCGTCGGCGGCAGCGTGGCCGAGGCGATCGCCTACTCGCGCGAGATGGTGCACATTGCCTGGACGCGCAACCCGGTGATGTCGCTGCCCAATCTCGAGTTCGCCGGCGCTCCGGCGGGCATCGACGTGCGCAAGGTCGTCGACACCGGCATCCGTCCGGTCGTCACGACCGGGATCGCGCACAAGCAGGCCGGCGTCGGCCAGATCGGCGCGGGGATCGTGCGTGTACCGATGGCCTGCTTTACCCAGGCGCTGACGGCGCTCGCGGATAGCACCGGCGTTCCGACCTGAATCGGCTCGGCGAGGGCCCCGACAAGCGGCTCTTGCCAAAATGGGTGCATATACACTATTATGGGTGTGTACACACGGAATCGCGCCGATGCCCCCCGGGAACAAGCCTGTCGGCTGCACCTGCTTCGAGCTCCGGAAGCTCACCCGCCGGATCACGCAGCACTATGACTCGCGACTCGCGCCGGCCGGGCTGCGGGTCACCCAGTACTCGCTCCTCGCCAACCTGCGCGGCGGGCCGCTCGCCATGTCGGCGCTCGCCGCCCGCATGGAGATGGACCGCACCACACTCACGCGCAGCCTCAAGCCGCTCGCGGACACCGGCCTGGTGGAGATTGCCCCGGGCAAGGACGCGCGGCGCCGCATCGTGAGCATCACCGACCGCGGCGGCGAAGCATGGTCGCAGGCACGCGAGCTGTGGCGGCGCGCGCAGGACGAGGTCAACCGTGCGCTCGGGCGAGACCACGTCGCCGCGCTGCACGCCACGCTCGACGAGTCGCTCGCGCGGCTGAAGGCGGGTGTCCGATGACCGCGCGCAAACGCGTCCTCCTGGTCGTCTTCGTGGCGGCGTGGATCATGGCGCTGATGTTCGGCCTGCGAACGGCGCTGTCGCTGTTCATCAGCGCGATCAACACCCAGACCGGGGTCGGTCTGCTCGCGATCAGCCTGGCGTTCGCCGTGGCGCAGCTCATGTGGGGCGTGTCGCAGCCGATCGCCGGCGCGATCGCCGATCGCTACGGCGCCGGCAGGGTCCTCGCGGGCGGAATCCTGATGGTCGGGCTCGGGAACGCGCTGATCCCGTTCGCCGGGTCGACCGCGCTGCTCGTTTTCGTGATCGGCGTCCTGATCGCGGCCGGGGCCGGCGCGGGCGGGGTGTCGATCGTCCTCGCTTCGGTCGCCCGGCTGCTCCCGCCTGGGAAGCGCGCGATGGCGAGCGGGATCGTGAACGCCGGCGGGTCGTTCGGGCAGTTCACACTGGTGCCGATCGCGCAGGGCCTGATCGGCTGGGTCGGCTGGATGGCGGCGCTCTGGTGGTTCGCGGCGCTTGCCGTGGCGATGACCCCGCTCGCCTGGGTGCTGCGCGGCAAGGGCGGCCCGGCGCCTGGCGCGACGGGCGACGAGCGACTCGGCGACGCGGTGAAGCGCGCGTTCGGCGACCGGAGCTACGTCCTCCTCAACCTCGGCTTCTTCACCTGCGGCTTCCATGTCGCGTTCATCATGACCCACCTCCCCGGCGTGGTCGCGTACTGCTCGCTGCCGCCCGCGGTCGGCGCCTGGTCGCTGTCGGTGATCGGTCTCTTCAACATCGTCGGCAGCCTCGGCGCCGGGTGGGCGATGGGCCGGTGGCGTTCGAAGTCGCTGCTCGCGCTCGTGTACGCTTCGCGCGCGGTCGCCGTCGCACTGTTTCTCGTGGCGCCCAAGACCGAGCTGACCTTCCTCGTGTTCGCCGGGGTCCTCGGCCTCACCTGGCTCTCGACCATCCCGCCGACTGCGGGCCTGGTCGCCAAGTTCTACGGCCCGCGATACATGGCGACGCTGTTCGGCATCGCACTGTTCTCGCACCAGATCGGGGGCTTCCTCGGCGCGTTCCTCGGCGGCTATGCATTCGAGATGACCGGCTCGTACGACTGGATGTGGTACGCGGACATCGCGCTCGCGCTCGCCGCGGCGCTCATCCACCTGCCGATCCGCGAGGCGCGGATCGGCGCGGTTCCCGTCCCGGCCTGAGCGCAGACCATGGCCGATGTCCCGGAGAAGCTGCAGACCCGCGAGTACTCGCACCAGCTTTGGTTCGAGATCGAGACCCGCTCGGCGGACCTCGCGCGCGGGCGCATGCCGATCGCCGACGGCATGCTGAACCCGTTCGGCACCGTTCACGCGGGGGCGCTCCTCTGGTTCGCCGACGTCGTCGCGACCGTGCTCGCGATCGGCGATGCGACGGTCGGCCCCGACGGCAAGGGCTTCCCGCTCGCGGTGACCCTGAACGCCCAGCTCCTCGGCAACCGCCGCTCGGGCGACCTGATCGCCGAGGCGCGGCCGGTCCGGCGCGGCAAGCGGCTGATCGTCGTGCGGACCGAAGTGAAGGACGAGGACGGCGCGCTGCTCCTCGACGTCACCACCACGCACATGCCCGCCTGATCGAGCGGCTACTCGAGCCGGTGGTGGCGGGCGCGCCTCGCGGCCGAGCGCGAGGCGCTCGCGCAGGCCGGGCCGTTCAGTGTCGCAACGGCAGCTTGGATACAATCTGGCATACTAGCTCACTAAGGCTCGTGCCACGGCAAGCGCGCGACGCAAGCGGCTCTTTTGGCTCTCTTGCAGGCGATCGGACGTTCGCGGCGCTGGCCGAAAGACGCCAAGCGGTGCGCCACCGCACCGCGGGTGCGGCGCCGATGCGACGGAGGAGAAGACAACGGTGAGCCACGACAGGTCCGCGAGCCTCGCCGGTTCGGTCTATGCCGCGGTCAGGAACGATCTCTACGACTTCCGGCTCGGGCCCGGCCAGCGGTTCTCGGAGAACGAGCTCGCGGCACGCCTGGGCGTGTCGCGGACGCCGGTGCGCGAAGCGCTCTATCGCCTGCGCGACGAGGGCTACATCGACGTCGCGTCGAAGAGCGGCTGGACGGTGCGGCCGTTCGAGTTCGAGACCTTCGAGCACCTGTACGAGGTTCGTGCGGTGCTCGAGATCTCCGCGCTGAAGAGGCTCTGCGAGATGGTGCCGGCACCGCCGCTCGACGAGCTGAAGGAGGTCTGGCTGGTGCCGCACACCGAGCGGGTCGCCGACGGACGCGAGGTCGGACGCCTCGACGAGGCGTTCCACCAGACGCTCGTGATCGCGGCCGGCAACCCGGAGCTCGCGCGCATCCATCGCGACATCACCGACCGGATCCGGCTCGTGCGCCGGCTGGAATTCACCGTGCCCGATCGCATCGCGAAGACCTATGCCGAGCACGCGCAGATCCTGCGCGCGATCCTGCGCAGGAAGCTCGACCAGGCGACGATGCTGCTCCGCACGCATATCGAGCTCGCCCGCGGTGAAGTGCGCAAGATCACCCTGCACAAGTTCGCGGTGGCGCGCGAGGCCGCGCCCGTTCCGAGCGCACGCCTCGCGCGCGCGCGCTGACCCGCGATCGCAAGCGGGCGCAGTCCCGGCCGCGCGCGCGATTTCACAATCGTTCACACCCGCTCGCGCGGCGATCGCGCACACTTCGATCGTGCGCTCCTTCGTGACGTCCGTGCGGTTCGCGGCAGTCTCCGGCGGACAGCGGACAGCGCACACCAATTCCGCTGCGGCGGGCCACGCGGCCCGCTGCGACACGAGTCGATCGAGATGAGCGTGTACGTCGTCTATCCGAGCCGGCGTGAGGGCTGGGAGCTGCTTCGCGAAGGCGATCCGGACACGCTGCACTTCGCCGATCGCGAGCAGGCGATCGGCTACGGCCGTTCCCTCGCCGACGTCAACCGCCCGAGCGCGCTGAAGGTCGAGAGCCCGTACGGCGTCGTCGAAGCGTCCTGGTTCTTCGACGCGCCCCGCCGCTAGCGCGGCGCGCCGCTCTGCCTGAACTCGTCCCGCGGTACGCTCGCGCCGCGGTACGCGGGCTGGATCTCGTCCACCGCGGTCGGCGGCACGTTTGGCGGCCGATCGAGCGCATGCCCGGCCGGCGGCAGATCCGGCGCGGTCGGCGCGAGGCGGTCGAGCCGGTCGGGACGACCGCCGAGCGCGTAGAGATCGGCGAGCGTGCAGCGGCCGGCTCGATAGCAGGACGGCAGGCCGTCGGTGCGTGGCGGTGGATAGATAAAGCCAGCACCGCCGTAACCGTAGAGCGGGTACGGAACGACGACCACCGGCGCGTACAGGCCGTACACCGGCGCGGGCGCGAGGACCGGTCCGTACACAACGCCCGCCCCGAGACCGATCGCCATCTGCGCGGATGCAACCGCGGGCAGCGCGGCGGCGAGGCCGACGAACGAAATCCTGGCGGCGAGCTGGAACATGCGCGGGATGACGAGCTTGCAGGGAAGTCTACGCGCAATGCATGCCGGCGCGGACTGCGGGCTTGTATTCCAGCGCGCCGGTGAACCCCGGTGAACCGCCGTGCCGATGCCACGCGAGTTCACAATCGTTTACACCGGGCGCGCGGCAGGTCGCCGAAACTAGCGGGCACAGAAGTAGCGGCCACAGCGAGGGGGAGACCCGGTTCGATGCCTCATCAGTGGAAATGCTTCAGAGTCGAGTCCGCCGAGCCCTACGGCTGGGTGGTGTACCTGGAAGGCTCGCCGCGGGCGCACTTCTTCGTCGGGCGCAGCATCGCGCTCACGCTCGCCAAGCTGTTCGCGCAGGCACTTGCGCCGAGCCGCGTCCGGCTCGTCGACCTCTCCGGGCGGATCACCGAGGAGTGGTCCTACGCGCCGCGCATGATGCGCCACTGACGGCGCACCGGACACCTCAGGTCGCTCGTCCGAGCTGCTTCCGCAGCCGCCGCGCGAACACGGCCATCTCCTTCGCGGCCTGCTTGTCGCCGCGCGCTTCCGCGACCGCGATTCCCCGCTCGTAGGCTTCGAGCGCGGCCTCGGCCTCGCCGCTCCCGGCGAGCGCCTTGCCGAGCAGCTTCCAGGCCGCCGAGTACGCCGGGTCGCGCGCCACGGCTTCGCGCAGGTGCGGAACCGCGCTCGCCGGATCGCCGGCTTTCAAATACTCGCTTCCCAGCGAGAAGCGCAAGAGCGCGCCGTCGCGCGGCGAGCCGACGAGCTTGAGGAGGCTTTCGAGCGTGGGGGCGGCCATGCGGTAAGATTTTGGCATGGCGAAGACCATCGTCTCGACCGGCGGCGCGCCGTCCGCCATCGGCACCTACTCGCAGGCGGTGCGCTGCGGCGACACGGTGTACTGCTCCGGCCAGATCGGCCTCGACCCGGCGACGATGCAGCTCGCCGACGGGATCGATGCCCAGATCGACCGCGTCTTCCGCAACCTCCAGGCGGTCGCCGAGGCCGCCGGCGGCTCGCTCGCCGACGCGGTGAAGGTCACGATCTATCTCGTCGACCTCGCGGACTTCGCCAGGGTGAACGAGATCATGGCCGAGTACTTCCCGCAGCCGTTCCCGAGCCGCGCCGCGATCGGCGTCGCCGCGCTGCCGCGCGGGGCGCTCGTGGAGGCGGATGCGACCCTCGTGCTCGGCTGAGGCCGCCTAGGTGCGCGCGTTGCGCACCGCGCGCGGCGGTTCCGCCGGCAAGGACACCACGCGCGGCGGGTCCCCCGCGCCGGCCCGGGCTGCGCAGTCCTCGGTCCGATCGAAGCTCGCGAAGCTCGGGCTGCGGACCGACTTCGACCTCGTCCTCCACCTGCCGCTGCGCTACGAGGACGAGACCGTGCTCACGCCGATCGGCGAGGTCGGGCACGGGGTGCCTGCGCTCGTCGAAGGCGAGGTCGTGTCGAGCGATATCGCGTTCCGTCCGCGGCGGCAACTCGTCGTCCAGGTGCGCGACGCGAGCGGCGTTCTCTTCGCGCGCTTCCTCAACTTCTATCAGAGCCAGGCGAACGCGCTCGCCCCGGGCGCGCGAGTGCGGCTCTTCGGCGAGGTGCGCCCCGGGTTCTTCGGCGACGAGATGGTCCACCCGCGCTACCGGGTGCTGCGCGGTCCGGAGCCGCTCCCTCAGTCGCTGACGCCGGTGTACCCGACGACCGCGGGGCTCGGCCAGGGGCTGCTCCGCACGCTGATCGACGAGGCGCTCGGCCGCGCGGACCTCACCGACACGCTGCCCGAGGAGATTCGCACCCGGCAGCGCCTCGAAGCGTTCGCACCGTCCGTGCGCCTCCTGCATCGGCCGCCGCCGGAGGTCGATGCGACGGCGCTCGAGCTCCGGCGCCACCCGGCGTGGCGGCGGATGAAGTTCGACGAGCTGCTCGCCCAGCAGCTGTCGATGCGCATGCACTATCGGGCGCGGCGCGCGCAAGGTGCGCCCCCGCTCGCGCCGGGCGGCGAACTGGTGGCACGGCTCCTCGCGCGGCTGCCGTTCAAGCTGACGCGCGCGCAGACTCGCGCGTGGGGGGAGATCGAGCGGGACCTCGCCGCCGCCCATCCGATGAACCGACTCCTTCAAGGCGACGTCGGCAGCGGCAAGACGATCGTTGCCGCGGCCGCGGCGGTGCGGGCCGTCGAGCGCGGATGGCAGGCGGCGGTGATGGCGCCGACCGAAATCCTCGCCGAGCAGCACCACCGCAAGTTCGCGGAGTGGCTCGCCCCGCTCGGCTTGAGGGTGGCGTGGCTCGCCGGCGCGCTGCCGGCGCGGGAGCGGCGCGCAGCGATCGCCGCCGTCGCCGACGGCGAGATCCAGATCGCCATCGGGACGCACGCACTCTTCCAGGAGAAGGTCGAGTTCGCCCGGCTCGGTCTCGCGATCGTCGATGAGCAGCATCGCTTCGGTGTCCGGCAGCGGCTCGCGCTGCGGGAGAAAGGCGAGCGCGCGGCGGCGACGCGCGGCCAGGCGGAGGAGGCCCCGCCGATCGTGCCGCACCAGCTCATGATGAGCGCGACGCCGATCCCGCGCACGCTGTCGATGAGCTACTACGCCGATCTCGACGTGTCGGCGATCGACGAGCTTCCACCCGGCCGCAAGCCCGTCGTGACCAAGCTCGTCGCCGGCAACCGGCGCGACGAGGTCGTGCGGCGGATCCACGAGGCTTGCGCCGGGGGCCGCCAGGCGTACTGGGTGTGCCCCCTGATCGAGGAGTCGGAGGCGCTCGAGCTCAAGACCGCGCTCGAGACGCACGCGCGGCTCGCCGCCGAGCTGCCGGGGCTCGCGGTGGGACTCGTGCACGGCCGCCTGCCCCAAGGCGAGAAGGCCGCGGTGATGGAGGCGTTCAAGGCCGGGCGCATCCAGCTCCTCGTCGCGACGACGGTGATCGAGGTCGGCGTCGACGTCCCCAACGCCTCGCTGATGGTGATCGAACACGCCGAGCGCTTCGGCCTGTCGCAGCTGCACCAGCTGCGCGGGCGCGTCGGCCGCGGCGCCGACGAGAGCGCGTGCATCCTGCTCTACGAGCATCCGCTCTCCGAGGGGGCGCGCACGCGGCTCAAGGTGATCTACGAGCACACCGACGGGTTCCGGATCGCGCACGAGGACATGCTGCTGCGCGGCCCCGGCGAATATCTCGGCGCACGCCAGAGCGGCATGCCGCTCCTGCGTTTCGCCGACCTGGTGCGCGACGACGATCTGGTGCAGGCGGCGCGCGCGGCGGCCGACCTGATGCTCGACCGCCACCCGGCCGAGGCGGCGCGCCACGTCGCCCGGTGGCTCGGCGGGCGGACCGAGCTCATGGCGGTGTAGCCGGCGCCGTAGGCCCCGGGACGAGGAAATCGCCCGCTCCGACGCGAGCGTCCGGGCCCGTCGGACCGTCGCGGCGGGATAATGCGCGCCATGCCTGCCGCAGCGCTGCGCAGCCGGATCGCCCTCTACGAGCGACTGATGCGGCTCGACAAGCCGATCGGGACGCTCCTCCTCCTCTGGCCCACGTTCTGGGCGGTATGGATCGCCCCCTGGGGCCGTCCGCACTGGATCACGGTCTGGGTCTTTGCGCTCGGCACGCTGTTGATGCGCTCCGCCGGCTGCGTGGTGAACGACGTCTGGGACGCGGGGTTCGACGCGCAGGTGAAGCGCACGCGCGAGCGGCCGGTCGCGACCGGCGAGGTGAGCCGGCGCGAGGCGCTCATGCTTGCCGCGGCGCTTGCCCTGCTCGCGTTCGGGCTCGTGCTCATCTTCAACCCGCTCACGATCGGGCTGTCGGTGGTCGCGCTCGCGCTCGCGGTGACCTATCCGCTCACGAAGCGCTTCTTCGTGCTGCCCCAGGCGTATCTCGGCGTCGCCTTCGGGTTCGGTATCCCGATGGCGTTCGCCGCGCAGCTGAACGAGCTGCCGGCGACCGCCTGGTGGCTCCTTGCCGCCAACGTCTTCTGGGCGATTGCCTACGACACCGAGTACGCGATGGTCGACCGGGACGACGACGTGAGGCTCGGGATACGGACCTCGGCCATCCTGTTCGGGCGCCATGACGTGGCGGCGGTGATGATCTGCTACGCGACGATGCTCGCGATCCTGGTCTGGGTCGGGATGTACGAGAAGCTCGGGCTCGCTTACTATGCCGGGCTCGCGGTGGCCGCCGCCATGATGGCCTACCACTACACCCTGATCCGCGG
>Ga0335084_10005415_pt1 | contig 12622 bp, 13 predicted proteins | sample Lox_Sample_44_FD_206721 | JGI IMG/M metagenome (GOLD analysis project Ga0335084, IMG submission 206721) | Soil microbial communities from Loxahatchee National Wildlife Refuge, Florida, United States - Lox_Sample_4.4 | ecosystem: Environmental > Terrestrial > Soil > Wetlands | place: USA...
GGCGACGACAATCGCAAACTCGCAGCGCGCCCGGTCTGGCTCGATGAAGTAGACGGCGCTTCCCACGATGTCGATGCCGTCGTCCGCCGGGACCGTTGCCACGATCCCGATGCCGCCTTCAGGGAACGCTGCGAAGGCCTTGCGCAATCGTTCGACGTCGAGCTCCCCGACCGAACCCATGAAGCGCAGGTAGCGCGCCTCCGCGCTCAGCCGGCCGAAGGCCTGCACCAGCTCTGCCTCGTCCGTGGCGGCGACGGCGCGGACATGGACGACCCGCCCATCACGCAAGGAGACCTCGAAGTCATCGAAGGTGGAGTCCAATGGTCACCTTCCAGAGCAACCTGGGCTTCGGCGCTTCCGCAGAACCCATGTTAGACGCTCCGGGCGATGCCGTCCCCCGCGCCGCCCCCCCCGCTCGACCTCCTGGGCCTCCCGCTCGAGCAGCTGACGCGCCTGGTCGTCGACGAGCTCGGGGAGCGTCCGTTCCACGCGCGGCAGCTCTACCGGTGGATTCACCAGCGCGGGGTCACCGACTTCGACCAGATGACCGACCTCTCGAAGTCGCTCCGGGCCAAGCTCCGCGAGCGGTGCGCGCTCGAGCCACTGGCCAAGGACCTCGAGCAGCGCAGCACCGACGGGACCATCAAGTACCGCTTTCGCGCCCGGGACGGCCGGCTCATCGAGAGCGTCTACATGCCGGCCACCGACCGGAAGACCCTCTGCGTCTCCACCCAGGTCGGCTGCGCGATGGCCTGCAAGTTCTGCATGACCGGAACCCTCGGTCTGCTGCGCAATCTCTCCGCCGCGGAGATCGTCTCCCAGGTGCACACCGTCAACCGTGAGGTCGCGCGCAACGAGGGCCTGGCGCTGACCCGCCCGCTCACCAACCTCGTCTTCATGGGGATGGGCGAGCCGCTTCACAACTTCGAGAACCTCAAGGATGCGCTCCACATCCTCCAGTCCGAGGACGGGCCGAACTTCTCGCACCGTCACATCACCGTCTCCACCGTGGGGCTGGTCCCGATGATCGCCCGGCTCGGCGCAGAGACCGAGGTGAAGCTCGCCATCTCGCTCAACGCCAGCACCGACCAGCAGCGGGACGAGCTGATGCCCGTGAACCGGAAGTGGAAGATCGCCGCCCTGATGGAGGCCTGCCGGCAGTTCCCCTTGCGACAGGGGCGGCGCATCACCTTCGAGTACGTGCTCCTCCGGGGAGTGAACGACAGCGACGAGGACGCCGAGCGGCTGGTGGAGCTGCTCCGCGACGTCCCCGCCAAGGTGAACCTCATCCCCTACAACGAGAACCCGGGCCTGGGGTTCTTCACCACCGGCGAGGAGCGGGCCGAGGCCTTCCGCGAGATCCTCGCCCGGGGCCACGTCGCGGCCTTCATCCGGGAGAACCGCGGCCGCGACATCGCCGCGGCCTGTGGCCAGCTCGCCAACCGCCAGGGCCCAGGCGCCGCAGCGCAAGAATCGCCAAGCGCCCGGACCGCCTGAGCGCGAAAGGGGAGGGCACCATGGCCCCCTCACCGTTCCTCGATGCGCTCTGCTCCCCGGGTCCCGCCCAGGACCGCACCAGGGGCCTGCAGCTCTACGCCTTCCTGGTGGGCAGCTGGTCGCTCGACGTCCGTTACCCCCAGCCCGACGGCACCAGCCTCCGCAGCCGGGGCGAGGTGCACGCCGGCTGGGTCCTGGAGGGCAGGGCGATCCAGGACGTGTGGATCGTCCCGGCGCGCGGACTTCCCCGCGGCGAGCTGCCCGCTCCTTTCGAGTTCTACGGAACCACGCTCCGCATCTACGATCCGGGCCTCGACGCGTGGCACATCCTGTGGAGCGACCCGATGCGCCAGCTCTACCGACGACAGCTGGGCCGCGCCGAGGGGCCAGACATCGTCCAGCTCGGGACGGACGACTCCGGCGGCCAGGTCCGCTGGTCGTTCCGGGACCGCATGGCCGATGCGTTCCGCTGGTGCGGCGAGCGCTCTGCGGATGGAGGGGCCAGCTGGATCCTCATGGCCGAGTTCCGCGCCCGCCGTGAAACCCCGCCCTAAGTACTCGACATCCCGAGCCGTTCTTGACAAGCAGGCGAGCCGCGACTAATCCCGCGCGTTCCCAAGACGGAGAGGATTCATGGCTGTCGTGCTTCGGCTCGCTCGCGCGGGCGCAAAGAAGATGCCGTACTACCACGTGGTTGCCACCGACTCGCGCAACCCGCGGGACGGGAAGTTCATCGAGGCCATCGGAGCGTACGACCCGAACCTCGAGCCCCCGAAGATCGAGTTCCAGCAGGAGCGGCTCGAGCACTGGCTCAAGGCGGGCGCGACCCCGTCGGAGACCGTCGCCGGCCTCATCAAGCGCGCCAGCAAGACCCCCAAGGCCTGAGGACGGTGGTGGAGGAGCTGTTGATGTCCCTGGCCCGGGGACTGGTGGACCGCCCGGACCAGGTCGAGCTGCGGAGCCAGCCGGCAGACGGCGGTACGCTGTTCGAGCTGAAGGTCGCCCCCGAGGACGTGGGCAAGGTCATCGGTCGCGACGGGCGGACCGTCAACGCCATCCGGACGCTGCTCGCCATCGCTGCTCAGCGGCGCGGGGTGAAGGCGCGGCTGGAGGTGCTGGACGACCGTCGGGTGGGCGCCGCCCCTCCCACTCCCGAACCTCCGCCGGCTGGATGAGCCCGCCCCGCCCCACGCTGGAGGTGGGGTACGTGGCGCGTGTGCACGGGCTCAAGGGTGAGCTGGCGGTGCGCACCTTCGATCCCGAGTCCGAGGCGATGTCCCTGGTGCATCGGCTGGTGCTCCGGCTTCGATCGGGCGAGGAGCGCGCCGTCGAGGTCGCCAGCGCGCGCCGGGCCACCGACACCACGCTGGTCTGTCTCGCGGGCGTGACCTCCCGCTCGGCCGCCGAGGCCTTCAAGGGCGCCACGGTGCTGGTCCACCGCGAGGACCTTCCCCCACCTGCCGAGGGCGAGTGGTTCCAGGGAGACCTGGTGGGCCTCGAGGCGCGAACCCCCGAGGGGACGCCGCTCGGCCGAGTGACGGAGGTCTGGAACACCGGCCCGGTCCCCAACCTGGTCATCGAGGGCGTCGGCCCCGAGCCGTTGATCGTCCCGTTCGTCGACGAATTCGTCCCCGAGGTCGACGTCCCGGGGGGGGTGCTCGTCGTCCGCCCTCCGGAGGTGCTGGAGTAGGGACAAGCGGCCATGTGGCAGGCGGAGATCCTCACCCTCTTCCCGGCGATGGTGACCGGGTACCTCGAGGCGAGCATCCTCGGGAAGGCCCGCGCCCGGGGACTGCTGCGGGTCGAGCCCCGTGACATCCGCGAGCACGCCGAGGGAAAGCACCGGGTGACGGACGACGCCCCGTACGGCGGCGGCGCGGGGATGGTGATGAAGCCCGAGCCGCTGGTCGCCGCCATCGAGTCGGCCCGGGCCGCGCTCCCCGGCGCGCGGGTGCTGCTCACCTCGCCGCGCGGCGAGCGCTTCACTCAGGCGACGGCACGGTCGCTCGCCGCAGGCCCGACCGATCTCGTCCTGGTCGCGGGCCGGTACGAGGGCGTCGACGAGCGGGTGCGGGCGTACGTCGACGCCGAGGTCTCGGTCGGCGACTTCGTCCTCACCGGAGGCGAGCTCGCCGCCCTGTGCATCGTGGATGCGGTGGCCCGGCTGCTCCCCGGCGTCCTGGGGAACGCCGAATCGTCCGGCTCGGAGAGCTTCGAGGGGGGGCTGCTCGAGTACCCGCACTACACCCGGCCAGCGGAGTTCCGCGGGGTCGCCGTCCCCGAGGTGCTCCAGGGCGGGGACCATGCCCGCATCGCGCGGTGGCGGCGCTGGCACCAGCTGCAGCTCACCCGGGCCCGGCGGCCGGATCTGCTCGACGGTGCGGGAGTGTCGGACGAGGATCGGCGGCTGCTGGCCCTGGAGGAGAAGGACCTCTGAATCCGAGGGCTTGTGCTTGCGACGGGACGGTCCGTCTGCTATCTGGCCCGGCTCCCATCCGTTTGGAGTCAGTCGCCATGCGCCCGAGCGCCCTGGAGTACATCGAGTCGAAGCAGCTGCGGAAGGACGTCACGGACTTCCGCACCGGTGACACCGTCCGTGTGCACTGGAAGGTCCGCGAGGGCGAGAAGGAGCGGGTGCAGCCGTTCGAGGGCGTGGTCATCCGCAAGACCAAGGGCGCCAACCGCGCCACCTTCACCGTGCGGAAGATGTCCTACGGGGTCGGGGTGGAGCGCATCTTTCCCCTGCACAGCCCCCGCTACGAGCGCATCGAGGTGCTGACCCGCGGTGACGTGCGGCACAACCGCCTGTTCTACCTTCGAGATCTCCGCGGCAAGGCGAGCCGCGTGGACACCCAGGAGGAGCTCGAGGGCACCGCCGCGGCCGCTCCGGGACCCGCGGCTGCCTCCGAGGCCGCTCCCGATGCCCCGGCTGCGCCGGCCCCCGCCCCCAAGGGCAAGAAGGCCAAGTCCGGCAAGGCCGCCGCCGCCGCGCAAAGCTGAGCACCCCCGTCTGCTGGGCTAGACTCGGCCGCTGCGCATGCACTGGGTCGAGTTTGCCCTCCAGGGCGTCCGCGGGTTCCTGCCCAGCGTTCGCGTCTCCCTGAAGCCCGGCTACTGGACGTTGCTCCCGAACACGCCGGGCGCACCGCTCGTGGGTCTCACCTCCGAGCTGTGCTTCCCCGACGGGCGGGGCGGTGACGGCCGCTATGCCTCCGCCGAGGGTGGCACCACCAGCAAGGCCGCGCTGTGGATCGTCGGCCGCGACGGGACGACGTACCGCATCCTCCGCGAGCTGGGCCGCTCGGGCTCGCTGCACCGGGTGAATGCGAGCACCCGGGGGCACGACCTCGTCACCGAGGACCCGTCGGAGATGGCGCAGTTCCTCCGCGCCCAGGTGGGGTTCCCGCCCCGCGGCCGCTACGAGACGCTCTTCACCTTCACCCCGGGCCAGCTGCCCACCAGGCGCCCGAAGCGGCAGCCGGCGCCCGCCGCGCGACTGGGGGGCGGGAGCAACCCCGGCACCCCGGAGCCCCCGCTGGACCCGATGCAGGCCCGGGCACGGCTGGCCGAGCTGGAGCGGGAGCTCGCGCTCTCCACCGAGGTGGAACGTCTGCAGTTCCGCGCCGACGGGGTGACCGCACAGGTCTTCCAGCTCGAGACCCGGGTGAAGTCGGTGCAGGAGCTGGAGCAGGAGCTGGCCGAGGCCCAGCGGACGCTGCAGCAGACCCCGACGGTGGAGGGCCTGGGGCTCATCCCCGACATCGTGGAGCGGGCGAAGCACTTCCCGGCGCTGGTCGCCAAGGTGGACGAGACGCTGGCGAGGCTCGAGGCCGAGCGACAGGTGGACGTCGTCACCGCCCCCACCCCGAGCCCCCTGCGGCGTGACGGGCGGTTCTGGGCGGGGATGGCGCTGGGAGCAGCCGCGCTCTTCACCGGGGCCACCGTGACCGGGCCACTGAAGTACATCGCCTTGCTGGACATCCCCGCCTTCGGGCTGGCGGCGCTGGTGGCGCTGAAGCGGGTGGAGGACCTCCAGTGGGTCGAGCTGGCGGTGCGCAAGGGGGACCGCCTCGGCGACCGCGAGCGGCAGGTGCGGGAGCAGTTCGAGACCGACGCCCAGCCGGTGCGCAACGCGATGAAGATCCTCGGCGTCGAGCAGCCGCACGAGATCGTCGCCGCGCTCGACGAGCACGGGCGCTGGGCAGCGCGGGTCGGGGAGATCGAGAAGCGGCTGCAGACCGCCAGGCTGAACCCCGAGTACGTCGCCGCCGCCACCCAGCTGGCCGAGCTCCGAGCCGAGCTGGAGTCCCTGAACGCCAAGCTCGCCGAGAAGGGCAGCTACGTGCGTGATGCCCGTGACGTCGAGCGGGAGATGGCGCGGATGCGCGAGGCGCTCGCTCCGGCGCCCCGGCGAGTCTCCAGCCCGGGCGTGCCCGCGGCGCAGACCCCCGAGGGACTCGACGACTTCACCCCCGGGCTGGTGAACGCCGCCGCCGACCTCCTCACGCTGGACGTCCCGACCCTCGCCGCGCGCATCGCCGACCGCTGCGCCCAGTACACCAGCGCCTTGACCGACCGCCGCGTGGAGCGTCTGGACATCACCCACGACGCTCAGGGGCTGGCGCGGGTGGCCGGCCGGCAGGTCCCCGTCGGTCAGCTCGACCCGAGGGACGTCGACTGGGTGTGGCTGTCGCTGCGGCTGTCCTTGCTCGAGCGCCTGGTCGCCCAGGAGCCGATGCCGGTGCTGCTGGAGGACATGGCCACCGGGATGGACGAGGCGCGGCTGCCGATGCTCGGCCGGATGCTCAAGGCGCTGGGGGGCGGGACGCAGCTGCTCCACGTGACCTCGCACCCGGTGTTCGCCTCGATGTCCGAGGGCTCGCTGAACGTCTGACCCGCTCCTTACAGTTCCGGTCGATCGGACGCGCGGGGGGTGGGGAATGGGTGAGGTGGATCGATCGAAGCTCGGCTCGGAGGCCGAGGAGCGGTGCGTGGCCTGGCTGGAGCGCGCGGGGTACCGGATCCGCGAGCGGAACTGGCTGGTGCGCGAGGGCGAGCTGGACATCGTCGCGGAGCGGGATGAGTTCCTGTGCTTCGTCGAGGTGCGGATGCGGACCTCCTCCCGCTTCGGCGAGCCCTCGCTGACGGTGACCCGCGAGAAGCAGCGGAGGGTGGTGCGCGCCGCGCTCCGCTACCTCCAGCGCCGCCCGGCGCCACGGCGGATGATTCGCTTCGACGTGATGACCGTCCTCGGGCGGGGTCCGGCCGCGGTCATCGAGCACCTGCCTGGGGCGTTCGACGCCGGGATGTGAGAGCGTCGCCGGTCGGGCGGACATGGCCGGCACCCTCCATCTCGTCGCGACACCGATCGGGAACCTGGGGGACGTGACCGCCCGGGCGACCGAGGTGCTGCGGGCGGCGGCCTTCGTCGTCTGCGAGGACACGCGGCACTCGGGGCCCTGGCTCCGGTCGCTCGGGGTGCAGGCGCCGCTGCTGAGCCTGCCGGCGTTCGACGAGAAGGGGCGGGTGGCAGCCATCGTCGCGCGGCTGGAGGCGGGCGAGGACGGGGCGCTGGTGACCGACGCGGGCAGCCCCGCCATCAGCGACCCGGGCGAGGCGCTGGTGGCGGAGGCGGTGGCCCGTGGCATCCAGGTGGTGCCGGTCCCTGGCCCGAGCGCGGTCATCGCGGCACTGAGCGCCTCGGGTCTGCCGTCGGGGCGGTTCCACTTCCTCGGCTTCCTGCCGCGCTCGGGGCCCGACCGCACCGCGGTGCTGGATGAGGTGGCGGGACTCCGGGCGACGCTCGTCCTGTACGAGTCCGCACGACGGCTCGGCGAGACGCTGGCGGACCTGGAGGCGGCGCTCGGGCCGAGGCGCGCCGTGGTGGCCCGCGAGCTGACCAAGGTGCACGAGGAGTTCGTCCGCGGAGCGCTGAGCGAGCTGGTGGCGCGCTACCGGGACGCTCCGCCACTCGGAGAGGTGGTGGTCCTCGTGGAGGGGAGGGCCGAGACAGAGCGGTGGACCGAGGACGAAGTCCGGGCTGGGCTCGAGGCCGGCCTGGCGCGGGGCGAGCGCCTCAAACCCCTCTCCACCGAGATCGCCCGCCAGGCCGGCTGGACGAGCGCCGAGGTCTACCGGCTCGGCCTCACGAAGCGCTGAGCTGCAGGACACGGAAACGCGGGAGATCCGGCGTCTCCGGACCGGCCGCCGGGGTCAGCGCGGAGCGCCGGTCTGGCCCGCGGCCCCCGGCGTCGCCGCCACCCGCGCGGTCATCATCGACCGCCACTTCGCCACCTGCTCGGTGAGCGCCGGCAGGTCGGAGGCGGCGAGCGAGACCTTGCGCGTCGGGTGGACGTCGAACGGGTCCAGCACCCGGTCCGAGGCGGACATCAGCTGGTAGTGCAGGTGGGGCGCGAAGCTGTGCCCGCTGTTTCCGCTGTGGGCGATGACCTCGCCCTTCTTCACCTTCGTCCCCACGGTGAGCGTGCGCGGCAGCTCGGAGAGGTGGAGGAAGACGGCCTTCATGTGCGGCGCGCCGGCCTCGGTCACCTCGAGGCTGTTCCCGTTGCCGCGGAAGAACCAGTTCTTTCGGGTGATGGTGCCGTCGAAGGTCGCCTTCACCGGCGTGCCCACCGGGGTCTTGAAGTCCACGCCCTTGTGCTTCCGGCCGTCCTTGAGGAGCGAGGTGATCTGCTCCCATCCGTCGAGCGGGGATGGCTCGAGCCGCAATTCCAGATCTCCGCCGTCGGGGCCATAGAACCGGGCGAACTGCCCGCCTGCCGGCTTGAACCGGTACGCCTCGAAGGTGCGGCCGGCCTTGGCGCTCTGCAGCCGAACCGCGTTCACCAGCGGCTCTTGCCCGGGCTGCGGCTCGTAGATCACCTCCAGCACGTCACCCTTGCGGAGGTCGCCGGGGACCGCGATCCACCAGACCAGGACCCGCTTGACCACCTGGGTCAGCGCCGGTCCGGTCTCGCCCCCCGCCCCGCCCACCAGCGCTGCCTCGAGCGGACCGTCGATGCGCGCCGAAAGGAAGCGCGGACCGGTCGGGAGCAGCGGCGGGATGGGCGCCTGGGCCAGGCCCGGGACCACGGTCGAGCCCGGTGCGCTGATCACCGGCGCGGGCGCCACCACCGGCACCCGGGCCACGGGCGGGGCCGGGCGATGCCTGCGGTGCCAGAGCCAGCCACCCACGGCCAGCGCCAGGACCAGGAACAGCACCCACCGTAGACCACTCGACTTCCGCCGGGCCGGCTGGCCCAGCACTGGCATCTTCACCGCCATCGTTCAGCGTCCGCCTCCACGCTCACTCGTCGCCGTCGTCGCGAAGCGAGAACTCCTTCATCTTGGTCTGCAGCGACTTCCGGCTGATCTGCAAGAGCTTCGCCGCGCGAGTGACGTTGCCCCCCGTTTCCTCCAGGGCGCGGGAGATGAGATCCTTCTCCACCTCCGCGGCCCGCTGCCGGACGATGTCCTTCAGGCCCGTCTCGCCGGGCGGGGCCGGGAGGGACGCCGCCGCCGTGGCCGGACCAGGGACCGGAGTCACGCCGCCCGGAGACCTCAGGGACTGAGGCAGATCGCCCACGCCGATGAGTGGCCCGTCGGCGAAGAGCAGGGTGCGCTCGATCAGGTTCTCCAGCTCCCGGATGTTGCCCGGCCAGGCATAGCCCTGCACCAGCGCGAGCGCCTCGTCGGTCATCCCCTCGATCCGCTTGTTCAACCGGTGGTTGTACTTGTCGACGAAGTGACGCACCAGCGTGGGGATGTCGCTCGGCCGCTCCCTGAGCGGGGGAAGGCTGATGGGCACGACCGCCAGGCGGTAGTAGAGGTCCTTGCGGAACCGGCCGGCCTCGATCTCGGTGTTCAGGTCGCGGTTCGTCGCGGCGATCAGGCGGACGTCCACCCGGGTGGTCTTGATGCCACCCACCCGCTCGAACTCGGACTCCTGGAGCGCGCGGAGGAGCTTCACTTGCATCTCGACCGGGATCTCGCCGATCTCGTCGAGGAAGAGGGTGCCCCCGTCGGCCAGCTCGAAGCGCCCGGGCTTGGAGGTGACCGCCCCGGTGAACGCGCCCCGCTCGTAGCCGAAGAGCTCCGACTCGATCAGATCCCGGGGGATGGCCGCGCAGTTGATGCGGATGAACGGCTTGCCGCGCCGGGAGCTGCCCTCGTGGAGCGCGGTGGCGATGAGCTCCTTGCCGGTGCCGCTCTCTCCGGTGATGAGAACCGTGGAGGGCGTGTCCGCGACCTTGTCGATGATCCGGAGTACCTCCTGCATCTGGGGCGACTGACCCACCAGCGACGGCCGTCCGTGCTCACCGCGGGCGTTGCGCCGGGCCGTCTCGTGGGTGCGGACCGCCTTGGCCAGGACGTTGGAGAGCTCGGTCTGGTCGAAGGGCTTGGTGACGTAGTCGAAGGCCCCCAGCTTGATCGCCTCCACCGCCGAGTCCACCGTGCCGTGCGCGGTGATGATGATCACCGGCACCTCGGGGTCCGCGGCGTTGATCGCCCGGAGCACCTCCATCCCCCCGAGCTTGGGCATGACCAGGTCGGTGATGACCGCGTCCGCGCCGTTCTTCTGAAACTCGGCGAGTCCCATCTCGCCGTCCTCGGCGATGGTGACGTCGTAGCCGTCACGGCGGAGCAGCGCGGCGAGCACCTTCCGGAGGTTCGCCTCGTCGTCGATGACCAGAACTTTTGCCATGTGTGGCGAGCCGGGCACGATGCGGGCAGAGCGCATGCGCGTCAAGAGGACCCTCTGAGCGAGCAGTCCCACCCGGTCGATGGCCTAGACTTCCGCCGCCCGTGACCGTCGCCACCGCACCAGCCAGAAGCTCGGGCCGGGGCGCCACGCTGGTGGCGCTGGGCATCCTCGCCTCGCGGCTGATGGGTCTGGTCCGGCAGCGGGTCTTCGCCCACTACCTGAGCACCTCGGCCCTGGCCGGCGCCTTCACCGCTGCGCTGCGCATCCCCAACGTGCTGCAGAACCTCTTCGGCGAGGGCGTGCTCTCGGCCTCGTTCATCCCGGTGTACGCGCGCCTCCTCGGCGAGGGCCGCCGGGAGGATGCGGACCGCGTGGCGGGGGCAGTCTTCGGGCTGCTCTCGGTGCTCGTCGCGGTGCTGGTCGCCCTCGGCATCTTCGCCGCGCCGTGGATCGTCGGGGTGGTGGTGGGAGGGTTCGCCGAGACGGGGCCGGCGGCATTCGCCAAGGCGGTCCAGCTCACCCGCATCCTCTTCCCCAGCACTGGCCTGCTGGTGCTCTCGGCCTGGTGCCTGGGGGTGCTCAACAGCCACCGGAAGTTCTTCCTCTCCTACGCCGCCCCGGTGGTGTGGAACCTGGCGCAGATCGCCGTGCTGGTCGTCGCCGGCCCGCGGGTGGACGAGGACCGGCTGACGACGCTCCTCGCCTGGGGCGTGGTGGCCGGGAGCGGGCTGCAGTTCCTGGTGCAGCTGCCCGTGGTCTGGCCGCTGCTCGGCCGGTTCCGGCCGTCCCTGGACACCACCAGCGCGGCGATGCGGGCCGTGCTCCGGGGGTTCGTGCCCATCCTGGTGGCCCGCGGCGTGGTCCAGGTCAGCGCCCTGGTCGACACCTACTACGCCTCGCTCATCTCGCCCCAGACGGTGGCGGTGCTCGGCTACACCCAGCTGCTCGCGCTGCTGCCGGTGTCGCTCTTCGGGATGTCGGTCTCGGCGGCGGAGCTGCCCGAGCTCGCCCGCGAGACCGCGCTGGGGGCCGAGGCCGCCGAGCGGCTCCGGACACGCATCGACCGGGGCCTCGAGCGCATCGCCTTCTTCGTGGTTCCCTCCGCGGTGGCCTTCCTCGCCATCGGCGACGTCCTCGGGGGTCTGCTGTTCCAGACCGGCCGGTTCGATGCCGCCGACACCCGCTGGCTCTGGTACCTGCTCATCGGCTCGGCGGTGGGGCTGGTGGCGGGCACCCTGGGCCGGCTGTACGCCTCGGCCTTCTACGCCCTGCAGAACGCCCGCACGCCGCTGGTGTTCGCCTCCATCCGGGTCGTTCTCTCGGCGGCGCTGGCCTACGTCTCGGTGCGGTACGGTCCAGGCTGGTTCGGGGTGCCGGTGGAGATCGGCGCCGTCGGCATCACTGCCACGACCGGGTTCGCCGCCTGGCTCGAGTACAGCCTCCTCCGCCGGGCGCTCGCCCGCCGCATCGGCCGGACCGGCATCCCCGGGCGGCGGCTGGCGTGGTTCTGGGGAAGCGCGCTCGTGGCCGGGGCGCTCGCCCTGCTCGGCAAGGTGTGGCTCACCGGGCGGTTCGGGCCGGACCCCGCGCTGGCGCGCTTCTGGGGGTGGCAGGTGCTGCCCGCGCCGGCGCTGAACCCCCTCCTGGTGGCGGCCCTGGTCGTCCCGGTGTTCTGCGGGGTGTACCTGGGTCTCACCGCTCTCGGGGGGGTGTCCCAGCTCCGGAGTGTCCTCTCCCGGCTTCGGGCCTGACGGAGCGGTCCGCTCCGGTTGCAATCCGGCCCGCCTCCCCTTTGCCCCCGGGGAGCGGATGTGCAATGACCCGCGGCCCTCACGAGGGGGCGCGGCCGGAGGCGCGCGCTCGAGCGTGAAATCCGTGCAGCGAGGAGCATCGAGGTGAGTGACGATCAGAAGGGCCCGGACAAGGGTGGTTTCGGGCCCAAGAAGCCGCGGGCGACGTTCGGGGACGTGATGCTGGGCATCCCCGCCGGCCGGGGCGGCGAGCAGCAGGAGCGTCCGCGAGGCGAGCGCCGCCGAGGCGAGCCTGCGTCCGCGGCCCCTGGCACCGAACCCGCTGCCGAGCCTCCGCGTCGCGAGCCGAAGAAGCCCGAGCGGCGCAAGCCGCAGGGTCCGCTGGTGGTGGTGCGCCGGGCGAGCGGGGTGATCGAGACCCGTGGCCCGGAGACGCCGAAGGCGGACGAACCGGCCGCCGCTGCCCTCGAGGAGGGCACGCCCGCAGCCGTCGAGCCCACTCCCGCCCCGGCCATCGCCCCAGCCCCGGTGCGCAGCGCGCTGTACGAGGAGGTCCCCGAGGACCAGTCCTTCGCCGAGATGTACGAGGCCCATGCCAAGCAGGAGGGCGGGCCCCACCGGCGCCTGCCGCGGGTGGGCGAGCGGGTGACCGGAACCATCTTCCAGCTCG
>Ga0335084_10005418_pt1 | contig 12621 bp, 14 predicted proteins | sample Lox_Sample_44_FD_206721 | JGI IMG/M metagenome (GOLD analysis project Ga0335084, IMG submission 206721) | Soil microbial communities from Loxahatchee National Wildlife Refuge, Florida, United States - Lox_Sample_4.4 | ecosystem: Environmental > Terrestrial > Soil > Wetlands | place: USA...
ACGCCGAGTTGCTAAGCTCGGCCCGTGCCCAAGTCGCCGCGTCTGCTCGAGCGGTTCGCCAAGCTCGAATCCCGCTGGGTTGCGTATGGCCTTCTGGTGGGAGCCTGCTCGGGGCTCGCGGCAGCCGCGTTCTTCGTCGCGCTCGAGCTCGCCACTCACTACGCGTTGATCGAACTCGCGCGTGCACCGCTTCCGCCCCCGCCCCCGGGCGACGCGCTCTTCGCGAGGCCCGAGCTGCCGCTGGGTCCGCCGCGCGGCTGGCTGATCCTGTTGCTGCCCGCGCTGGGCGGGCTCGGCGCCGGCTTGCTCGTGTACTTCCTCGCGCCCGAGGCCGAGGGCACGGGCACCGACGAGCTGATCCGCGCCTTCCACCGCGCGCGCGGAGTCGTGCGGCCGCGCGCCCCATTGGTGAAGGCGCTCGCGACGATCGTCACGCTCGCGACCGGCGGCAGCGCGGGCAAGGAAGGCCCGGTCGCGCACGTCGGCGGCGGGATCGGCTCGCTGCTAGCGGGCCTGTTGCGGCTCTCCGCGCACGACCGCCGCATCCTGCTGCTGGCCGGCACCGCCGGCGGACTCGGGGCAATCTTTCGCGCGCCGCTCGGCTCGGCGATCACCGCCGTCGAGGTGATCTACCGCGAGGACTTCGAGTCCGAGGCGCTGGTGCCCGCCGTGGTCTCTTCGATCACCGCATACACCGTCTTCGTGCTCCTGCTGGGCGGCCACCGCATTTTCGGGATTCCCGAGCTCGCGGCCTTTCGTCCCATCGAGATCCCCGGCTACGTGCTGCTCGCGTTGATCTCGGCGCCGGTGGGCCGCGCGTACATCTGGACGTTCCACGCGGTGCGCCGGCGCGTCTTCGCGCGCCTTCCGCTGTGGCCGCCGCTGCGGCCGATGCTCGGCGGGCTACTGGTCGGTCTCGTCTGCGTGCTCGTGCCCGAGGCCTACGGGACCGGCTGGGGCTGGCTGCAGCGCGCGCTCGATGGAGAGCTCGTGATCTCCACGCTCGCGCTCGTTGTGGGCGCGAAGATCCTGACGACCAGTCTCACCGTCGGCTCGGGCGGTAGCGGCGGCGTGTTCGGCCCGACCCTGTTCATCGGCGGAATGCTTGGCGCACTTGTGGGCTACGGCGGCGCCGCGCTCGCGCCCGCATTCTTCCCGAACCCGGCGGCCTACGTACTGGTCGGCATGGCGAGCTTCTTCGCCGGGGTCGCCTCTGCACCGATCGGCGCGCTGCTCATGGTCGCGGAGATGAGCGGTGGATACGTGCTGCTCCCGCCGCTGATGCTCGTGTCCATTCTGGCGATCCTGCTCGCGCGCGGGAAGTCGATCTACGAGAATCAGGAGAAGGACCGCTTCAGCTCGCCGGCGCACTTCGGTGACCTCACCGTGAACCTGCTCGAGGAGATGCGCGTGGGCGACGTGTTTCGCTCCGGCGACGTGCCGACGGCGCAGCCGTCGACCCGCTTCTCCGCGCTGCGCGAGCTGGTGTTCGCGAGCGAAGGCGCGACGGTGCCGGTGGTCGACGCCTCGCGTCGGCTCGTCGGTCTGGTCACTGCCGACCAGCTGCGCCCGGTCCTCGACGAGCGCCAGCTCGACGGCTTCGTGGTGGCCGGCGACATTGCGGCCGCGCCGGTCTTCCTGCTCCCCGACGACGATCTGTACCGCGCCCACGAGCTGTTCCGCTCTTCGGGCGCGCCGCGGCTTCCCGTGATCGACCCCGCCGACGCAGACGACCCGCGCGCGGGCCCGATCGTGGGCATGATCGACTACCGCGACATGATGCGCGCTTACGAGCGCGAGCTGGCGAAGCGCCGAGAGATCTAGCCGCGGGCCCGCAACGGCTCCCGCACGGCCCGACGGCGGGCGGGCAACGCGCCGCCTCGAGCGTTGCGGAGGGTGGTTCCCCGAAGTACGCGCGGGACTTGGCGGTCACGTACACCCGGCGAGCGTGGAGACGACCGCGCGCAGCCCAGGGTCGAGGGGCGGATCGAGTTCTTCACCTAGGTGGTGCGCGAGTGAGGCTGCGCAGCATCCGGTGCGCGAGCCCGGTGTAGAGGTAGGCGAGCATCAGCGCGATTCCGTCGAAGCCCGCCGTTGGCTGGAGCCGCCGGCTCGGCAGCGCGGTCCACGCGAAGACCACGCACGCGGCGTGCAGCGCCGCGACGAACAGCGCGGGCCCGAGCCACAGCCAGCGCTCGAGCTGCCGGGCTCCATGGCGGAGCACGAAGCCGATCCCGGCGAGCGCGAACAGCCCGTAGGTCGGAAACACGAAGGGGGCGAGCTTCGCCGCGAGGAACATCACGCGGGTCGTCCAGCTCTCGGGCTGCACCACGCTGAAGCAATTCATCCAGTCCGCGTAGCAGCCGGCGGCGGCCGAGTAGCAGGCGATCGCGCCCATGAGGCCGGCTGGAAGACAGAGCGCGATCACCCAGCCCTCGGCCTCGGTCAGGCGGCGTCTCCCTCTGCGTCTCCGCATGGTCGTCGGCGGGGGAGCTTGCCAGACGGACCGCGCGGAAGGTAGTTCACGAAGTGGAACGCGCGCGGGACTTCGTAGTGATCGCTGGAACTGTCAGGCCCTAGCCGAGGGCCCCCGGATCCGCCGCGCGCAGGACCTCGAGCACCTGGGCCGGCGACTCCGCCTCGCGCAGCCGGTCCACCACGTACTCGCTGTCGAGCAGCCCGGCCACGCGTGCGAGCAGGCGCAGCTGCACGCGCGGGTCGCGCGTCGGCGTGAGCAGGATGAACAGGAGGTGCGCGCGGTCCTCGTGCCCCTGCACGGCGATGCCGGCGTCCGAGCGCGCGAAGATCAGCACGAAGTCGCGCAGCTCGTCGATGCGCGCGTGCGGCGCGGCGAGCCCGCGCGCGAGCAGCGTGGGCATGCCGCGCTCGCGCTCGACCACCGCCTCGGCGAGGCGCGCGGCGGGGAAGGGCAGCTCGCTCTGCGGCACGCGCGCGAACGCCTCGCGCACCGCGTCCTCGAGCGAGCCCGCCGCGAGGCCGAGCACCACGCGGCCCTCCGAGAGGCCGTCGGCGAGGAAGATCGGCGGCTCCAGCACGAACTCGTCCTCGATCGTGCCGACGATCTCCTCGATGATGTCCTCGAGCGTGATCAGCCCGATCCAGCGGTCGCGCGAGTCGACCACGATGGCCATGTGCCGGTGCCGCCGCTGCAGGTCGCCGAGCAGGATCTCGAGCGACGCGTTGTCGCGGACGGTCACGAAGGGCCGCGCGAGCCCGCGCAGGTCGGGGTGCTCCATGGACTCGGGCCCCGCGAGCACCAGGTCCTTCAGGTGGACGATGCCGATCGGCTTGCCGTCGTTCTCCACCAGCGGGTAGCGCGTCTGCCGGGCGCGGCGGATCTCGGCCAGGTTCTCGCTCCACGGCGCGCCGGCGCGCAGCACCGCGACGCCCGCCCGCAAGCGCATCGCGTCGCGCACCTGCACCGCGCGCAGGTCGAACACGTTCTCCATCAAGAGGAGCTGCCGGAACGAGAGCGAGCCCGCGCTCTGCGACAGCTCGAGAATCACGCGCAGCTCGTCCTCGCTGTGCACGGGCTCGTGCGCCGGCGCGCTCCAGCCCAGGAGCCGCAGCACCAGCCGCGCCGAGCCGTTCATCACGGTCAGCGGCAGCCAGAGCAGCCAGTGCGCCGCGCGCAGCGGCGGCGCGATGCCGAGCGCCGACGCCTCCGGCGCGCGGATCGCGAGCAGCTTGGGCACCTGCTCGCCCAACAGCACGTGCAGGAACGACACCGCGATGTACGCGAACGCGATCGCCACCGCGTGCGCCCAGGCCCACGAGCCGAGCAGCGGCTGCACCAGCACCGCGAAGGCGGGCTCGCCGACGAAGCCGAGCGCGATCGACGCGAGCGTGATGCCGAGCTGGCAGACCGAGAGGTACTCGTCGAGGTTCCCCTGCAGGTGCGCGACGAGCTGTGCGCGCGGCTTCCCCTGCTGGACGAGCGCCTCGACGTTGGTCGGCCGCAGCTTCACCAGCGCGAACTCGGCCAGCACGAAGAAGCCGTTCAAGACCAAGAGCACCAGCACCGCGAGGAGCGCGAGACCGACCGACATCAGTGCGCTCCCTCCCAGGCCGACTTCGCGACGGCCAGCGCGCGCAGGGCCGGGCCGCGTGGCTCGACGACGACGATCTTGGGATTCTCGCCGTCGGGGCGGAGCTGCAGCTCGAGCGCGCCGCGCCGGCCGTCGCCGTCGCGCCGCGACCACGCGCCGCACAACGGCTGGCCGAGCACCGTCCACCACGGGTCATCCTCGTCCAGGATCGCGGCGTCCTCGGCGAGCGCCGCGCCGCTCGCGAGCTCGAGCTCGAGCGCGCCGTCGACCAGCGACGCGCGCAGCACGCCGCGGTCGAAGCGCAGCGACAGCGCGCGCGGGTCGTCCGACTCCACGCGCAGCAGGCGCGTGCGGGTGCTGACGAGCGCCGCGAGCAGCGGCTCGGGATCGCGCGCCGCCACTACGGGAAGCTCTCCATGCCGCCGAGCGTGAGCTCGGTGATGCGCCGCTTGGCCTGCTCGTCGAGCTCGTGCGACGGACCGCGCGCGCGGAACTGCTTCCAGTTGGCGACGGCGGCCGCGGCGTCGTGGTCGGCCTCGAAGGCCTGCGCCGCCGCGAACGCGCTCTGCATCTCGGACTCGTTGGCGAAGCTCGCAGCGGCCTTCGGCGCCGGCGCGGGCCTCGCAGGGGCGGGCTTCGCGGGCTCCACCCGGGGAGGCTCGGCCTTCGGCGGTGACGGCTCGCGCGTGGCGACCTCGACCTTGGGCGCGGGCTCGGGCTGCGCGGCAGCGGGTGCTGGAGCCAGCGCGGGAAGGGGCGTGGCGGCGGGCGGCGGCGTGGGCGCCGGCGCCGCGGCGGCGCTCCGCATCGGCACCGGTGCGGGCGCCGCGCCGGCCGCCGTCACCGCCGGGTGTTGGCTCGCCCGCCACAGCGCGCCTGCGCCCACGGCGAGCAGCGCCGCTGCGACCGCGCCGGCGCCGACCGCGAACGCCGCGCGCGCGCGCCGCCGCTTCGGCCGCTCCGCCCAGTCGCGCCCGACCGCCTCGAGCGCCGCGCCGAGCTCGCGCGCGTTGGCGAAGCGCTCGCCTCTGTCCTTGGCGAGGCAGCGCAGCAGCACGCGCTCGAGCGCGCGCGGCAGGTCGAGATCCGGGCGCAGCTCGGACGGCGCGGGCGGCGGCTCGGAGAGGTGCAGCGCGAGGTAGCCGACCGCGGACTCGGACTGGAACGGCGGCAGTCCCGTCGCCAGCTCGTACAGCACGAGCCCGAGCGCGTACAGGTCGCTGCGACCGTCGAGCTGCTCGCCGGGCCGCAGCGCGCCCGCCTGCTCGGGCGACGCGTAGCGCGGCTTGCCGATGAAGTCGCCCACGCGCGTCAGCGTCGCGCTCATGCCCTGGCGGGTCGTCTCCGCGCCGGTGAGCGCCGCGCGCGCGACGCCGAAGTCGATGATCTTCGCGGTGGGTCCCTCGCGCGACTCGGTGAGCATCACGTTCTCGGGCGAGAGGTCGCGGTGCACGATCCCGAGCTCGTGTGCGTGCGACAGCCCGGCGCAGCACTGGGCGCCGATGCGGCAGATCTCCCCGACGTCGAAGGGCCCACGCTCGCGCAGGAGCTCGCCGAGGCTGCGCCCGACCACGTACTCCATCACCAGGAAGTGGTCGCCGTCCTCGACGAAGAAGTCGTGGATGAGCACCAGGTTCGGGTGGCGCAGCCGCACGGCGATGCGCGCCTCGCGCTCGAAGCGCTCGACCGCCTCGGGCACGGCCTGGAAGAGCTCGGCGCGGATCACCTTCACCGCGCGGGGCTCGTGCAGCAGCTGATGCTCGGCGCGGTACACGGCCCCCATGCCGCCGCGCCCGATGCGCTCGGTGATCTGGAGGTCGCGCACGCGGCGCCCGATCAATGGGTCCGTCTGGGACAAGGCTTGCCCACAGTCTAAGATCCGGCGCGATGAGCAAGCCAGGGATCCGGGCCGCTGCCGCGGCCGCCGCGCTCGCGCTGCTGGGCCTCGCGCCGCCGGCCCGCAGCCAGGAGCGCGCCAACGTGATGATCGTCCTCGACGCCTCGGGCAGCATGGCCGGCAAGATGAACGGCCAGATCAAGATGCAGCTCGCCGAGCGCGTGGTGAAGGACCTGGTCGACAACATGCCCGCCGAGATGAACGTGGGCCTGCTCGTGTACGGCTCGCGCTCGCCGCGCGAGAGGAAGGACTGCAGCGACATCGAAGTCCTGCAGCCGGTCGCCCCGGTCGACGCGAAGGCGATCGATGCGGCGCTCGACAGGGTCAGCCCGCGCGGCATGACGCCGATCGGCGCCTCGCTGCGCCAGGCCGCCGCCGCGCTGCAGGGCCAGCCCGGAGCGTCGACGATCGTGCTCGTCTCGGACGGCACCGAGACCTGCGAGAGCGACCCCTGCGCGGTCGCGCGCGAGGTGAAGGAGAGCACCGGCATCGACGTGCGCGTGCACGTGGTCGGCCTCGACGTGGTCGCGGGCGAGCGCGGAACACTGGAGTGCGTCGCCAAGGGCGGCGGCGGAACCTACTATCCGGTGGCCGACGAGAAGCAGCTGCGCAGCGCGCTCGCCGAAGCGACCAAGCCGCCCGAGTGCAACGGCAAGGCCGCGATGTGGCTCTCGATCGCGCACCCCGGCCTGGGCGAGGGCCGCAACGCGGGCAAAGGCTGGGCCGGCATCCCGAAGCGGAAGTTCGGCCTCGGCTTCATCCCGGGCTTCGGCTGGCCGGGCTACCTGCAGGTCGTGAGCGCGATCGACGCGGCGAACTGCCGCACGAACGACTGGCCGTCGGACTAGCGGTCAGCCGGTCCGCCAGCGACCCTCGACCGGGTAGGCCTCCGCGTCGCCCGGCCACGGCGGCAGCGTGACCGCGACCGCCGCGAGCGGCTCGTCGCCGAGCGCTCGGAACTGGAAGTGAGTGCCGCGCGGGATCGTCAGGCACATGCCGGGCTCGAGCGCGACGACCTCCTCGCGCGAGCCCTGCTTCCGCCACATCTCGCCGCGGCCCGCAACGACGAACCAGATCTCCTCGACGGTCCGGTGCGCGACGGGGCGCGAGGTCCGGCCCGGGCCGAGCTCGAAGTGGGCCATGCTCCCGCCGTCGAGCCGGAGCAGCACGCGCACGTCGGAGCCGTCGGGCGCCTCGACGTCGCGCTCGGCGGGGAGGCGCTGGGTCGCGAACTCGCTCACCGCGCGGGGGCGATGCGCATCCGCAGGTGCTTGATCCCGCCGATCACCATCGAGCGCAGGCGCTCGATCGGGCCCGCGAGCTCGAACGCGTCGATCCGGGTCACGAACTCGCGCACGATCGAGGCGAGCTCGAGCCGGGCGAGCCGCGCGCCCAGGCAGTAGTGCTCGCCGATGCCGAAAGAGACGTGCGGGTTGGGCGAGCGGCCGATGTCGAAGCGGAGCGGATCCGCGAACACGGCCTCGTCGCGGGCCGCGGATGGGTAGAACAGCACGAGCGTCTCGCTCGCGCGGATGCGCTGCCCGCCGACCTCGGTGTCGGCCGTGGCGGTGCGGCAGAAGTGGATGATCGGCGAGACCCAGCGGACGATCTCGTCGGCGGCCCGCAGCGCGAGCGCCGGGTTCGCGCGCAGGCGCGCCAGCTCGGCGGGGTGCTCGATCAGCGCGAGCATCCCACCGGTGGTGGCGTTGCGGGTGGTCTCGTTGCCGGCGGCGTTCAAGAGGAAGCAGTAGCCGAGGATCTCCTCGTCCGAGAGCGGGCGGCCGTCGACGCGCGCGGCGGCCATCGCGCTCATCAGATCGTCGCCGGGGCGGGCGCGCTTCTCGGCCAGGATCTCGGCGTAGCGCGCGAAGATCGCCTTGCGCGCGTCGACCGCGACGCCGACCGAGTCGCGGCCCTGGTTGTACTCGGGGTCGCCCGAGCCCACCGTCAGGTTGGCCAGGCGCAAGAGCTCCGCCCAGTCCGCGCGCGGCACGCCGAGCAGCTCCATGATCACCGCGAGCGGCAGGCGCGCGGAGACCTCGTCCACGAAGTCGAACGGCCGGCCGTCGCCGAAGAGCTCGATCGCCCGCGAGACGATCTCGCGGGACAGCTCGGCGATGCGCGGCTCGAACGCCGACAGGGCCCGCGGGGTGAAGTACTTGCTGGTGAGCGCGCGGTACTGCGCGTGGCGCGGCGGGTCCATGGTGATGATGGTCTCGGGGAGGATGTCCTCGTCGCTGGCGCGCGAGGACCGGCGCGGCGGCATGTTCAGCCGCACGCCCGAGACGAAGTCGCGCGGCCGGCGCGAGACTGCGACCAGGTCGGCGTGGCGCACGAGCGCCCAGTACTCGCCCGCCGAGCCGTGCCGGCGCCGCGACACCGGATCGTGTCGGCGGAGCTCGGCCCACGCTTCCCAGGGGTAGCCGTTGCGCAGGTAGGCGTCGGGATCCAGGAGATCGACTTCGGCCATCAGTCGAAGTATGGCAGTGCGGCGGGGTCGCGCGCGACCCGCAGCGCCTCGTGCACGTGGAGCGGCAGGGTGCGGCCGAGCGAGAGCTCGGGCAGGGCGGCGACGGGGAAGAAGCCGGCCTCGGTGGCCTCGCTGCCCGCGCGCGGCGCGGCGGCGGGGTCCACGAGCCGGCCCGTGAACACCAGCTTGTGGATGTGGAACAGGTGGGGCGGGCAGTCGGGCTGCAGCCGCGTGTCGAAGACGCCGGCCAGGCGCTCGACGCGCGCGACCACGCCCGCTTCCTCGGCGGCCTCGCGCACCGCGGCGTCGGACGGGCTGTCGCCCACGTCGACGAAGCCGCCGGGCAGCGACCAGCGCCCGTCCATGCGTTCGCGCACGAGCAGCACCCGGTCGTCGCGGAACAGGGCGAGGCGGACGTCGAGCTTCGGCGTCACGTAGCCCTGGTCGGCGATCCGGAAGACGTGCAGCACGGCGTCGGGCTCCGCGCTCACGCCGTGCGACGCGAGTCGCGCGGCCAGCACCAGCAGCTTCTCGTAGCGCTCGCGGTCGAACGGCCCCTCCGTGTAGTGCAGGCCGGTGGTGGCCAGGGCGCGGATCTGGTCGGCGATGGCGAGCAGCTCGTCGCGCACACCTAGAACCGCAGCACGTCGGCTTCGAGCCGGGCCAGGTCGAGCACGCCCACCGCGTTGCGGCCCTCGAGCCAGCCTGCGCACTCGCCGGGGTTGAACACGAGCGTGCCGTTCACGCGCTCGAGCGCGAGCCGGTGGTCGTGGCCGTGCAGCAGCACGTCGCACGCGGCGTAGGGCAGCTCCGGGTGCTCCTTGCGATCGTGCACCACCACGATGCGCCGCTCGGCCCAGCGGAGCTCGAGCGGCGGGTCGGCCAGCGTGAAGCCGAACTCCGCGGCGGCCGCGGCGAGCGTCTCGCGCTCGACGTCGTTGTTGCCATATACACCGAAGAGCGGAACCCCGAGCTCCGCGAACAGGCGCAGCGTGGCGGGCCGCGTGATGTCACCGGTGTGGATCAGCCGCTCGACGCGGGCGCCGCGCAGCACCTCGACCATCCGCGCGACGTTGCGCGCGTTGTCGTGGGTGTCGCTGATCACGCCGATTCGCATCCGACTCGCCTTCGCTCGCCCTGCGGCTCGCTGCGCGCGTTCGCTGCTTGCGCCTCGCGGAGGACGGCCCCGCTCGGCCGCGGCGGCCAAGGGTACACGCGGCTAGCCGCCGCCCTCCAGCCCGGCCCGGCTCGAGAACTGGCCCAGGAAGTAGCCCCAGAGCGCGTTCGCCGCGAGCACCACCACCGGCGTCAGCGCGCCGAGCTGCACGCCCAGCATCCCGTAGCCCGCGCTCGGCAGGCGCAGGAACAGCTCGCGCAGCGAGGGCAGCAGGGACACCACGAGACCCGCGCGGACAGGCGACAGCCCGCGCCCGCGCGCGAGCGGCAGGACCAGCGCGAACAGGCTCCCCTCGAGCACCCGCCAGCCCAGCCCGCGCGGGTCGAGCGCGCCCGGGAAGAGCTTGCCCAGCTCCACGTCGCACAGCGCCCCGAGCCTGGCGCGCACCGCGATCCACAGCACGATCGAGGTGAGCAGGGCCGCGAGCGCTCCCGCCGCGTAGGGCCCTGCGAACTTGCGCAGCATCGCCGTTCACCCCCCGAACCTCATGCTAACCTCCCGCGCCGATGACGGCCGCCCCCGCCGCGCCCCGCGTCTTCTTCCGGACGCTCGGCTGCGCGAAGAACCAGGTCGATTCCGAGGTGATGCTCGGCGAGCTCGCGCTGGCCGGCTGCGCGATCGCCGAGGACCTGGCCGACGCGGACGTCGCGATCGTGAACACCTGCTCGTTCATCGCGAGCGCGCGCGAGGAGTCGGTCGAGGCGATCCTGGAGCTGGCCGAGGAGAAGGAGCGCGGCGCGCTGCGCGCGCTGGTCGTGGCCGGCTGCCTGCCGCAGCGCTACGGCGCGGAGCTCGCCAAGGAGCTGCCCGAGGTCGACGCGTTCGTCGGCACCGGCCAGTTCCAGAACATCGCGCGCATCCTCGAAGAGGCGACCAGCGGGCGCTCGCGCGGCGTGTACGTGGACGCGGGCCGCACGCACCTGTACGACGAGAGCTCGCCGCGGCTGCTGCTGGGCGCGCGTCACTCCGCCTACCTGAAGATCGCCGAGGGCTGCGACCGCGTGTGTTCCTTCTGTGCGATCCCGTCCATCCGCGGAAAGTTCCAGAGCCGTACACCGGAATCGGTCATGGCCGAGGCGCGCATGCTCGCGGGGCAGGGCGTGCGCGAGGTAAACGTCATCAGTCAGGACACCCTGTCCTACGCGAAGGACCTGGCGGGCCGCCCGCAGATCGGGGAGCTGATCCGCGCGCTCGACGGCGTCGAGGGGCTCGACTGGGTGCGCTTCCTGTACCTGTATCCGAGCGCGCTGACCGACGCCGTGCTCGACGCGTTCGCCGGCGCGGCCCGCGTGCTGCCGTATTTCGACGTGCCGCTGCAGCACGCGAGCGACCGGTTGCTCCGGGCGATGAAGCGCGGCGTCACCGCCGAGCGCCAGCGGAGGCTCGTCGAGAAGATCCGCGCGCGCATCCCGAACGCGGTCTTGCGCACGACCTTCATCGTCGGCTTCCCGGGCGAGACCGACGCCGACTTCGCCGAGCTGTGCGACTTCGTGCGCGAGACGCGCTTCGACCGGCTCGGCGTGTTCCGCTATTCGGACGAGGAGGGCACCGCCGGCTTCGCGCTGGCCGACAAGGTCCCGAAGTCCGTCGCGCGCAAGCGCCACCGCGAGCTGATGGCGCTGCAGCGCGGCATCCTGCGCGAGAAGCTCGCGGCGCGGGTCGGCGAGACCGTGCAGGTGCTCGTCGACTCGCCCGGCCGCGACCGCGCCGTGGGCCGCCTCTGGTCGCAGGCGCCCGAGGTCGACGGCGCGGTGCTCTTGCGCGGCGGCGCGCGCGCCGGGGAGCTGCGCCCGGCGCGCGTCACCGTTGCGCGCGATGCCGACCTGGAAGCCGACCTGCTCTAGCCTCAGCTCAGCCGCCCGCCCCGACCGCGCGCGCGGCCAGCACGAACAGTCCGATCGAGCAGAGCTGGCCCACGCCGAAGGCGAGGCTGCGCACCACGTCGATGTCGGCCAGATACAGGAACCCGTGCAGGATCCGCACGACCACGAAGCCGATCGCCAACATCGCCGACCAGCCCGGATCCGCCCCCGCGATGTGCGCGACGATCACCGCCGCCGCGAAGAACGGGAAGGTCTCGAAGGCATTGTTGTGCGCGCCCATCGCCCGCGCACCGCGACCGGCGAGCTGCGCCTCCTGCAGGCGCGGCAGCTTGTTGTCGACCGAGCCGAACTGCTTGCGCCGTTCGCCCGCCGCGATCGTGACCCACACGTAGGGCAAGAGACCCGCCACGAGAACGCACCAGAACGGTGTAGTCATCGGTACCTCCCTCTATCTCGCGGACAATAGCCTGTCCGCGACCTCGGGGACGTCCCGCGCGGTCGCGCAGTCGGGCTCGCCCCAGTCGCCGTGAGGGTCGAGCAGCACCGCGTGCACGCCGGCCGCGCGCGCGCCCGCGACGTCCGCCGCGTAGAAGTCGCCCACGTGCAGCGTGCGCGCGGGGTCGCTGCCGAACAGCTCGAGCGCGTGCGCGAAGATGCGCGGGTCGGGCTTCTCGAAGCCGATCACCTGCGAGTCGACGACCGCGTCGAGATGGCCGCGCAGCCCGGCGCGGGTGAGTCCCTCCTCGACCGTTCCGTCGGCGTTCGATACCACCACCAGGCGCAGCCCGGCGGCGCGCAGCCGCGTGAGCGCCTGGGGCACACCGGGGAGCACCGCCGACCAGAGCTCGAGCGAGCGGCCGGGGAAGCGGATGCGCGGAATCAGGCTCGCCGCGAGCTCCTCGCGCGCAGACGCCGTCAGGTCGGGCAACGCGCGGCGCAGCACGAAGTCGACGTAGATCGAGAACGTGTCGCGCGTCTCGGTCGAGCCGCCGCGCGCGATCGCCTTCGACACGAGCGGCCGCGCGGCGGCTTCGGCCCGCGCGAGCGACTCGGGCGGGCAGGGCGCGCCCAGCGCCGCGAGCTGGCGCGCGATCAGCTGGAAGTCCATCGAGATGAGCGTTCCCCCCGCGTCGAGGAACAGCGTGTCGATCTCGCGCAGCGGCAGTCGCTTCATCGGCCCTCCG
>Ga0335084_10005419_pt1 | contig 12620 bp, 9 predicted proteins | sample Lox_Sample_44_FD_206721 | JGI IMG/M metagenome (GOLD analysis project Ga0335084, IMG submission 206721) | Soil microbial communities from Loxahatchee National Wildlife Refuge, Florida, United States - Lox_Sample_4.4 | ecosystem: Environmental > Terrestrial > Soil > Wetlands | place: USA: Florida...
GCCCCCGGGAGGGGGAGGGCAGGGATCGGAGCTGCTCTACGCGCGTCGGAACTTGAAGTTGAACCGGCGGATCTCGAACTGCTGGTTCGGGTTCGGCGTCCACTCGACGTATTTCTGGAGGCCGTAGTCCTCGTATGGCTGGATCACCGGCAGCCAGGGGAAGTTGTCGAGGAAGACCTTGGTCATCTCCCGGTAGGCGTCGGCGCGGAACTTCTCGTCAACGGAGAAGCGGGCGGCCGCGCCCAGCTCATCGAACTTGGCCTCGCGCCAGTAGTCCTGCGGCCCACCGGGGCCGATCAGGCGCCACATCATGCCGTCCGGGTCGCCGAGCGTGGACGTCGGATCCGACCAGAAGACGCCCTTGAAGCTCTTCTCGCGGTTCTTCTGCGCGCGCACGGAATACTCGATCACCTCGACCTTGACGTTGACGCCGACGTCCTTCCACATCGCGGCGATGGCCTCGGACATGGGCTTGTCCTGCGAGACGTAGCCGACCGTGGTCTCGATGAAGATCTCCTCGCCCTTGTAGCCGGCCTTCTTCAGCCTCTCACGCGCTTCCTTCGGGTTGTAGGCGAGCGGGGGCAGCTTGGGGTCGAAGTGGTTGTCGCCCTTGGCGATGGGCCCGCTCGGCACGATGCCCCGTCCCTTCCACAGCTCTTTGACGATCAGCTCCCGGTCGATGGCCAGCGACAGCGCCTGCTTGACGAGAGGATTGTCGAGCGGCGGGCGCTTGCTGTTGACGGCCAGGACGTACAGCCCCGCGTAGAGCGCGCCCTCCACCCGCGTGGAGGTATTGGCCTTGATCTTGTCTTCCTGGTCCGGCGGCACCTGCGTGATGATGTCCACCTCGCCCTTGAGGAGCGCCGCGATCCGCGGCGCGGTCTCGGGGATGGCGCGGACGATCCACCGGTCCATGTCGATCTTGCCGCCCCAGTAGCTGGCGTATGCGTCGAAGACGGCCTTGTCGTCCTTGACCCACGAGCCGAAGGTTATGGGTCCGGTGCCGACGGGCTTGGCGTTGAAGGTGTCGTTGCCGACGGACTCCAGGTACTTCTTCGGCACGATCTGGCCGCCATAGAAGGCCAGGCGCGCGGGCAGGAGCGGATCGGGCTTCTTGGTGTGGATGACGAGCGTGGACGGGTCCGGCGCCTCGATCCGGTCGATCGTCGTGAAAACCGTGGCAACAATGGTCTTGGCGGCAGGATCATAGGTGCGCTCGAGGCTGAACTTGGCGTCCGCGGAGGTGAACGGGTCGCCGTTGTGGAACTTGACGCCCTGGCGGAGCTTGAATCGCCACGTCGTCTGCCCCTCGAGCTTCCACTCGGTCGCCAGCCCCGGATAGAGCTTGCCGTCCGGGTGCCGGCTTGTCAGGTTGTCAAACAGGTTGAACGAGATCCGTATGTCCTGCGACGAGGTGCTGAAGTGAGGATCGAATTTGGAGATATCGCCGGCCTGGGCGGTGACGAGCTCCTTCTTCTGCGTGGTCTGGGCCTGCGCCGCACCCGGGAGCGCCTGGGGCAGCGCCCCGGCGACTCCGAGGGCGGCCGCGCCCTTGAGCAACTCGCGTCGAGTGACCTGCATGCGGTGCACCTCCATTAGGTTGGTTCAGGCACGACGTGATCCTGCCACGGCGGCGTGTGGCGACGTTTATAGGGCCTTCCCGGGGGCCTGTCAAGCGTGGTCAGAACCGTCACCCGCTAGCGCTTGGGCGCGGCCGGGCGCCTGGCTCGCTCGGCGGCCCGCCAGAGGTACCAGGCGGCGGTCGTCCGGTGCGGCCGCCAGCGCTCCCCGAAAACCAGGAGCTCCTTGGGCTTGGGCTGCTTCCGCAGCCCGTAGGCGACGCGGTAGCCCTCGCGCACGCCGAAGTCGTCCACCGGCAGCACGTCCTGCCGGCCGAGCGTGAACATCAGGAACATCTCCACGGTCCAGCGTCCCACGCCCCGGGCCGCCGTGAGCCGTTCGACGAGCTCGTCGTCGCCCAGCCGCGCGGCAACGCGCCGGGTCGGCACGATACCCGCCACCGCCTTCCTCGCGATGTCTTTGATGGCGCGGACTTTTGCGCGCGACAGCCCTGCGCGCCGCATCCGCCTGGGATCAGCCGCGAGGACGGCCGCGGGGCTCGGGAAGCTCCGGCCGCCGAACAGCCCGATGAACCGGTCGAGGATCGCCTTGGCCGCGCGGCCGTGGAGCTGCTGGTAGACGACGGCGCGCACGAGCGCCTGGAAGGGCGTCCAGCGGAGACGGTGCGGCTCGAGCGCGCACGGCCCGACGGCGCGGATGAGCCGGCGCAGGACCGGGTCGGTGCGCGACAGATGCCGGATGGCGGCCGGAGTCATGTCAGGGTCATCGTAACCTGAAGAGGCGCACGGGGCGCTCGACGCCCTTCAGCTCGCGGAGCCCGATGTCCTCGGGCCCTGTATCCGCCCCCAGCCGCGCCCCGGTCTCCTCGGAGAGCACGATCTCGCCGCGCTCCGCCTGGGCCGCGAGCCGGGCCGCGATGTTCGTCGTCATGCCGGAGGCGGTATACGTCCATCGCGTCCCCGCCCGTCCCTCGATCTTGGTCGCGCCCAGGAGGGCGGGGCCCCTGTTGACCCCGATGTGCATGCGCAGCGGGTCGAAGCGCGCCTGGAGCTCCGCGCCGATCTCGGCCGCGCGGCGATGGATCGCGCGGGCGGCGTCCACGGCCGCGCGCGCGTGGTCGCCCTCGTGGAAGATCACCACGAGGCCGTCGCCCGCGGTTTCGTTGACGTCGCCGCCGTGCTTGACGATCTCGTCGAGGAAGGCGCCGAAGTAGCGCTGGACGAGGGCGTCCAGGTCGTCCGGAGCGAGCCGGGAGGACAGCCGCGTGTAGCCGCTGATCTCGGCGAGAGGACGGTGACGTCGGTGTCGCGCTTGTCGAGCGAGGGCGCCTCAGGCGACTCTTCGATCAGCTCGCGCACGCGCTGGGGCACGAACTTCGCGAGGCTCGTGCGAATCAGCAGGCTCCGCTCGAGCTGGCGGGCGTAGTCGAGGACCTGCTGGTGCGCCTCGGCGTTGGCGACGGCCACCGCCGCCTGGTCCGCGAGCGTCTCCAGCATTTCCAGGTCCTCCGCCGTGTATGCCGCCTCCGAGCGTTTGGGCCCGAGGACCAGCAGGCCGCGGATCTCCTTCTGAAAGCGGAGCGGGACCAGGACCTCGGCGCCGAGCGCCGCTCGATCTCGCCGAGGTCGAGCAGGCTCGACATCGAGCGGGCGAGCGCCGCGATCGTGCGGGCATAGTCGTAGCGCTCGCGGAAGAAGGTCCGATCCACGAGCCGCCGGAGCCGCTCTCGGAGCGGGTTGAACGCGATCGCGACCGCGAACATGAAGGCGGCCGAGAACCACGTGGACTGGGCAAGGCTGGCCTGGGCCAGCAGGAGATTGGCGCCGGCGATGGCGAGCGCGTACGCAGCGGTGATCAAGCCCGCCAGGGCGAAATAGACGACCGAGCGCCAAATCACGACGGTCGCGTCGAACAGCCGGTGGCGCACGGTGGCATACGCGATCGCGAGCGGGTAGAGCAGAACGAGCGCCGAGCCCCACTGCGGATCCACGGGGCCGCGGTACAGGTGGCTGAGCGGCGCCAGCATGAACGCGAGCCAGCCGCCCAGTCCGAGCCCGATCCCAAGCAGGAGCACCGTCGTCTGCTCGTTGACGAGTGGCGAGCCCGCACACCGGCGCGTGTCGAGAAGCGCCGCGATCTTAATCGGGAAGGCCACGGCGGCGAGCGTGAAGAGGACCGCCACCGAGATGGGAAAGATCCACCCGTCGGCGAGGAGGCCGGACGCCAGCGTCGAGAGCGCGACGAAGCTCAGGGAGACCAGCCCACCCGCGACGAGCGCGCCAGCATAGAGACGCGGGATGACCCGGTGGCGCTCGAGCCACGCCTCGCGAGAAGGGTTGACCGGATTGGTCAGGAAGAAGAGCCACCCGTGCACGGAGAGCACCATCGACACGAAGCCCACCACGGCGGCCGCGAAGCGCCCGGACCCCATCACCGATTCGGGCACGGCGACATTCGAAACCGCCCACAGGCGCATGTAGAGAAGGAAGTTCCGGTTGGGGCGCGCGCGGGGGTTCTGGGTGAAGACGGCGATGCCCACGGCCAGCATGATGGTCGAGACGGCGACGAAGACCCCGAAGTGCCCCAGCAGGAGCCTCCAGGTGAGGGGCTGGGGCGCGAGGTCGAGCGCGACCCGACGTCCCCCGCGCGCGATGTCGTAGCGGATAGGCGCGCCATCCGACCCCACGCGCTTCTCAAGGGTCACTGGCGAGCGCCCGTCCACACTCACGATGCGGTCGCCGCACTCGGGGGCGACGGTCCCGCGCGGGGCCGGGAAAACCCGGAAGTCCGGGGACACGAAGAATCCGGGATGGGGGCGCCCGACCTGCGCCACGAGGGCGCCCAGCAGGAGCGAGAGCGTCGCCACCGTGAGGGCGACCAGGCCCCAGGCGCGCGGATGCCGGCTGACCATGATGTCAGGAGATAATACGCGCGTGACGAGCCGCGGGGGGGCGATGACGAGGCTCCCCAGCGGCCCCAGGCAAGCGTGGTCGAGAGAATTCTGATGAAATCGCGGTGGATCATCCGCGGTTGGGTATTTCGCCCGCTCCGTCCGACAATTTGCGGCGCAGCACAAGCCCATCGTGGGCAAGTCCGAGCAGAGGGCGGTTCGAAATTCCTTACCGAACGGCAATCTACGATAGCCGCGGAAGCCGAGTGTCCATGGCACCCGGCTTGCTCAGCCTTGGCGCGATGCTCAAGCGCCGGATGAGTCGGGTCGAACCGAGCGCGGCCTCTGGCTGGGTCGTCGTGGGCGGGCTCCCGGGAATTCTCGAAAGAAGAAGAAAAAGGGCTGGCAGACTCTCCGTTTTAAGGCTAGGCTCACGCTCGTGTGCATGGAGGTCCAAGGCGGCGGGTCGAGCGCGGTCATGACGTCTAGAACAGGAGGAGGCGCAGTGTCCTCGAGTTCGCGGGTCTGGTCGGTCGTGGTCGTCTTTGCGGCTCTCGGGTTCGCTCTCGGGGGTTGTGGCACGCTGTCGTCGAGCCTGACCAGCGAGAGCTCCGTGCTCGCCTCGCGCGCGCCCGTCGTCGCGCCGGCCGAGCCCGATTTCCCCGCGATTGCCGACGCGTCGGCCGCCGCACACGTCGTCATCACCTACGACCCCGTCACCACGGAGAACGCGCCTAGCTGGGTGGTCGCTCTGTCCGGACCTGTCGACCCCTCCTTGCGCGGCACGCCGGAGGCGGTGCCGCCGGACCCAGATGTGGAAGAGTACGACCCCTGGGAATCGTTCAACGAGAAGATGTTCAACTTCAACTACAACATGGACAAGTATGTGCTGAAGCCGACGGCAAAGGGCTACAACGCCGTCATGCCGGATATGTTCCAGACGATGATCGACAACGCGTTCACCAATCTGAAGATGCCGGTCCGGTTCGTGAACAAGGTGCTGCAGTGGAAGCTCCTCGACGCCTCCAAGGAAATGGGGCGCTTCCTCATCAACTCCACGCTCGGCATCGGCGGGCTCTTCGACGTGGCTCGACAGGAGATGGGGCTCGAGCCGCAGAAGGCCGACTTCGGCCAGACGCTCGGCGTCTGGGGCTCCGGGCCCGGGCCCTACCTGGTGCTGCCCCTGCTCCCCCCGCTGACGGTCCGCGACGGCATCGGCTTCGGTGTCGACGGGACCATGAACCCTCTCAACTACTACATCCCGTTCTGGGCGGATCAGTTCGGGATGATGGTCGGCTACACCATCAACAACCGCTCGCTCAACCTCGATCTCTTCCAGGGCATCGAAGAGTCGACGGTTGACCTCTACAGCTCCGTCCGCAACGGCTACCTCCAGCGACGCAATCGTCTCATCAAGGAAGGCAAGTAGCGCTCACGCATGACGATCCGGCAACCCGACGAGCTCCGAGATGTTGAGATCGCGCGGTCTCGACTCGCGAGACTCTCCGTACGTTTCAAGGCTCCGCGCCCCAGGGCGGTCGTCCCTCTGTAGCGTCCTCCCCCGCCTGCTCTCTGGCGGCGCCTGTCGCTCTGTGGTATATGTGAGCGTCGGCCGCGCCACGCCACCAGCGCCACGAGCCGCTGTATCGCTGCCAGGGGGTACGGAACGTGCACCTCGATTGGACCGCAATGTTGCTCGGTCTCGCCGTTATCCCCTTGATCTACTGGCTCGTCGCCCTGGGCTGCGTCTGGCGGCTCCGGGATCCGCGGTCGATCGCCGCGACGTACACCCCGCCGGTGACGGTGCTCAAGCCCATCCGCAATGATGACGGGCAACTCTACGCGAATCTTCGGAGCTTCTGCGAGCAAGACTATCCCGCCTACCAGGTTCTCATCGGCGTCCGGAATGCCGACGATCCCGCGGTAGTCGTCGTCGACAGGCTCGCGAAGGAGTTCCCGCATCTCGACCTGACGTGCATCGTGACGGGTGTTCCGATTGGAAGCAATCGGAAGGTCAGCACCCTCGATGTCTTGAGCCGGTCCGCTCGATACGACAACCTCGTCGTCGCCGACGCGGACATGCGAGTGGGACCGGACTATCTCGGCACCGTCGTAGCCCCGCTCGCCGATCCGTCGGTGGGGCTCGTCACCTGTCTCTATCGCGGCGTGGCGGTTGGAGGGATCGCGTCGACCCTCGGAGCGATGTTCATCAACGAGTGGTTTTTCCCGGGCGCCCTGGTCGGCGCGCGCCTCGGTCCGCTCCGCAACGCCTTCGGCGCGACGCTGGCGCTCCACCGCGACACGCTCGCGTCGATCGGGGGCTTCGAGGCGCTCGCCGACCATTTGGCCGACGACTACGAGATGGGGGCGATGGTCAGCCATCGCGGGCTCCGCGTCGTTCTGGCGCCGTACCTTGTCACCAACATCGTGGTCGAGCAGGACCTGCGCAGTCTCGTCCTTCACGAGCTCCGCTGGGCGCGGACCTTCCGGACGGTTCGACCATTTGCCTACGCCTTCTCCGGGGCGAGCCACGGCATTCCCATGGCGGTGCTGGCGCTGGTTGCGGCGGGGCCGACGCGCGTGGCGGTGGTTCTGTTGGCTCTCAATATCCTGATCCGCTGTGGCGGGCGAGTCGCGCTCTATCAACACCTGGGAGTTCCCCTGCGCTGGTGGACCACCTGGCTCGTCCCGTTCCGCGACGTCCTCTCCTTCGCGCTATGGGCGTTGAGTTTCCTCGGCCGCGAGGTGCAGTGGGGTGACGAGCGCTTCAGGGTGGACGCCGGAGGCCGACTTCATCCGGTTCTCGCGCCGGGCAAGACCGCGTCGCCTCGGGGCGCGGAGCAGACGACCGGTTCGCTCTAGAGGGCTGCCGTGCCTCACGCGGCCCTGATCGCCGCCCCCTCGCGGGCAGCCACCGTGATCTTTGGTCGGCCGCTCCTCGAGCGCATGATGCTCGTGTGCGGGCGGGCCGGAGTGACGCGGTTCCTCATCGACGCGGCCGACGGTGAACAGGCAGACCTCTCCGCGGCGCTGGGCTCCTTTCGCGACTGCCCCGACGTCACCCTCGTCACGTCTCGCGCCCAGGCGCTCGAGGCGCTGCCGCCCGAGATGCCCTGCCTCGCGCTCAGGGGCAACCTCGTGCTGTCGCCCTCGCACCTGCGCGAGCTGATCGAAGGCCACGCGGCCCGCCCGCACGAGGTCGTCGTGCTGGAGAGCGCCGACGAGGCTCGCGGCGGCACCGTCGCCGTCGGCCCGCTGGGCCGGCTCCTGGACAGGCGCTACGTCGGGGCGGTCCGGATCGCCCCTGCCGGCCCCCTGCCGTTTGCCCTCGCCGGACGTTCCGAGGACGCGCGAGAAGCGGAGCTCAGGCTCGCGCGCGATCTGCGTCGCGAAAGCGCGGCCAAGGACGCGCCGATGGCGCGATGGGTCGACCGGCGGCTGTCCACGCGAATCAGCTATCGGCTGGCCCACACCTCTCTCACGCCCAACCAGGTCACGATCGCCAGCACGGCCTTGGGGCTCCTGAGCGCGTGGCTCTTCGCATCGCCCGGCTACTGGCCGCGGCTCCTCGGGGCCGTGCTCTTTCTGGTCTCGACGACGCTCGACGGCGTCGATGGCGAGCTCGCGCGGCTCAAGCTGGCCGAGTCCCGCCTCGGCGCAAAACTGGACACGCTGACCGACAACCTGGTTCACATCGCGCTCTTCGCCGCCATCATGACGGGCTGCTACCGGGCGAGCGGAAGCCGCTCCTACCTGATGCTGTTCGGGATCCTCCTGGGCGGCTTCTGCCTGTGCGCCGTCGCCGGCTGGCGCGCGAGGCGCGGCGCCCACGATCGGCAGTGGATAGCCAAGCTCGAGCGTCTGACCGGCCGGGACTTCGCGTACCTGCTCGTCGTGCTCGCGGCTCTCGACCGGATCTACTACTTTGCCTGGGGAGCGGCGTTCGGCACGTACGTGTTCGCCGCCGCCTTGTGGTGGATGACGACGAGGCATCGGCGGGCGAGGCCGGCCGACCCCCTGCCGTCCGGAGGCCCCGCGGGGGCCGCGAGCGGCGTCGACAACCGGGGCCTTCTCGTCGAGCTCGGCGAGCTGTGGCGCGCGGGCTCGCCTTCGGGCACGGAGAAGGGCTCGCCGAAAGACGGCGGAGGGAGCGACGCGCGGTGACGCCGGGCGTGGGCTCGCGCGTCGCGCGGATCGCCTCGCTCCTGCTCGGCGGCGCGCTGCTCGCCTGGCTCCTTGTATCGAGCGGCATGCCCTCGATTCTCGCGGACCTGGCGCGCATCGGTCCGGGGCTCGCCGTGATTCTCGCGCTGGAGCTCACCATCGACGCCTTCAACACGCTCGGATGGTGGTTCACGATCCCCGTGGCCGAGCGCGCGGGGACGTACGGCTGGCTCTACTGGGTTCGAAGCGCCGGGACCGCGCTGAACGAAGCGACCCCCTTGGCGTCCGTCGGAGGAGAGGCCGCGAAGCTCGTCATCCTGCGCCGCCGAATAACCTCCGCAGCCGCGGCCGCAAGCCTGCTCGCCGCGAGGATGTCCTTCAGCTCCGCGAAGGCGATGTTCATCGTCGTCGGGATGGCCGCCGTCTGGCCAAGGCTTGCCCTCCCGCGGGACGTCTCCCTTGCGCTGCTCTCGGGATTCGTGCTCGTCGTGATCGGCATCGCGATGTTCGCCGTCCTCCAGGTGCGCGGCATCGGCATGGGCACCGTCAGCGCGCTGGGGCGGGCCCGGATTCCCGCCCGGTGGATCGCGCTCGTGGACGGCTGGCTGCACGGCGTCGACGCGCACCTGCGTGACTTCTACCGGGCGCGTCCCGGCGATCTCGCTCGCTCGATGGTCGCCTACGTCTGCGGCTTCGCCTGCGGGGCGCTCCAGATACTGCTGATGCTCGGCTGGCTGGGCCTGCCTGTCGACCCGGCGGCGGCGGTCGGCATCGAAGCCTTTGCGACGCTCATCGGGTTCCTCATGTTCGTCGTGCCGGGATCGCTCGGCGTCCAGGAGGGCGGCAAGGTGTTGATCTTCGCGGCGCTCGGGCTGCCGCGGTCCGCCGCCATGGCGGTCGGCATCACGTTTCGCCTGATCTCGATCATCGAGATAGCCATGGGTCTCGTGGCGTTCGTCCTGCTCCAGCAGGGGAAGCGCGGCCAGCATGGCGCTCGTTGACTTCTTCCTCGACAGCCTCCTGCACGGACTCCTCCTCGTGAGCCTCGCCCTCTCGTTCGGGGGCGTCGCGTGGGGCTTGTGGGTACTCAGGGCCTGGCGCGGCCAGTGGCCGCCGGTCGTCCTCCGCCGCTGCCTGGCCCTCCTCGCGGCGGGCACCCTCGCGCTCGCCCTCTGCCAGGCGGCGAGCCTCTGCATAAAAACGTGGACCCTTTCCTCGTCGCTCGGCGGCGCCGTGCTGGGAGACCTCGTGGCCACCACGTACTTCGCCGCCGGGGCGGTGCGAATCCTCCTGGCCCTGGCCATGACTGCGACCGCCTGGTGGCTCTCGCGCGAGCCGGCCCGCCTCGGCAGGTGGGTGGCGCTCGCGATCCTCGCGGGGCTCGTCGCGGCGACCGGCGGCTGGATGACCCACGCCGCCGGCCGCGTCGATGGCCGCGTCCCTCTGATGGCGCTGAGCGTCCTCCACCAGATCGGCGCCGCGGTCTGGATCGGCGCGCTGATCCAGCTAGCCTCGATCTGGCCGCTGGCCCGACGCGATCCCGCCGTCGAACCGGCCTGGCCGGATCTCGTCAGGCGGTTCTCGAAGCTCGCCATGGTCTCGGTTCTCGCGCTGGTCCTTGGCGCCGCCCCGCTGGCATGGACCTATGCCGGCAGCGTCGGAAACCTGATCGGCACGGCCTACGGGTCGCTTGTCCTCATCAAGTCCCTGCTGTTCGGCGCCGTCCTGATGCTCGCGGCCTTCAACTTCGCGTCGGCGCGCGGCCCCGGCGGGCCATCTCCGGCGGCCTCGCTCCGCACGCGCGTGCCCTACCTCGTCGAGGGCGAGGTCATCGTCGCCATCATGATCCTGTTCGTGGCGGCCGCACTGTCCGACCAGCCGCCCTCCGCGGACCTGCGGGCCACGGAGCGGGCGACGATCGCCGAGGTTGCCGAGGTGTTCCGCCCGAAGGTGCCCAGCCTGAAGACGCCCTCGCTCGAGGCAATGCGCCGGGAGCATCTGCGCCCCGAAGGAGCCGAACGGAGCCGGGAGGCCTATCTCTGGTCCAACTTCAGCCACAACGGCGCGGGGCTCATCCTCCTCGCAATGGGCAGCTTCGCCCTGGCAGGTTCCCTCAGCCGGGCGGCGTGGGAGCGGCACTGGCCGCTCGGCTTCGTCGCCATGGCGGCGTTCGTGTACCTGCGCGCGGCCGCCAACGACGGCGTGTGGCCGTTCGGCGCCACATCGCTCCTGACCCTCGACTCCGAGTCGTTCCAGCACTTCCTCGCCGCGTTTCTGGTGCTGGCCCTCGGGCTCTTCGAATGGCGGGCGCGCGCGGCCGGTCTGCGCCTGGATCTGCTGCGCTGCGTGTTCCCCGCGCTCGCGATGGCAGGGGGGGTGCTCCTGCTCATGCACTCGCACGCGGCGTTCGAGACGAAGCCTTCCTTCCTCGTCCAGATCACCCACACCGCGATCGGAGCCCTCGCCGGCGTCATGGCCGCCGCGCGCTGGCTCGAGCTGCGCCTGGACCCGGCAACCGGACGAGTCGCCGGGGCCGTGGCGGCGGGCGCTATGCTGGCCATCGCCTTCGTGCTCGTCTTCTACCGCGAGGCGAACCTGGCGATCCTGGACTGATCAGGCGGCCGGCTCGACGGCCGCGCGAGAGGCAGCCGCCGGCCGCGCCAACAGCCGAATGAGCACCGGCAGGACGACCAGCGCGGCGAACAGGATCGCGGCGCTTCCAATCGTGAGCAGGAGGCCGAGGCCGAAGATGCCCCGATGGCTCGCCACCATCAGGCTCGCGAAGCCCCCCATTGTCGTCGTGCCGTTGAGAATGACCGCCATCACGGTGCTCCGTCCCAGCATCGGCCCCCCACCCTCGCGGGCCTGCAAGGCCCGCAAGTAGATGTTCAGGCCGAACTCCGCAGCCGTTCCGATCATGAGAGGGAGAGCCCAGACGTTGGCGAGGTTGAAGCGCAGGTCGCAGACGCGCATCAGGCCGAGCGTCCAGAGGACACCCAGCACCAGCGGGGCAAGCGCCAGCGCGGTGCCGCGCACGCTCCAGAATGTCCCGGCGGCGATGCCGGCGACCAGGATCAGCGCGTACAAGCTGCCAAGGACGTAGCCCCGCCTGATCAGGCGGATGGCCTCGAAGCTGGTCACGGGCGGGCCGGTCACGTCGGGGTCCACGGACCGGATGTCGCCGACAAAGCGCTCGGCGCCCGAACGCTCCCAGATGTCCACGGCCGGCTCGATCCGAATCAGAAAGCGGCCGCTGGTCCCGACGTAGCGCTCGCGGATCTCCCGCGGCATCTCCCGGAAGGATATCGGCCGCGGACTGAGGCTCTTCTGGAACGTGCGGAGCTTGTCGCTGAAGTCGCGGGCGACTTCGGCCTGGAGCGGGCCCAGCGCGGCGGCGATCGTCGCCTGGTCCGTCGTCTCCAGCCGCTCGTTCAGGGCGCTGGCCTTGCTCAGTGCCGCGCGGAGGTCGGCCCCGATCTTCTGGTCGCCCGCCTCCCGCGCAAGCGTCTCGAGCCGCCGCCTCATCACGCGGACGGGCTCGAGTATGCCGTCAGGCTCGAACGCGGGCGCCGGCGCTACGCGCACCGAGCCCACGAGCGGGGCGAGCTGACGGATGATCGGGATCTTCTCGCCTGGGCGGTCGGGAATGACCTTGAGAATGCTGTCCACCGTCGCGACCGAAGGCAGCGCCGCGAACGCCTCCTGCTTGCGGCGGAGCTCCTCGAGGCCCGTCGCGGTGGTAACCGCGGCGAATCCGGATCCCCCCCCGGCCGCCAGGATGCGCTCCTCCCACACCACGGATTCGGTGCCGCGGGCCTGGAGCTTCAGCATGTTGTAGCTGAATTCCACGCCGTCGGCGCCCAGGATGGACAGCGCGGTCAGCGCGGCCGCAGCGCCGCCGATTGTCCACCGGAACTCGGTGACGCGGGTGAGCCAACCTGCCTCGCTCGCGCCGCGGCCGCCCCGGAGGGCCCGAGCGCGCCTC
>Ga0335084_10005421_pt1 | contig 12617 bp, 7 predicted proteins | sample Lox_Sample_44_FD_206721 | JGI IMG/M metagenome (GOLD analysis project Ga0335084, IMG submission 206721) | Soil microbial communities from Loxahatchee National Wildlife Refuge, Florida, United States - Lox_Sample_4.4 | ecosystem: Environmental > Terrestrial > Soil > Wetlands | place: USA: Florida...
GGTCCCGGCGGGACCCTTCTGGGAAGCGGAGCCGGAGCACCAGGATTACCTGGAGCGCATCCCAAACGGATACACATGCCATTTCGTCCGGCCGGCGTGGAAGCTGCCGGTACGAGACAAGGCACGCGCGGGCGCCAGGACGACCGTGTGAGGCTGGAGAAGCCGCTCGTTCAGTCGACATCGACGCGCTCATCGCCGGTTCCTCGAGCGCAACAAGCACCTCGCACAGCACATCATTCGCCGCCAGCGCTCGACCAACCCGCACGATTCACGGCGACGTTGAACTGGCCGGCGACGTCCGCGTTGGCTAGACTGATGTCATGCGGCGCGCCCCTGTGATCATCGGGTCGGCGATCTTCTTGGTGATCGCGCTCACGCGCCCCCTAGCGTGTGCTAACGAGCGTTGCCTCCAGCCCCGGGAACGGGTGATGCGCGCCAACCTTGCGCAGATCTCTGGCGAAGCGAATGTCGACCAGGCGGTAGAACTGAATCTTCTCCGTCTCATAGTCTGCTTCGCGTAGTCCGATGCTCTCGTACTCGGCGCCCTCCACGGCGTCTCTGCCGATGAATCGACCGTCCTTGATCTTGTGAAAAACGCCGCGGTCCACCACGTCGTACTCGAGTTCGCCGCCGTAGAGCCAATCATAGTAGGCATGGCGCTCATCGCGCACGCGCAGGTGATCCGGCTTGTTGTCCTTGAGAGCGTAGGCGATGAAGTAGCGTACTCCCATCACTTCGGGCTCAAAGTCGCCATCGATGTCGAAGACGTCGTAGAGGTACGACGTGTTGAGAAAGATGTCCACCTGGTACAGCCGGTCGGTGTCCGCAGGCAGGATCTGGCGCAGCTCCGAGATGTGCCCCGCGTTGAGGTGCGTACAGCCGTGTGACATGGGCCCGCGTGAGAGTAGCCACAGGTACTGGTACGGCTCGCCGTTGCGGCTACCGTGCGTGACGGAGCGCCAGGCAGCCGGCAGGAAGGCGGTCTCTGCGGGCTTCATCTGCCAGAAGAGCGTGTGCACGGCATTGTGCAGGCGCGGGCCGACGTGCATGTACGGGATCCACGGGAAGTAGCTGTAGGACAGGTCCGTCGGCACATGATCGACGGTTTGGGTCCGCTGGTGCGTCGTCAGCGCGCGGCGGCCGGGTGTGGGGTACTCGGGAATCTGGCGCCCGCGGTACGTCGTGTACTGGTTGAAGGTGCCCACCGGGTAAATCGCCGTGAACTCGTCGAATCGCAGCGCGCTGCCATGCACGGGATAGATACCGTGCGTGACACGCGCGAACAGCTGCAAGAAGGCCGGGCGCAGGTCGTCGAGTGAACGCTGCTCGACGCTGCCCTGCGGACAACGCTTCACGAGGGCGGCGAGTTGAACGGCAACATCCGGCGTCAACTCGGCGACGAACAAGCGCGTCGGCAGCATCAGGTTGACCAGCTCGAGCTGGCGTCGCAGGTCCATGTGCACCTGGTCTGCCGGCTGCACCTGCGCAACCCAGCGCCGCACCACCTCATCGACCGGCATGCGGATGTGGAAGATACGACCGGGGTTGAGCTCCTCCATCAACTGGAGATTGCGCGCACGCACGGCGTCGTCGGGCAAAGCTGCCTGTTCGGATAGGAGCTGCTCGACGTGCGCGCGCTTGAGTGTCGATTCGAACTCCTCGAAGCCCCGGTTCTGTGTCAGCACCAGCCGGCCGGCATCGATCAGCGCCCGGTATGTTCGGTATCGATCGAGCAGGTCTTCGGCATACTCGCGGACGACGTCATCCGAGAGCACGACCGTGACGCGCAGCTGATTGCCACGCCCAAGATGCAGGTGAACGCGTTGCGGATCCTCCCCACGTGGGGCGAAGCCGGTGTAGAAGGCGGGCTCGTAACGGTCGTAGTAGACCCCGAAGCGCGGCGGCTCTTCGAGTAGCGGCGACGCGGGAGCGCCCGCGGCGTGCCGTGCGGGCCCGATGAGCAAAGCGAGACAGCACAGGAACGCGGTAGCAGCCGTTCGCATCGTCTCTCAGGCCTCGATCTTCACTTCAGCAGCAGCTTGCTGCGATCCGTAACATGCCCGGCGCCGATCTTGCGCAGTTCGCGGTTCAGCTCGTACCCGGGCGTGCTGTCGAACGCGACCGGCTTGATGCGGTAGAACTGAATCGGCTCGGGCGCATATTTCGCCTCGAACAACGGAACGTTCGTGAGAATTTCGCTCTCTTCGGCCTTCTTGAACAGGTAGCGGCACACGGGCACCTGCTTGAGACTCGCGTGCCCAACCTCTCCCATCGTGATGTTGTCGCCGTACAACCAGCGGTAGAACGGTTCGCGGCGATTGGTGACGTACGAGCGGATCGGCGTGTGCTCGCGACTCTTGTATGCGAGGTAGTACTGCACGCCCATCACCAGGGGCGAGCCGTCCCCCTGGATGTCGAAGACGTCGTGGCATTGAGGCAGGCTGCGGAAGGTCGGGACGCGTTCCAGGACATCCGATTCGCTGGGCACGATCTGCCGCAGCTCGCTCATGTGCCCGGAGGCGAGCCGCGTACAGCCGTGCGACGTCGGCCCGCGACTGATGATCCAGAGGTTCTGGTACGGCTTCTTGCTGTCACGTTCTCCCATGACCTTGCGCCACTCGCTCGGCAGGAATGGAGTGTCGGCCAGGCCGGAACGCACGCCGGCGTTGTGGAAGGCGTTGTAGACGATGCCGCCGGCGTGTTCGTAGGGCAGCATGGTGATGAAGCCGTAACCGGGGTTCGGCGACAGATAGTCCACCATGCCCGCGATGCCTCTGCCATCCGTGCGGCGGATGAGCGGCCACACGCCGGTGACGCCGAACTCGGGCAGTCGCTCGCCCTTGTAGGTCGTCGTCGCGTCGATCGTTCCCGCCGGGTAGATGGCGGTGAATTCGACTGCCTCGATGAAACCATCGCGGACCCTGTAGCGGCCGCCGGTGGCGCGACCCAGGAGGGCCAGCGCCGCCTCGCGAAACGCCGGGGAATCGGGTTTCTCCGTTCGTGCGAGCTCGACCGCGCGCGAAAGCGACGACGCCAGCTCGGGGCTCAGCTGATACTGGTTCACACGCCCCGGGAGGATCGCGTTGACCGCGTCGAGTTGCTTTCCCGTCGAGGTCATGTCCGCGGCGCGCATGTCGGCAAGCCGCGCGCGCCAACGGGAGACCACTTTGTCCACCGGCATCTTGATGCGGAAGACACGCTCGGGATTGAGTGTGCTCATGATCTCGATGCTCTTCTCCCGATACGCGTCGGCCGAGGACGTAGCGCGGCTCTTGGCCGCCTCCGCCAAGCCTGCCTGCTCGAGCTTCGCGACGAAGCGCTCGTATTCGCGGTTGGTCGTCAGCTCGATCACTTTGGCATCGATCAGCTCCTGATACGTCTTGCGCCGCGCCAGCAGATCGTCCAGATACGCATCGAGTTCCTGCTCGCCGAGGACGACGGTGACACGCAACTGGTTGCCGCGCGACAGGCGGATGTGCAGGCGTTGCGGATCCTGCGTCCGCGGGGCGAAGCCGGTGTAGAAGGACGGCTCGTACCAATAGAAGTAGACCCCCGGCGGCGGTTCGGTACCGTACCAGGTCGTGTCGGTGGCTTCGAGCGCGGCAGAAGCATTGCAGGAAGCCAGGGCAATGCCGAGTGCGAGGGTGGCGGCAAGGGTGTTTCTCATCGGATGATATCCCCGAGTGACAGCATATCCTCCTCGTGTGCGCGTGCGTCAGCGCTCTCGAGCGGTGCCAGCGCCGGAATGTTCTTCAATTCGTCGTTGCCCAGGAACGGCCGGCACTGGAAGAGCCACAGCTTTCCGCCTTTGAAGCCAAACTCGATGTCCCACGGCCGCGGCTTGCCCGCCGGGTCGCGCGCCGGCTTGAAGGTCGCGGAGATCTTCTGGCCCGCCGCGATGATCTGCTTGAGCTCGTCTGGCGCGAGGACGGTGTCCTTGCCGGTCGCAGGCACGATCGCGCTGCCACCGCCGGGCAGCAGCTGGTTTTTCCATGGAGACTTGAAAAGCGACAACAGCTCGATGTCCTGAGGCGACCACAGCAGCGTCTCCGCTGACGTCCCGTCGACCGCGCCGCCCACACCTTCGGACGTGGCAACGGTCATTTTCCCGGGGTCGCCGGTGTTGAAGTCGGCGGTCACCAGGACACCGGACTTGTCGTTCGGCACCGACTCCAGAATGACGACGGACGAGAGCACCCAGAGCGGATCGTCGATGAGCGTCTGGCGCCAGGAGAACGAGCGGAACTCGAAGGGCGAGGCCCAGACTTCCTTCAGGCCCTCATAGACGTCATTGAGCGACTTGCGATTGAACACTGTCAGGTTGAGCCCCGCGCCGTTGAAATTTTCAAGGTCCTCGACATTGGTATCGCTGCGCACGAAGGCACCGACAGTTCGCGACTTGTCGTCGCTCATGAGCAGCCCCTCCTTCTCAAGCCCGTCGCGGATAGCTTGCTTAAGTGCCGGAGAAAGCGGTGCCTGGCGGATCGAGTAGCGGATAATTTCGAGGCGCGGCATGATCCAGGCGGCGAGCTCCTTCTCGCTCTTCTTGGCCGGGATCATGACGTCGAAGAATTCCTTGTAGGTGCGTTCGGCGAAGTGGGGCAGCAGCTCGCGGGGTTGCGCGAGGCCGAGGCCGCGCAGCTTCTCGGGCACCGCTACGTTGGCGTGCTGGTAATGATCGTAGTAGGCGCCGAACGGCACCACGATGCCGCGCGCCACGTGGTCGGGAAACAGGTGCTTCAGCTCTCCGAGATAGGAAGCCTTGGGGCCGCAGAAACGACCCCCGTCTTCGCGGCGCACGTCGTTCAGGCTGATCGGCATGTTCTTGCTGAGATCGATCTTGGCGCGTTCGATGTGCAGCCGTGAGCCGCCGGCGGCCAGGCTGCCGTCGGCGCGGCGTGCCTCGTTGCGTGTGTACTCCTCGTAGACGCTGCGATCCTGCGGCGTCATGGCCGAGGCCTCCTTGATGATGACGCGCCCCCTGGGTGTGACGATGAAGAAGACCTGCTGTCCGTCGTGCGGCGCGATCTTCTGATAGGCGCTTGGTCCGAGCACGATGTTCGGAATTCCAAGTGCGCGCGCCAGCAGCTGAACATGCGACAGGACGTTGCCTTCGCCCTGCGTGAGAATCCCGGCCGCCGGATCCAGATCCGCCGGTGTGTCGGGAAGCGCGACGATGTCGTCGCGCGTGTAGTCCTTCGGTGCGACGCGCAGGCGGCCGAACGCGAGCCCGGGGTTGAGCGCACGGATATCGGTGGTGAACTCCGTGCCGAAGAGGTCGTGCCGCGGGCGCTGGGGTCCGGCAACGTAGTCGTCGAGATGCCGAGCCACCTGCGCATAGAGCAGCAGCGGCGAACTGCGGAGAATGTCGTCTCTGATCGATGCCGTCTGCGGCAGCAAGAAGGTCCACTGCGCCCATACTTCCGCGAACGCCACCACGGCGTTGCTCTGCGCCCACTCCACGCCACGCTCCGCGGCCTGCAGCTTTGCGGTGTATTCCCGGCGCGATTGCCGCGGAGCCGCCAGCAGATGATGCAACGCGTCGAGCGAAGCCGTGCGCTCCCGTTCACCGAGCAACCCCGTGCCATAGGTGGCGTCGGTGAGAGCGCTCAGCAGTTGCAGGTACTGCTTCACGGAGAGCTCCGCGCCACTTCCCAGCAGCGCGTTTCCGCGCTGCTGGATCACACCGGCGGCCGTAATGTTGAGGTCGACGAGCCGGCGTGCGTCGGCACCGGACGCCTTGCGTGCCGCCACGTTTTCCCGGCCCAGCACCATAAGCTGCCCCAGGGATGAGATGGCTGCGGTCCGGTCTTCGCCCGCCGTCGGTACGAGTGCACCCAATCGGTCGCGCAAGGCGGCGTCCTTGATCTCAGCGATCTGCGTAGTAAGGGCGGCCTCATTCAGCGAAGTCAGCTTGCCGATCTCGGCAATCAGCTCGTCGACCTGGTTTCGAGTGGCGCCTGGCGGCAGTTGATCGCGAAACACCGTTATCTGCGTCACCAAGCTGGGAGAGATCTGGTTGTGTACGGCATCCCGTAGCGGCTTGAACTTGGGGTCGGCGTCCTGGATGCGCACGGAGAGGGCGCGCACCTTTTCGATCTGTCCGAGGTCGGCGCGCACGAAGTAGCGCTTCTGCAGCTCGTAGGCGAGGAGGAAGTCGCGATTGTCGTTGAAGTCGGGCGAGGTCAGGTAGCGTTCGAAGAAACCCGCGGACGCCGGCGTCTCGTACTCAGCGCCGGAGAGGCCGCCGAAGGCCTTGAGCTGACTGAGCTTGTGCGTGGGATTGGTGTCGGTGAAATACTTCTCGAGGATGTAGCCACGCACCAGGTCGTTGTGATCAGGGAAGCTGTCCCAGAGGTACAGGTCGCGCGAAAAGATGTTGCCGATGTAGACGCGCTCCTGCGCCAGTGCTTCCGCCCACGGTGCGCGGAAGGCGGCGCAAAACAGAGCGTTCCTGCAGCCGACGCCGAGGGCGCCGGAGGCGTTACGTACCGGGACCTTGCTCCCATCGGGGCAGACGCAGATATTTTCGGTGTACGGCCCCTTCAGCTTCGCCGTCGAGAGCGCGAAGTTTTCGCGCAGGATCTTCTGGTCCTTCGCCTCCAACGGGAGCGGGCGAAAGGCCGCAGCCGGCAATGGTCCGCCAAGCACGGCGAACAGGCCAAACGCGATTGCAAGAAGCTTTTTCACTTTGCACTCCTCGGTACTTGGCTGACGACCGCAGCGTGAGTTTCGCGCGCCTACTAGGCGGACTCTCGCTATCTGCTAGCCTACCAAAGGAAGCTCGACTCTACCGGAATGGTCGCCCTTCCCGCAACGGCATCGGAGCGCCAAAGTGGCGATGCGAGAGGTCATGCATACGTCACGGGCCTCGCGCCTCCTGAGTTGGCACCCGGCGCCGAAACTCGAGGCCGGTCGCCACGGCCAGGACGAGCCACGCGACAACCAGCACCACGTTGATCCACGCGAACTGCGAGTCTGTTAGCGCGAAGAACGTCGTGCCGATGTAGACCGTCCCGGCGGAGAGAACGTCACCCATTCGAACGACGAAGCTGTCGATCACCTGCTTCGCCTTGTACTTCTCCTCGCGCGTCGTGGGCAGGAAGAGCATCTGGCGAACGGTGTTCATGAGCGAGTAGTCCACCGACCTCTCCGCGATCTTCACCCAGCGCATGATCGCCAGCGACGGGATCAGGGCCGCCAGCGTGTAACTCCCGAGCGCGACCAGCGGCAGGATGCACAGCGCGACCGGCACGCCAAGATACTTCACCACGCGCGATACGACGAAAAGCTGCAGCAGCATCCCCGCGACGTTCACGATCTGGAAGAACTCGGCGAAGAACTCGCCGATGAATCGACCCTCCTCGCCTGCCGAGAGCGCCCCCGCCGCGACCTCGGCGTCGGCCGCATGCTTGACGATGGAGGACAGGATGTACTCGCCGGACGTATTCACCCAGTTGAGGACGAAGATCACCAGCGCCATCAGCAGGAGGTACCGGTTGCGCGCCACCAGCGCGAACGCATTGCCGACGCCGATCGGCACGTCCTCCTTGGCGCGCCCGGTCCCAATGTGTCGAGCCGCTTGGCCCCGAAGATCGATGATGTTGAACAGGATCAGGCTCGCTACAAGGATCGCGGCCGCCGCGAGGAGCAAGGGGTTGACGCCGATCGCCCGGATGAGATGGCTCGAGATCCACGCCCCGAACACCGCGCCGCTCGACGCACCGAACGCGATGACGACAAACAGCCGCTTGCCTGCTTCGGTGGTATAGATGTCGTTCGCATACGCCCAGAACTGGGCGATCACCATGAGGCTGAAGACGCCGATCCAGAGGAAGAAAACCAGCCCGACCGGCACTTTCGCCTCGGCGAGCAGATAGAACACCGGCAGGCAGGCGACGAAGAAGGCGCTGACGACGTTGATCAGCCGCCTGCGCGGCATGCGTGTCGCCAATGCTCCGTAAAGTGGCACCAGCACGACCAGCAGGACGGCCTGCGCAGCATAGGCGTAGCTCTTGAGCTCCGCGCCGCCTGGCTGATCGAGGATCAGCGCTTCCCGCACCGGCTTCATCACGTAGTAGGCGGTGAGTATCAGGAAGATGTTGAGCGTGAGCAGCAGGAGCGGTGCACCCTCGCCGCCCCGCACCTCGGTGAAGAGCTGCAGGAACCGTTCGAGCGGTCCGCGCGGCGGCAAGGCCGGGGAGGTCGCGGGCGCGATGGCGGACATGGCCTTGGCTTCCGGTGGGTCGTGACGGGAGGGTCGGGGATTATCGCAGCCGATCCGCGCCTCGGCTGGCTGTGGAGTGCGCGGCGTTAGCCAAGCCTATGGCGGCACTCGCCCGCGAGCGATCAAACCTTGCCCTTGTCGTCCACCAGATGAACGCGGGGAAGTTTACCACTTCGATCTTCCAGCCCGCCTCCACCCCCAGTTCCGGGAAGTCGATGCACTCGACTTTCTTGATGTTTTCTTCTGTCAGCACCGCGGCCGGGCCGCCGATGGAGCCGAGATAGAACCCGCCGCCGTACTTCTTGCAGGCATCGATAGCCGTTGCGAACGGTCGCCCTTAGCGCAAGTTCAAAGCGGGGTCTATCAGATCGACGGTACTGAGCATCGCGACCTTATGTCTACACGCTCTTCTTGAAGACCACATGGGTGGCATTTGGTGAGCTCACATGCTCGGCAGAGTCGTAGCCAAGCGAAAGCCTGTCAATGTCGGAGAATAGCCGCTCCCCCGAACCAAGCAGGATGGGCGCGATAGCAATGTGCATCTCGTCAATCAACCTGGCCCGCAGGTATTGCTGAATCGTTGCGACGCCCCCGCCAAGTCGAACATCCAATCCATTTGCCGCGTCTTTCGCGCGCTCCAGTGCAGCGACAATGCCGTCGGTGAACTGTGACCGGAAGATTGGGCTAGGGATATATCGGCGATGCGGTTTTGAGTGGTGATGCCGTTCGCGTCGATGGTGACGGGAACGGAATAGTCTCCGTTCCAGCCTTGTTTACAGTGCGCTGTCCAAGAGAACCATTCATGGGAGCATTCAGATGACTACCGCTGCACGCGGCTTCGCCGCGCTTCTCGTGACTCTCGTACTCGTCGCCTGCCAATCGATGTCCGCCATGCCGGCCAAGGTGGCCGACGGCGTTCTGACCAACTCCGCCGGCATGACGCTATACACCTTCGACCACGACACCGCCGGCAGCGGCAAGAGCGTATGCAACGGCCCCTGTGCGACAAACTGGCCGCCGTTCGCAGCCCCGGCCGACGCGAAAGCCATGGGCGAGTGGTCGGTTGTCACGCGCGACGACGGCTCGAAGCAGTGGGCCTACAAGGGCAAACCGCTTTACGCCTGGTCGAAGGACCAGAAGCCGGGCGACAAGACCGGCGACGGCTTCCTCAACAACGCGTGGCATGTCGCGAAGGCGTAAGCGGCGTCTCGATGCCTGACGAGTGGCATCACGCCTCGCGCTCCGGTCCGACTCCTCCCGGCCGGGGCGCGCTTTACCGGGCCTTCCGATACTGACGGCCTTTGACCGCCGGGGTACTAGGTCCCCAACGGCGTCCATCGTCCCGTGCCTGGGACCGCGCAACGTAACCGTCGCGACACCGTGCACGTTGCCCGAGAACTGCCGTGACCGGGCTGTGCGAGCGCCGTACTGCCACTGATGCCAGCGGTGTGGATTGGTGCACCGGGCGCAGTATTACAATGCCAACGAAGTTGGACTTGGCATTCAACGGCAAGCGCGGGGGGCCCGATGGAACGAATCACGATGTCAATCGACGAAGCGCTGGCGAAGGAATTCGACGCGCTGATTGCGAAACGTGGCTACGGCAGCCGTTCGGAGGCGATGCGCGACCTCCTGCGGCGGGAGGTCGAAAGCAATCGCGTCAAGTACGAAGCGCGCGCGTACTGCGTGGCGAGCTTGTCGTACGTCTACAACCACCACCTCCGCGATTTGGCCGAGCGCCTGATCGCCGTGCAGCACGAGCACCACGATCTGGTCGTCGCGACGATGCATGTGCATCTCGATCATGAACACTGCCTCGAAGTCGCGATACTCAAGGGATCGACGATGGCCGTCCGCAGCTTTGCCGACAAAATCAAGGCCGAGCGGGGTGTCCGCCATACGGCGGTCAACCTTGTCACGGTCGAACCCGGCGACAAGCATGCCCTACCGGGCGCCCATCAGCACCACGGCCACATGCACTTGATTCCGCGGTCCTGATCCAGGTCAAGGATCGGGCGGCAGCTCGGCTTGCCCAACGGTAGGAAGTTATGCCATATTCCTCCCACGAACGATTTCCGTACGCTAAGCCAAAGGCCGCCTGCCATGGATGCTCTGCCCGCCACTTGGACCGCCCTTTGCGTACTGGCCTTCGCGCTTGGGCTCAGGCACGGCTTCGATGCCGATCACCTCGCGACCATTGACGGGCTGACCCGCTACAACGCCCGCGCGAATCCGGCGTTAGCTCGGGTCGCGGGTGCGCTCTTCTCGCTCGGACATGGGGTTGTCGTCATGCTGGTCGCGCTGGTTGCGGGCACGCTGTCGGCAGGTTGGCAAACCCCGGGCTGGCTCGAAGTCACCGGCGCTACCGTTTCGGTTTTCTTCCTGTTCGGGCTCGCGTTCGTCAACGTCCACGCGGTGATGACGACGGCCGCCAACGTCGTCGTTGCCCCGTCTGGGCTGAAGGCACGGCTTCTTGGCCGCGTTCTGACGGTGCGGCGGCCATGGGCCATCGCCGCGGTGGGCATGCTGTTTGCCCTGTCGTTCGACACGGTGTCACAGGCGGCGCTGTTTGCTCTGGCGGCCGGACGATTTGGCGGCGTCTCACAGGCGCTATTCGTCGCCGGCCTGTTTGTCCTCGGCATGCTCACCGTCGACGGTATCAATGGCGTCTGGATCTCCGCCCTCATCCGTCGCGCTGACCGGACGGCCGTCATCGCCTCGCGCGTGATGGCCGTCGCAGTTGCTGCGATCAGTCTTGCGGTCGGACTGTTCACCGTCGCCAAGTTGCTGCTGCCGGCCGTCGATGCTTGGGCCGAAAAACATGAGCTTGTCTTTGGAGCCATCGTGGTGACCGCAGTGATCGTCGCGTTCGTTGCGGCGATGCGAGCGGCACGTCACTACCGGCTTACGCCGGGCGCAGCGACCTCCGCCGGCGACTGAGTCCGTTCATGTTTGTCGGGGCCTTCGGCTGCATCCGAAGCACATTGGGCTGCGTATACCGTAGGAACAATTTGCACTCTCGTCACAATCGGCGTGCCGCGGAACCACTCCGTCGCAGCTCGTTCGTCCTTTTCCTTGCAGCTACTACTTTTTTGCTGCCGACCATTCGGGTGGCGCATGCCGACGACGTTCAGAAGCTCGAACGTATCGAGGTCACCGCCCACTACGACAACGGCATTGGGACGACTGATGCGGCCAGTGCCGGGGTGATCACGCCACAGTTGATCGACGACCGCGCGATCCTGCGGCCGGGCGAGGTGTTGGAGTACATCCCCGGCATGATCGTCACCCAGCATAGCGGCGCCGGGAAGGCGAACCAGTATTTCCTGCGCGGCTTCAATCTCGACCACGGCACCGACTTCGACACCTACGTCGCCGGCATGCCGGTCAACATGCGCACGCATGCGCATGGACAGGGCTACACCGATCTCAACTTCCTGATCCCGGAACTCGTCTCGCGCATCGACTATTTCAAAGGCCCCTACTACGCGTCGGAGGGCGATTTCGCGACGGCGGGCGGCGCCAACATCAGCTACTTTCGCCAGATGAAGCAGAACCTGGCCGAACTGACGGGGGGATCGTACGAATACGGACGGGCGCTGGTTCTCGGCTCGACCGAAGCGGGTCCGGGGCAGTTCCTCTACGCGTTCGAGGCGTTCCATGACAACGGACCCTGGGACGTGCCGGAGAATTATCGTAAGTACAACGGCGTGCTGCGCTACACGCTGCCGGCCGGCGAGGGGAAGCTGGGCTTCACCGCGATGGGGTATGACGGCCAGTGGACGGCGACCAATCAGGTCCCGCAGCGCGCCGTGAACGAAGGTCTGATCGACCGCTTCGGCTCGCTCGACCCGAGCGATGGCGGCACCAGCCACCGCTACAGCCTCTCGGTCGATTACGAGGCGAACGTCGCGGGCGGACACCTCCTGACCACGGCCTACGGGATCGCGTACTACCTCAACCTGTATTCGAACTTCACGTTCTACTTGAACGATCCTGTCAATGGCGACCAGTTCGAGCAATACGACAACCGCAAGATCTACGGCTGGAACGGCAGCTGGTTGCGCGCAGATATCCTGTTTGGCTATCCGATGCAGAATTCAGCCGGCTGGGACATCCGGCAGGACCGAATTGCACCGGTCGGGATCTACGATACGGCGCAGCGGGAGCGGCTCGACACCGTGCGTGAAGACAGTGTTCGGGAGACCAGCTACGCCATCTGGTTCGAGAACCAGACCCAGTGGAATGCATGGTTCCGCAGCATCGTCGGGCTACGCGCCGAGAACTACCACTTCGATGTCGACAGCAACATTCCGCAGAATTCCGGTAGCAAGACTGCCGGCATCGGCTTGCCCAAGCTGTCGCTGGTGTTCGGTCCGTGGCAGAAGAC
>Ga0335084_10005424_pt1 | contig 12611 bp, 12 predicted proteins | sample Lox_Sample_44_FD_206721 | JGI IMG/M metagenome (GOLD analysis project Ga0335084, IMG submission 206721) | Soil microbial communities from Loxahatchee National Wildlife Refuge, Florida, United States - Lox_Sample_4.4 | ecosystem: Environmental > Terrestrial > Soil > Wetlands | place: USA...
GTCGTACGGTTCTGGATCATCACGATGATGCTTGTGCTGGTCGGATTGTCGACTTTGAAACTGCGCTAGAGCCGAACCGCAGAGGCGCAGAGGCACAGAGACTCGCAGAGGACGAAATGGATGACATTACCCGTCCGGTTCGAGGCCCGGATTCGCTCTTCTCTGCGGGTCCTCTGCGCCTCTGCGTCTCTGCGGTTCAGCAGTAGCGGGGTAACGATGTAATGGAGCTGGCAGGCAACGATGTACTGGTGGTAGGCCTCGGCGTGAGCGGCCTGTCGATGGCGCGTTGGCTGACGCGCCAGGGCGCGCACGTGCGCGTGGCCGACACGCGCGATGCCCCACCCGCCGCCGCGCAGCTCGCGCGTGAATTGCCGGAGGTGTCGATCGCCACGGGCCCGTTCCGGATCGAGGACTTCGCCGCGGCGGACGTGATCGCCATCAGCCCGGGGGTCGCGGTGAGCGAGCCGCTGGTCGCGCAGGCCGCGCAGCGCGGTGTGCCGGTCGTGGGCGATATCGAGCTGTTTGCGCAGGCGCTGCCAGCTCTGGGATCGGTCAAGGTGCTCGCCATCACCGGCTCGAATGGCAAGAGCACCGTCACTGAGATGGCTGGCGCCATGTGCCGCGCAGCCGGGCTGCGCACGATCGTGGCTGGCAACATCGGCCTGCCGGTGCTGGACGCGCTGGCGCAGGTCGAGCAGGAACGGGCGGCGGGCGCGCGCCGCGCCGAGGCGTTCGTCCTGGAACTGTCCAGCTTTCAGCTCGAAACGACCTACAGCCTGGATGCGCACGTGGCTGCGTGTCTGAACCTGAGCGAGGACCACCTCGACCGCTACCGCAGCATGGAGGATTACGCCGCGGCCAAGGCGCGCATCTTTCATGGCAACGGCGTGCAGGTGCTCAACCGCCAGGACGCGTGGACGCGCGGCATGGCGATGGCGAACCGCCGTGTCCTCACGTTCGGTCTGGATGCGCCCGCCAGCGAACGGGATTGGGGGCTGCTCGACGACGGCGGCGAGACCTGGCTGGCGCAGGGTGTTCAGAAGCTGCTGGCGGTTTCGCAGCTGCGGGTGACCGGTTTGCACAACGCCGCGAACGCGCTTGCGGCGCTAGCGCTTACCCGCGCCGTCGATCTGCCATATCACCCGCTGCTCCAGGCGTTGACGGAGTTCGAGGGTCTGCCGCACCGCGTACAGAAGGTGGCCGAGATCGCGGGCGTGAGCTTCTACGATGATTCCAAGGGCACCAACGTCGGTGCGACGGTCGCCGCCCTCACCGGCATGCCGCAGCGCGTGGTGCTGATCGCGGGCGGTGACGGCAAGGGCCAGGACTTCTCGCCGCTGCGGCCTGCGGTGAGCGGGCGGGCGCGGGCACTGGTCCTGATCGGACGCGACCGCGAGATGATCGCGCAGGCGGTGGAGGGCGGCGGGGTGCCGGTCCTGCGCGCGCAGGACATGGACGACGCGGTGCGGCTCTCGTTCCAGCAGGCGCGTGAGGGCGACGCCGTCCTGCTCTCGCCGGCGTGTGCAAGTTTCGACATGTTTCGCAACTACGAGCACCGCGCTCAGGTCTTCGTCGAAGCGGTGCGGCGGCTGGAAGAAGTGGCATGAGCTTCGCGCACACCATCAAGGCCCCGGCCGCAGCGCCGCGCGAGTTCGACGATGCGCTGGTATGGGCCGCCGTGCTGCTCGTGGGCATCGGCGCGGTCATGGTGTATTCGGCGTCCATCGCGATCGCCGAGGCAGGACGGTTGACCTCCGGCCATCCGACCTATTTTCTGCTGCGCCATTGTGTGGCGGTGGCGATCAGCGCCGCGGCCGCCGTGTGCGTGTTCCAGCTGCCGTTGCGGTGGTGGCAACAGGCGGCGCCCTACCTCTTCCTGTGCGGCGCTGTCCTGCTGGTGGTCGTGCTGATTCCTGGAATCGGGCGGGAAGTCAACGGCAGCCGGCGCTGGTTGCCGCTGCTGGTGATGAACCTGCAGCCTTCCGAGCTGATGAAGCTGTTCGTGGCGCTGTACGCAGCCGACTACACCGTGCGCAAAGCGGCGTGGATGCACAGCCTGCGCAAGGGCTTCGCTCCGATGTTCGCGGTGATGCTGTTTGTCGGCGCGCTGCTGCTGCGCGAGCCCGACTTCGGGGCCTTTGCGGTCATCGCCTGCATCGCCATGGGTGTGCTGTTCCTGGGCGGAATGAACTGGCGCCTCTTCGTCGGACTCTTCGTGCTCCTGGTGATCGGCTTCGTGGTGGTGATCCTGACTTCGCCGTATCGCATGCAGCGCGTCCTCGGTTTCATGGACCCCTGGGCCGACCCCTTCGGCAAGGGCTATCAGTTGTCGCATGCGTTGATCGCCTTCGGCCGCGGCGAGTGGCTGGGCGTGGGGCTCGGGGCGAGTGTGGAGAAGCTGTTCTACCTACCCGAGGCGCACACGGACTTTCTGCTCGCGGTGATCGGCGAGGAGCTGGGCTTCGTAGGCGTCAGCGCGGTGATCCTGCTGTTCGCCTGGCTTACCGCGCGCGCCTTCTCGATCGGTGCACAGGCGGCCAAGCTCGAGCGCTACTTCAATGCGCTGCTGGCGCAGGCGATCGGCATCTGGCTCGGGGTGCAGGCAGTCATCAACATGGGTGTGAACATGGGTCTGCTCCCGACCAAAGGCCTGACCCTGCCGCTGCTGTCTTTCGGCGGCAGCGGCCTGCTCGCCAACTCCTGCGCGCTCGCTTTGCTGCTGCGGGTGGATTGGGAGAGCCGGCAGTTGATGAGAGGACGGGTTGCATGAGGACGCATCCCCTCTACAGCACGTGTTTGGACCAAAGCTGCCGGTTTCGGCGCAGGCTAACTTCCGCGCCGCGGAAGTTAAGTGGGAGCGGCCGGAGCCAAAGCCGGCTGCGAACGCGGGGTAGGGTGGCGTGAGTGTGCAATCCGAAGATGCCGATGCAACGCGACCGCCGAGTAAGAGCGCCAACCGTGCACTTTCGCGCACGATCCTCATCATGGCCGGCGGCACGGGAGGCCACGTCTTCCCGGCCCTGGCGGTGGCGGCCGACATGAGCGGCGCGGGCTGGCGGGTGGTCTGGCTGGGGTCGCGCGACGGAATGGAAGCGACGCTGGTGCCCAAGCACGGATATGCGACGGAGTGGATTCGCTTCTCCGGCCTGCGCGGCAAAGGCCTGGTGCGCATGGCGCTGCTGCCCCTGAACCTGCTCGTCGCGTTCTGGCAGAGCGCCCGTGTGATCTTCCGGGTGCGGCCCGACGTCGTGCTGGGGATGGGCGGGTATGTATCGTTTCCCGGCGGAATGATGGCCGTGTTGCTCAACCGGCCGCTGGTGGTGCACGAGCAGAACTCCATCGCCGGGCTGGCCAACCGGGTGCTCGCAGAAGTCGCCGACCGCCGCCTTGCGGGGTTCCCGAACGCGTTGCGCAAGTCGCAGTGGTGCGGCAACCCGGTGCGCCGCGAGATTGCAGCTTTGCCATCTCCGGAGCAGCGCGCGCAGAGTCGCAGCGGACCCTTGCGGGTATTCGTGGTCGGCGGCAGCCTGGGCGCGCAGGCGCTCAACGAGGTGGTCCCGCAAGCTTTGGCGCTGCTCGACTCGGTGCAGCGCCCCGTCGTGACGCATCAGGCCGGAGCCAAGCATCTCGACAAACTGCGCGCGAACTATGCGGCTGCCGGGGTGGAGGCGCAGACCGTCGCTTTCATCGATGACATGGCGGCGCGCTACGCAGAAGCCGATCTGGTGATCTGCCGCGCGGGCGCGCTCACCGTAGCGGAGCTGGCCGCCGCCGGAGTGGCCAGCGTGCTGGTGCCCTATCCCCATGCTGTGGACGATCACCAAACGCACAACGCGCGTTTCCTCGCTGACGCGGGTGCCGCGGTGCTGGTTCAGCAACGCGAGTTGTCCCCGCGCGGGCTCGCCGATCTGATGCTCGGCTTCACGCGTGAGCGGCTGCTCGACATGGCCGCGCGCGCTCGCGCGCTTGCCAAGCCCGATGCGGCAGCTGTGGTCGCTGCGGCATGCGAAGAGGCGGCCGGCTTCGCACCCGCGGCATGAACATCCCCAGGAGCAAAGCATGAAGGCGAAGACGTCCAAACCACTCAAGCGCATGACCGGCGCGACACCCGCACGCCGTGCCGCCAGCGCGCGGGCCGCGCGGATGGTCCGGGGAGACGACCTCGGCGACCGCCGCCTGCAGTTGCTGCTCGCGACCAGGTTTCCGGTCCGGTGAGATGAAGCACAAGGTCAAGCGCGTGCACTTCGTCGGCATTGGCGGCTCCGGGATGAGCGGCATCGCCGAGGTGCTGCTGAACCTGGGCTACCAGGTGAGCGGCTCGGACCTGTCCGACAACGCCGTTACCGAGCGTCTGCGCGGGCTGGGAGCGAAAGTGTTCCGCGGGCACGACGCCACTCAGATCGAGGGCGCCGACGCAGTGGTCGTGTCGACCGCGGTCAAGCCGGACAATCCGGAAGTGGGTGCAGCGCGCGCGCGCCGCATTCCCGTCGTGCCGCGTGCGCTGATGCTGGCGGAGCTGATGCGTTTGCGGCAGGGCATCGCCATCGCCGGCACGCACGGCAAGACCACAACGACCAGCCTGATCGCCAGCGTGCTCGCCGAGGCCGGCATGGACCCGACCTTCGTGATCGGTGGCCGGCTCGAGGCTGCGGGCTCGCACGCCAAGCTCGGCAGCGGCGAGTTCATTGTGGTCGAAGCCGACGAGTCGGACGCCTCATTCCTGCATTTGCAGCCGGTGCTGGCCGTGGTGACCAACATCGATGCCGATCACATGGAGACGTACGGCCACGACTTCAGCCGCCTGCGTCAGGCGTTCCTCGACTTTCTACAGCGGCTGCCGTTCTACGGCATGGCGGTGCTGTGCGTGGACGACGCCAACGTGCGTGCGATCATGCCGCTCGTCACCAAACCCATTACCACCTACGGGCTGTCGGAGCAGGCGCAGGTGCGGGCGGTGAATATCCGCCACGAAGGCGGCCGCATGCGCTTTAGCGCGGACGTGCGCGCCAACGGCGGGCCCGGACGCTCGCTCGATGTCGTTCTGAATCTCCCCGGCGTTCACAACGTGCAGAACGCGCTGGCAGCGATTGCCGTCGGGCTGGAGGTGCAGGTTCCGGAAGCGGCGATCCTGCGTGCGCTTGCAGAGTTCAAAGGGGTCGGGCGGCGCTTCCAGCGCTACGGCGAGATCGCTTTGCCCGGCGGCGGCAGCTTTGCTCTCATCGACGACTACGGGCACCACCCGGCCGAGATGGAAGCGACGTTGTCGGCGGTGCGCGGTGCATTTCCGGACCGCCGCCTGGTGCTGGCGTTCCAGCCGCACCGCTACACCCGCACGCGCGACTGCTTCGAGGATTTCGTCCGCGTGCTGTCCGGCGTGGATGCGCTCCTGCTAGCCGAGGTTTACCCGGCGGGCGAAGCCCCCATCGTGGCGGCCGACGGTCGCGCGCTGGCGCGCGCCGTGCGCGTGGTCGGCAAAGTCGAACCGGTGTTCGTCGAGCAGATTGCCGACATGCCGCAAGCCATCCTCAGCGCGGCCCGCCCCGGCGACGTGGTTTTGACCATGGGCGCCGGCTCGATCGGCGGTGTGCCCGGCCAGTTGAGCAAGCCAGCACGCGAGGCAAACGCTGCATGAGCGCGGTCACCTCATCCCTCGTTCGTTTCGCCTTTCGCGCGCAGTAACCATGGACATGGCCGAGCCCCGTCACTTCCCGCTGCCACGCCTGGCCGGCGAGCTGCGGCTCGACGAGCCTATGCACCGGCACACGACGTGGCGCACCGGCGGCCCGGCGCAGCGCGCGTACTTCCCATCGGATTTGCAGGACCTTGCGCGCTTCCTGCGCGCGTTGCCCGCGACCGAGCCGGTGCAGTTCGTCGGACTGGGCAGCAACCTCCTGGTGCGCGACGGCGGCGTGCGCGGCACGGTCGTGTTCACCCATGGTGCCCTCAAGGAGGTGGCGCTGTCGGAGCATGCAGAGGGCTTCCCGCTGCTCTACGCGCAAGCGGGTGTCGCCGCGCCGAAGGTGTCACGCTTTGCGGCGACCCATGGGTTGCGCCGCGCGGAGTTCCTCACCGGTATTCCCGGCACTGTGGGCGGCGCGCTGGCGATGAACGCGGGCTGCTACGGGTCGGAGACCTGGGACATCGTGCACATGGTGCTGATGGTGACGCGCGCCGGTGAAATCAAGCGCCGCACGCCCGCTGAGTTCGACGTGTCGTACCGGCACGTCGAGCTCAAGGCCCCAGCTGGGGACCAGGCGGAAGATGCGAGCCAAGTTGCGTCGCCGGGGTCCCGCACCGCTCATCCCTCACTCGTCACGCCTTCTGCTGAAGAGTTCTTTGCTGCCGCGTGGTTCCGCCTGACGCCGGGGGACGGCGACGAGTCCAGGCGAGTGATCAAAGACCTGCTGCAACGGCGCATCGCCAGCCAGCCATTGGGCGAACCCAACGCGGGCTCGGTGTTCCGCAACCCGCCCGGAGACTATGCCGCCCGGCTGATCGAATCCTGCGGGTTGAAGGGCTTCGCCATTGGCGGTGCGATGGTATCGCCCAAACACTCGAACTTCATCGTCAACACCGGGACCGCAACATCCGCGGACATCGAAGCGCTGATCGGCCACGTGCAAGCCACTGTGCAGGCGCGCTGCGGGGTGCTGCTGGCGCGCGAAGTTCGCATCATCGGGGAGGCTCATGCGTAACCGCAGAGGCGCAGAGGCACGGAGATGCGCAGAGAGGATCGTCACGGATCTTAGCGGGGTGCATCGTCCAGTAGCCCTCTGCGTCCCTCTGCGTCTCTGCGTCTCTGCGTTTGGAAGGAAGCTTTAGTGAACGACTTCGGCAAAGTCGCAGTCCTCCTGGGCGGCCGCTCTGCGGAGCGCGAGATCTCGCTCATGTCGGGCAAGAACGTGCTGGAAGCGCTGCAAGGGGCGGGCGTAGACGCGCACGCCTTTGATCCGGCACAGCGCGAAGTATTCGATCTCAAGCGCGACGGGTTCCAGCGCGTGTTCATCGCCCTGCATGGCCGCTACGGCGAGGACGGAACGGTGCAGGGGGCGCTCGAGCTGATGGGGCTTCCCTACACCGGCAGCGGTGTGATGGCTTCGGCGCTGGCGATGGACAAGGTGCGCACCAAGATGGTGTGGGTGGCGTGCGGCTTGCCGACGCCGCGCTGGGACGTGTTGCGGGCAGACAGCGACTGGACGGGCGTGGCCGCACGGCTGGGGCTGCCGTTGATCGTGAAGCCGGCGCACGAAGGCTCCACGCTCGGACTAACCAAGGTCATGCGGGCCGATCAGCTGGCCGCGGCCTATGCGACTGCGCAGGGCTTCGACTCGCTGGTACTCGCCGAAGAGTTCGTCGCCGGTTCAGAGCTCACCGCCGGCTTCGTCGGCGAACAGGCCCTGCCGCTGATCCGCATCGAAGCACCTGAGGGGCGGTACGACTACCAGAACAAGTATTTCAGCGACGAAACTCGCTACTTCTGCCCGTGTGGTCTGCCTGCCGAGGAAGAGCGCGCCATCCAGGACGTCGTGATGCGCTCGGCGCAGGCGCTCGATTGCCAGGGCTGGGGTCGAGCCGACCTGATCCGCCGCGCCGACGGCAGCATCGCGCTGCTGGAGATGAACACGTCGCCTGGGATGACGGGACACAGCCTGGTGCCGATGGCGGCCAAGGTTGCGGGAATGGACTTTCAACAGCTCGTGCTGCGCATCCTGGAACTTGCCCATGTGGGATGACCACCGCCTGCTGACGCAAGTGGCGAACGTGCTCTACGGGCTGGCGGCGCTCGGCCTGCTGTATGCCGCGCTGATGGTGGTCATGCGCCTGCCCATCTTCCCGCTGCGCGAGGTCAGCGTGACCGGACCGATGGCGCACACCACGCGCGAGCAGGTCGAGAGCATCGTGCGCGAGGAACTGCGCGGCAACTTTTTCACCGTCGACCTGGAAGCGACCCGCGCGGCGTTCGAGAAGCTGCCGTGGGTACGCAACGCCACCCTGCGCCGGGTATGGCCGGATCGGCTCGAGGTGGCGGTAGAGGAGCATACCGTGCTGGCGCGCTGGCGCGACACGGCGCTGGTGGACGAGCGTGGCGAGGTCTTCGAGGCGGCGACCAATACACGCCTGCCTGTATTTGCCGGGCCTGAGGGGACCGCCGTGGAGATGGCCGCGCAGTTCAGCGTGTTCGCGAGCCTGCTCGCACCGATCGGCCGTGTGCCGGTGAAGCTGCGGCTGTCCGAGCGCCGCGCCTGGGAAGTGGAGCTGGACAACGGCGCGGTGCTGGAGCTGGGTCGCAACGACTTGACCGCGCGGCTGCAGCGCTTTGTCTCTGCATACCAGAACACAGTGGGCAAGCTTCCCGCGCAGGCCTATCGCATCGACTTGCGCTATCCCAATGGCTTCGCGCTGCGCCAGCCCGGGCTGCGCTGGGGCCAGCGTCCGGCTTGAGACCTCATGAACCGACCCCTCGCATGAACCGACCCCCCGCATGAACCGACCCAAGGACAGCAAGAATCTCATCGTCGGCCTCGACATCGGCACCTCGAAGATCGTCGCGATGGTGGCGGAGATTACGCCCGAGGGCGGGTTCGAGGTGATCGGCTATGGCACGCACGCCTCGCGTGGTCTCAAGAAAGGCGTGGTGGTGAACATCGAGTCCACCGTCGGGGCCATCCAGCGTGCGCTGGAGGAAGCCGAGCTGATGGCCGATTGCAAGATCAAGGACGTGTTCACCGGCATCGCCGGCAGCCACATCCGCAGCTTCAACTCGCACGGCATGGTCGCGATCAAGGACCGTGAAGTGGGCCAGCTCGACGTCGATCGCGTGATCGAGACGGCCAAGGCGGTCAACATCCCCACCGACCAGCAGATCCTGCACATCCTCAACCAGGAATTCATCATCGACGGCCAGGAGGACGTGCGCGAGCCGCTCGGCATGAGCGGCGTGCGCCTCGAAGTCAAGGTGCATATCGTCACCGGCGCAGTGTCGGCGGCGCAGAACATCATGAAGTGCGTGCGCCGCTGCGGCCTGGAAGTCGACGACCTGATCCTGCAACCGCTCGCCTCCGCCATGGCGGTGCTGTCGGAAGACGAAAAGGATCTCGGGGTGTGCCTGGCAGACATCGGCGGAGGCACCACGGACATCGCGGTGTTCACCGGCGGGGCGATCCGCCATACCGCGGTGATTCCGATCGCTGGCGATCAGATCACCAACGACATCGCCATGGCGCTGCGCACCCCCACCAAGGACGCCGAAGAGATCAAGCAGAAGTTCGGCTGCGCGCTGCGCGAGCTCGCCGACCCCAACGCGACGGTGCAGGTGCCCGGCGTGGGAGAACGCGCGTCGCGCCAGTTGTCGCGGCAGACCCTGGCCGAAGTGATCGAGCCGCGCGTCGAGGAGCTGTACTCGCTGATCCAGGCCGAACTGCGCCGCAGCGGCTTCGAGGAGCTGCTGTCGTCGGGGATCGTGCTGACCGGCGGCAGCAGCCTGATGCAGGGCATGGTGGAGCTGGGCGAGGAGATCTTCCACATGCCGGTGCGGGTGGGCACGCCCAACTACGTCGGCGGCCTAGCCGAGGTGGTGCGCAGCCCGCGCTACTCCACCGCGGTCGGGCTGCTGCTGTCGGGCCTCGAGCAGCATCAGCAGCAACAGATCGCACGCATGCACGGCGCTTCGTTCAAGCAGGTGTTCGATCGCATGCGCACGTGGTTCCAGGGCAATTTCTAAGCGGGCAGGCAACGGGCAGCGAGGCCGGATCTTCTGTCTTTGACGAAAAGCGGGTCTTTCAAACTCAACCAAGCGTGAAGGAGGACTGATGTTCGAACTGGTGGATGCACAACCGCAAGAAGCGGTGATCAAGGTGATCGGCGTGGGCGGCTGCGGCGGCAATGCGGTCGATCACATGATCGAGGCCGGTGTGCAGGGTGTGGAGTTCATCTGCGCCAACACCGATGCGCAGGCGCTCAAGCGCAACAAGTCGCGGGTGCAGTTGCAGCTCGGCGCCACCGTGACGAAGGGCCTGGGCGCGGGCGCCAATCCGGACATCGGTCGCCAGGCCGCCGTGGAGGACCGCGAGCGCATCGTCGAACTGATCGAGGGTGCTGACATGCTGTTCCTGACTGCCGGGATGGGCGGCGGCACCGGCACCGGTGCGGCACCGATCGTCGCCGAAGTGGCGCGCGAGCTGGGCATCCTCACGGTCGCGGTGGTGACCAAGCCGTTCGCATTCGAAGGCCGGCGCCAGCGCATCGCCCGCGAGGGATTGGAGGCGCTCACCAAGCATGTGGACTCCCTGATCGTCATTCCCAACGAGAAGCTCATGCAGGTGCTGGGCGAGGACGTCAGCATGCTGGATGCCTTCAAGGCGGCCAACACTGTGCTGCATGGCGCCGTCGCCGGGATCGCCGAAGTCATCAACTGCCCCGGCCTGGTCAACGTGGACTTCGCCGACGTCCGCACGGTGATGTCCGAGATGGGGATGGCGATGATGGGCTCGGCAGTGGCTTCGGGGCCTCACCGCAGCACCCAGGCGGCCGAGCAGGCGGTGGCGAGCCCGTTGCTGGAAGACGTCAACCTGGCGGGGGCACGCGGCGTGCTGGTCAACATCACCGCCAGCGCCAGCCTAAAGATGAAAGAGGTTCATGACGTAATGAACACGATCAAAGCGTTCACCGCCGAGGATGCCACGGTGATTGTGGGCACGGTGATCGACGAGAATATGACCGACCAGCTGCGGGTGACGATGGTGGCCACGGGACTGGGCCAGCCGGTGGAACGGGCCCAACCCAAACCGCTGACGGTGGTGAAGACCGGGACGGATGCGGGACCGGTCGAAGTGGTGGACTACGCGCAGCTGGAGACCCCGGCGGTGATCCGGCGGCGCAATCGCGAATCGACCATCGAAGCGATGCGACAGTCGGGCGTAGACATGCTGGACATCCCGGCGTTTCTGCGCAAGCAAGCCGACTGAGCTCGCCGCGGGGGCGTTTCGCGGCAAATTGGGGGCCTTCGATTACGCAGCAACTTTGTAAATGGGCTTGATGCGCGCGCGGCGCGGCTTGACAATAGCCGCCCAGCACTGGTGCGCCGGTCTAAGAGGTGCTAAAATAATCAAGGCGTTACGGTCGAACGTGAAATTCTATCCAGATCCAAACGGAGAATGATCCGCCAACGCAGCCTCAAAAGTATGGTTCGCGCGACCGGCGTGGGTCTGCACACCGGCCACAAGGTCTACCTGACTCTGCGCCCAGCCGCGCCCGACACCGGGATCGTCTTCCGGCGCGTGGATCTGCCCACGCCGCTGGAAATCAAGGCGCATGCGACGGCAGTAGGCGACACCCGCTTGTCATCGTGTCTGGAGCGCAATGGCGTGCGGGTGTCCACCGTCGAACATCTGATGTCGGCGTTCGCCGGGCTGGGGGTGGACAACGCCTATGTCGACCTCACCGCCGATGAAGTCCCGATCATGGACGGCAGCGCGGGACCGTTCATCTTCCTGATCCAGTCTGCCGGCATCGAAGAGCAGAACGCGCCGAAGAAGTTCATCCGCGTGCTGCGCACGGTGGAGGTGAGGGAAGGCGACAAGTGGGCGCGGTTCGAGCCGCACAACGGCTTCCGCATGGACTTCAGCATCGCTTTCAGTCATCCGGTGGTGCAGAAGTCGAGCCAGCGCCTCAGCATCGATTTCGCCACCACCTCGTACGTCAAAGAGGTCGCGCGCGCCCGCACCTTCGGTTTCATGCAGGACGTCGAGAACATGCGTGCGCAGGGCCTGGGGCTGGGGGGCAGCCTGGACAACGCCGTGGTGATGGACGAGTTTCGCGTGCTCAACAGCGATGGGCTGCGGTACGAGGACGAGTTCGTCAAGCACAAGGTGCTGGACGCGGTCGGCGACCTCTACCTGCTCGGCCACCCGATCCTGGGCGCTTTCAGCGCACACAAGTCCGGCCATGCCCTGAACAACAAGCTCGCCCGGACGCTGCTGGCGCAGACCGATGCCTACACGCTGACGAGCTTCGAGCGCCAAGAGGACGCTCCCGCGTTCGTGAGCCGGCAGGCGCAATACGCGTGATGAGGGACCAGGGGCTAGGATCTAGGGAATAAGGAAGAAGGGCCCTTCTCAACCCCGCTAGCCCCTAGCCCCTAGCCCCTAGCCCCTAGCCCCCAGTCCCTCATCGATGACCGCCGTCGCGCTGCGCGCGCTCGGTTTCCTCGTTCTCCTCGTGATTGCCGGCGCGCTCGGCATGTACGCGTTCACCAAAGACCGGCGCTGGCTGACCTCGGCGCGCAGGCTCTTTCTCGTGGCGCTGACGATTGCGCTGGTCGTGGCCGCGTTTCTCCTGCTCGAGCGTCTGATCATCGCGATTTGAGCGGTTGCGGCGACTCGCGGATAGCAGCCGCCGACTAGCAGTTCGTTGAAAAACGCGCTTTCGCACTGCGACCCCGTCGCCGAACCCATGTCGAGGCCCGCTCAATCAAGCAACTTGTTGCGCGTGTGCGCGCCGGAGCGTGAAGGACGGGCCAGCGATGACGCGCCCATGGCCAGCTCCACGGTCGCATCCCCAGAGGGGCCCCTGCTCCGCGTTTCGCTGGCCCCTGCTCCGCCCTGCGCGGCTCC
>Ga0335084_10005426_pt1 | contig 12609 bp, 3 predicted proteins | sample Lox_Sample_44_FD_206721 | JGI IMG/M metagenome (GOLD analysis project Ga0335084, IMG submission 206721) | Soil microbial communities from Loxahatchee National Wildlife Refuge, Florida, United States - Lox_Sample_4.4 | ecosystem: Environmental > Terrestrial > Soil > Wetlands | place: USA: Florida...
GCCGAAGGACTCCACGAGCGGCCCGAGCTCGCCCTGGATCCGGGCGATCCGGCCGAACTCGAGGTCGAGGGCCGGAACGAGGGCGTTCGCCTCCTCGACCGTGAAGAACCGGGGGGCGTCGTCCGCTGGGGGAAACGCAGGCATGCCCGTGTTATAAGCGCGCTCCGTGCTGGAGACCGTCACCAGGGGATTCAAGGCCGCGAGGAACCGGCTCGCCGGGCGCAGCGAGATCACCGCCGAGGTCGTCGACGACGCCCTCCGCGACATCCGGGTCTCCCTGCTCGAGGCGGACGTCTCGTTCGACGTGGTGAAGAGCTTCGTCGCGCGGGTGCGCGAGAAGGCGATCGGCGAGGTGGTGGACACGCGCGTCCGGACCGAGAAGGGCGTGGTCCGCGTCACGCCGCAGGACCACTTCGTCAAGATCTGCCACGACGAGCTCGAGGCCCTCATGGGCCCGGTCGACACCTCGCTCCGCTTCGCCGACCGCTCGCGCCCGACGGGGATCATGATGGTGGGGCTCCAGGGCTCGGGCAAGACGACGACCGCGGGCAAGCTCGCGAGCCGCATGCTGGCCGAGGGCAAGAAGCCCATGCTCGTGGCCGCGGACGTCTACCGCCCCGCCGCCGTCGACCAGCTCCAGGCCCTGGGCGAACGCCTCGGCGTCCCGGTGTTCCACGAGGCCCAGGCGCGCCCGCCGGACATGTGCCGGCACGCCCTCGAGGTCGCCACGCGCGAGAAGCGCGACGTCGTCATCTACGACACCGCCGGCCGGCTGGCGATCGACGACGAGCTCATGCGCGAGCTCGAGGACATCCAGCGCGAGGTGGCGCCCGAGAACGTGCTCCTCGTCGCCGACGCCATGATCGGGCAGGACGCGGTGAAGACCGCGGCCGAGTTCGACAGGCGGCTGAAGCTGCACGGCGTCGTGCTCACCAAGCTCGACGGCGACGCCCGCGGCGGCGCGGCCCTCTCCATCAAGGAGGTCACCGGCAAGCCCATCAAGTTCCTCGGGATGGGCGAGTCGCTCGACCGCCTGGAGGAGTTCCGCCCCGAGGGGCTCGCCTCGCGCATCCTCGGGTTCGGCGACATCGTCGGCCTGGTCAAGGACTTCGAGCAGCACGTCGACGAGGAGACCGCCGAGCGCGAGGCCGCCAAGATCCTCTCGGGCGACTTCACCCTCGTCGACTTCGTGAACCAGATCCAGCTGGTCCGGAAGATGGGGCCGCTCGGCGAGCTGATGGAGAAGTTCCCGCTCTTCGGGGAGCTGCCCGAGGGGTTCTCGTTCGACGACAAGGCGCTGCACCGGGTGGTGGCCATCGTCGACTCGATGACCCGGATCGAGCGGCAGCGGCCCGACGTCATCGAGGAGCGGCGCACCCGGCGCATCGCCCGCGGGTCGGGGCACACCGAGCGCGAGGTGAAGGACCTTCTCAAGCAGTTCCATTCCATGCGGAGCGTCATGAAGCAGGTGGGCTCCGCCCCCGGGCTGCTCGCCCGGCTGCCCGGGGTGAAGCAGCTCGCCCAGCTGCGGCAGCTGCAGGGGAAGGGCCTCGAGGACGTGCTCGGCGCCGACGCCGCGGCGGTGGAGCGGGCGATGCGCGGCGGCGGCCTGCCGACCCAGGACGCCGCCCAGCAGATGGGGCTGCCCAAGGGCTACACCCCGCCCGCTGCGGCCGGGGCGATGGCCCGCGCCCGGATGATGGGCTACTCGCCCGAGCCGATCGCGATGGAGTCGGCGGCGGAGCGCGAGGCGCGGAAGAAGAAGCGCAAGGCCGAGCGTCAGGCGCGGAAGAAGGCGAGGAAGCGGAACCGGAGGTAGCTGGCGTCGCTTCGCCGCTGTCGAAGGACCCTACTCCGCCTTCTTGCGCGGCTTCCGCGGCACGACCAGGCCGCGCGACAGGCGGCGCAGGACGCGCTTCAGCTGCCGCCGCTTGTAGCGCTCGTGCGAGGAGTCGCCCTCCTCGTTCCGGCGCGCGGTCTCCTCGTCCATCACCTGGAACTCGACGAGCGAGAACACCACCCGGCCCAGCTCGTCGCCCATCGGATCGAGCGGCGGAATGAGGTCGTCGATCCGCACCGGCAGGTCCACCACGAAGTTGAGGACCTTGTAGTCCCTGCCGCTGAACTCGTTCCGGGGCGCTGCCGGATCGTGGCGCCGCTCGAGGTCGAGCGGCAGCTGCAGCGCCGCGGCGATGCGGTTGGCGTCCGGGTGCGAGGCGACGAGGTCGGCGAAGCGCACCAGGCTGTTCTGGGTCTGGCCCGGCACCGCGAAGTTGAACGGGAAGAGCGCCTGCGTGAGGTACCACACCACCGACGCCACCTGGTCCTGCCGCTCGGTCACCACCCGGTACCGCACCCGGTCGTAGACCTGCGCCGCCACGCTCTCCCGCTTGGCGAGCAGCTTCGTCACGAGCGACGGCCGCGTCTTCCGGTTGCCCGCGAACTCCATGATGGGCAGCCCCAGCGACCGCATCCGCTCCGCCTCGGACATCACCCGGCGGTGCACGCGCTCGGCGAGGTCGACCTCGCGGATGGGCGTGCGGAACAGCAGCTCGCGCGCCTCCAGGTGGTGGATGACGTGCATCACCTTCAGGACGACGCAGGCGATGCGGCGGTACTTGTGCGGCTCGGCGGCGCCCGACGCGAGGAGGAACAGGCTGCGCAGGTCCTCCGGCCGGGCCACCACCTCGGCCACCCGGTAGCCGAAGGCCGTGCGCAGGTAGTCGACGGCCTGGGCCAGGATGGCGCGCAGGCGGCGCTCGTCCTTCGGGTCCTCGAGGTCGAAGAGGTTGAGGCCGAGGAACGCGTCGACCTCCTTCGCGTCGCGGAACTCGAGCCGCCGCCAGTCGATGATCGAGCCGCCGCGCAGGACGAGGCGGAGCGCCTCGAACTCGGGCACGCCCAGCTCGCCGACCCCGCGCCATGCGACCGACGGCGGGTGGAGTTGCTTCGGATGGCTCGACAACGTGCGCCTCGGCCAGGGGAACCGCGAAAGGTCTCACGCCGGAGCCCGGTGGTCCGGGCCCCGGGACGACGCCGTGCTCACTTGAAGGTGAACGGGAACGTGACCTCCTGCCCGTTCTGAGCTCGCGGGAACTTGATGTTCTTGACGACGCCGCCGATGCACGTCGCGAACTGCCCGCTCGCGAACTCGGGCGTGATGCACTTCACGTCCTTGGTCGATCCGTCCGGGTTCACGTACCAGCGCATCTTGATGACGCCCTCGGAATCCGGGTCGCGAGCCTTCTGCTCGGAGATGCACTTGCGGAGCGCATCCGCCCGTGCGGCCACCGTCTGGTTGATGTCGGCGGTGGTCAGCTTGTCCGGCACGTCGCCGCCCCCGCCCGCGGCGGGGGGCACGTAGACCGAGCGGCCGGAGGGCGACTTCGCACCGCCCAGCGCCTCGCTCAGGGCGGCGTCGTTGGAGTCGAAGTCGAGCACGCCGCCGCCGGACTTCTTGGCGGGCGCGGCGGGCGCCGCCTCGGCCTTGGTCTCCGCGCGCGCGACCGTCTCGGCGCGGCCCTTCCGCGAGGCCTTGGGGCTCTTCGGCGGCGGCTCGGCGGCCGCGACCTTCTTCGGCGCCGGGGGCGGAGCCTTCGCGGCCGGAGCCTCCGCCGCCGGAGCGGGTGCGGCCGGAGCGGGCGCGGCGGCGGTCGCGGTCGGCGCGGTCGTGGGCGGTGCGGGAGCGGTCTGCGCCGCAGGGGCCGGCGCGGGCGTCGGCGCGGGCGCGGGCGCCTGGGCGACCGGGACCGGCGCCGGCGCGGGGGCCGTGGCGATTTGGGGCGCGGGCGCTGTGCCGCCGAGGTGCACGCCGGGGATCTGGACGACACCCGTCATCACGGCGGCGGCGCCGCCCCCCAGTACGACGAGCAAGGTCAGCACCACGCCCCAGACGATGCCTCGCGAGCGGCGCGTGCGCGCCGCCTGGGCGGCGACCGACGAGAGCTTCCGCTCGCCGGTCTTCTCCATGCCCTTGATCGAGAGCGGGATGGCGCCGGTCGGATCCACGCCGCCGTCGGGGAGGTTCATCGAGTCGACGAGCGAGCCGGACGTCTTCACCGGCGCCGGCTTCGCCGGCTCGGGCGCGCTGCGCGCGGCGATCTCCTCGCTCGCGAGGGAGGCGAGGGCGGAGGCGCCCTGGGGCTTCCAGCTCACGTCGGCGGCCGGCGCGGCGGGCTGCGCCGCGGGTGCCTGGACGGCGGGCATGGAGCTCGCGGTCATCCTGGGCGCGGCGTCGCGCACCGCCTCCATGGCGGGGCGCGAGGCGCGCGCAGGCTTGCGCGCCACGGGTGCGAGGTACCCGGCGAGATCCTTCACCGACGAGAGCGGCGACCAGTCGCCCATGCCGTTCCGCCAGACCAGCGAGTCCGGCCCGACGTCCCCGGCCTCCCACTTCTTCTTCACCTCGGTGAGCGGCAGGGGACCGACCTGCGCCTGCCCGATGGCCACGTACCAGTCGTCCTTCGGCGGCTCCTGCGCGAGGATCTTCGCCGCGTCGTCCGGGTTCATGGCCTGGGTCGCGCCGAGGTCCTGCGGGGCCGGGCCGTCGCCGAACGCCGAGTCGAACGCCTGGCCGAGCTCGGCGTCCAGCCCGGCGCCGGAGGGCGCTCCCTCGGGCGCCCCGGCGGGAGCGGCCGCGGCGCCGTCGGCGGAGCCCGCCGGACGGACGTGGATCACGTTCCCGCACTTCTTGCAGCGGACCTTGACCCCGGCCGGACCGACCTTCTCGTCCGAGATCATGTACTGGGCGCTGCAGCGTTCGCAGGTGAATTTCATGGCGTAAGCCCGCGTGGATCCTAGTCGTGGCCCGGGCCGAGCGTCAACGTGACGCCCGGGTTCAGGATGGGACAACGCACGAGAGCCCGAGGCGATCTCGGAGCGTCGCGTACGCCTCGGACAGGCAGAAGGTCTCGAGGTCCCGCATCCGGGTGTCCTCCCTGAGCTTCGACACCTGCGGCTTCTCCACGACGGCGCCCTTCTTGGCGATCTCCAGATCGCCTCCGAGGAGGGCTCCCACGCGGTTCGAGGTGAGCTCCGCGCCGTCGAGGTACGCGCGGACGTCGCCGGGGTGCTGCACGTCGCAGTAGTTCCGTGCCAGCACCTTGAGCGCGTTCTTGGTCACCTTCTCGGGAAGCGTCCGCTCGAGCTCGCGCTTCAGCTTCTCGACGAGGTGTGGGTCGGCGGTGACGACGAAGCGCGAGGTCCCCACCGAGCAGGCCGCCTGGAACACGAGGTCGAGCTGGTCGTGCGGCATGAGCCGGGCGAGCATCATCTCCGGCCGGGCGAAGGTCATCGCCTTCCCGAGCGCGAACCAGAGCTCCTTCTTGGGCCGCTCTGCGAAGGCGTCCTCCACCACCGCCAGGCCCGGCGGATCGGTGGGCACGAGCTGGAGGCGCGAGGGCAGCTCGTCCTTCTTGAAGAGGCGAAGGCCCTTGAAGCCGAGCGTGCGCTCCACGTACTTGAACATGTTGGCGAAGAAGAGCATCGACCCCTGCACGTCGATCTCGTCGCGCTTGGGGTTCAACCCGAGGTCCTTCTCCTTCTGCACGAACATGGTGCGGGCGTGCATCGCGAGCAGGGTGAGGATGTCCGCCAGCGGACCCCTCACCCGCTCGTGCTTCACGAGGCCCCACAGCTCGTCGTCGAGCGGCCGCGAGGCCTGGTCGCGCGCGAACTTGCGCAGGCGCGAGACCACCTGCACCTGCTCCGGGGACGCCCCGCCGACGAGGTTCACCAGCACCTGCGCCGCCGAGTAGGCGGCGTCGAACTCGCGCCTCGCCACGTGGATCTCGACGAGCGCGGAGAGCGCCTTGCTGCGCGAGTGCCCGAGCGCCACGAGGCGCCGGTAGGCGAGCGCGGCCTCGGCCTCCTCGCCCTGCTTCCTGCGGGCGAGATCGGCGTAGATCTCCACCGCCTTGGCGTCGTCGGGCTCGGCCCGCGACACCACCTGGTAGGCGGTGCGCGCGCCGTCCTCGTTGCCGAGCACGGTGCGGTAGAGCTCGCCGAGCGTGCGCCAGAGCGCGGTGCGGGCCCGGGCGAAGTCGGCGGTCTTGGGGAGGCGCGCGATCATCCGCACGTAGGCCTGCTCCAGCTCCGGCCAGCGCTTCTGGCTGGAGAGGATCTCCTCGATCTGCGCGAACGCCTGGGCGAGCCGCGGGTTGGCGTCGAGCGCCTTCTCCAGCTCGGCGAGCGAGGCCGCCTCGTCCTTCACCTCGGTGCGCAGGATCTCCGCGAGCGAGAAGTGCATCTGCGCCGACCGCGCCGGGTCGGCCTGCAGCTCGGGCCGGGCCAGGAGCTGGGTCAACACGTCGGCGGCCTTCTGGCCCTGGCGCGTCTCGCGGTAGAGGCCGAGCAGGGCCTCGGTCACCGGCAGCGAGGTGGGCTCGATGCGCGAGGCGCCGAGGAAGGCGTCGATGGCCTGGTACGGGTCGTGGAGACGGTCGCGGCAGGCCTCGCCGATGGCCACGTAGTTCTCGAACCTGGCCTGCCCTTCCTGCACCGCCAGGAGGCGCTGGCGGTTCTCGACCGCGCCCTCCCAGTCGCCGAGCGCCTCGAGCATGCGCACGAGGCTCCTGCGGCTGCCCTCGTGGTTGGCGTCGATCTCGAGCGCCTTGCGGAACGCGGCGGCGGCCCGGTCGGCCTGCCCGAGCTTGTCGGAGATCTCGCCGATCTGCCAGTGCGTCTCGACCACCTCGAGGTCGGTGAGCCCGTCGCGGTGGTGGATGATGATGCTCGTGAAGATGCGGAGCGCCTCCTCCCACTGCTGCTCCTGCACGAGCAGGTGGCCCAGCCCCTCCAGCGCCGGCAGGTAGGTGGAGTCGAGGTCGTAGGCACGCCGGAAGCTCTGCAGCGCCTTGTCGCGCTTGCCGAGCTTCTCGGCGACGTAGCCCTGGCGGTAGCACTGCTTGCAGAGCTCGGTGGGGTCGCCGGAGTTGCCGATGGCCTCCACCACGGCGTCGAGGACCCGCTCGGCGTCGGTCCAGCGCTGGTCGGCGATGTAGATGTCGGCGAGGGGCCGGGCCGCCTCGATGTGGCCCGGGGCGCGCTTCAGGGCCTCCTCGTAGTAGCGGGAGGCGCCCTCGCGGTCGTCGCGCTCCTCCTGGAGGATGCGCGCCGCCTCGGTGTAGAGGCGCGTCTTCTCGGCCGGGTCCTGGGCGTAGCGGGCCTCGTCCACGAGGCGCTCGAGGAAGCCCTCGCGATCGCGGCCGCGCTCGGCGATGCTCTTCAGGGCGCGGACCGCCGGCAGGCAGCCGGGGTCGAGCGCGAGCGCCTTCTGGTAGGCCTCCTTGGCGCCGTTCACGTCCATGAGCATGTCGTCGTAGATGGCGCCCATGCGGACGTGGATCTCGACGGCGTCCTTCTGGGCGCCGGCGATGCGGGCCTCGCGCTTCAGCATGTCGAGCGCGAGGTTCCAGTTGCCGCTCCGCTCGTAGAGCCGGCCCAGCGCGGAGACCGCCTGGCGGGACTCCGGGTCGAGCTGCAGGGCGTGGTTGAAGATGGCCTCGGCGCGGTCGACGCGGGCCATCTCCTTGTACCAGACCTCGCCGATCTGGACCTCGAGCGAGACCTGCTCCCGCCGGTCGGTGACGAGCGAGAGGTGGTGCTGGAGGACGGTGATGAGCTTCTCCCACAGCTTCGCGTCGCGGTAGAGACGCTCGAGCGCCTTGATGGCGGGGAGGTTCCCGCCGTCCAGGGAGAGGATCTGCTCGTTCCGCTCGATGGCGGCGCGGGAGTCGTGGAGCTTCTCCTCCTGGATGCCGGCGCTCTTGGCGAGGATGCGGGCCTGCTCGCGCGGGTCCTGGGCGATCGCCACCTGCCGCTCGTACACACGGTTGAGCTCGGCGAAGCGGTCGAGCTTCGTGTAGAGGCGCTCGAGGCCCGCGAGCGCGTCGACGTTCCGGTCGTCGAGGCCGAGCACGGTGCGGTACGCCTCCACCGCGGCCTCGTCGTCGGCCATCTCGTTCTCGTACAGCGAGGCGACCGCGAGCTGGTACGCCACCCTGTGCTCCTCGCTGGAGGCGAGGTCGCGCGCGCGCGACAGCACGCCGGCGAGGTCGCTCCAGCGCCCGTCGCGCCGGTAGATGGCGGTCAGGGCCTCGAGGGCCGGGGCGTCCGAGCCGTCGAGCTCCAGCACGCGGCGGAGCGCGGCGATGGCCTCGTCGACGTCCTTGAGCTCTCCGTCGTAGATGCGGGCCACCTCCACGAGCGTGGCCTTCTTCTCGCCGAGGTCGGCGGCCGCCTCGAGCTTCTGCTCGAGGGTGATGACGAGCTCGCGCACGCGGCCGCGGCGCTTGAAGAGGTGGGTGAGCGCGCCGAGGGCCTCCGGGCTGCCCGGGTCGGCCTCGAGGGCGCGGCGGAACGCGTTCTCCGCTCCGTCGGCGTCGTCGAGCTTCTCGTCGCGCAGCTTGCCCAGCCGGAGCAGGATCCGGGCCCGCAGGATGCCCTTCGCCTCGTCGGAGATCTGCTCGTAGATCTCGGCGAGCTCCTCCGAGGCCTCGGTCTCGGCGGCCAACCGCTCGCAGGCCGTGGAGGCCTCCTCGTCGCCGGGCGACAGGGCGAGCACGCGGGACCACGCGAGGAACGCGCCGTCCTTCTGGCCGAGCCGCTTCTCCTGGATCTCGGCCGCCTCCTTGAGGAGCGCCAGGCGCTCGACCGGGTCGGCCACCTGCGGCGCGAAGATCTCGGACACGCGGGCGTAGAGCCGCCAGTTGCCCGCCTCCTTGTGGATGGCCCGCACCGCGTCGAAGGCGGCGCGGTTGGCCGGGTCGAGCTCGAGCACCTTGTCGAGCGCGGCGGCCGCGGCGTCGGGGCGCTTCTGGGCCTTCCAGAGGTCCGCGACCGACAGCCAGGCCGGGATGGCCTCGGCCGGCCCGCCCTGCTGGGCGAGCAACGCCGCCCGCGCCTCGGCGGCGCGCACACCCTCCACCGCGGCGCCCGCCTGCCGGAACACCTCCTCGATGCGCACGAGCTCGTCGGCGACGTGCGGCTCGATGTCGAAGGCGAGCTTCGCCTGCTCGGTGGCCTCGCGCTTGTTGCCCGCGCGGAGCAGCACCTCGGCGAGGTCGAGGCGGACCTTCTTCACGCCGGCCGCGTCCTCCTGCAGCGGCACGAGCCGCCGGTACACGCCGGCCAGCGCCTCGTGGTCGCCCTGGGCGGCATGGATGTCGCGCAGGGACTCCAGCGCCCGCCGGTTGCGGGGATCGGAGTCGAGCACCGCCTTGTACGACTGGACCGCCTGGGCCATGTCGCCCAGGCGCGTGCCGAGCACGAGGCCCAGCTTGTCGTTGAGCCGCGCGATCTCGCGGCGGTCGACCGTGGCGGTGATGCGCAGGCGCAGGTGGGCGGCGAGGTCCGACCAGCGCTCCAGGCGCTCGTGGACCTCCTCCAGCGCGGCGAGCGCGCCCTCGTGGCGCGGCTTCAGGGTGAGGAGCTCCTTCCAGAGCCCGACGGCCTCGTCGTCCCTCCCGATCTCGGAGGCGAGCGCGGCCATTCGGGCGAGCACTCGCTCCTTCGCGGCGGGGTCGGCCGGAGCGGCCTTCTGGGCGCCGAGGTTGCGGTAGAGGTCCTCCTTGCGGCCGGCCGCCTCGTAGAGCGCCTCGAGCGCGCGGAGCGAGGGCAGGTGGCGCGGGTCGACGGCCAGGGCCGCCTCGTACGCGTCGGCGGCGCGGTCCTTCTGCTCCAGCATCTCCTCGGAGAGCTGGCCGAGCCTGAAGAGGATGGCCACCTTGTCGGCGCCCTGGGACGTCGAGGCGCGCGAGGAGAGCACGTCGGCGAGCTCGGGCCAGGACTCGATCCTGGTGTAGATCCGCTCCAGCGCGGGCAGCGCCTTCGGCGCGGCCTCCGGATCGAGGGCCTGCGCGCGGCGGAGGTACGGCGCCGCGCCCGAGGGATCGTTCAGCTTCTCCTCGAGCAGCCGTCCGACGGTGAGCGAGACGGCCGCGGCGTCGTGCGGCGGGAGGCGATCCACCTCGTCCTGGTAGATGGCGCAGAGCTCCTCCTCGTGGCCGCTCGCCTCGGCGAGCGACTCGAGGCGCGCCCGGGTGGAGGCGTCGGCGGGGTCCTCGCGGAACGCCTTGCAGAGCGCGAGGAAGGCCATCTCCTTGTCGCCGAGCCTCTTCTCGCGGACGTCGGCGAGCTGGAGGTAGAGCGCCTTCCGCTCCATGGCGTCGGGCCGCTCGCCCGCGCGCGTCTCGAGCACCTGGGCCTGCCGGGCGAAGTCGCCGGCCGCCCCGTAGGCCGCCTCGAGGGCGATGGCCACGCGCGGCTGGGTCGGGTCGCGCTGGATCCACGCCTCGAGCCGGGCGATCGCCTCGGGGTGGTCGGGGCGGGCCTGGAGGACCTCCTCGTAGAGCGCGAGCGCGCCCTCCTTGTCGAGGAGTCGACCCTCCCTGAGCTCGGCCAGGCGCTGGCGGAACCCGACCGCGCCGGCTCCGTCGCCGGCCGCCACCGCCGCGGCGATCTCGCGGGAGAGCACGTCGGCGAGGTCCACCCAGCGCTCGGTGCGCACGCACAGCCGGTCGAGCCGGGCCAGCGCGTCTCGGTCGCCGGGGGCGAGCTCGAGGAGGCGCTTCGTGGTGAGGACCGCGCCACCCGCGTCGTTGAGCCGCTCGTCCTGCACCGCGGCGAGGTCGGCCAGCAGGCGCGCGCGCTTCGCCGGGTCGGGCTCCACCGCGAGCGTGCGCCGCAGCGCCTGGGCGAACGCCTCGGGCTCCTGCCCGCCGCGGAGCGCCTCGACGAGGCCGCCGCAGGCCTCCGGGTCCTCGGGGGCGAGGTCGAGCACGCGCTGCCAGGCCTCGGCGGCGCGGACCGGATCGGCGCCCGCGAGGCGGGCGATGCGTCGCATGAACTCCGCGCGGGTGCGCGCGTCGGAGGCGCGATCGGCGTTCTCGGCGAGCAGCGCGCCGAGCTCCTCGCCGGCGCCCGCGGCGCCCGACCACTTCTCGGCCGCGGTGAGCGAGTCGGGGGAGTCCGGATCGGCCGACAGCGCCCGGCTCGCCGCCACGAAGGCGAGCTCGGCGTTGCGCATGGAGGTGCCGTAGGTCTCGGCCACGCGGCGCAAGAGCGCCGCCCGGGCCACCGGGTCGGTCTCGTTGGCGGCCCGCGCCTCGAGCGTCTCGACGAGCTTCTGGTGCTCGCCCTCTGCGGCGTAGATGGGCTCGAGGACCGCCGCGGCCTGGATGGCCACCGGGCCCGCCGAGCGGGCGAGCTCCTCGAGGCCAGAGAGCGCGCCGGGATGGCGCGGGAAGCGCGCGAGCACGCCCTCGAACGCGGCGAGCGCGCCCTCCGCGTCGGAGAGCCGCTGCTGGCGGATGCGCCCGAGCCGGAAGCGGAGCTCGGCCGCGTCGGCCGCGGCGTTCTCCTGCTTCTCGGCCACGGCCACCTGCTGGGCGAGCACCTCGGCGAGGTCCTCCCAGCGCTCGGCCGTGTTGAGGAGCTTCGCCAGGAGGCGCAGGGCGTTGGGGTCCTCCGGATCGACGGCGAGGACCTTCCGGTACGCCTCGACGGCTCCATCCCGGTCCGAGAGCTGGTCGGCCATGATCTTCGCCACCTCGAGCAGGAGTTCCTTGCGCGCCGCGCCCCCGGGCGCAACGTCCGCGAGCCGCCCGAGCGTCCGGGCGAGGTCACGGTGCGCCCCCAGCTTCCGGTACACCCGCGCGAGGGCCCCCAGCGTCTCGGGGGTAGGAGCCTCCCGCGCGACCTCTTCGTACCACCGGGCGGCGGCATCGAGCCGCCCCAGCCTCTCGGCGGCCACCGCCGCCAGCCTTCGCCGGATCTCGAGGACCGCCGGAAGTGGCAACCCGGTCGCGCCCGCTGCGGTCTCGAGCGCGGTGGCGAGCTCGGCCCACGCGCCCGTCGCGGCGGCGAGCCGCTCCAGCTCGGCCCGCACGCCCGGCGCGTCGGTTCCACGGGAGACCGCGATGTCGAGCTCCGCGGCCCGCGCCCGGAACGCCTTCGCCCGGTCGCCCAGCCGCTCGTGCAGGGTCGCGATCTCGGCGAGGAGCGGACCGCGGTCGGCCACGTCGGCGCCCTCGATCCGCACCTCCAGCATGGCCGCGAGGCGCCTCGCGTCGCCCGCGGCGCGGAACACGCCCTCGAGCGCCCGGGCGGCCAGCGGCCGCGCATCGGGGCGGGCGAGCAGCCGCTCCAGGCCGGCGACCGCCGCCGCCTCGCGCGGGCGCTCGGCGAGGAGCTCCGAGTAGGCCTCGACGGCGAGGCGCGGCTCGGGGTCGGTCTCGAGGAGCGAGGCGCGGCGGAGCAGGGTGGCGAGCCGCGTCTCGAAATCCTGCAGCCCGGCGAGGGCCAGCAGCACCTCCACGAGGTCGGTGCCCGCCGGAGCGCGCGAGAGGATGCGGTCGAGGCCCGAGAGCGCCTCCAGCGAGGTGGGGTCCTCGGCGCGGGCCGCCCGGTAGGCCTCGAGCGCGGTGGACGGATCGCCCAGCTCCTCGCAGACGCGCCCGGCGTGGAGCAGGTGGGCGAGCCGCTCGGGCCCCTCGGCCTGCTCGCCCCGGCGGCGGGCGAGCTCCAGGATCTCGCCCGCGCTCCTCGAGGCGGCGAGCAGCTTCTCGAGGGCCTCGTGCGCCTCCGCGTCGCCTGGCGCGGCGGCCAGCA
>Ga0335084_10005427_pt1 | contig 12606 bp, 8 predicted proteins | sample Lox_Sample_44_FD_206721 | JGI IMG/M metagenome (GOLD analysis project Ga0335084, IMG submission 206721) | Soil microbial communities from Loxahatchee National Wildlife Refuge, Florida, United States - Lox_Sample_4.4 | ecosystem: Environmental > Terrestrial > Soil > Wetlands | place: USA: Florida...
GGTCATGTCTTTCAGCAAGAGCAAGGCCAAAGTCTTCGCCGAACATGAGACCAAGGTTACCTTCGAGGACGTGGCCGGGATTGACGAGGCCAAGGAAGAGCTCCAGGAAGTGGTGGAGTTCCTCAAAAATCCGGGGAAATTCCAGAAGCTCGGGGGGAGAATCCCCAAGGGTGTTCTCCTCGTCGGCCCCCCCGGGACCGGAAAAACCCTTCTGGCCAAGGCGGTCGCCGGGGAAGCCGGAGTTCCCTTCTTCAGCATCAGCGGGTCCGAATTCGTGGAGATGTTTGTGGGTGTCGGGGCGGCGAGGGTCCGCGACCTCTTCTCCCAAGCCAGCGGGCATGCCCCCTGCATCATCTTCATCGACGAGCTGGACGCCCTCGGCAAGGCCCGGGGGATCAACGTCATGGGAGGCCATGACGAGCGGGAACAGACGCTCAACCAGCTTCTGGTGGAGATGGACGGGTTCGAATCGAACAAAGGGGTCATCATCATGGCCGCCACCAACCGGCCGGAGATCCTGGACCCGGCGCTCCTGCGCCCGGGCCGATTCGATCGGCAGGTCCTGGTGGACCGGCCGGACATCAACGGGCGGGAGGCGATTCTGAAAATCCATTCCAAGAATGTAATCCTGGGTCCGGACGTGGACCTCAAGAAAATCGCCGCCCGGACCCCCGGTTTCGTGGGGGCCGACCTGGCCAACTTGGTGAACGAGGCGGCGCTCCTGGCGGCGCGGAAGAATAAAGACCAGGTGGGATCAGGAGAGTTCGACGAAGCCATCGACCGGGTGGTGGCCGGGTTGGAGAAGAAAAAACGGGTCATGAGCCCCAAGGAGAAGGAGATCGTTGCCTTCCATGAGTCCGGCCATGCCATCGTAGCTGAATCCGTGGAACATGCGGACCCGGTGCACAAGATCACCATCATCCCGAGGGGCATCGCAGCCCTGGGGTACACCCAGCAGCAGCCCACGGAAGACCGCTACCTGATGACCAAATCGGAGCTGCTCGACCGTATGGCGGTTCTCTTGGGGGGAAGAGTGTCCGAAGAACTGATCTTTGGAGAGATCTCGACCGGGGCGCAGAACGACCTGCAGCGGGCTACGGACATGGCCCGTTCCATGGTCACGGAGTATGGGATGAGTGAGCGCCTGGGCCTGGTCACCTATGAGCGGGAGCGGCGACCCATGTTCCTCCCGGAGAGTTTCGGCCCCAGCAAGGTCTACAGCGAGGAGAAGGCGGCCGAAATCGACGAGGAGGTCTCGAAGGTCGTCGAGGATTGCCATCAAAGGGTGCGACGGATCCTGGGCGAGAAGCGGGAAGTGCTCAATAGCCTGGCCAGGCTCTTGCTGGAAAAAGAAGTCGTCCAGGGAGACGAGATGAGGGCCCTCATGGGGAAGTCCGGCCCGGTCCCTCCAGCCTTGCCCAGGGGCCCGGAAGCAGACCTACCTCCTCAGCAGCCAGCGGCCTAATCCCTCCGCCAGGCGGGAGACGTTTTCCGGACTTCGGAGCAGGAGGCTTAGGTACGATAAGGTGGGGCCGCTCCGCATGTAGAACCGGCGAATGATCTTTCCGTAAGCCTTCTCCAGTTCCCGGCAGGTAAGGGCCTCGGACGGGAGAAGGCAGTTGAGAGCATTCATCCTTCCCCAATGCTCCTCGAAATTGGATGTGCCTTTGGCTTGCCGGTAGATTTCCGTTCCGGGGTACGGGGTCAAAAAGGACAGATTGATCTCGTCGAGACGGCTCCGGCCGATGAAGGTCAGGGTCTGTCCCAGGGTCTCTTCCGTCTCCTCCGGGTACCCAATCATAAAAAGGCCCTTGGCCCGAATTCCAGCTTCTTTGGTCCAGCGCACCGCCTGCTCGACCTGGTCCAGGGTGATCCCTTTCCGGGTCTGGTCCAAAATCTTCTGCGAACCGCTTTCGATCCCGTAGCTGATCATCCAGCATCCCGCTTTCTTCATCATCTTCAGTACGGGGGGGTCCACCGAATCCACCCGGGAGTCGCAGTTCCACTGAATGTTCAGGCCCCCGCCGGACATTTTTTCGCACAAACGCATCAGGCGAGGCCGGGAAGCGGCGAACTGATCGTCGGTAAAGACAAGGTGGCGGATTCCGTATCTCCGGACCAGGAAAGAGACCCCTTCGAATAAGTAGTCCTCGGAATAGTACCGGTACCGATTGCCGAATACGGATCGGTCGCAGAAAGTGCAATCCTGGGGGCACCCCCGGGAAGAGATCAGGGAAGCGGCCGGGCCTTTTTGATAATTCAGAAAGGGAGGATGGTAAACCCGAGGAAAGTCGGGCAAGAGGTCAAAAGCGGGAAAGGGCAGGGTGTCTAAATTCTCGATGAACCTGCGGCGGGGGTTGACCTGGATTTCTTCTCCCCGCCGGTAGACGGCGCTCTCCACTTGGTCCAATTTTTTCTCCCCTTCCAGAGATTCCAGCAAATCGACAAGAGCGGCCTCTCCCTCCCCCACAATTCCAAAATCGAAATCCGGGAAGTGACGGAAAGTCTTTTCGGGAAGGGCAGTGATATGGGGGCCGCCGGCGAGGACCCGGGCATCGGGTCTTGTCTCCTTAATTGCCCGGGCGATCTTCGCTGCATTCTCCACCGAGGCTGTGGTGCAGCTCAGGCCTACATAGGCAGGCCTCTCCCGAAGAATTTCGTCAATCGTTTGGGAGAAAGACAACCCCCGGGAGGCACTTTCCACGATTTTGACCCGGAAACCGGATTTCCGAAGAATCGCTCCCAGGCTCAACAGCCCCAGAGAAGGAAGATTGCCGATGAAGGGGCGGAGATAATTCTTTTCCGGAGACCAGAAAGAGTAAGGAGGGTTTACGAGGACAATCGTGCTCATAATAAGTTCATTCCATGTGGGGTGCGCGCTGCCGCGCGCCGGCATGGAGTTCGGAGTGAGAACAAAGAAACATTAGCAAGGAGGACCGTTCATTTCAAGAAATATTAATACCGCCAAAGTTGCTGGAAGAAGGGGATTCTGGTAAGGTAGGCGAAAGCAGAAAAGTTTCAAACCGCAGGTTTCAGATTTACATTTCCGGTTCGGCCTTTAAGGCTTTTAACTCGAGGCCCGAAACCCGCAACCCGAAACTGACTTTCCCGGAGGTCTCCATGCGTTACCTAACCCCCCAAACCATCCATCCCCGGATTGAATACCTGGGGAGGCAGGAAATGAACGTGTATCTCCTCAAAGGAGAAGAGTACATGATCATCGAGGGAGGGATGGGCTATATTGTGCCCGACATGCTAAGACAGTTTCAGGAGCGTGGGATTAACCTGGACAGGATCACCCGCCTGCTGATCCTTCACTCCCACTTTGACCACTGTGGAATCGTGCCCTTCTTCAAGCGCAGGCTTCCCGGTCTTAAAATCATAGGCTCCAGGCGGAGCCAGGAACTGTACCGTAAGGAGAAGGTCATCCAATTTATCCGGGACCGGAATCGGGAGATGATTCAATTCCTCAAGATGGAGAAAGAGGCCGCCGAACTGAACCTGGAGTTCGATCAGATAGCCGTCGATGAAGCAGTAGGGGAAGGAGATACCATCGACTTGGGGGAGGGGGTGGAGGTTCGGATCATCGAAATGCCGGGTCACAGTTCCTGCTCCATTGCCGCCTACGTTCCCTCCCTGAGGTCTCTCTTCCCTTCCGATGCCGGAGGCATTCCCGGGGAAGGAAAAGAGATCTTCCCCTCGGGCAATGAAGACTTCATCCTTTACCAGAAGTCGCTTGAAAAACTGCGGCCTCTCGACGTGGATGTCGTTTGCCTCGCCCGCAACGGCGCCTTTCTGGGGCAGGATGCCAAAGAGTATGTTTCCCGCTCCATCGAAGAAGCGGAAAAGATGCGTCTGGAGATCATCCGCCAGTTTCAAGGGGTACCGGACCCGGACGAAAAATTGGCCCGGCTGGCTAGAGAGCGGTATGACAGTATAAAAACTCGGGACATCCCCTGGGATGTCTACCTGGGGCTGATGCGGGGAGTAGTGAAAAAAATCTTGCAAGGCGAAAAAAAGAGCCAATAAAAAAATGACCTATCTGTGGTCAGCTTTCAGCCAGAAATCAATTTTAAAAAGGCCTTTGCTGACCGCTGAAAGCTGATCGCTGATAACTGTCTTAATCCACCTCCAACGCCTCCACCCGGAACTCCCTCCCCGAGATCAGCTGGGTGTCCTTGCTTTGGCAAGAGGGACATTGGTTGTTCCAACTGGCCCGGTCCAGGGGGAAAACGGAAGAACAGGAGTTGCATTGAAGCTTGGCCGGAATTCGAGTGATCCTTAGTTTGGCTCCCTCGGCCATCGTCCCCTTGCTCACGAAGTCGAAGTACCTCTGAATCCACTCGTCGTCAAAATCGGTGATTTCACCGATCTGTAACTGGATCGCCACGATCTTTGTGGCCTGGTTCTTCCGGGCATATTCGAGGGCAATATCTAAGATGCTCTGGGTCACGGAAAGTTCATGCATAGAAGTTACCCCATTCTTTCGGGCATTCGGGAAAATCCGTCGTAAACGCAAAATTCCAAATAAAATTCAAAGACGGTAACCATTCAGCTTTTTGAAAAATGCCGCCAAATTTCCATTCATCTCCCTTTAACCCAGGGGGCCGCAGAAATCCCCCCGTTCCCCGCTTTAAAAAGGGGGGGATTTAAGAAGGCTATCAGATTTGTCGTGATTTAATCAGGAAATTTCCGGGGAATCAAGGAAAAATGCGCAAAATATTGGAGCACGGGTCCCGGGGAACCGAGAACCGCAAGTGGCATTCTGAGGGAAAAGGTATTATAATATTTTAGTAGTTGAGAGAAATGGAGGGTTATGCCAGCCAAAATGGGAAAAGATATTGATATCAAAGAGATACAGAAGGATCTCAGCGATTACCTGACAAAAAAATACGGGCGGAAGATTCAGTTTGCTGGCTTCGGGCCCATACCCGAACCAGCGGGTGAAAAAGTCGAGGAAGGGGAAAAAGAAAAGCAACCGGGTCTGTCGGCCATTCATTTCGACATGAAGCCCGAGGAGCTGAAGGCCTACCTGGACGAATACCTGGTCAAGCAGGATGACGCCAAAGAAGTCTTGGCCACCAAGGTCTGCACCCATTTCAACCGGATCAAAATGTTTGAGATGAGCCGGAAATATAAGCAGCAGGAAAGCGTCGGCGAGATCAAGAACAATATCATTATGATCGGGCCGACCGGAGTGGGAAAGACCTTTCTGGTTAAGCTAATCGCCAGGAAAATTGGCGTGCCTTTCGTCAAGGGGGATGCCACCAAGTTCAGCGAGACGGGCTACGTGGGCGGAGATGTAGAAGACCTGGTGCGCGACTTGGTCTATGAGGCGAAGGGAAACGTTGAACTCGCCCAGTACGGGATTATTTACCTGGATGAAGTGGACAAGATTGCGGCCTCGCCGAACCTGGTCGGACCCGACGTGTCCCGTTCCGGCGTTCAGCGGGCCCTGCTCAAACCCATGGAAGAGACCGAAGTGGAATTGAAGGTCCCCCACGATCCGGTTTCCCAGATGGAAGCGCTCATGGAGTTTCAGAAAACAGGAAAGCGGGAAAAAAAGAAGATCAATACGAAGAATATCCTGTTTATCATGAGCGGTGCTTTCAATAGCCTGGATGTGATGGGGAAAAAACGGCTGAATCGGCAGGGACTCGGTTTCGGAGCCGAAATTCGGTCCAAGGATGAGAAGATGGAGTACCTCAAGAAGGTCAAGGCGGAGGACCTCATCGAATACGGATTCGAGTCGGAGTTTATCGGCCGTCTGCCGGTGGTTACCGTTTTCGAACACCTGGAAGTAGATGACCTTTACAAAATTCTCCGCAACCCCAAAAGTCCCATCATCCTGGGGAAGAAACGGGATTTCAAAGCCTACAACATCCACCTGCAATTCGAGGATGAGTCCCTCCGGCGGATTGCGGAAAACGCCTTCCAGGAACGGACCGGGGCCCGCGGCCTTGTGAGCGCCGTAGAGCGGGTCCTTTTGAAGTTCGAGCACACCCTCCCCTCCACGAACATCCGCCACCTGGTGGTAACCCGGGCCATGGTGGATGACCCTGCGGGGGAACTCAAGAAAATCCTGGACCATGCCGACGATCCCGGGCAAGAAGCGGCCTTCCAGGAACTCCTGGCCGAAGAGGAAAAGAACCTGGAGGCATTGCTCCGAGAGAAGGCGGAAGAGTGGCAGGAACGGTACGGGATCCGGTTTTCCGACGAACGCATCCAGCTTATCACCCGTCGGTCCGTGGAAACGCAGACCGATGTGGATGGAGTCGTGGAAGAGATTCAGGCCATCCATCAGGCGGCCCGGGAATTTGCGGAGAAATTCTCCCTCCGGAATGATCTGGGGGTGTCCTTCACCGAGGAAGCCATCGACCGGCTGGTGGAAAAGGTGTGGAAGGAAGGGCTGGATCCGGGTGATTATTTGGGAAAGAGCTTCCAGAACTATGAGCACGGGTTGAAGCTCATCCGGGAAAAGACGGGGAAACGCGAGTTCTCGATTTCCGCCGAGGGGATGGAAAATCCGGAGCAGTTTTTGAACGGATTGATTCAAGAAACCTATCGCAGCGAGTGAGGAAATGGCCAAAAGAGATTATTACGAAGTCCTGGGAGTCAAGAAGACCGCCTCGGAAGAGGAAATCAAGAAGGCCTTCCGCAAGCTGGCCATGAAACATCACCCGGACCGCAACCCCGGGAATAAGCAGGCGGAAGAGAGGTTCAAGGAGATCAACGAGGCCTACGCGGTACTGAGCGATAAACAGAAGCGCCAGCAATACGACCAGTTCGGGCCTTCGGGGTTCAGCCAGCGCTACTCCCAAGAGGATATTTTCCGCGGGTTCGATATCAGCGACCTGCTGAAGGACCTGGGCTTTTCCTTCGGCCGGGCCGGAGGAGGAGGACGGCGGGGGAGAACCCAGTACGGGGGACTCGAAGACCTCTTCGGCGGTTTTGGAAGGGGACAGCCCGGGGGAGCTCAGTCCGGGGATTTCCGGGATATCTTCTCCGGGGGAGGGTACCAGGACCAGGGGCCCTTCGGCCAGAAAGGTCAGGACATCAATTCGGAATTGCGCCTTTCCTTCGAAGAGGCTGCCCGGGGGGCGGAAAAAAAAGTAAGGTTCTCCAAGGGGAACAGGATCGAAGAAGTATCCGTGAAGGTCCCCGCAGGGATCGAAAGCGGGAAGAAATTGCGGCTGGCGGGTAAAGGAATGGAAGGCGCCGGGGGAGGTCAGGCGGGCGATCTGTATCTAAAGGTGAACGTGGCCGAGCACCCGGTTTTCAAAAGAGAGGGGAGCGATATCCTCGTTGACAAGGAAATCAAAATCTCCGATGCCGTGCTGGGCACTTCCATCGATGTTCCAACCCTGGAAGGAGACAAACAAATCAAGGTCGCACCCGGAACGCAGAGCAACAGCCGCATCCGCCTCAAGGGCTTCGGCCTCCCCCGCCTTCAAGAAGGGGGAAAGGGAGACCAATTGGTGCGGATCATTATCAAATATCCCAGGAATCTAACAGAGAGGCAGAAAAAGCTGATCGAGGAGTTGAAGAAGGAAGGAATGTAAAAAGAGGTCCGAGGTCTGAGGTTCGAGGAACTAGGAAAAGACAAAAACAGAAATTGTTATCGGTCATAGAAAATGTTCCTCGTTCCTGGCCCCTGTCTTTCCTGAGACTAAACACTTATTTATCTGTCTATCCCCAATCCCCTATGCCCCACCTCTGCCTTAAATAACTGTTGACAAAAAAATCCGCTTTTCCTACCATACCGTTGGGTTGCTGAGAGAAACGGGGTTCATCCCAGACATTCCTTAAGATTCGCCCGAGAAATCCTATCTAGTATCCATCCGAAAACCCTAAAATTTCCCTCCCCCTCGATGGCGGAGGGTAGGATGGGGGTGATCATGACTGGAAATCGGAAAGCTTTCCATATCCAATGCCCCTCACCCCACCCCTCTCCCGCAAAGGGAGGGGGAGTTTCCGGATGCACGCTATCTAAAGCAGCTGAGGAAAATTCAGCCAGTGGTGGATTTTGCTGTATGAGGTCTTGGTGTTTCTTTTTCTGTCAAATCTGATCCAAGAAAGGAGAAGGAAAAATGGCAGAACCGGAAAAGAAGCAAGGCGTTCGTACGGTGAAGGGAGGGGATATTAAACCTCCCTGGGAAGTTCGGGAAATGCCCGATCCGCCTCCCATGGATTTTAAGGGGCTCATGAAATGGGCCGGGCCGGCGATTGTCCTGGGAGCCCTGTCGGTCGGTGGTTTCGAGGCCTACCAGGCCGGCTACGTCGCCGCCCAAAAGTGGACAGGCATCTACTGGGTCTACATCGTGTCCTCCTTCTTCCAGCTCCTCATGAACAACGAGATCTCGCGCTACACCATGGCCACCGGCGAAACGGTCCTCCAGGGTTTCACCCGCCTGAAACCCGCAAAGTTCTGGGGCTGGGTCACCGCCATCTTCTGCATCGCGCAGCAGGGCTGGCCGGCCTGGATCGGCGGCGCCGCTGCCGGCTTCGCCGCACTGATGGGCATCGCCACGTGGCAGATCGTGGGAATGATTGCTGTTGGGATGGTGTTCGTAGTCTTCTCCGCCAGCAAGCGGGTGTATAACACGCTGGAATTGATCATGTACGCCGCCTTCGTGGTGGCCAACCTGGGCCTGGCGTTACTCACCGTCATAATGACGGACTGGTCAGTGGTCAAAGAGGTGAGCTGGGGCTGGGTGGCCTTCGGGACCATTCCGGCCGGGATCACCCTCACGATGATCGGCCCGTTCCTGAACCAGCCGGCAGGCGGGTTCTGGAACTTCTGGCACACCTACTGGGTGCGGGAGAAGGGCATGGGCATGGCCAAGTATTTCGGCCATGTGACGGGCTTCACTGCCCCAGCCGAGGAGATTCGCCGAACCGGGTACATCTTCGACACCGATAACCCCGGCGAACTGAAGAAGTTCCGCAGCTGGCTGAAGATGAATATGATCACCCTGGTGGTCTTTTTCGTTATCTTGGGAGGGATTTGGTTCACCTACTTCGCCTCCTTGGCCGGGTATTCTGCGGCGGTCATTTACAAGATGGAGGTCCCGTCTGGGATCAAGATCGCCACCGTCCTGGCGGAGATTTTCAAGTCGGCCTGGGGCCAGTTTGGCTATATCATGTTTGCCATCATCCTGGTTTTCGCCCTGTTCGACAGCCAGTTTTCGGTCTATGATGGCATCGCCCGCATGTTTGCGGACACGGTGGCGGTGGAGACCCACGCCACCGACCGACGACCGTATCGGTACTTTTATTTCCTCATGATGGGGCTCCTATGCGCTTTTGGGTTGATCGCCGTCTGGATGAAAACCCCCTACATCCTGTGGCTCATCATCAACTGGGCCGGGGTCGCGTGCCATGCGGCCCTCACCCTCATAATCATCTATCTGAACGCCAAGCTCCTGCCCGGACCGATCAAGCCGAAGGGGTGGATCATCACCCTGAATGTGATCTGGGCAGTGTTCCTGTTCATCTATTTCATCGCCTGGACAGTCTACGACAACCCCCTGGGGATCAAGCTCTAGACGACATCGCATTCGACCGCTCAACCTATTTCCGGGGAGGAGCCCTCCTCCCCGGAAGTGCCTCCATTTTTTTATAGACATTTCTTTAAGGATTTTTCTACAATCCCTCCCAGAAGTAACTTGCTGAAAAATTCTTTTGCTTGAGAGAAATATATGGAATCCCGCCCCTCCTCCCCCTCGAGAAACTGCGTTGCAATCCTGATCGGTCTTTGCGAGCGACTGAAAGGAGCGTGGCAATTTCATTGATTTTAGATACTTATAAGATTGCTTCGGTCGTTCCACTCCCTCGCAATGACTTTTTGACACAGCCACAGAGGGGGCGGGGAGGAAGGGGGTGGGGAAAGGAGATGGTTATGCAGTACGGATTGACGGAAGAACAAGTTTTACTCCGCGACACGGTGCGGAAACTGGCCAAGGAGAAAGTTGAGCCGGGGGCCGGGGCCCGGGACCAGAAGGGGGAATTCAGCTGGGAGATGGTGGACCTGCTCCGGGAAAACGGCCTTTTCGGGGTCGATTTTCCGGAGGAGCACGGCGGAGCCGGGGCCGGTCTCTTAGCCCTGATCATTGTCTGCGAGGAGCTATCCAAGGCGGAGGCCTCCACTGGGATGCTCCCGGTGGCCCAGGAGTTGGGAACTTTGCCCATTCTACTGGCGGCCAATCCGGATCAGAAAAAGAAGTTCCTGCCGGCCCTGGCTTCGGGGGAGAAATTGTCGGCCTTTGCCCTGACCGAAGCCAGCGGCGGTTCGGACGTTGCCGCTTTCCGCAGCAAAGCGGTCAAGAAGGGGGACTACTACATCCTGAACGGGACCAAGACTTTCATTACCAACGGCGGGGTGGCGGATACGATCGCCGTCTATGCCCTGACCGACCCGGCGAAGGGCGGGCATAAGGGTTCCAGCGTCTTCGTGGTGGAAAAGGGAACCAAGGGGTTTTCCGTGGGGAAACATGAAGATAAGCTGGGCATCCGGGCTTCAGATACAGTGGAACTGATTTTCGAGGACTGCCCGGTCCCCGCCGGTAACCTGCTAGGGGGTGAAGGAATGGGGTTTGCCATCATGATGAAGACCCTGGATTTCAGCCGTCCGGCCGTGGGCGCCCAGGCCCTGGGGATCGCTGCGGGCGCTTTCGAGTACTCCCTTAATTACGCGAAAGAACGGGTGGCCTTCGGCAAGCCCATCATCGTCCAGCAGGGAATCTCCTTCAAGCTGGCGGACATGGCCATGAACATCGAGGCGGCCCGCCAACTTCTCTACAAGACCGCATCCCTACTCCAGGAGCTTCCCAAGGACATGTCCCGCATCAGCCCGGAGACCATCCGCCTCTCCTCCATGTCCAAGTGCTTCTGCGCGGACACGGCCATGCGGGTCACGGTGGAGGCGGTCCAGGTCCTCGGAGGATATGGGTACGTCAAGGAATACCCCGTGGAGCGCTACATGCGCGACGCCAAGATCACCCAGATCTACGAAGGGACAAATGAGATTCAGAGGGTAGTGATCACTTCCACCTTCTAAAAAGATGTTCAAGGCATGCCAAGGGGAGTAAAAGATCCCGTTTGCTATAATTATATTCATTGCCTTCACCTTCCTTGATAACCTCTTGGGAATTCGACCATTGGGATATAAACACCCCATTTTTAAAATTCCTTGACAATTTCGATAATTTATTAAAAAATTCGACACTGCCCATCTTGGCTCTGAAATAGAAGGTCGGTTCGGAAAGCTCTGGGGAGGAGAATCGAATTCCATGACCGAAAAGAAAAAGGGTAGAGGAGGATTCAAGATGAAAACGAGTCTGATTGAGCGCAGGGCATTTCGCGGAGCAAGGTTCTTCGCCCTGGCGGCTGGCATCACGCTGGCCACCGCCGTGGTGCTCGCGGGCGTCATGACTGGCCCGGCCTGGGCTGCGACCGTCATTCGAATGGGACACGTGGGGTTTCCCGGCTCGCTCTTTGCTGTGGAGAACGATGAATACGCGAAACGGGTCAATGAAGCTCTCAAGGGAAGGTATGAGATGAAGGTCTTCCATTCCAGCCAGTTGGGCTCCGATGAGGAAATGCTGAAGGGAATCAAGATCGGGGTCCTGGAAATGTTCCAACCTTCCACGATTATGAGCACAGTGGATCAGAAATTCGGCGTGTTCGAGATGCCTTACCTCTTCAAGGATCGGGACCATGTAAAGCGGGTGAGCGCGGACCCCAAGATCCAGGAGATTCTTTTCAACCCGCTTTCGGAAAAGGGACTTCGCCTCCTTGGAATGTGGGAGAACGGTTTCCGGGTCATTACCAACAACGTTCGCCCGGTCTTCAAGCCGGAGGATATGAAGGGAATCAAACTGCGCGTGCCCAGCGGGGTCTGGCGGGTTAAAATGTTCCGGGCTTACGGGGCCAACCCCACGCCTCTGGCCTATTCGGAGGTTTTCGCGGCCTTGCAGTCCGGGGTCATGGATGGACAAGAGAACCCGTTTGCTCAAATCTATGGCGGGAAGTTCTACGAGGTCCAAAAGTATCTCTCTCTGTCCGATCATGTTTATACGCCTTCCTACGCGGTGATCTCCGAGCGGTTCTGGAAGGCCCTGCCCCCGGATGTGCAGCAGGTCCTGGCCAAGACCGCGGTGGATATCGGGGATTTTGGCCGCCAGGAAGGGGCCCGGATGGATAAAGAAATCCTGGAGAAGATGCAAAAAACCATGAAGGTCAACGAGGTGGACAAGGAGTCCTTCGTCAAGGCATCCAAGCCGGTCTACGAAGACTTCGCCAAGGAAATCAAGGGAGGCAAGGAACTGCTGAATCGGATTCTGGAGCTGCGTTAATCGCAATGCGAAAAGAGGGAAGAATCGTTACTCCAGTGTCGCGTTGCCGTAAACCTAAAATTTATCCACTTTTGACGCGTAGCCTAGGGCGGCAGACGCTGGACGTTAATAGTACTAAACGGGCGGTTGTTCACGGTTTGACTTGTGCGGGGAGCGGGAGGCCATAATCCCGCAAGGAGAGGACCGATGCGCAAAGTCTACGCGTGGTTGAACGGTATCCTGCGAGCCTATTCCGCCGTACTGCTCCTCT
>Ga0335084_10005428_pt1 | contig 12605 bp, 11 predicted proteins | sample Lox_Sample_44_FD_206721 | JGI IMG/M metagenome (GOLD analysis project Ga0335084, IMG submission 206721) | Soil microbial communities from Loxahatchee National Wildlife Refuge, Florida, United States - Lox_Sample_4.4 | ecosystem: Environmental > Terrestrial > Soil > Wetlands | place: USA...
TCGTCGAGCGGCGCTTCGTGGCGCTCTCGGTCGCGACCGCGAGCGCGCCGGCCGCGCGGCTCGGCGAGGGGGCGGCGATCGCGCTCGAGAAGGCGGCGACGCGCGAGCGTGCGCAGGTGTCGTTCAAGCCCGAGGGCAAGCGGGTCGCCATCGAGCCCGGCCAGACGCTGCTCGCGATCGCCGAGCAGTGCGGCCTCACGCTCGAATCGGGCTGCCGGATGGGGATCTGCGGTGCCGACCCGGTCGCGATCCTGGAGGGCATGGGGAACATCTCGGCGCTCGGCGACGACGAGCGCGCGACGCTCGCGCGCCTCGGTCTCGCCGACAACACGCGGCTCGCCTGCTGCGCGCGGGTGAACGGCCCGATCACCGTCTCGCTCACGCCGCAGCGCCAGGCGGCGGCGCGCACGGCCCCGACGCCGGTGGCGCGCTTCGACCCCGCCGTCCGCCGCGTGGTCGTCATCGGGCACGGCATCGCCGGTGTGACCGCGGCTGACCACGTCCGGCGGCTCCACCCCGACTGCGAGCTCACGGTCATCGGCAAGGAGAAGTTCCCGCTCTACAACCGCATGGGCATCACGCGGCTCATCTACGGCCGCTCGGCGATGCAGGGCCTCTACCTCCTGCCGGACGCCTGGTACGCCGAGAACGCGATCTCCTGCTGGCTGAACACGCGCGCCGCGCGGATCGACGCCGGCGCGCAGACGGTCGCGCTCGCCACCGGCGAGACGCTGCCGTACGACCGTCTGATCCTGGCGACGGGCAGCGCGAGCAGCGTGCCGGCCATCCCCGGCTTCGGCGCCGCGGGCACGTTCGTGCTGCGCGAGGCGGAGGACGCGATGTACATCCGCGCCTACGCGCAGGACACGAACGCCCGGAGCGCGGTCGTCGCCGGCGGCGGGCTGCTCGGGCTGGAGGCCGCCTACGCGCTGCTGAAGCTCGGCCTGCGCGTGACGGTGCTCGAGCGCGGGCGCTGGCCGCTGCAGCGGCAGGTCGACGAGCGCGGCGGCGCGTTCCTCCGCGAGTACCTTGCCGGGCTCGGCATCCAGGTCTTCATCGAGTCGGAGGTCGCGCGGCTCGCGGTCGAGGACGGGCTGGTGCGGGAAGCGGTGCTCCGGGACGCGCGCGCGCTGCCGTGCGACGTGTTCCTCGTCTGCACCGGGATCCAGCCCAACGTCGCGCTGGCGAAGGAAGCGGGGCTGAACGTGAACCGCGGCGTGATCGTCGACAACCACCTGCGGACCAGCGCGCCGCACGTCTACGCGGCCGGCGACGCGGCCGAGTTCCGCGGCGAGGTGTACGGCCTGTGGCCGGCGTGCGTCGAGCAGGGCGCCATCGCGGCGGCGAACGCGGTGGGCGGCGATCGCGAGTACGCCGGGACGATTCCGTCGACGATCCTCAAGGTGGTCGGTGCCGACCTGACGTCGATCGGCCGCATCGCCGCGACGGCGGAGGACCAGGTGGTCGTGTTCGAAGATCCCGAGACGCGCCGCTACGCGAAGCTGGTGATCGCGGGCGGCCGCATCGTGGGCGCCGTCCTCCTCGGCTTCCCGAAGGAGGCGGCGCTGGTGACCGAGGCGCTCAAGAGCGGCCGCGACGTAAGCGGTGATCTCGGGGCGCTGCGCGTCGGCGACTGGAGCGTGCTCGAGCCGGCGGCCGAAAGGGCCACGGCGTGAAGAACCTCGCACCGGAGGTTTTCCGCCAGCGGCTGCTGGTCGAAGGCCGCTACGCCGGCGAGGTCACGCGCGAACGGCTCGGCGCGTACCTGCTCGGCGTCGCCGCGCATCTCGACCTGAAGGCGTACGGCGAGCCGACGATCTACGCGCCGGCCGGGCTCGGGAAGGCGGAGAACCAGGGCTTCGACGCGTTCCTGCCGCTGATCGACTCCGGGATCGCGGCGTACGTCTGGTCGGGCGCGAAGTTCTTCTCGATCGTGCTCTACACCTGCAAGGGTTTCGACGCGCCGGCGGCCGTCGATTACACCCGCGAGTTCTTCGGCGCGGGCGAGGTCGAGTCGTTCGCGTTTTAGGTTCCTGATACTCAAGGAGTCCAGCATGAGTCTTGCCGACCGTACGGCAGTGGTCACCGGCGCGGGTTCCGGCCTCGGACGGGCGATCGCGCTAGCGCTCGCCACGCGCGGCGCGAGGGTCGCGACCGTAGATCTCGACCAGGCGTCCGCGGAGGAGACCGCGAAAATGATCGGCGCCGCGGGCGGACGCGCCGCGGCGTTCCAGGCCGACACCAGCGTTGCCGCCGACATCGATCGCGCAGTGACCGGCGCGGTGAGCCGGTTCGGACCGCTCGAGATCATGGTCAACAACGCCGGGATCCTCGACGGCTATTTCAGCGTCGACGAGATGACCGAGGCCGTATGGCGGCGCGTGATCGACATCGACCTCACCGGCGTGTTTCTCGGCTGCAAGCGCGCGCTGCAGGAGATGCTGCCGCGCGGCCGCGGCCGGATCGTGAACATGGCGTCGGTGGCCGGGCTCAACGGCACCGGCGGGGGGGCCGCGTACATCGCCGCCAAGCACGGCGTCGTCGGGCTCACCCGCCAGATGGCGGTTGCCTACTCGGCGCGAGGCATCACCGTGAACGCGGTCTGCCCGGGCGCGATTCCCACCGGCTTGCGCAAGAACTCCCAGGGAATTCTCGGTCCGGGCGTACCCGACATGAGCGGCCGCGGCGTCGCGGTCAGCGACGAGCAGGTCCGGGCCCTGGTGCCCGCCGGACGGCGCGGGACGGTCGAGGACGTCGCGTCGGCGGTGTGCTACCTCGCGAGCGACGAGGCCGGCTACATCACCGGCCACACGATGGTCGTGGACGGCGGCTGGCGCGCCAAGTGACCGGCTAGAGAGCGGCGAGCGCCCCCCCGCCCGCGGCGGTCAGTGCGACGACGAGCCACGGCGGCGCGCGCCAGAAGACAAGCAGCCCGAGCGCCGCGAGCGCGAGGCCGAAGTCGCCGGGTCCGCGGATCGCACTCGTCCACACGGGGTCGTAGAGCGCGGCGAGCAGCAGGCCGACGACCGCCGCGTTGACGCCGGCGAGCGCCGACTGGGCGGCGGCGCTCGCCCGCAGCCGGTCCCAGAAGGGCAACGCGCCGACGACGAGCAGGAACGCGGGCAGGAAGATCGCGACCAGGCACATGAGCCCACCGAGCCAGCCACCGGGCGGTACGGTCATCACGGCGCCCAGATAGGCGGCGAAGGTGAAGAGCGGCCCGGGCACTGCCTGCGCGGCGCCGTAGCCGGCGAGGAATGCGTCGTTCGACACCCATCCGGGCGGCACGACCTCGGCTCGCAGGAGCGGCAGCACGACGTGTCCGCCGCCGAACACCAGCGACCCGGCGCGGTAGAAACCGTCGATCACGGCGACGGTCGGGTCGGCGGTGAGCTTCGCGGCGAACGGCAGGCCGACGAGGAGCGCGAAGAACGCGATCCACGCGGCGATCGCCCAGCCGTGCCGGATCGGGAAGGCGGCCGTGCTCGGTCCGGCCACGGCGGGCGCGGCGAGCCACAGGCGGCCGGCGATGCCGCCAGCGACGATCGCGGCGACCTGACCGAGCGCGGTGGGCCAGGCGAGCATCACTAGGGCCGCGAGGATCGCGAGCGAGACGCGCGGCCTGTCCGGCGTGAGCGATCGGGCCATCCCCCACACCGCCTGCGCCACGACCGCCACCGCGACCACCTTCAGCCCGTGCAGCCAGCCGGCGCCTCCGGCGCCGAAATGGGCCAGGCCGTACGCGAGCGCGATCAGTGCCAGCGCCGAGGGCAGCGTGAAGCCGAGCCATGCCGCGAGCGCGCCGGGCAGGCCGGCACGCGAGATCCCGATCGCCATTCCGGCCTGGCTCGAGGCGGGGCCGGGGAGGAACTGGCAGAGCGCGACGAGGTCGGCGTAGGTGCGCTCGTCGAGCCACTTCCGGCGCGCGACGAACTCGTCGCGGAAGTAGCCGAGGTGCGCGATCGGGCCGCCGAACGAGGTCAGCCCTAGGCGCAGGAACGCACCCAAGACCTCGAGCGCGTTGCCCGCCGGTGTGGTCACGCCCGCACCAGGGGGACGATGTCGCCGCCCTCGCGGGCGATCGCCCGCCCGCGCACGAGGTCGGCAACGAGCCATTCGGCGAGCGCCTCCGGTGTCATGTGCAGATGGCGCGCGTTGAGCTCGCGCAGGATGCCTACCTCCGCGCAGTACCGCGGCAGGTCCGCGACCGCCGCCCGGCGCTTCTCGAGCAGCGCGAAGACGAGCAGCACCTTCGCGCAGTGCCGCGCGTGCCGCGTGACGTCCTCCTCGTAGCCGTCGAGGCGGTAGAACGAGCGCTCGAGCGCGCGGCCGACGTCGGCGAACACCCGGCCGTGGCCGGGGATGACGGTGCGCACGCCGAGCTTCGCGATCGCTTCGAGCGTTGCGCGTGCTTTGCCGAAGGCTGTGAGGTCGCCGAAAAGTGCGGGGAACACGATGCCGAAGCCGTCCTCCCATAGCGCGTCGCCCGAGACGAGGATCCCGTGCTCGGGCGCGAAGAACATGAGCGCGTGCGGATCGTGGCCGGGAGCCGCGATCACCTGCCAGTCGATGTCGCCGAGCCGGAGCGCGTCGCCGCCAGCGAGCGTGTCGTCGTAGCGGAAGCGCTCCGCGGTCTGGCCGGCGAAGCCGAGCACGAGCGCGCGCTCGTCCCAGCGGTCGACGAGCGGTGCCTCGCCGGCCGGGATCGTGGTGCGGCAGCCGTGCGCGTCCTGCAGCGCGCGGTTCGCGCCTATGTGGTCGGAGTGGCAGTGGGTGTTGACGAGCCGCGCGAGCCGCCCGCCGCCGAGCGCGTGGTCGACGAGCGCGAGCGTCTGCGGCGCGTGCGCGAGATACCCGGAGTCGATCAGCGCCGCGCCGTCCGTCCCGCGCAGGAGGACGTTGTTGGACGAGAGCCAGCCGCGCTCGAAGACCTGGATTCCCAGGGCGCGCAGCGCTGGCTCGGGGGAGCTACGAGGGGGCATCGCCCCCTCGTTCCTGCCGGTTAGGGAGCAATGCTCGCTTTGCGCGCGGCGAGCTTGGCGAGCACGGCGAGCTTCTCCTCGCGCGTCGCGCCCGACCAGCAGGCGATCTCGTCGATGGTGCGCAGGCAGCCCTCGCACCAGCCCGTCTGCGGGTTCATCTTGCACACGTTGATGCAGGGCGAGGGCACGTCCTCCGCCCGCCCGCCGGGAATCAGCTCGAGCTTGGGCTTCGTGCTCATGCCGCGCGCTTCGCGGCGAGCGCCTTCGCGACCTTGGACGTCGGCTCGCGCCCGAGCGCGCCGCAGATGAAGCGCCCCGCCTCGAACACCTTGGCGAGGTCGACGCCGGTCTCGATTCCCAGGCCGTCGAGCATGTAGATGACGTCCTCGGTCGCGACGTTGCCGGACGCGCCCTTCGCGTACGGACAGCCGCCGAGCCCCGCGACCGAGCTGTCGGCGGTGGCGACGCCCATCTCCATCGCAGCATAGAGGTTCGCGAGCGCCTGGCCCCAGGTGTCGTGCAGGTGCACCGCGAGCGCGGGCACCGGCACCTCGCGCGCGACCGCCTCGAGCATCCGCTTCACCTTGCCCGGGGTTCCGACGCCGATCGTGTCGCCGAGCGAGATCTCGTAGCAGCCCATCGCGTACAGCTTCCTGGCGACTCCCGCGACCGCTGCGGGCGCCACCTCGCCCTCGTACGGGCAACCGGCGACGCAGGAGACATAGCCGCGCACTTTGATGCCCTTCGCCCGTGCCGCCTCCGCGACCGGCGCGAAGCGCTCCATGCTTTCGGCGATCGACGCGTTGATGTTCTTCCGGCTGAAGGTCTCCGACGCCGCACCGAAGACCGCGATCTCGCCCGCGCCGGCCGCTGCGGCTGCCTCGAAGCCCTTCATGTTGGGCACGAGCACGGGATAGGAAACGCCGGGCTTGCGCCGGATGGTCCGCAGCACCTCCGCGTGGTCGGCCATCTGCGGCACCCACTTCGGCGAGACGAACGCGGTCGCCTCGACCGCCGGCAGCCCGGCGTCGGCGAGCCGCTCGATCAGTTCGACCTTGACCGCCGTGGGCACGCTCTTCGGCTCGTTCTGCAGCCCGTCGCGCGGACCCATTTCGACGATGCGGACTTTGCTCGGCAGGGGCATGAGCCGATTCTAGCTCGCTTGTCGAGCCCGTCGCCTTGCACGCGGGCAGCGACCACTCTATCCTCGATTTCAGCGACTACTCCGGGTGAACAGAAGTTGGGCTGCAGAGCGCATCGATGACCGCCCCGACCGCAGCCGAGCTCGCGCGGGTCCCGATGTTCGCCTCGCTCGCGCCGGCCGACCTGGAGGACGTGGCGAAGCGCTTCGTCGTTCGCCGCTATGCGAAGGGCGCCATCGTCGCCACCGCAGGCGACCGCCTCGACCTGTTCAACGTCATCCTCTCGGGAACGATCCAGTGGTTCTGGCGCGACGATGCCGATCATCTGCTCAAGCGCCTCGCCGAAGGCCCCGGCGGCCACTTCGCGGACACCACGCTCGGCGGTGAACCGATCCTGATGTCGGTGACCGCGATCGAGGACCTGCGCGTCGCTTCGATTCCGACCCTCGAGCTGAGGGAGCTGCTGCTGCGCCACCCGCACCTTGCCGTCGGCCTCCTGATGGACGTGGTCGCCCGGCTGCGTCGGCTCCTCGAGGCCACGAGGAGCTTCACGATGGAGGACGTCTACGCCCGGGTGGTGAAACTGATTCTCGCGTGCGCGGTGGAAACCGGGGGTAACCGGGTCGCCGACCTAACGCACGCCGAGATCGGCTACCGGGTCGGCGCCACCCGCGAGATGGTCGGCCGGCTGCTACGCGACCTGGCGCGAGGCGGGTACATCAAGTCGGAGCGGGGCAGGATCACCCTCCTGCGCCAGCCGCCGCAGCGCTGGTAGCGGCTCCCCGGGGCTAGGGGAAATTGTTCCCTTGCGGCGTGCCCGAGCGGTCGCGTACCGTGAGCGGGACAGTACCGTACAAAGAGGAGAGGGACGTGGCCCTTTCGGTCCGGAAGTTCCCGCCCGCGAGCATGCTCGTCGTTCTCGCCTCGACCCTCCTGGTGGCCGCCGCGCACGCGCAGGACGGGCCGATCCGCGTCCTGGTCGGCTATGCGCCGGGCAGCACGAGCGATGCAATCGCCCGGCTGCTCGCGGATCGGATGAAGATGTCGCTCGGCAACCCGGTAATCGTGGACAACCGGGCCGGGGCCAACGGCTTCATTGCGGCCGAGGCGTTGAAGAACGCGCGGCCGGATGGCAAGACGCTCATGATCGCGCCGATCGCGGTGACAGTGTTCGCGCCGTTCACCCACGCGAATCTGAGGTACGACCCGGTCAAGGACTTCGCGCCGGTCTCCCTCGCTGCGAACTTCCAGTTCGCACTCGCCGTCGGGCCGTCGTCGCCGGTGAAGACGCTGCCCGAGCACATCGCATGGCTGCGCGCGAATCCGGCGCAGGCGGCCTATGGTCTCCCGCTGGCTGGGGGTCCGGGGCATTTCCTGGGCGTCATGGTCGCCCGCGAGACGGGCGTGAACCTCACGTTCGTACCCTACAAGGGCGGCGGGCCGCTGGTCACCGATCTGATCGGCGGGCAAGTACCGGCGGCGATCGCGCTGGTTTCCGACATGCTCAAGCAGCACCAGGCCGGGAAGCTGAGGATCCTTGCGGTTTTCGGTCCAAAGCGTTCGCCTGTCGCGCCGGACGTGCCGACTTTCCAGGAGCTCGGTTTCGCGGCGATCGAGGGCGGCTTGGGCTGGCACGCATTTCATACCACCGCCGGAACGCCGCGCCCCACGATCGACCGCCTATCGACAGCGATCGCGGCAGCGGTCAAGGCGCCGGAGGTGAGCGAGCGGCTCGTCGCGCTTGGCGTCGAGCCGGTGGGCAGCACGCCGGACGAACTCGCGCGCCGCATCGCGGAAGACATCGCCAAGTGGGGGCCGGCAGTGAAGGCGTCCGGTTTCCGCGCCGACGAGTAGGCGGCGGCGCAGTCGCGTTCAGTACCCGCGCTCCAGATCGACGATGCCGGTGACCGGCTGCCCTCGCTCGAGCCGCTCGATCTTGCCGGCGACCTGCGCGACCGAGTCCTCGACCATGGTGAGAGCCGAGCAGTGCGGCGTCAGGAAGACGCGCGGATGCGACCAGAAGCGGTGCGACGCGGGCAGCGGCTCCTCGCGGAATACGTCGAGCGTCGCGCCCGCGAGATGCCCGTCGTCGAGGAGCGCGAGGAGGTCTTCGTCGACCACCAGGCCGCCGCGCGCGACGTTGACGACGTATGCGCCCCGCGGCAGCTTGCCGAGCGTCGTGCGATTGAGCAGGCCGGCCGTATCCGGCGTCAGCGGCAGCAGGCACACCAGCACCTGAATGCCCGCGAGGAACGCGGGCAACTCGGTCGCGCCGGCGAAAGGCCGCACGCCCTCGACCGACTTCGCGCTCGCGCTCCATCCCCACACCGGGAACCCGAGCGCACGCACTGCCCGGGCTACCCTCGCGCCGAGCACGCCGAGCCCCATCACGCCGACGGTGAACGACTCGTGCCGGCGCGGGCGGTGCACCTTCCACTCGGCGCGCGCCTGCTGCCCGGCGTAGTCGTCGAACCGGCGGAAATAGCGGAGCACCGCCCACCCGACGTACTCCTCCATCTGGGGGCCCATGCCGGCGTCCTCGAGGCGGACGAGCGGCACGCCCGGCGGAACGGTCAGCGCCTTGAGCGTCCCGTCGACACCCGCGCCCAGGTTGAACGCGGCCTTGAGGCGCGTCTGCCCGTCGAGCAGCTCGCGCGGTGGATACCAGAACGCGGCGTAGTCCGCCTGCCAGACCGGTCCGGGCGCCCATGCCCGCAGCTCGGCCTTCGGCAACGCGCGCGCGAACGCGGCGTGCCATTCGTCGGCGTTCTTGGAGGGGATGTAGAGCAGGACCTTCAAGGATCAGAGATCGGCAGTGATCCCACCCTTGGTGATGATCTCGCGCCACTTGGCGATCTCGGTCGAGATGTGGCGCGCGAGCTCTTCGGGCGTGGTGGCGAGCGGTTCGGCGCCGAGCTCGGCGAAGCGGCTGCGCACGGTGGGGTCGGCCATCGCGGCGACGATCTCCCGGTTGAGCTGCGCGACGATCGGGCGCGGCGTGCCGCGCGGCGCGAGGAAGGCGAACCAGGCCCCGGTCACATAGCCGTTCACCCCCGCCTCGGCGGCGGTCGGGACGTCCGGCAAGGCGGCGAGCCGCTTGTCGCTCGCGACCGCCAGCGGGCGCACGCCGCCGCTCCTGATCTGTCCGAGCACGTTCGGCAGGAGCTGGAAGCCGACCGGCACCTGGCCCGCGGCGAGGTCGGTCACGAGCTGCGCCGTGACGCGGTACGGCACGTGCGTCAGCTGCACGCCGACGAGCTGCTCGAAGTAGGCGCCGGCCAGGTGCTGCGAGCTGCCGTTGCCGACCGAGCCGTAGGGAACCTTCGGCGTCTTCCGCACGTAGTCGATCAGCTCGGCGAGCGTGCCGATCGGCAGCTTCGCGGTCACGACGACGATGTTGGGCAAGGTCGCGTACAGCGAGATCGGCTCGAAGTCCTTCTCCGGGTCGTAGCCGAGGTTCGGGTAGAGGGTGCGGTTCGCGGCGAGCGGGCCCGAGGCGCTCATCAGGATCGTGTACCCGTCCGGTGCGGCCTTGGCGACCGCCGCGGTGCCGACGTTGCCGCCGGCGGCGGGGCGGTTCTCGACCAGGAAGCGCTGTCCGATCGAGGGCGTCATCCGCTCGAGCACGATGCGGCACATCACGTCGCTCGCGCTGCCGGCCGAGAACGGGACGATCACCGTGACCGGCCGCGAGGGGTAGTCCTGCGCGAGTGCGCCCGCGCAGGCGAGGACGAGCGCGTACGCGGCGCGCTTCAAAAAGCGGCTCACGACGGGACTCTCCCGGTGGCGCTACCGAAACGCTCCTGCATGACCTGCTCGAACGAAAGACTCGACGGCGCGATCGCACCGCCCGAGCGCAGGCGATAGCTCTGGTGGCGCTGCGCCGCGGCCGGTTCCTGGCCGTCGCGGAGTGACTTCACTTCGTCGAGCATGACGCGCCGGAAGCGGACGACCGCGATGTCGGTCGGGCTCAGGTGCTCGCGCGTGCGGTCGGCGATGAAGCCCTGGCTCTCCTGCGCCATCTGGTCCTGCTCCGCGATGCCGCGCACGCCGGTGAAGGAGCGATGCTTCTGGTCGTCGCGGTCGATCAGGTAGTCGTTCGAACGGTTGCGGAGCGGCACGAACCCCGGCCCGAGCTCGGCCATCTGGCCCCAGCCGCCCTGCTCGAGGCGGGCGCGTTCTGCCGCCGAGAGCGGCCGGTCGGTATGCCAGGCGTAGACGTAGACCCAGCACGATTCGTCGGTGATCGGGACCCAGGTGTAGCCGAAGTAGATCTCGCCCGGCATGGCCGAGGGCGTCACCGAGTGCGCCGGCAGCATGAACTGCGTGATGCGCCAGTAGCGCGCGCCGCCGTCCGCCTTGCGCGCGCCGCCCACGACGAAGCCGACGTCGTGCTCGGCAACCGTGAACTGCGGCAGCGGGTCGTTCCGGAGCCACCGCAGGCGGTCCTCGTCGGCGTGCACGGTGGGATTCGCGTTCGAGACCACCGTCGGCGCGGGCATGTGCAGGAAGGAGAAGTGCGCCGTGTCGAGCGCGCCTTCCATCGCGTGCGCCCAGTTGCATTCCATCAGCCGCTTGGTCACGTAGCGGTGCGAGGCCGGCACCACGCCGCACTCGAGCTGCGGCACGTCCTCTGGCGCGCGCTCGCGCGGACCGAGATATGCCCAGACCATGTCGCCGAACTCGCGCGTCGGGTAGGCCTCGATCGCGATCTTGCCGTGGTAGCCGGAGCCGGCGGGGACGTTGGGCATGTCCACGCAGCGGCCGTCCACGTCGTACTTCCAGCCGTGATAGATGCAGCGGATGCCGGACTCCTCGTTCCGGCCGAAGAAGAGGTTCGCGCCGCGATGCGCGCAGTGCGGCTCGATCAGCCCGACGCGGCCGCCGGTGTTGCGGAACGCGACGAGATCCTCGTCCATCACCTTCACCCGGATCGGCGGGCCGTCCGGTTCGGGCAGCTCCCGCGAGAGCGCGACCGGCTGCCAGAAGCGCCGGAAGTACTCGCCCATCGCGGTACCCGGCCCGGTGCGGGTGAGCAGCTCGTTGTCGGCGGCGGACAGCATCGTTTGACCGCGCTCAGGCGGCGTCGAACCGGATCAGCTCGGCGCCCTCGGCGACCTGCTCGCCGACGGCGTAGAGGATCTCCTTCACCGTGCCGGTCGCCGGCGCGATGATGGTGTGCTCCATCTTCATCGCTTCCATGATCACCAGCGGCGCGCCGCGCTCGACGCTCGCACCCGCCGCGACGAGGACCGCGATCACCTTGCCGGGCATCGGCGCCGCGAGCCCGCCGCCGTGCGCGTCGCCCTCGACCTCCGCGAGCCAGGGGTCGTGCAGCTCGAGCGAGTGGCGCTCGGCGCCGCGGAAGACGTCGATCGTCGCGCCCGAGCGCACCACGGTGCCTTCGACCACCTCGCCGTCGATCCACGCGCGGAGGCCGTGCCCGCCGCTTTCCCCGCCCGAGAGCATCCGCCGCCCGCCGGGCAGCTCGACCTCGTAGGTGCCCTTCCGGTAGTGCGCCGTCACGGCGACCTGCTGCTCGCCCTCGCGGAACACGAGGATGTGGTGGTTGTCCTGGTTCAGGCGCCAACCGTCGCACTCGCCCCAGGGCGATCGCGGATCGCCGGAGGCGGCGGCGTGTTCGCGTGCCTCGCGATCGTGGCGCATGAGCTCGGCGAGGGTCGCGAGAGCGAGCACTTCGTCCGACGCGGGCGCCGGCGCCGGAAACAGCTCGTCGCGCGAACGCTCGATGAGCCCGGTGTCGAGATCGGCGCCCGCGAACGCCTTGGTCGCCACCAGCCGGCCGAGAAACGCGACGTTCGTCGTGAGGCCGACGACCTGGAACGCTTCGAGCGCGGTGCGCATGCGGGCGAGTGCCGCCGGACGATCGCGATCCCAGACGATCAGCTTCGCGATCATCGGGTCGTAGTGCGGCGAGATCTCGTCGCCGCCCGCGACGCCGGTGTCGATCCGCACGTGCTTCGATGCCGGCGGGAGCCCAAGGTGGACGATGCGCCCGGTCGCAGGCAGGAAACCCTTCCCCGGATCCTCGGCGTAGACCCGCGCCTCGAGCGCGTGACCGCCGATGCGAAGCTCGTCCTGGCGCTTGGGCAGCGGCTCGCCCCAGGCGACGCGGAGCTGCCACTCGACGAGGTCCTCGCCGGTGATCATCTCGGTGACCGGGTGCTCGACCTGGAGCCGGGTGTTCATCTCCATGAAATGGAACGTGCCGGACTGGTCGGCGATGAACTCGACGGTGCCCGCACCGACGTAGCCGATCGCTTTTGCCGCCGCGACTGCGGCGGCGCCCATCGCGTCGCGTCGCTCGGGCGCCATGCCGGGTGCGGGCGCTTCCTCGAGCACTTTCTGGTGGCGCCGCTGGACCGAGCAGTCGCGCTCGAAGAGGTGCACGCAGTTGCCGTGGCGGTCGCCGAAGACCTGGATCTCGATGTGGCGCGGCCGGCGGAGATACTTTTCGACC
>Ga0335084_10005429_pt1 | contig 12605 bp, 12 predicted proteins | sample Lox_Sample_44_FD_206721 | JGI IMG/M metagenome (GOLD analysis project Ga0335084, IMG submission 206721) | Soil microbial communities from Loxahatchee National Wildlife Refuge, Florida, United States - Lox_Sample_4.4 | ecosystem: Environmental > Terrestrial > Soil > Wetlands | place: USA...
CCATGCCGCATCATACCGGGGGGCCCCGGCGGGCCGCCCGAGGGCGGCTCGGCTCGGGCGACCAGCGGGGCACTCCCCAGCAGGAAGGCGACCAGGATGAGGGATCGGATGGCACGGTGCATGGGTGTCTCCGTCATTCGTCGTAGAGCGCGGCGACGTCCGCGCCGCGGCAATCCACGTCGTACAACCCCAGGCCACCACATGGCCAGCCGCCGTTGAGCGCCGCTTCGATGTACGCCCCGTCCGACACCTGGGCGATGGTGTTCGGGGACGGATCGAACAGCGCCACCGAGGCATCGAGCGCGAGGTTGCTCACTTGGGCCACCTGGATCGGCTGGGCGGCAGGCGCTGTCCGCCAGGGCGCCACCGCCCACGCCAGCGCGAGCACGGCCGACGCCGCCAGGGCGCCGGCGACCGGAATCCACCGAGCTCGGGGGGCGCGGTCCAACGCCGGCAGCGGCTCCTCGAGCAGGGCATGGCGCAGCAGGCGCAGGTCGTCTGCCAGCGCGGCGGCGCGCGCCGCGCACCGCGGGCACTGCCGCGCGTGGGTGCGCTCGGCCGCGCCTCCCTCGCCCGTCGCGATGGCGACCAGCGTCTCGTCACTCACACAGCGATTCATTTCGCCCCTCCGAGCGCCGCGCGCATGTGCTGCACGGCGCGAAACAGATGCCGCTTGACGGTGCCGGAGCTGAGCTGCAGCGCGCCGGCGACCTCCTCGGTCGACCACCCTTCGAGGTGGCGCAGCGCGAACACTTCCTTCTGGCGGCCCGGCAGGCTGTTGAACGCCCGCCATATCCGCTGCCGCGTCTCCTGGCTCAGGGCGGATTGCTCCGGCGTGAGGAAGCTGCTGGCGTGCTCGTTGTCGACGTACGCGTCGCTCGTCCGCCCCCAGCGCCACCAGCGCGAGCGGCGCCGATCGCGGCAGGCGTTCACCGCCACCGTCTTCAGCCACGGACCCCAGTTGATCGGCGCCCCGTCGGCGAGCAGCGCCCGGTGCAGCTTGAGAAACACCTCCTGACTCACTTCTTGGGCCTCGTCCGGGTCCCCCAGCAGCAGATGGCACAGGCGCAGCACGCGCGCACGATGGGCGTAGTAGAGCTGCTCGTAGTCCGCCTGCTCGTTCGCCAAGGCGTGCTTTCCTACCGCCTGCAACGACTGCTCCTGAGGATTCGCCTTCCGCCCGCACCGACGGCTGTCGCCGCGGGCAGGCGGTTCGGCGTACACCCGGCGCGATGGGAAACTCAACGCCTCCACGATAGCATGTCGGGCCCGTCTCCGAACCCCTCGCTGTGCGCGGCGGCCTGCTGGATCTGGTCGGCGCTGAGAACGCTGCGCAGCGACTCCACCGTCTGCTGCTGGCGGTGCAGGAGCTGGGTCCGCAGGGTCTCGATCTGATCGATCATCCCGCCCACGGTGTTCGGCGATGGCGCCGCGGCTGCCAGGAGCTGATCGGCCAGGTCCTGGTTGGCCGTGCGCAGGTCGGCGAGCAGCGGGTCGACCGCCGATCGATCCGCCTCCATGATCGCGTGCAGCTGGTGGCGCTGGGCGGTGGTCAATCCTTCGGCGTGGAGAAGGGCGCCAATGACGCGGGTCATCCCGTTGTCCACGAGCGGCCGCTCAGGGCGGCCCATCAGCGTCGGCGGCGCGCCGGACTGGGCCGCCACCGCCGCCACCCACAGGGCCGCGGTGGCCAACCCCGCCAGGACGACAGTCTGGAGCCTCATCGTGCGACCTCCTTACCCGCTCTGACGCAGCCCCCGGGCGGCCGGTTGACACGTCCCTCCAGGAGGGCGGACCAAAGGGGGGTCGGCCCGACCGGCGACGAGCGACCAGCGACCAACGACCGGTCGCTAGTCGCTCGTCGCTGGTCGCTGGTCGTCGATGAGGGCGGCGATCTTGGCGCGCTGGTAGGCGGGGTCGCCGAACAGGAGCTGGTTGTGCTGCTGGCGCTTGAAGTAGAGGTGGACGTCGCATTCCCACGTGAACCCGATGCCACCGTGGAGCTGGACGGAGCGGCCCGAGCAGAACGCCGCCGCGTCGGCAGCGCTCGACTTCGCCATCCGCGCATAGCGCTCGGCATGCTCCGGCTGGCTGTCGATCGCGCAGGCGGCGTTGTAGACCAGCGAGCGCGCCTGATCGATGGCCAGCATCATGTTCACCAGCGGGTGCTTGATCGCCTGGAAGAAGCCGATCGGATGGTCGAACTGGCGGCGCACCTGGGCGTAGGCGGCGGTGGTCTGCAGCTGCCATTCGGCCGCGCCGCACAGGTCGGCGGCGATGATCGTCAACAGCTCCGGCACGGCGCGCGCCAGCGCGTCGGCGCCGGCGCCCGGCGCCGCGACGATGCCGGCGACGGGGACGCGCACGCCCTGGAACGACACGCGCGCCTGGTCGCGGGTTAAGTCGACGATCCGGTCGGGCGCGATGCGCACGCCCGACGCGTCGGCGTCGACCGCGAACAGGCCGACCCCGGCCGTGCCGCGCGCCGACACCAGAAACACATTCGCCTTGCGCGCGTCCTGCACGAACGACGCGGCGCCGGTAAGCTCCACCCCGTCGCCGGCCGGCGTGGCGCGCACGTCGGTCTGATCCGGCTCCCAGGACCCGTCGGCGTTGGTGATCGCCAGCGACGCCGCGGCCCCATCGGCGAGCCGTTGCAGGAGCGCGTGTGCCGCCGCGCCGCGTGCCTGGCGCGCGACGCACGTCGTGCACAGGGTCGCCAGCAGGGGCGACACCAACGCGACGCGCCCGGCCTCCTCGGCCAGCGCCGCCACCGCCACCATCTTCATGCCGGCGCCGCCCGCGTCCTCCGGCACGGCTAGACCGGTCCAGCCGAGCTCGACCATCTGCCGCCACAGCGCCTCGTCGTACGGCGCCGGCGGCGGCGCGGTCTCGTACGCCGCGTGATGGTCGCGGGCGACGAGGCGGCGCAGCGTCTCGATCGGAAACTGCTCGGCGAGGAACTTGCGCGCCGAGTCGCGGACCAGCTGCTCGTCGTCGCCGAAGCCGAAGTTGCGCGGTTGGGTCATGATCGAACTCCGCCGATGGATTGCCGTGTACTCACTTGGTCTTCGCCAACCCGAGCACCCGCTCGCCGAGGATGTTGCGCTGGATCTCGCTGGTGCCGGCGGCGATCGTGATGCCGTACGAGTTCATGTAGGCAAGCGGCCACTCGGCGCCGTCGGGAGCGCGCTCGTCGCCGAGATAGAGCGAGGCATGGGCGCCTTCCACTTCGAGGGCGAGGGCGGCGAGGTCTTGGTTGAGCTCGCTGAGCAGCAGCTTCGACGACAGCGGGATGCGCATGGGATGATCGGTGAGGGCCGCGACGCGGGCGCGGCGAAAGGTCTGGCGAAACCCCTCGGCGCGGATGGCGAGCTGCACGATGCGGTCGCGGATCACCGGGTCGTCCCACGCCGGCTGGCCGTTGCGCTTCATGCGCTTCGCCAGCGCGATCAGTGCCGCGACGCGATCCTCGATCGACGCGCCGCCACCGCTGCCGGCGCCTTCCGCGGCGCCGCGCTCGTGCGTCAAGGTGGTCATCGCCACCGGCCAGCCCTGGCCGACCGCGTCGACCCGCAGCGCGTCGGCCACCACGACGTCCTCGAACAGCACCTCGTTGAACCCCGTCTGCCCGGTGATTTTGATCAACGGCCGTACCGTGACCCCCGGCGTTCCGGCGATCGGGCAGATGAAGTAGGTCAACCCGTCGTACTTGTGCGCGGTGCTGTGACGCGCCAGCAGGATCATCCAGCTGGCGAAGTGGGCGAGGCTGGTCCACACCTTGTGGCCGTTGATGATCCAGTGGTCGCCGTCGCGCACCGCCGAGGTCTGCACGCTGGCCAGATCGCTGCCGGCGTTGGGCTCGGAGAACCCCTGACACCAGATCTCGTCGGCGGCGAAGAGCGGCGGCAGGTAGCGCCGCTTCTGCTCCTCGCTGCCGTGGTGCAGGATGGTGGGCGCCGCCATGCTGAGGCCGATGACGTTGAGGAGGTAGGGCGTGCCCGCCAGCGACATCTCCTGGTTGGCGATGCGCTGAAAGCCGCTGTGGCCGCCGCCGCCGTACGCCTTCGGGAAGTCGCAGGCGACCAGGCCGGCCTCGAAGCACTGCTTCTGCCACGCGGCCAGGTAGCGGCGCTGCTCCTCCGTCATCACCTCGATGGCGTACTCGGGCAGACGGAACGACGGCGCCGCCGGCCGGTGCTCTGCGAGCCAGCGGCGGCAATGGGTACGGAACTCGGCCTGCTCGGCGGTATCGCGCTTCATCGGCTCTCACTCCAATCGGTGCGCATGACATACCAAGCCGCGGGGATTTGAAAAGCCTTGCGTGCCACCCCGCAACCCGGCCATGCGGCGGCGGTGGCCTGCCTTGCGGCAGCGGCCCTCGTCCGGCAAGACCAACCCTTCCCCGTGTCACATCCGACCGATAGGCCTCCCCGCCACGAGCGCGCCAACCTGTGGGCGATCTGCGCCGCACAGTTCCTCACCCTCGGCGGGATGACCGCGGTCCTGCCGCTGATCCCGCTCTACCTGCAGCAGATCGGCGCCGGGGACGCCGCGCAGGTGAAGTATTGGACCGGGGCGATCGGCTCGGCGCCGTTCGCCGTGGCGGTGTTCGTCACTCCGGTGTGGGGCGTGCTCGCCGACCGCTTCGGCTACAAGCCCATGGTCGTCCGCTCGGTGTTCGGCATCGCGCTCGCCACCGTGGGCATGGGCCTGGCGGGCACGCCGTTGACGTTGCTCGGCTGGCGCGGCGTGCAGGGCGCGGTGAGCGGGGTGTTCCCGGCCGCCGTGGCGCTGGTCTCGGCGCTGACGCCGGAGGCGCGGCTGAGCCGTTCGCTCGCCATGCTGCAGACCGCGCGCGCGGCCGGCGTGCTGTGCGGGCCGCTGATCGGCGGCGTGCTGGCCGACCTGGTCGGCATCCGCGGGCTCTTCTTCGGCGTCGGCGCGATCGCCGCCACCGCCGGCGTGGTGTGCAGCGTCGTGATCACCGAGCCGGAGCGCAGCGGGGCGCACGGCGCCGCCGGCGCGGCGACCGCATTCGGATGGCGCGACGTCCTGCGCGCGCGCGGGCTGCTCCGGATGCTGCTGCTGTTGGTGATGTTCCAGGCCGCGGTGATGTGCTCGTGGCCGACCCAGGCGCTGTTCGTCGAGCATCTCGGCGTCACCCGCGAGGCGGTGGCCACCACCACCGGCTTCCTGGTGTTTGCGGCCGGTCTGCCGGCGACGCTCACGGCGACGAGCTGGGCGCGGCTCGGCCAGCGGGTCGGCGTCGGGCGCGCGCTGGTCGCGTCGCTCGTGCTCACCGGCCTCGCCAACCTCGCCGTCGGCGGCACCAGCCACTTGGGGCTGGTCTTCGCCCTGCGCGCCCTCGCCGGCCTCGCGATGGCGGGCTTCGTTCCGCTTGCATTCGAATGGATGAATGCGCGGACGCCCACGGGAGCGCGCGGCCGTGTGGCGGGCCTGGGCTCGACGGCGATGATGGCCGGCAACGTGGTCGGTCCGCTGATCGGCGGCTGGCTGGCCGTCCACGTCGGTCTGGGGGCGACGTTCTCGGCACCGGGAATGCTGGTCGCCGCGGTCGGCCTCGCGCTGGCGGTGGCCGCGGCACGCTCGCGCCGCCCTTGAGCGCGCTGCGCCGCTGGCGTAAGAGCGTTTCGTGACACTCCAGCAGAGGAGATGGTGATGCAGCGAGGCGTAGCGCTTACGGTGGTCAGCGCGGCAGTGGTGCTCTTTGGCGTCGGCAGCGCGATGGCGCAGCCGCCGCGGGCGTGCGTCGGAGACGTCGAGAAGCTCTGCAAGGATACCCCGGCCGGCGCGGGGCGCATCCTGGCCTGCCTGCAGGTCCACTCCTCGCAGCTCTCGTCGGAGTGCCAACAGGCGCTGGAGACCAAGCGCATGCACGCCGAAAGGCGCCGCACTCCTGGGGCGGCGCGCAATAACTGGGTGACCCCCTGCATGGGCGACGTCGAGAAGCTGTGCAAAGGCATCCCCGCCGGAGCCGGCCGCATCGCCGAATGCCTGCACCAGCACCAAGCGGAGTTGTCCGACGCCTGCAAGGCGGCGTTCCCCGGCAAGCCGGCCCCCGCTCAGGAGAAGCCGGCCAGCGGCGATCAGGCGAAGTGAGCCGCGCGCGGCGGCGAACCGCGGCGGCTACGCCGCCACCTGCTTGAACGCCGCGATCACTTCCGCCGGCGCTTGGACCAGCTCGATCAACACCCCTTCGCCGCCCAGCGGTGCGGCTTCGTTTCCCTTGGGGTGGATGAAGCAGACGTCGTAGCCGGCCGCGCCCTTGCGCACCCCACCTGGCGCAAAGCGAACGCCGGCTTCCGTCAACCAGTCCACCGCCGCGCGCAGGTCGTCGATCCACAGACCGATGTGGTTGAGGGGTGGCTCGTGCACCTTGGGACGCTTCTCGGGGTCGAGCGGCTGCATCAGATCGACCTCGACCTTGAGCGGCCCCGATCCGGCCACCGCGATGTCCTCGTCGACGTTCTCCGCCTCGCTGCGGAAGGTCCCGGTCTGCACCAGCCCCAGCGTATCGATCCACAGGGTGCGCAGGGCCTGCTTGCTCGGCCCGCCGATGGCGATCTGCTGAACTCCGAGGACCTTGAACGGACGGGGTTTCACCGATGTCCCTCCCTCGCTGCAGCGCGACCGTAACCGGCTCGGCAAGGCGAGACAAGCCGGCGCCGGGGCTCAGCGCGCCGCCCACAACAGCAGGCGCTTGAACGGATAGAAATACGGCCGCGCCGGGTCGAGCGCCGGCAGCAGGCGCTCGCGGTATCGCTCCATGAACTCCGCGAACCGCTCGGCGGACAGGCGGCGCTCGTACGCGGTGAGCAGCGTGCCCTTCACCCACTCGATGACGTCGTCGCGCGCCGGCAGGATGTGTCCGTAGACCTGCAGCCGCACGTGCTGCTCGCGAAAGCCCAACCGGTGCAGCAGCACGGCGTACGCTTCCGGGGTGGCCACGGGGTGCTCGACGGCGAAGCCGCCGAGCGCGGTGGCAAACGGCGCTTCGCGCGCAATCGCCGCGGCGACGGTGTGCGAGGGATGCTCGAAGTTATACGGCATCTGCACCGCGAGCTGTCCGTCGGGAGCGAGCGCGCGCGCCAGGCGGGTGAACAGAGCGGGGTGATCGGGCAGCCAGTGCAACGCGGCGTTGGAAAAGACCAGATCGTACGCGCCATCGGCATCGAAGTCGGCGATGTCGCCGCGCGCGAAGCGCAGCCCGGGCATGGCGTGCGCGGCGCTGGCGGCGAGCATCGTCTCCGAGCTGTCGAGACCGAGCGTGTCGCCGGCAGCGAGGCGCTCATGCACCAGACGCGTGGTCTCGCCGGTGCCACAGCCGAGGTCGACCACCCGCATGCCGGGCCGCGGCCGCACCAGCGCCACGAGATCGAGCAGGGGCTGCATTCGTTCGGCACGAAAGCGGTTGTACTGATCGGGCTTCCACGGACTGGTCATGGCGCTCACCCCGCCGGCGGGGCATCGGACAGCGCCCACACGTACCCGGTCGGCGGGGCGAACACGAGCCGTCTTCCCCACCCGTGGAAGCGCGCCCGCGCCCGGGGTCGGGATCGGAATCGAAATTCACGTCATGACCCTCGATTCCGATCCCGACCCGAACCTCTGCTCCGTGGGCCCTCCGTGGCCTCTGTGGTGGATCAGACTGAGACACTACCGCACCCCGCTGCTTCGTGGACTGCCGCCGCCGAGGGTGGTAGGAGGGCGCTGCGCCGAAGAGGACTCAGGGGGCTCGGTGACTGCGAAGCGGGAGACGTAGAGCATGCGATCGGCAACCCGATGTGGATTGACCGCTGTGGTGCTCGTGGTCGCGTGGCTGACCCTGGTCGGTCGCAGCGAGGCTGGTCCGAGCGCGTTCTGCTGTGTGTGCAACCTGTGTTCCGGGCGCTTCGCGTGCGTCAACGCCCTCAGCCCTACCGACTGCGAGATTGGTTGCGGAGGGCTCAACGACACAGTCTGCGGCGGCCAGGTCGTCGATGCACCCTGCGAGGCGGTGCCGCAATGCCACCAGGTCCCGATCGGCGCGCCCACCCTGAGCGCTGGGGGCCTGACGGCGACGGCATTGCTGCTGGCCGCCGGCGGCGCGCTGGCGCTACGACGGACGGTGCGGCGGAAGCGGGGATGACGCCCGCTTCCCCTCGCCGGCGATAGCCGCGACGTGGGGATCTGGTTCGCAGCGCTGTTCATCGCCGCCGCGGCGCTGGCCGTCGCCGTGACCCCGGCGGTGCGTGCGGCCGCGCTGCAGCTCGACGTGGTCGACCGCGGCGGCCCACGCCGCGTCCACCGCGGGCCGGTGCCACGTCTCGGCGGGGTCGTCCTGCTGGCGGCGGGGAGTGCCGCGCTGGGCGCCGCCGAGGCGCTCGGCATCGGCGTGGTCGAGCTGCTCGAATCGTACGGCTGGCACCTGGGCTGGCTCGCGGCGGGCGCCGCGCTCGTACTGGGGCTCGGCATCGCCGACGACGCGCGCGGCGTGCCGCCGGCCGCCAAGCTCGCGCTGCAGACGCTCGCCGCCCTCATCGCCCTCGCGGGCGGCTACGGCTTCAGCGCGGTGAGCAACCCGTTCACCGGCGGTGCGATCGCGCTCGGGCCGCTCGGCGGCGTCGTCTCGGTGCTGTGGATCGTCGGCATCACCAACGCCTTCAACCTCATCGACGGGCTCGACGGGCTGGCCGCCGGCACCGGGCTGATCGCGTCGATCACCCTCTTCCTGGTTGCCCTGGTCCAGAACCGCCCCGACGCCGCGCTGATGGCGATCACCCTGGCCGGCGTGCTGAGCGGGTTCTTGCGGTTCAACTTCAGCCCGGCCTCGATCTTCCTCGGCGATGCGGGCAGCCTGTTGCTCGGCTACCTGCTCGCCGTGCTGTCCATCCAGTCGCTGCTCAAGGGCCCCGCCACCGTGGTTATCCTGGTGCCGCTCCTCACCCTCGGCCTGCCCATCCTGGAGGCGGTCGTGACGGTCGCTCGGCGCACGTTCGTCAAGGGCGTCGCGTCGGTCTTCCAAGCCGACCAGGCGCACATCCACCACCGCCTGCTCGACCTCGGCATGACCCAGCGCCGCGCCGTCCTGCTGCTCTACGGCGTGTGCGCCGGCTTCGGCGCGCTCGCCTTCCTGGCCGTCGGCGTAAACGGCCCCGGCAACGCCGCCATCGTCGGCGCCGTCGCCGGCGCCATCTATCTGGGCATTCGCAAGCTGGGCTACCGAGTGGGTTGATGCGGCGCCGCGATCTGGCGAGCGCTGCGCTGCTGCTGGTTGCGGCGGCGATCGTCCTCTGGATTCGCCTGGTGCCGCTGGCGCTGCCCTCGCTGCCAGCGCGCGCCCGCGCGGTGGTCGAGAGCCGCACCGCCGGGAGCAGCGCCGCCGAGGTCGACCGCGACGTCGCGCAGGAAACCGCGCGGCTCGAGGCGGCGCTGCACTACGAGGATGCGGCGGGCCGCCGCCACGTCTTGCTGGGCGACTACGACAGCTACCTGTGGCTGCGCGCGGCGCGCAACTATCTCCGCACCGGCAGCGTGTGCGACGCGATCGTCGACGGCCGCTGCCGCGATGTCCTCACCCTCGCACCGGTCGGTACGGCGATGCGCTACGGCCGCTCGCTGCACACCGCCGCGATCGTCGCCGTGCACCGCGTCGCCAGCTGGCTCGATCCGCACCAACCCCTGCCCGCCAGCGCCTACGCGGTGCCGGTGATCGTCGGTGTGCTCGGGGTGGTGCCGGCCTTCGCCATCGGGCGCCGCCTCGCCGGCCCGGTCGGCGGCTTCTTCTCGGCGGTGATCAGCGGCCTGCACCCGTCGCTCCTGGAGCGCAGCCTGGGCAGCGACGACGACGTGTGGAACGTCGTGCTGCCGCTGTACATGGCGTGGGCGGTGGTGGCCGGTCTGCAGGCGCGGCGGCGGCGCGCACAGCTCGCCGGCGGGGCGCTCGGTGGCGTCGCCGTCGGCGTGCACGCCGCGACCTGGCGCGGCTGGACGTTCGGCTTCGCGGTCGTGTTGGCCGGACTGATCGCAGCCGCTGTGCTGCGGGCGCTGCACTGGGGCATCCGACGGCGCAGCGGGCGCGTCTGGCAGGCCCCCGGGGTGCGCACGGTCGCGGCGGTGGCGCTCGGGTACTCGATCGCCGCCGCGGCGTGCACGCAGATCGCCGGCGCCGATCCATCCGCCGTGCGCCTGCCGGTACAGCTCGTGCGCGCCGCGTTCGCTCCGCCCGCGGATCGCGCGGGCCGCGAACCGCTCGTGTGGCCGTCGGCGCTGGCGCAGGTCAGCGAGCTCTCGGTCCCCACCCTCGACGCCATCGCGGCGCAGTCGTACGGCAACCTCGTCTTCTACGTCGCCTGGCTCGGCATGCTGATGCTCCTGCTCCCCCGCAGCCACTGGGAGGAGTGGCACTTCGCGGTGCTGATCGGCGCAACGCTGCTGTATCGCGCTCTGCTCACGGCGGCGCTGGGACGCGCGACGTTGATCGCGCTCCTGGCGCTGCCGCTGGCCGCGGCCGCCGCGGCGACCGTGTGGCGGGGCAGTGAAGCGGACGCCGACGACGCAGCCGTCGGCGTCATCGTCGCCGCCTGGCTGCTCGCGGCGCTGCTGATGTCGTACGAAGCCGTCCGCTTCGTGCTGCTGCTCGCCGCACCGTTCGGCATCGTCGCAGGGGTGGCGCTGGGGCGCGTGCAGCAGTGGCTGGACGCCGAGGTGCGCGAGCGCACCACAGCGCGCGCCGGCCCGCTGCGTTTGCTCGCCGCCGCCGCGGTCCTGGCCCTCGCCGTCGTACCGGTCCGCCTCGGGTACGCGAGCGCGGCGTCGTATCTGCCGGTCATCGACGCCGCCTGGGCCGACACGCTGGAGCAGTTGCGAGCGACGGCGCCGCCCGACGCCATCGTCGACACCTGGTGGGACTACGGCTATTGGACCGAATTTCTCGCCGAACGGCGCGTCAGCGCCGACGGCGGCACGTTGCTCACCCGGGTGCCGAACTGGGTCGGGCGCGCGCAGCTGGCAGGGTCGGAGGCGGAAGCGGTGGGGCTCCTGCGCATGCTCAACTGCGGCTCCGACGCGCAGCCGTACCCCGAGGGGGCGAAGGGCGCCGACGCCAAGCTCGTCAACGCCGGCCTCGGCGGGCTCGCCGCGTACAACGCGATCGTGCGTCTGGCGAGCCTCGATCGCGCCGCGGCCGATCGGCACCTCGCCGACCTCGGACTCGACGCGCCCGCCCGCGACGACGTGCTCGCGTCGACCCACTGCGACCCGCCGGCGTCGTACGTGATCGTGAGCAGCCAACAGACGATCCTGCCCGGCTGGTGGCAGCTCGGCACGTGGGACCCCAACCGCACCGACGCAGCCGCGGAACCGCCCTTCGGCGCCGGCCGGCGGGGCTTCGTCACCGCGGACTGGGTACCGTGCGAGCCGGCGAGCGACGGCGAGCGGCGCTGCGCGGTCGCCAGGTTCGACAGCCGCGGGGTGCGGATCGACGCGGTCGTGTATCCGTCCGGCTACGCCCGGCGGGCTCGCGTCATCTCGACCGCCGCCGACGGCCACCAGTCCGAGCAGGCACCCGACGTGCTGGTGATCGCCGGCGCGGCCGGCGCCGAGGCGCTCGACGAGGCGGCGGCCGCGCCCGGCGCGATCGCCGTGCTGCTCGACGACGAGCGTCACCGGGCTCTGGTCGGCCGGCCCCGCGCAATCGGCTCGCTCTATACCCGGCTCATGTTCCTCGACGGCCGCGGCACGACGCGCTTCCGCAAGGTCGACGAGCGCACCGGCGCCTGGGGCGAGCGCGTCGCCACCTGGGCTATCGACTGGTGAGCAGCGCCTCGCACTGCGCGACGACGGCGGCGGCGGCATCCAAGCGCGCCTGACGGCGCGTGCGCTCGCACAAGCCGGACCAGGCATCGCGATCGCGCAGGAGCCCCAGCAACCGCTGCCCGACGGCGGCGGCGTCCCAGGCCGCTTCGCGTACCCACGGCACCCCGGTCGCCGCGGCGAAGGCCGCGGCGTTCTCGGCCTGATGGTCGTCCGCGGCGGCAGCCAACGGCACCAGCAGCGCGGGCAGGCCCGCTGCGGCCAACTCGGCGAGCGTCGCCGCCCCGCCGCAGGCGATGGCGACATCGGCCCACCGATAGGCGGCGGCCATGTCGTCGACGTACGCCTCCACCTGCGCCGACACCGCCCACCGCGCATACGCGGCGCGGACGTCGTCCGCGCCGCCGCTGCCGCTCTGGTGCCGCACCGCGACCTCGACCCCGGCGCCGCGCAGGACGCCGACCAGCTCGGGCGCGTGCCGGTTGAGAAACGGCGAACCCTGCGAACCGCCGCACACCAACACGTGCAGGCGCGCCGCGTCGAGCGGGCGCCGGGTCTCGCCGGCGAGCGCCGCGATGTCGGGACGGATCGGCGTCCCCACGACCCGGCCGCGCCGGCCGGCGGCGCGCGTCGCCGCGCCTTCCCAGCCGAGCAGGACGCGGTCCACCACGGACCCGAGCAGGCGGTTGGTGAGGCCCAACCCGACATTGGCTTCGTGCAGTGCCGCCGCGAGCCCGAGGCTGCGCGCGCCGAGCACGGCACCCGCCGACGCGTAGCCGCCGAACCCG
>Ga0335084_10005430_pt1 | contig 12604 bp, 8 predicted proteins | sample Lox_Sample_44_FD_206721 | JGI IMG/M metagenome (GOLD analysis project Ga0335084, IMG submission 206721) | Soil microbial communities from Loxahatchee National Wildlife Refuge, Florida, United States - Lox_Sample_4.4 | ecosystem: Environmental > Terrestrial > Soil > Wetlands | place: USA: Florida...
CCGAGATCAGCGGATCCGTGCGAAAGCAGGCCCGGGTCAGGCCGGACGGAACCTTCACACTCTATCCACTGCTCAGTAGCCTCCTCGTTCCGGGGGTCGTTCCAAAGGATCCCGCCGGCGCGTACGACGTGGTGATCGAGGACCCAAACCACTCGACCGTCGTCACGACGGGGGTTCCGGTGACGGCGGAGCAAGCGACCGTCCTGAGTACGGCGGCTCTACCCACGCCATTTCCATCATCCGCAAGCACCGGAACCGTGACGGGCGCCATCGACCCCACGGACGCCGACGCCCGCGTCCGCCAGACGATCAACGGTCTGCCGTATGAAATCAAACGCAAACGCGTGGCGCTGGCGGACGGAAGCTTCCGTATCAATCTTAACACCGAGGCGCCATTTTTCGGGGCGTTCGGTCCGCAACCGATCGCTTACAGCGCCGATAGCGGGGCCGCGGGAAAATACACGATTGACACCCCCAATGACGATAGGATGTATCTGGTTTCAAGCGAAGATTTCACGTTGGGGGCGGGGGATTCCCGGACCATCAACTTCACAAGCCAGGGACCCGGGAGCCTGACTCCGATGACCGGAACTGCCGGTACGGCCACGGGGAATCTAACGCTCACGAGCGTACCGGACGGTCTCACGCTTCCGGCCACCGTAGTAGTCAGCGCGACCATCGACGGCGAAAACGTGAATTCGGTGGGGGTGATGTTCACCGCAAGCGGTACCGCTCCCTTTACCCTGGATGACTTGGCGCCCGGGACCTATACCCTCGGCGTACCCGCGGTGCCGGCCGGCCTAACCCTGAGCCCGAGCGGGGTGACCGTTACAATCCCGAACACCGGCGGGACCTTCCCGGGAGGAACGCTGACCCTCTCCCCCCAGCCCGGCTGATCCCCGGCTCTCCGAAAGATCCGCCGGTCGGTCCATTTCCCACGGACCGCCGGCGGATTTGGTTTGAACCCGCGTCCACGGTCAACCTCTTCTATTAAGGGCCGGGTTCCGGATCGCCCGACCCTTTCAAGAGACCGATCAGGACTTCCACGATGTTCGGATCCAGCTGGGTCCCGGCGTTCTTCCTCAACTCCGCGACGGCTTCCTCTTGGGTAAATCGGGGCTGATAGGGACGGACCGAGACCAGGGCCAGGTAGGTGTCGACGACGCTGAGGACGCGCGATAAAAAGGGGATTTCTTCCCCGCGCAACCCGTTGGGATATCCCTGTCCATCATACCGTTCGTGATGATGCAACACCACGGGCAGCGCGGATTCAAATCGGACCGATCCCTTGAATAACAACTCGGCCAGGTGGGGATGGGCGCGGATCGCGTTGCGTTCCTCCGACGTCAATGGACCCCATTTGTTCAGGACGGACTCCGGAACGCTCGCCATGCCGATATCGTGGAAGAGACTGGCCCATTGCAGGCTTCGGAGTTCCTGCTCACCCAGATTCAAGGCCTCCGCCATTCGAGTTCCCAGGTGCAGGACCCTCTGACTGTGGTCGCGGTAATAGGGGTTCCGCGCCTCGATTCCCGCGGCCAGGTCCGCCAAAGGCTTCAACATCGGGTCCTGAAGGAACGTGGACAAGCGGGTCCGCTCGGCATGAATCACCGATACGGGGGGCTCGTTAAAATAGCAACATTGATTCCGTCCGCTCCCTTTCGCCGTAAAAAGAGCCTGATCCGCCGCGTTGATCAAACTCGACCGCGTGTTCGCGTCCAGCGGAAAGGATGCGATCCCGATGCTGACCGATAGATGAACCGTCTGACCCTCCGGGGTCGAGAACGGGGTCTCGGTAATGGTCCGGCGGATCCGCTCGGCCACCATTTTGGCGCCGTCCCGATTCGTCTCCGGGAGGATGACCGAGAATTCCTCCCCGCCATAACGCGCGAGGAGATCGGCCGGCCGGATGAGGCCCTGGATGACGCCGACCAGGTTTCTCAGCATGATGTCCCCGACGGGGTGGCCGTGGACGTCGTTGACGTATTTGAAGTGATCCACGTCGATCATCAGGAATGAAAATTCCTTATTGTAGCGGGTGGCCCGTTCCACCTCCTGATCCAGATGCCCCTGAAGCTCGCGGTGGTTGAGGCACCCCGTCAACCCGTCGGTGGAGGCCTGCCTTTCCATTTCGATCACGAAACGCGCGTTATCGATCGCCACGGCCGCGTGCACCGAAAGGGTCAACAGGATATCCACGTCCTCCGAAGAAAACGGTTCGCCGCTCCGTTTGTTCCCCACGGTCAAAACGCCTCCGATGCGATCCCCGGATTGGATGAGCGGAACCGATAGGATCTGCCGCAGCGGCGGTTGGTGAGTCGGCGTGGAGGCCCAAATGGGATGTTTGTCCACCGCCTCGATCACCATCGGCTTTTTCTCGATATAGGCCAGACCGAAAACGCCCGCCGTGGAAACCGCCCCCGGGGAGAGAACGATTTGAAGGTCGATCCCGTCCGAAAAGGCGTGGTGGATTTCGCTCGTCCCCGGATGGATCAGCAAAAGGACCGCCCCTTGGGTCTGAAACAGGCGCTTGGCCCCCGAAGTCAGCCGCTGGGCCAACACCTCGATTCTTCGTTCCTTCATGATGGAGAGCGAAATCTCATAGAGACGGCGGGTCTTCAGGGAGGCCGCCTGCATATTCGCCTCCAGCCGATGCTTTCGAACCGCGTCCTCGACCGCCGCCGGCAAGGCCTCAAAGTAATTTTTGGTTTTGATAATATAATCGGCGGCGCCGACTTTCATGGCCTCCACCGCAAAGGACTCGTCGCCCTGTCCTGCGATCATGATTACGGGGAGGGAGATGCCTTTCTCCCGTAATTGACGAAGAACTTCGAGCCCCGTCATTTTGGGAAGGCTGAAATCCAATACGACGGCATCAAACGATTCCCGGTCCAAGACCCCCAGGCAGGCCTCACCGTTTCCCACGGTCGTGATTTTCAATCCGGGATCTTTCCTTTGAAAAACCCGAAGGATCACCTCGGACTGGTAGGGGCTGTCCTCCACCAGTAGAAGGCGTTTGGATTCCAAGGGCATAGGGGTGCGTTTATCCTCAATCATGTTCCATTTAACTCTATCATTTACCAGCGGTTTGTCAATCTTTCCTGCAGCAACTCTGAGTTTTGAACCTTTCGATCTTGAACGACCCAAATAACTTCCAAAATGGCCATCGTTTTTTTGAAGCAAGGGACCTAATATGCTAATATATAAGGCCGATAGAGCAGTTCATTGGAGTCCCGCTTCGATGAAATTGAGATATTTAGCACTGTTTGTCGGCCTAAGCCTTTGGATGACCATGCGGGTGAGCGGATCCCCCGTCCAGGCCGCACTGGGCGAATCGGACGATTCAATTACATCGGATGAAAAGGCCCTCTCGGCCGTGCGGGGCGCTCCGGCGGTCCGCAATGGCTATACGGTTCATGAGATTCGCTCCGATTCGACCGCGGTTCGTGAATATGTTTCGCCAACCGGCATCGTATTCGGTATCGCCTGGAACGGACGGGTTCATCCCGATCTTACGCCGCTTCTGGGCTCCTATGCCGGAGAATATCATGAAGCCCTGAGACGCTCCCCGCGCGAGCCGGGCCGCCGACCTTATTACGCGATTAAAACGGACCGGGTCGTTGTGGAAAAATGGGGCCACATGCGAAACTTTCAGGGACGCGCCTATGCACCGGCCTTAATTCCTCCCGGCGTGAGCATCGATGAGATCAAATAAAGTTCTCTTCCCATTTCTGATTCTTTTCCTTGTGGCAGACTGCGGGGGCGGATCCAGGTCCTCTTCGGGAAGCAGCCCGAGCCTTACCGTTACGGGTGACAACGCGCTGTCCCTCACCGTGAACGGCTCGAACTGCTCGAGCAACCCGTACATTAACGAGCCCTGCGTCAGCGTCACGGTTTGCAGCCCCGACAATTCGGCCTGCCAGACGATTAAGGGCATCCTTTTGGATACCGGAGACATCGGGCTTCGATTGTTCAAACAGGTCCTGAAGGTTCCCCTGACCCCGGTCACAAACGGCACCGATACGATCGCGGAATGCGTCCAGTATGCCGACGGCTCGTTGAACTGGGGACCTGTTGAAACGGCCAACGTCATTCTTGGAAACGAGGCCACGGTTCAGCCGATCCCGATTCAGGTGATCGACTCGAATTTCGCGGCCGGACAGACTGTCTGTCAGAACCCAAACCGAGATCCGGGCTCCAGCGGATTCAACGGCAGCCTGGGGGTCGGCTTCTATCTACAAGACTGCGGTTCGGCATGCGCGAGCAGTACAGGTCTTGGGCAATATTACTCCTGCGGATCGGGTTGCGTTGAAACCACGGTGGCCGTTAACAACCAGGTCCAGAACCCCGTGGCCCTTCTGCCGCACGATAACAACGGCGTCGTCGTAGAGCTTCCGAGTCTTCCATCGAGCGGGGCCTTTTCCGCCAATGGCGCCCTCGTGCTCGGGATCGGAACCCAGCCCAACAATACACCCTCTGGAGTGAATACGTACGACGTCGACCAATTCGGGGATTTTACGACGCTGTTCAACGGCTTCCATTACGGTGGTTTCATCGACAGCGGTTCAAATGGCCTGTTTTTCACCCCCTCCCCCCCCAGCCTTCTTCCAATCTGTCATTCGGACTGGTACTGTCCTTCGTCCACCAAAACCTTTACCGCCACCAACATCGGGGCCTCCGGCTCGCCGAGCGGGTCGGTTTCATTTAATATTGCCAACTTCGACAGCCTGCTAAATTCCTCCAATAATGTGTCCGCTGATATTGGAGGACCGGTCGGACCGACCCCGGATTTATTCGACTGGGGGCTTCCGTTCTTCTTCGGGCGTAAGGTTTATATCGGAGTTGAAAACCGGATTTCCGGCCTCGGCACCGGCCCCTACTGGGCCTACTAAGATCGGAAAAGGATCAATGGGGGGCATCGGAAGACCGGTTTCATGTTTGGCCGCACGGGCCCCCACAGATAATCGTCGCGACGCAGGCCCCAATTAAAAGTAATTTTCAGCGAGCAAGACGAGCGAGAGGGGGAGGCTCCATCCGCCTTAGGCGGATGGAGGGGGCGACGCAAGCCCCTATAATAGAAACGCACGCGGGCCCTGACGATCCGTCAGAGCCCGCGGGAGGAAGGTATGGATGAGGCGCGCGTTTAGAAATTCCGATGGCCGTGGACGGGCTGACCGGTGGTCGGATCCAGAAACAGCGGTTTCGCCGTTTGACCGCTTTCGAAATCGAACATGTTGAACAAGGAGCCGGCTTTCTCGTCGAGCGAGCCGTTTCCGATCCGGCCGGTCTGCCAGTTGTCCTCGATAAAGCGGAGGACCGAGGTTTGATCGGTGATCGTGTGGTCGACGAAGTTCGGCTTTGCGAACGGCGAGACCACAAGCAGCGGCTGGCGCGGGCCGTAGCCGCAACGATCCGGATAGCCGCCCGACACGACATTCTCGTTCGTTCCGCAGTCCGTCCCTCGCAACGCGTCGTGCGCGCTGTCGTCGGATTGATTTACGATCGGGCTCATCTGATGGTCGTACCAGCCGTCCGAGTCGTCATAGAGGATGATGACCGCGGTGTCGTCCCAGTACTCGGTCTTCTCAAGCCGGTTGATCGTGCCCACGATGAACTGCTGCTCGTCGAGTGGATCCGAGTAGCCGGCATGACCGTCCTGGTAGGCGGCCGCTTTCAGAAAACTGACCGCGGGCATGTTATGCGCGTCGACCGCGTCCCAGAAGTCCGTCAGGTCGTACTGATGGTTCGCCTGATCGGTCCTTCCGATCTTGTAAACCGAGGTCGGCGGCAGATGCTGCAGATTCGCCGTCGATGCGTAGTATTGGAAAGGCTCGTGGTGCGGGATGTAGTCCTTGCTGGTCTGGTTGCCGACATTGGTGTGCGACGCGTTGCAGTCGGCGAAACCTCCCTCGAACCAGCCCCACGTGATCCCCTTCGCATTCAACAGATCGCCGACGTTCCTGTTGTTCGGATCGGTCGAGGTCGTGTTGTCGCGGTTGTCGCAGATGTCGCCGGTCGGTTGCGGATCGCCGATCACGGTGTTGTTCGCGGTGACCGCGCTGCTCGTGGTGGCGTAGCCGTGCGTCTGACCCGAGACCAGGTTGAGCGCCCCCGGCGTGGAGGGCCCGAACCCGGTGTCGTAGGAGTTGTCGCTCATCGCGAAATTTTGGGCGTAGTTCCAAAGCGCGGTCACGGAATTGCCGTCATAATAGCCCATGACCAGCCCTTTCCCGTAGCCATAGTCGACGCAGGTGCCGGCGCCGCGCCCGACCGTCTCGACGAATTTGTCCATCAGGCCGTTGTCGAACGCCTTCTGCTCGTCCGTGTAGCCGTGATCCTGATCGCAGGTCTCGGCCTGGTCGTGCGAAAGGCGAAAGGGCTGCACCGAGTTCGGGTTGTTCGGCGCGAGCAGCGATTCATTCAGCCCGTTCACGGTCGGCGTTCCGGCCTTGGGCGTAAAAGTCGACCCATCCGTGTTCGCCGCGTTGGGGTAGGTGGCGAAGTAATGATCGAAGGAAACATTTTCCTGGAAGATGACCACCACGTGTTTGATGGGGGTGGTGGTTCCGGATTCGTGGCGGCCGGTGTCAGCCTGGACGGCTTCGCAGAGACCGACCGCCGCCAAAAGCGCCAAGCCCAGCTTGGCCCATTTCATGAGTGAATGTCGTTTCATGGCCTTGACCTCCTCGGTTGAGACGTTGATTCGACCACTTTAACGAACGATTGTTAATTCTCCCTCAAGAATTCGTTAATGGGACATCAATTTTAACCCCGGCCTCCTTCGGCGGACCATCGAAGAACCGTTGATTAAAATGGACCATCCGTGTATCCTACCGGATACTAACTTTTTCCCGGAGAAAAACCGGAAATGGACGAGAAAATCGGCGTTTTATTAATGGCCTATGGGGCGGCCGGATCACTGGATGAGATCGAGCCCTACTTGTATGACATTCGCGGCGGACGGCCCACCAGCCCGCAATTGGTGGAGGTGGTGAAACACCGCTATCAACTCATGGGGGGAAGATCCCCTCTCCTGGAGATCACGATGCAGCAGGCGGCCGCGTTGGAGAAGAGGCTCAACCAGGGTCAGACCCGATTCAAAACCTATATCGGGATGCGCCACTGGCATCCTTATATTAAGGATTCCGTGGCGGTGATGGCAGCCGACGGAATTCGGGAGATGGTCGCGCTCTGCCTGACGCCCTACTATTCGAATTTGAGCGTGGGGGCGTACTATCAGAAATTAGATGAGGCCGTGTCCGCCTTGAGCGGAGCGACCGGCGGGCGGTTTAACATCCGACGGATCGAAAGTTGGAACGATCATCCCAGGCTGATCGAGGCGATCGCCGAAAAGATCGGGCGAGCCCTGGAGCGATTTCCGGCGGATATTCGGGAAAAAGTCCCGGTCCTTTTTTCGGCCCACAGCCTGCCGGAGCGAATATTGGCCGAGAAGGATCCCTATCCGCAGGAGCTCCATGAAACGATCGGGCTGGTGATGAAAAAGATCGGCCCGTACGCGTGGCGATTCGCTTATCAGAGCAAGGGCCGAACGCCGGAGCCTTGGCTCGGCCCGGACGCGGCGGATGTCATCAACGAGCTTCACGCGCAGGGCCATCGTCATCTCTTGATGGCCCCGATCGGGTTCATCTCGGATCACATGGAAACGCTCTACGACGTGGATGTGATGTACCGCGAACAATGTCGATCGAAGGGAATCCAATTGGAGCGGGCCGAATCGCTCAACGCCTCGCCGGCCTTCATCGAAACCCTCGCGGCCGTCGTCCTGGAGAATCTTTAGCGACAAGGTTGCGGTTGATGTTTGTCACCCAGCCCTTCGGCTCCGGCGGCTTTTGTTTGACCCGGCTACGGTTCGGCCGCTCAATTTTCCGAAGAGGCTTTGCGGAAAATTGACCCGAACGGGCCGCGTCCTTCACCAAGCCGGGAGCCCAAACAAAAGCCGAGTCGCCGTCCGGGCTTGGTGCCAAACACCAACCGCCGACCCGAGCTGCCGCCGAACAGACCCGCTTATGGTAATGTAACAATGTCATCCACGCAAAAAAAAGTCATCATCATCGGCGGCGGGATCACCGGCCTGGCCGCGGCCTATTCCCTCCAGGAACTGTCGCGCAAAAATCGGGCGCCGATTTCCTTCACCCTCATCGAAGGCCAGCCCCGACTGGGCGGAAAGATCCTGACCGACACCGAAGACGGTTTTGTGATCGAGGGCGGACCGGATTCCTTTATTTCCCAGAAACCCTGGGCGCTGGAACTCTGCCGTCAACTCGGACTGGCCGACCGTCTGGAGGGGACCAATCGCGACCAGACCGCCACGTATATCCTTCATAACGGCCGGCTCGTGAACATGCCGGAAGGGGTCATGCTCCTGGTCCCGACCCGCATCGGGCCATTTTTATCGACCCCGCTCTTCTCCCCGCTCGGAAAATTACGGATGGGGCTGGACTGGATCATTCCCCGGAAAAAAAACCGTGAAGACGAAAGTCTGGCCGGCTTCGTCCGGCGACGGCTGGGACGGGAAGCGGTGGAACGGCTGGCCGAGCCGCTTCTGGCCGGAATTTACGCCGGAGACGCCGAGCAAATGAGTCTGGCCGCCACGTTCCCGCAATTCCTTGAGCTGGAGGAAAAATACGGAAGCCTGATCCGCGGCATGCTTGCCCGACGCCGCGAGCGGGCCAAGCCCGCACCGTCCGGCAAGGAACCGCCGCCCACGATGTTCATGACGCTCAAAGGGGGTCTCGCGGAACTGGTCGAGGCCATCGTTTCAAAATTGGATCGGGAGACCTTGACGATCGGGAAGGAAGCGGAGCGGATCCATTGGAAGTCCGGCCTTTCGACCTATCAGGTGCGATTGAAAGACGGTACGGCGCTGACGGCGGATGCCGTGATTTCGACCTCCCCGGCCTACGTAACGGCCGACCTCCTTTCCGAAACGGATGCCACATTGGTCCGGACGCTCCGCGAAATCCCATACGTCTCGACGGCCACCGTCTCATTCGCCTATCGCAAAGACTCATTTCGGCACCCCCTGAACGGCTTCGGCTTCGTCGCGCCCCGGCGCGAGGGGCGAAGCATCATGGCCTGCACCTGGACCTCCTCCAAATTTCCGCACCGCGCGCCGGCCGATCGGGTTTTGCTCCGAAGCTTCGTGGGAGGGGCCGGGAGGGAAAACATCGTGAGCCTTCCCGAGATGGAGTTGGCGGACCGTGTGCGGGAGGATCTTCGCGAAATCATGGGCGTCACGGAGGAACCGATACTAAGCCGTATCTACCGATGGGATAAGGCCAACCCCCAATATCCGGTCGGCCACCTTGATCGCCTGGCCGAGATCGACGACCGCCTGACCCGATACCCGGGCCTGTTTCTCGCCGGCGCGGCCTACCGGGGGGTGGGCGTCCCGGACTGCATCCGCCAGGGAAACGAAGCGGCCGAACGGGCCTTTAAATACCTTACTTTGCCTCCCTCCCCTTAAATTTCCAACCCGTCTGCTACAATAAAAAAGAATCCGACAAAGGCTCGACGTGGGCCCCAATGGATGAGTCCCCCAGCCAACAACGTGAGCGAGAGGGGGAGGCTGAAAATTCCCCGCCGGGGGGATTTTCCCTATTTTCCATTTTCAATTTACATCCTTTGCGGGGAATTTTGGTAAATCGAGAATAGTAAATTGTAAATGTAAAAACCAGGGAACCTGAAAGATTGGACGGAGGGGGCGACGCAAGCCCCTATGATAATAAATAAAGGAGGGCGATTATGGCCGGCTGGATCCTACTGGGTATCGTCGTTTTCATGTTTTTATGGATGGTTATCCTATTCAACGGATTGGTGTCGCTTCGAAACCAGGTCCAGAACGCCTGGAAGCAGATCGATGTCCAGCTCAAGAGAAGGCATGACCTCATCCCGAATCTGGTCTCCACCGTAAAGGGGGCGATGGAATTTGAACAGGACACCCTTGAAAAGGTGATCTCCGCCCGGGCGAAGGCCGTCTCGGCCACCGGCTTACAAGATAAGGCCGCGTCCGAAAACATGCTGACCCAGGCCCTCGGAAAACTATTTGCCGTAATGGAAAACTATCCCCAGCTCAAATCGAACGAAAACATCATGCAGTTGCAGGAGGAGTTGACCTCCACCGAGAACCGAATCGGCTTCGCACGGCAGTTTTACAACGACCTGGTCGCATCCTACCGGACCAAACAACAGGTCTTTCCGAACAACTTCTTCGTCAACATGTTCGGAGGGTTCAACCCGGAGGAATATTTCGGGGCGGAGCAGGCCGACCGCGTCGTGCCCACGGCCGATCTGAGCCTTCGGACGCGCTAGACCTTGCCGTTCACATTCATCGAGATCGAGGAGCAGAAGACCCGGAGGATCTGGATCTTTTTTGTCGTCCTCCTTCTTCTTTACTTCGCCGTACTGGCGACGCTCGCCCTCGCGGCGGCCCCGAAGGTCTTTATACCGTATCACGCCCTGCTCAACCCGCGCATGCTCCTTCTCATTTTTGCGGCCTCGCTAGCGGCGGCCTCGATTCACTTTTGTTTTTCAACCATCGGGGTGTCGGAATTTATCCGGAACAATCTCGGCGCGCTCGAACCCGATCCAAAGGACGGAATACATAAACAACTGTTGAATATCCTGCAGGAGATCCAGGTCGTCACCGGAAACCGGAGAACGATCCAGTGCCGTGTGCTTCCCACGCTCGCGATGAACGCCCTCGCCGCGGTGGACCTGCGGGGAAATGCCACGATCGCGATCACCGAAGGCCTGCTCTCGAGACTCACGCGGCCGCAGTTGGAGGCGGTCATGGCCCATGAGGCCTATCACATCCTTTCGGGCGATTGCCTGGAGACGACGGTGGCCGCGAGCCTGTTCGGACTGCCGTCCTCCGCGTTTGAAAAGGCCTCGAGAACCATGACCACGTCGACCCGCCTGTCGCCCTTGTTGTTCCTGGCCTGGGGGCTGCTGAAACTCAGCCAGATCTTCAACATGCTCATCTCCCGGGAACGCGAGTATCGGGCCGACGCCGGAGCGGTTCACATGACCCGCAACCCCCTGGCCCTGGCCGAGGTCCTTCAATTATTGTCGCGGAACTGGAGAGGAACCGGATTCATCGGCAACGGCCTTGAGATGCTTTGCATCGTGAATCCCGTCCCAAAGGACCTGGACGAAGCGGAGGGCCGATGGGCCGACCTGATGTCCACCCATCCTCCGATTCAAAAACGAATCGCTGTCCTCCTGAAGATGGCCCATGCGACTCTATCCGATCGGATGGCGAAAGCCGCGCCCGCCGGCCCGACGGACGCAACGAAACCCTCCGAAGCGCTCTTCCATGCCTTGGATCCTCAGCACCAGTGGCAGGGGCCCTATACCCTGGCGGAGCTTTGCGCGCTTCCCTGGATTTCCCCGCTCACCTGGATCAACGACGGAGGGCCGGCGATCGATCGGGCCTGGAAAATGCCGCAGATCGACCCGGCGATCTTCGCGAAACGCCTGGCCGAGCAGGCGTGCCCGGTCAGCCGGTTCTCCTGCCCCTCCTGCCGTCAGCCGTTGATCGAAATCCCCTATGAAAGAACGCAAATCGACCAATGCCACTTCTGCGGCGGCGCGCTGGTCGAAAACGACCGGATCCCGAGGATCCTCGCGCGGACCGACGGCCCGTCGACCGACAGGATCAAGTCGCTGTCCAAAGCGTTGATTCAGGAAAGCGAGTTTCGAGGAATCGGACCGCATTTGGAAAAGAGCACCGGAAAAGCGATCCCGCTGCGCAATTGTCCGAAATGCAGCCATCCGATGATGAGGACGTTTTTCACACTCGCCTACCCGGTCCAGATCGACCGGTGCAGCTCGTGCGGCGTGACGTGGTTCGATCCGGACGAGCTCGAGATGCTCCAGTGCATGATCGCCAACCGGATGGCCGCGGGGCCGATGCTTTCCATCCAGAAGACCGACCTCACCGAGAATATCTCAACGAGCTAACACACTGGAATCCCGGAAACGAGAAGACCCGCCCTTGCTTACATCAGCTGAGCCTGTCAAGGCGCAATCGCGATCGTCGTGTCGCCGCACAATGTATTGTTCGTTTCATCCAACTCGACCACGGCTTTGCCGTTATCGGCCATCCCACAGACATAGTAATCTCCCGGCGGGGTCGTGGAGGGAACAGTCAAAGTGTTTGAAGCCGTGTTGCCACTGCCGGCCCCCAAAGGACCCACGGATCGGGTCAGGGTAAATGCAACATCATCTCCGTCTCCAAAATTCGTGTTGGCCGACAGATGGAACGCAATGGTAAAAATTCCGGTTGAAACCGTTCCCTGGTTTTCCACCGTGTTCGTGACCGAAAGCGTCCCCCCCGCATTGACCGTCGTGACATCCGGCGCCACGTCGGTCATGAGCAGATCCGGACGGGTCACCCGGATCGTGGAGGCGGAACAGCGCGTGTTGTTGGTGTCATCCGATTCGTTCACCGTATTTCCGCTGTCGACCTTCGCACAGATATAATAATCCCCAAGAGGCGTATTGGAAGGCACGCTCAGCTCGATGGAGGATGTGCCGCCCGCTCCGGCTCCCAGGGAGCTCACAGATCGCGTCGCTCCAA
>Ga0335084_10005432_pt1 | contig 12604 bp, 9 predicted proteins | sample Lox_Sample_44_FD_206721 | JGI IMG/M metagenome (GOLD analysis project Ga0335084, IMG submission 206721) | Soil microbial communities from Loxahatchee National Wildlife Refuge, Florida, United States - Lox_Sample_4.4 | ecosystem: Environmental > Terrestrial > Soil > Wetlands | place: USA: Florida...
TACCTGCCGGTGGTGGTGGATCCGTCGCACGGCATCGGGCTCCGGGCGCACGTGCCGGCCATCGCGCGGGCGGGCGTGGCGGCGGGCGCCGACGGGCTCATCATCGAGGTGCACCCCAGGCCGGAGAAGGCCCTCTCGGACGGCCACCAGTCGCTGACCCCCGAGGAGTTCGATGGCCTCATGCGTCAGGTGAAGGTCATCGCCGGAGCCATCGGACGCCCGGTCCTCGGCCCGAGGACGGCGTAGGACCGGCTGCGTCTCGTACGGGGCACGCCGGGCGAAGGGCCTACGTACTCGACCTTCGTGGGCGACAAGGTGAGCGGCCTCGACGCCTGGTCCTGCGGATCGCAGCCGGGGTCGCCGTCGAGGTTGAAGAAGAAGGCGAACTGGACGAGCTTGCCGCTGCGTCAGGCCAGCGCGGCTGCCTCGACGGCCACCAGCGGTCCGCCGATCCTCCTCTCCCCCCGGAGTGATCAGCCGGGGGGAGAGGCGAGGGCCCGGGCGAGCGGGCCCAGCGCCCGGCGGAGCGAGCGAACGAAGCTCCGCACCCGGGCGACGCGCGCCGCGCGATCTCCCGGGGCGGCCACCCTCCTCACGATGGCGCTCCCCACCACGACACCGTCGGCGAGCCGGCCGATGGCGCGGGCCTGCTCGGGCGTCGAGACGCCGAAGCCGATCACCACGGGGAGCGAGGTCGCCGCGCGGATTGCGGAGACCGCAGGGCGGATCGCCTCGGCGTCCGCGCCGCGCGTGCCCGTGACGCCCGTGACCGAGACGAAGTAGAGGAAGCCGGTGGCGGCGCGCGCGGCGGCGGCGATGCGCTCGGGGCCCGAGGTCGGGGCGAGGAGGAACACCGATCGCACGCCGGCCGCCGCGAGGGCGGGGGCGAGCTCGCCCGACTCCTCGGGCAGGAGGTCGGGCACGATGAGCGCGTCCACGCCCGCCGCGCCACAGTCGGCGGCGAACCGCTCGAGCCCGTGGGCGAGCATGGGATTCAGGTACCCCATGAGCACGATGGGCAGGTCCGAGCGGGCGCGCAGGTGGGCTGCCACCTCGAGCACGCCGTGCGTGGTGACGCCGCGGGCGAGGGCGCGGCCCGCGGCGGCCTGGATGGTGGGGCCGTCGGCGATCGGATCGGAGAACGGCACGCCCAGCTCGACGAGGTCGGCCCCTCCATCGACGCAGGCGAGGGCGATCGCCTTCGAGGTGGCGAGGTCGGGGTCGCCGCCCATCACGTAGGTGACGAGCACCGGCCGGCCCTCCGCGCGGCAGCGCGAGAACGTGCGGGCGATCCGCTCCGGATCCGGGGTCATCGCGCCCTCCGCGCCCGTCGCGAGGGGCGCGCCCTCCCTCGTGCGCCGGGGCGCTGCCGCGCGTCCAGCGCCCGGCGGACGTGGTCCACGTCCTTGTCGCCCCGCCCCGAGACGTTCACGACGAGGAGGCCGTCGTTCCCGAGCTCCCGGGCGAGGCGCCGCGCCTCCGCGACGGCGTGCGCGGTCTCGAGGGCGGGGATGATGCCCTCCATGCGGGCGAGGTAGCGGAGCGCGTCGAGCGCCTCGTCGTCGGTGGCCTGCGCGAGGGTCAGGCGGCCCGTATCCCGGAGGTACGAGAGCTCCGGGCCCACGCCCGGGTAGTCGAGCCCGGCGCTGATGGAGTGCGCCTCGGCGATCTGGCCGTGGGCGTCCTGGAGCACGTAGCTCCTCGAGCCGTGCAGGACTCCGGGCGTGCCCCTCGCCAGGGCGGCGCCGTGCTTCCCCGTGTCGAGGCCGAGCCCGGCCGCCTCGACGCCGACGAGGCGCACGCCCGGGTCGTCTAGGAAGGCCGAGAAGACGCCCATCGCGTTCGAGCCGCCGCCGACGCAGGCGACGACCGCGTCCGGCAGCCGCCCGGCGAGCTCCAGGCACTGCCGCCGCGCCTCGGTCCCGATCACCGACTGGAAGTCGCGGACCATGGCGGGGTACGGGTGCGGGCCCGCCACCGAGCCGATGATGTAGTGCGTGTCGCGCACGTTCGTGACCCAGTCCCGGAGCGCCTCGTTCATGGCGTCCTTGAGGGTTCGCGAGCCGGCCTGGACCGGGATCACCCGCGCGCCCATGAGCTCCATGCGGAACACGTTGAGCGCCTGGCGCTCCACGTCGAGCTCGCCCATGTACACGTCGCAGGGGAGGCCGAAGAGCGCGGCGGCGGTGGCGGTCGCGACGCCGTGCTGACCTGCGCCCGTCTCGGCGATGACCCGGGTCTTGCCCATGCGCCGCGCGAGCAGCACCTGTCCGAGCGTGTTGTTCACCTTGTGCGCGCCGGTGTGGCAGAGGTCCTCTCGCTTCAGGAGCACGCGGCAGCCGCCGGCGTCGGCGCTCATGCGGCGTGCGTCGCCGAGCGGCGTCTCCCGGCCGGCGAAGCGAACGAGCAGGTCCTCGAGCTCCCGCCGGAAGCCCGGATCGGCACGCGCGGACCGCCAGGCGCGCTCCAGCTCCTCGAGCGCGGGCACGAGCGTCTCGGGCACGTAGCGCCCGCCGTACGGGCCGTATCGGCCGCGCGAATCGGGCAGGGCCGCGGTGGTCGGCGCCTCGGTGCTCATCGGTCGGTCCCCTCCGCCATTCCTGCGCCGCGCACGGCCGCCACGAACGCGGCCATCCGCGCGGGGTCCTTCTCCCTCGGGCTCACCTCGACGCCGCTCGCCACGTCGACCGCGAACGGCGCGAGCGCCCGCACCGCGGCGGCGACGTTCCCCGGGTCGAGACCCCCCGCCAGCACCCACCGCACGCCCCGGAGCGCGGGCGCCCGGGCGAGCGACCAGTCGAACGTGCGGCCCGATCCGCCGAAGCCGGCGTTCGGGGTGTCGAGGAGGAACAGGCGCACGCCGGCCGCGGCCCACCGCGGGAGCGGCTCGAGGTCGGTTGGGCGCGAGAGCCGGAGCGCCTTCATCACCGGGACCGGCAGGCCGGCGCAGAGATCCGGGAGCTCGTCGCCGTGGAGCTGCACCGCGGCGACGCCGGAGGCCGCGACGGCGGCGAGCAGGACCTCCCGCGTCGGGTCCACGAGGACGCCCACGGCGGCCACGTGAGGCGGGAGGCGGCGGACGAGTGGCGCGGCCTCGACGGGCGGCAGGTGCCGACGCGAGCCGGGCCAGAAGTTGAACCCAACCGCGTCGGCCCCGGCCGCGACCGCGGCGTCGACGTCGGCGGGCCGGACGAGGCCGCAGATCTTCACGAGCACGCGGCCGGGATCGCCGGGGGAGAGGAAGGCGGGGACGCTCACGACACCATCTCCCGGATGAGCGCACCCGGGTCCGGCGCCCGTACCAGCGCCTCGCCGACGAGCAGGTTCGCCGCGCCGGCCCTGCGCAACCGGAGCGCATCGGCCGCGGACCGCACGCCGCTCTCGGCGACCCCGCGCACGCCCGGCGGCAGGCGGGGCAGGAGCCGTTCCGAGACAGCGAGGTCCACCGCGAAGGTCGACAGGTCCCGGTTGTTGACGCCCACGATCCGGGCTCCGGCGCCGAGCGCACGCTCGAGCTCCCGCGCGTCGTGGACCTCGACGAGCGCGGCGAGGCCCAGCTCGCCGCAGGCCACGTGCAGGGCGCGGAGCTCGCCGTCGTCGAGGGCCGCGGCGATGAGCAGGGCAGCGTCCGCCCCGTGGGCCCGCGCCTCGAGCAGCTGGTAGCGGTCGACGGTGAAGTCCTTGCGGAGCAGGGGGACGTCCACCGCTGCCCGCACCGCCTCGAGGTCCGCGAGCGACCCTCCGAACCCGGGACCGTCCGTGAGGACCGAGATGCAGGCGGCTCCCGCCGCGGCGTACCGGCGGGCCTGCTCCGCAGCGTCGAGGCCCGTCGCGATGGCCCCCGCGGAGGGGCTTGCGCGCTTCACCTCCGCAATCACCCGGGGTGGACCTCCGGGAGGGGAGAGCGCGACCTCGAACGGGCGGGGCGGGGCCGCCGCCCGGGCACGGGCGGCGAGCTCGCGGTCGGGAACGGCGGCGCGGCGGGCGGCCACCTCCTCGCGCTTCCGGGCGAGGATGTCGGCGAGGACGCTCATGCCGACTTGCGGGTGACCGCCACCAGGCGCTCGAGCTTCTCGAGGGCGGCGCCGCGGTCGATGGCCCCGGCGCCGAGCCGCACGCCCTCGCGAAGGTCGGACGCCGCACCGGCGCAGACCAGCCCGGCCGCCGCGTTGGCGAGGGCGGCGTCCCGGCACGCGCCCTTCTGGCCCTCGAGCACGTCCCTCAGGATCCGGGCGTTGCGGTCGGCGTCGCCGCCGGCGATCTCGGCGAGCTCGTGGCGGGGAAGGTCGTAGTCCTCCGGCATCATCGCGTAGCGCTCGACCTTCCCCTCCTTCACCTCGCAGACGTGGGTCATCCCAGTGACCGCCACCTCGTCGAGCCCCTCGCCGTGGACCACGAAGGCGTGGGCCGCGCCCAGCGCCGCCAGCACGCCGCCCACGATGGGCACCCAGCGCGGCTCGTACACGCCCATCACCTGGTGGCGCGCGCCCGCCGGGTTGGCGAGCGGGCCGAGCAGGTTGAATACGGTGCGCACGCCCAGCTCGCGGCGGACGCCGGCCACGGCCTTGAAGGCCGGGTGGAGGCGCGGCGCGAACAGGAACCCGATGCCCACCTGTTCGATCGCCAGCTCCACGACGTCCTTGGGCGCGTCGACGTCCACGCCGAGCGCGGCGAGGACGTCGGCGGACCCGGATCGCGACGAGACCGCGCGGTTGCCGTGCTTCGCCACCGTGACGCCGGCCCCGGCCACGACGAAGGACGCGGTGGTGGAGATGTTGAACGTGTTCCGCCCGTCGCCGCCGGTGCCGCACGTGTCGACGAACACCTCACGGCTCACGTGCACCCGGTCGGCCCGGGCGCGCATCACCTCGGCCGCGCCGGCGATCTCGTCCACCGTCTCGCCCTTCATGCGCAGCGCCGCGAGGAACGCCCCCACCTGCGCGGGCGTCGCGCCGCCGTCGGCGATCTCCGACATCACCGCCGACATCTCGGCGCGGGCGAGGTCGTGCTTCTCGAGCAGCCTCGCGACCGCCTGCTGGATCATGGCCGCACCTCCCCGCGCGCCGCCGGAGCGTCGAGCCGCGCGAGCCAGTTGGCGAGGAGCCGCTTGCCCTCGGCCGTGAGGATCGACTCCGGGTGGAACTGCACGCCCTCCACCTCGAGCGAGACGTGGCGGAGCCCCATGATCTCGTCCTGGTCGGTCCAGCTCGTGACCTCGAGCGCCGCCGGGAGGCTCTTCCGCTCGACCACGAGCGAGTGATAGCGCCCTGCCTCGAACGGCGCGGGCAGGCCGGCGTACAGCCCCGCACCGCGGTGGTGCACCGGGCTCGACTTGCCGTGGACGATGCGGTGGTTGCGCACCACCCGGCCGCCGAACGCCTGGCCGATGGCCTGATGGCCGAGGCAGACCCCGAGGATGGGCACCTCGCCGGCGAGCTCGCGGATGGCGGTGAGGGTCACACCCGCCTCGTCCGGCGTGCAGGGGCCCGGGGAGAGCACGAGGCCGTCCGGCCGCCGGGCCCGGATGCCGGGCACGTCGATGGCGTCGTTCCGGAACACGTCGACGTCGGCGCCCAGCTCGCCCAGGTACTGGACGAGGTTGAAGGTGAAGGAGTCGTAGTTGTCGACGAGCAGGAGGCGGCTCATCGCCTGCTCCTCCCCCGGCGGTTCCGGGCGGGCCTCCGGGCCCGGACCGTCGGGCGCGAGGGCGCCCGGCGGGCGGCGCCGGACAGCGCCCGGAGCCGCTCCTCGGCCTGCGCCACGGCGGTGAACACCGCCTTCGCCTTGTTGACCGTCTCCTGGTACTCCGCCGCCGGCACCGAGTCGTAGACGATGCCCGCGCCGGCCTGGGCCGACACCCGGCCCTTCGACGCCATGAGCGTGCGGATGGCGATGCACATCTCCATGTCGCCGCCGCGATCGAAGTAGCCCACGGCGCCGGCGTACGGCCCGCGACGCGCCGGCTCGAGGTCGTCGATGATCTCCATGGCCCGGACCTTGGGCGAGCCCGTCACCGTGCCCGCCGGGAACCCGGCCCGGAGCACGTCGACGGCCCCCAGCCCGTCGGCGAGGCGACCTCTCACCTCCGAGACGAGGTGCATGACGTGCGAGTACCGCTCGACCGCCTTCAGCTGGGTGACCTTCACGGTGCCCACCGCCGACACCCGCCCGACGTCGTTGCGGCCGAGGTCCACGAGCATGACGTGCTCGGCGTTCTCCTTCGGGTCGGCGCGCAGATCGGCCTCGAGCCGCGCGTCCTCGGCCGCGTCGCGCCCGCGCGGCCGCGTGCCGGCGATGGGGCGCAGCGTCACCTCGCCGCCCTCGAGCTTCACGAGCGTCTCGGGTGACGAGCCCACGAGCGCCCGGTCCCCGTCCTTCACGAAGAAGAGGTAGGGCGAGGGGTTCACCCGGCGGAGGGCCCGGTAGATCTCGAACGGCGCCAGGTCGGTGGTGGCGTCGAAGCGCTGGGAGATCACGATCTGCTGGCAGTCGCCCGCCGCGACGTACTCGCGCGCGCGAGCCACGGCCGCCTCGAAGTCGGCGCGCGGGACCCTCGGCTCGAGCTCCGCGCGGGAGCGAGGCGCCGGGCGGGCGTCCCGGAGCGGCCGGGCCAGCAACGCGAGGCGGCGGGCGATGCGCTTCACGGCCCGACGGTAGAGGGCGTCGGGGTCGTCGCCCTCGCCCATGCGGACCTCGCAGAGGACGTGGATGGAGTGGCGGAGGGCGTCGAACGCGACGACCTCGTCGAAGTCCATGAGGACGACGTCGTCGAATCCGAGCTCGTCGGGCTTCGCGATCGGCACCCGCGGCTCGAACAGCCTGACCGCGTCGTAGGAGACGTGGCCCACGAGGCCGCCGGAGAAGCGAGGCATCCCCGGCACGCGCACCGCCCGGTGCGTGGCGAGGGCCGCCCGGACGGCCTCCACGGGGTCGCCGGGCTGGCCCAGCCTCCAGCGCAGCACGGCGCGCGGACCGGCGCCGAGGAAGCTGAAGCGGGCGGACCGCTCCCCGCCCTCCACCGACTCGAGCAGGAAGGCCTGGCGCTCGCCGGCGGAAAGCTTCAGGAACGCGGAGACGGGCGTCTCGGTGTCGGCGTCGACCTCGACGCGGACGGGCACCGCCCGGCCGGGGCCGGCCAGCGAGCGGAAGGTCTCGAGGTCCGGGAGGGCCGCCGGATCAGGGGCGCCAAAGAAACACCGTCATGCCGTCACCCGGCACGGGCGGTGGTTCCTCGACTGGAGCGGTGCGCGACGCATCGGGAAACCGGCATTATGAGGGTCTGTCCCCGTTCCGCGCAAGGCTCCCCATGCCCGCACGTCTCCCTCTCGCCCCCGTCGCGGCCGCACTCCTGGCCGCCGCCTGCGCCACGGCGCCCCCGCAGCCCGCGAAGCCCGCGGCGCCGCCGGAGCCGGCTCTGGACCCGTCGCGAGCCCGCGCGGAGGTGGCCTGGCTCGCGGACCCGGCCCGCACCGGGCGCGGCACGGGCACCGAGGGCAACGCGGAGGCGGCGTCCTGGATCAGGGAGCGCATGCGCGAGGCCGGCCTCGAGCCCGCCTTCCCGGGCGGGTACGAGCAGGCGTTCGAGGCGCCCTTCCGGGCGACGCTGCGCTCCGGCAACGCCCTCGCGGTGGGCGCGCGCACGCTCGTCCTCGGCGACGCCTGGCTGCCCTTCGGGTTCTCCGACGACGGCAGCGTGGAGGGCGAGGTGGTCTGGGCGGGCTACGGCATCACCGCGCCGGAGCTCGGCTACGACGACTACGCCGGGCTCGACGTGAAGGGCAAGGTCGTGCTCGTGGCGCAGGACTTCCCGCGCGAGCAGGATCCGGCCTCGCCCTTCCGCGACCCGCGGCACTTCCGCTTCTCCGAGTGGCGCTACAAGGCCATGAACGCGCGCGACCACGGGGCGGCCGCCGCCATCATGGTGCGCGACGGCTGGAACCACTCGGGGCCGGATACGCTCCCCCCGTGGAAGGGGCAGATCGCGTCGCGGGCCGGGATCCCCGCCGCGCGCGCCACCGCCTCGGCGCTCGCGGCGGCCGACCTCGACGTGGCCGCCCTGGCCGCTCCCGGTCAGGTGGACGGAAAGCCCCGCTCCCGTGCCCTGGGCGTGAAGGCGACGCTCACGGTGAGCGTCGAGCACGAGCGGGCGCGCACCCGGAACGTGGCCGCGCTCCTCCCCGGCTCCGACCCGTCGCTCGCCGGCGAGTGCGTGGTGGTGGGGGCGCACTACGACCACCTGGGCCTCGGGGGCGAGACCTCGCTCGCGCCCGATCAGGTGGGCACCGTGCACCCGGGCGCGGACGACAACGCGAGCGGCGTCGCCGCGCTGCTCGCCATCGCCCGCTCGATGAAGGCCGGCCCGCCGCCCCACCGCACGATCCTCTTCGCCGCCTTCGCCGCCGAGGAGATCGGCCTCCTCGGCTCCTCCGAGCTGGTGCGGAGCCCGCCGCCGGGCTGCCCGGTCGAGCGGATGGCGCTCATGGTGAACCTCGACATGGTGGGTCGGCTGCGCGCGCGGAAGCTCTACGTGGAGGGCGCCGACACGGGCCAGGGCCTGCGCGACCTCGTGAAGGCAGCGGCCGCCGGCCCGACCGCGCTGCCGCTCGAGCTCGCCTTCGGGGGCGACGGCTACGGCCCCTCCGACCACACGAGCTTCCACGCGAGGCGCCTGCCGGTCCTGTTCCTCTTCACCGGCGCGCACGCCGATTACCACCGTCCCTCGGACACCGCGGACAAGATCGACGCGGACGGCCTCGTCCAGATCGCGCGGCTGGCCGAGCGCACGGCCCGGGCCGTGGCGGACCGCCCGGAGCGGCTCGCGGTGGTGATGAGCCCGGGCGGCCCGCCGTCGCAGGCGGGCGGGAGCGAGCGAGGCTACGGTGCGTACCTGGGCACGATCCCGGACTTCGGGGAGCGCACCGCACCCGGGGTCCTCCTCTCGGGCGTGAAGCCCGCCAGCCCGGCGGAGAAGGCCGGCCTCGCAGGGGGAGACGTGCTCCTGCGCGTGGGTGCGCGGAAGATCGTCAACCTGCACGATCTCGTGGACGCCCTGCGCGCCGGGAGGCCCGGCGACGTGGTGGAGGTCGAGTACGAGCACGCCGGCGAGACGAAGACCGCGAAGGTGACGCTGGAAGAGCGCAGGTAGCCGCGCTAACGTCCCGCGCCGTGCCGTCGCCCCTCGCCGCCCGCCGGATCGAGGTCTTCTCGTCCGTGCGGTCGGATCCGTCCGGCTTCCTGCGCCTCGCGCCGGAGCGGCTGCGCTTCTCCCTCGGGACCTCGCTCGCCGACCTCGCCGTCCCCGTGGAGGTCACCGGCGACGCCCGGGCGCTCGTCCACGGGGCTGCGCAGGAGGCGGCCCTGCTCGTCGCCAGCCTGCACCGCGACATGCTGGGAACCGCGGCCACCGACCGGCTGATCCTCCGGGAGGAGTTCGCCAGCCTGCCGCACGTGAACGCCCAGCTCGGGCCTCCCGCCGGCAACCCCGACCTCAGGACCGCGGCGCAGGTGGCGCCCGCGGTCCACCCGGCGCTCTGGGGCGGTCTCGTCGCCGCGTGGATGGGGAAGGGCGGCCGCGGGCGCTCGCTCGTGGCGCTCTGGATCGAGCTCCTCCGGCGAGCCTTCGAGGAGATGCGGTCCTCGCGGGCGGAGGAGCCCACGCCGTATCTCGTGGCGCTGGTGCTCGCCGCGGAGACGGCCGCCGCCGAGCGCGCCGTGCGGGACGTCCTGCCGCCGGCCCCGTTCGATCGCTGGGTTGCGGCGGGCGCCATGGCGGCCGTCTGGATCGCGGCCCGCACCGGTCTCGCCCGCGCCTGGCGCGATTCCGGGCTGAAGGTGGGCGACCCGCTCCTCGCCCGCATCGAGGCGGTGCTCTCCCCGGGCGCCATCGCCGGGGCGCATGGCGCTGCGGCGTCGGGCGGGCTCACCGTGTACGGATGCGAGCTCACCGCCGGCGTGCCCGGCGGCGACGAGATGGCGGAGCGGCTGGCCGACGGGCTCGATGGCTCGCTCGTGCTGGCGGAGGTGGAGGACCGGCTCCGGGGCGAGGCCGCGGTGTCCCGGCTCGCCGAGGAGGCGGTGGCGGCCGCCCGGCTGCGCGAGCGGCTCGGCGAGGCCATCCTTCGGCTGGAGGCGGACGGCATGGGTCCGTCGCTCGAGCCCGCACGTCGCCGCTTCGCGGCCCCCGGCGGGATGGCGGCGCTCGTGCAGGACGAGGCAGAGCGGCGCGCCTTCGCCGAGGAGCTCGCGGGCCTGGGCCGGAAGGGCAGCGACGGACCGATGGCGCCGCTCGCCCGGTCGCTCGAGCGCTGGAGGGACCGCGATCCGGCCGGATCGGCGGGGCTGGACCGGGCCGGGGCACAGCTCGCCTACGCGGAGGCGGCCACGGCCTGGCTGTGCGACGTGGCGATGGACCGCCTCGCCTCGCAGGCGCGCCGCCACGTGGCGTTCCGCACCGGCCGCGAGGCCGAGGGCGGCGCGCAGGGGGAGTGGGAGGAGGGGCGCCTCTACCGGCTCTCGCCGCGGGCCGGGCACATCCTGCAGCAGCGCGTCGAGCGCCCGGTCGGGCACCTCTTCGCCGACGTGAAGGATTTCACCCGGCGCACGGGCCTCCTCGGCCAGGCGTCGATGGCCGAGTTCCTCCGCAAGGAGTTCTACACGCCCATCCTGGTGATCGCGAAGGAGCACTTCACCGGGATGACCCACCTCGCCGACAAGGGCGGCGTGGCGGTGAACAACCTCCTCGGAGACGCCATCAGCCTCACCGGCGGGATCCGCGCGATGGTCGCCATCGCCCGCGGCATCCGCAGCCACCTCGCGGGCCTCGCCAGCCGGCTGACGCGGGAGATCTCCGGCGAGGCCGTCTCGCGCCAGATCGCGGCCATCGAGGCCGCCCACGCGGAGGCGGCCGAGCGCGCCGCGACCTCGCTGCGGACCTACGAGGAGGCGCTGGCCCGTGAGGCGCCCGGCTCCGCCCGGCACGCGGCGCTCGCCATCCGGGTGGCGCGGGCCCGGGCCGAGGAGTCGCGCGTGGCCGGCGAGCGCGACCGGGCGCTGGCCCGGGCACGCGGGGAGGTGCTGGAGGCGGGCGTGTTCGTGTCGTACGGGCCGGCGCCGGTGGTGGTGTCCATCGACGACGAGATCTTCGGCGTGAACCGCGTGGCGGTGGCCGAGAAGATCAACGAGTCGGCGCGTGGCACCGCGCGGGCCCCGGTGGCCCGGGCCAGGGCCGACTCGGGGCTCGTGCGCGAGCGGGAGCGCCGGGGCGCCACGGGCATCGTCCACGCCTGGTCGGTCTTCCTCGGCCAGCCGCTCGCGGTGGCCATCTCCCCCGACCTCGAGGACGCGGCGGTGCGCCTGCTGCGCGCCGGGGACGGTGCCGGCGCCATGCGAACGCTCTCGCCGCCGGTGCGCGAGGCGCTCGAGTCGGCGGCGCGCGCGGCCGGCGCGGAGCGCCCGGGCGACGTCTACAATGGTGGCGCGGCCCTGTCCGAGGAGGCGCTCCAGGCCTTCCTCGCCGACGTGGAAGGCGAGCGCACCGTGAGGCGCGTGGAGCTGGAGCCGGAGTCGGTCCCGGACGCGCTCAGGAGTCGATGGTACTTCGGCGACGAGCCCCTCTCGCTCGTCGCCTGCTTCGGGCCGGACAGCCGCGTGGCGGAGCTCTTCCGGCGGGTGGGGCCGGCGGCCTTCAAGGGCATGGCGGGCGTGACGATCTGGGAGCTCTGCGCCGAGGACGGCGGCCCGGGGGCGCTCTGCGACGCGCTCGGGGCCTCGTGGCTCGGGAAGGGGCGCTGACCGTGCCGGGCCTCCAGCCGTACCGCTCACCCGACGCGCGCGACGCCGAGGTGCGCCGGCTCGCGGACCGCGGCGGTGGTGAGGTGGTGGCGTTCGGCGAGAGCGTCGAGGGCCGGCCGCTCCTCGCCGTGCGCCTGCCGGGGCCGCACCCCGACGCCCCGCGCGTGCTCTGCGCCGGCGGCATCCACGGGATCGAGCTCGTCGGCTCCCACGTCGCGATCGAGCTCCTGTCCGTGGTCGTCGCCGGCCGGCTGCCGGCCCTGCGCGAGCGGGCCGAGGTCTGGGTCGCGCCGGCGCTCAACCCGGACGGCTACGCGCGGACGTTCGAGCGGGGCGGGGCGGGCCGGATGGCGGAGCTCCGCCCGAACGCGCGCGGCGTGGACCTCAACCGGAACTTCCCGCTCCCGCTGGGCGCCACCCCCTCCGCGATCCCTGGCGCCGGCAGCGGGCGACCGGGTGCGCTCACCTACCGGGGGCCGGTCCCGTTCTCGGAGCCCGAGACGCGCGCCCTCGACGGGCTCCTCGGCCGTGCCGGCTTTCACGCCGTCGCCTCCCTCCACTCGAGCATGGGCGCGTTCATCCCGGCCCGCGTGATCGATCGCGCGGACTTCGACGCCTACCGCGACCTCTGGCGCGCCTTCTCGTCGGCGCAGCGGGTGCGGTACCCGCCCCTCCACAGCCGGACCCTCGACGTCTTCACCGGCGAGCTCGAGGACCACGCTCACCACCACCACCGCGCCTGGGCGGCCTGCGTGGAGGTGTGGCCGGTCTGGCGCGACGTCGGGGCGCGCCTCCGCGAGCGGAGCGCGTTCTG
>Ga0335084_10005433_pt1 | contig 12604 bp, 8 predicted proteins | sample Lox_Sample_44_FD_206721 | JGI IMG/M metagenome (GOLD analysis project Ga0335084, IMG submission 206721) | Soil microbial communities from Loxahatchee National Wildlife Refuge, Florida, United States - Lox_Sample_4.4 | ecosystem: Environmental > Terrestrial > Soil > Wetlands | place: USA: Florida...
CGGCCGCTGGGCGCGGCGCCGCGCGCTACCGCGCCAGGCGGGTCACCGCGCGGGCATCAAGCCCGTGCGCGCGACCGTGGAGCACTGCGCGCGCAGCGGCGTCTCCGCGCTCACGCTGTTCGCGTTCTCGAGCGAGAACTGGCGGCGGCCGGTCGACGAGGTGCGCGGCCTCATGTCGTTGTTCGTCGACGCGCTCGAGCGCGAAGTCGAGGAGCTCGACGCGAACGGCATCCGCGTGCGCTTCATCGGCGATCTGGACGCCTTGAACCCGACGCTGCGCCGCGCGACCGAAGAGGCCGCGGCACGGACGCGGAGCAACTCGCGCATGGATCTCGTGGTGGCGGTAGCCTACGGCGGCCGCTGGGACATCGTGCAGGCTGCGCGCAAGCTCGCGGCGGACGCCGCGGCCGGGCGTCTCGATCCCGCCGCGATCGACGAGGCGAAGCTCGCCGCGGAGCTGCAGACCTCGGGCTACCCGAGCGTCGATCTGCTGATCAGGACGGGCGGCGAGAAACGGGTCAGCAACTTCCTGCTCTGGGACATCGCCTACGCCGAGCTCTACTTCTCCGAAATCTTGTGGCCCGACTTCACCGCGGCCGAGTTGCGCAAAGCGTTCGAGTTCTACGCGCGGCGGCAACGCCGCTTCGGCCGCACCGGGGAGCAGATCGAGGCCGTCGGTTGATCAGAGCGCGGATCATCACGGCCGCGCTGGTCGGGGGCGTTCTCGTCCCGGTCGTGCTGTGGCTGCCGACGCCGATCGCGGCGGCCGTCCTCGGGGCCCTCTGGGTCGTCGGCGCGTGGGAGTGGGCCGGCCTCGCGCGACTCGCCGACGGTGCCCGACTCGTCTACGCGGGGCTCTGCGCGGCGAGCATGGCGGCGCTCTTCTTCTTCGCCGACGCAATGGCCGCGCGGCTCGTGCTCGGCGTCGCGCTTCTCGGCTGGCTGCTCGCGTTCGCTGCGGTGCTGCGCTACCCGCGCAAGTTCGGGATGGGCACCGTGGCCGCCGCCGGCTTCGTCGCGCTCGTGCCGTCGTGGCTCCTGCTCGCGCGCCTGCATGGGCGGGCGCCGCTCGGCCACGAGCTCGCGATGACCGTGCTCGCAATCGTCTGGGCGGCGGACATCGGCGCGTACGTGTTCGGCCGCGCGTTCGGCCGGATCAAGCTCGCGCCGGCCGTGAGCCCGGGCAAGACCTGGGAGGGCGTAGGCGGCGGCGTCGCCGCGGCCACGGCGGCCGCGTGGCTCGCGGCGATCTGGGTCGGGTTGCCCGCCGGCGCGCTCGTCGCAACCGGTATCGCGACGGCGCTCGTCTCGGTCGTTGGCGATCTCGCGGTCAGCGTGTTCAAGCGCAACGTCGGGCTCAAGGACACGGGCACGTTGCTGCCCGGCCACGGCGGCGTGATGGATCGGATCGACAGCCTCACGGCGGCCGTGCCGATCTTCGTGCTCGGGCTCATGCTCGCGGGAATCGCGCCTTGAGCGTGGAACCGGGCGTCGCGGCCGCGGTCTGTTAGCTCGACCGGCTACCGACGCAAGGGTTCGACCTGCGCGGTTGTTGCGCCGATGCGTCGCCCGCCCGCGCTGCCAGCGGGCGCGGCGACCGGCTAGAATACCGGGCGGTTCGGGGTACCGGGGGATGGCGGAGTTCCCGCGTCTGGATGATTGAATGTCGAACATAGGCTGGTCGATTCTCGCCTTCATCGTCGCGGTCGGCGTGCTCGTCTCGGTTCACGAGTTCGGGCACTTCTGGGTTGCGCGCCGACTCGGGTTCAAGGTGTTGCGGTTCTCGATCGGCTTCGGCCGGCCGCTCGCCGTTTGGCGCGGCGGCGCGCCGGACTTCACGGAGTACTGGCTGTCGGCGATCCCGCTCGGCGGCTACGTGAAGATGCTCGACGAGCGTGAGGCGCCCGTCCCCGACGCCGATCTCGGGCGCGCGTTCAATCACCGTCCGATCTGGCAGCGGATCCTCGTGTTGCTCGCGGGCCCCGCGTTCAACTTCTTGTTCGCGATCGTCGCCTATTGGGCGATGTTCTCGACGGGTATCCCGGGCATCAAGCCGGTGATCGGTCGCGTGATCGAAGACTCGATCGCCGCGCGCGCGGGCATCGAGGCGAACGACGAGATCGAGGCCATCGGTGGCCGGCCGGTCGAGACGTGGGACGCGGCGACGCTCGCGCTGTTCGACGAGCTGCTCGAGAAGGGAAGGATCGACCTCAAGGTCCGCGAGCCGAGCGGCAGCACGCGGAGCGTGTCGCTCGACGTGCGTGGCCGCACGTCGGAGCTCACCGCGCCGCCGGGGCCGTTTGCCGGTCTTGGGATTCGTCCGGCTCCCGTTGTGCCTGTGGTGATCGCGGCCGTAACGCCGGGCTCGGCCGCCGAGCAGGCCGGCCTGATGCCCGGCGACGAGGTGCTGCGCGTGGGGGGCCGCAAGGTTACGAGCTGGGAGCAGTGGGCCGAGTTCATCCGCAAGCGGCCCGGCGAGACCGTCGCGCTCGAGATCAAGCGCGGCGAAGAGATCCTCGCGCTGCAGGCCACGATCGGCGCGGTCCAGGAGAACGGCGCGACGATCGGGCGCGTCGGGGCGTCCTCGCTCGCCGAGCCGCCGCCCGCCGCGATCGAGCGGCTGCGCACGACGCAGCGCTACGGAGTCATCGAGGCTCTGTCGCGCAGCATCGAACAGGCTTGGCAGACGACCTCGCTCACCGTCCGCTTCATCGGGCAAATGATCGTCGGCAACGTCTCGCCGAAGAACATGTCCGGTCCGATCACGATCGCGGCGGTCGCGGGCGAGAGCGCAAAGGCCGGTTTGCCTTTCTTCCTAAGTACCCTTGCGTTCCTCAGCATCAACCTCGGCATCATCAACCTCGTGCCGGTGCCGTTGCTCGACGGCGGACAGGTGCTCTATCAGCTGGTCGAGTGGGTCAAGGGCTCGCCGCTCTCGGAGCGCGCGCTCGCGGTCGGCCAGCAGATCGCGGTCCTTGTTCTGATCGCGCTGATGAGCTTCGTCTTCTACAACGACCTCACGAGAATCTTCGGCTCATGAGCATTCCGCGCGCGCTTCAGCTCGCGGCGGCGCTCGCGGGCCTCCTGACGGCGTTCGCGGCACAGGCCGCGTTCACGCCATGGGTCGTCCGCAACTTCCGCGTCGAAGGCGCGCAGCGGATCGCCGAAGGCACGATCTACAACTATCTGCCGATCAACATCGGCGACACGATCGACGAGCAGAGGCTCCGCGAAGCGGGCCGCGCGATCTTCCAGACCGGCTTCTTCCAGGACTTCGAGTTCCGCAAGGACGGCGACACGCTCGTGATCGTCGTGCTCGAGCGTCCGACGATCGCGGAGTTCAAGTTCTCGGGCAACAAGGACATCAAGGACGACGACCTGAAGAAGTCGCTCACGAACATCGGCCTCGCCCAGGGCAAGACGTTCGACCGCTCGGTGCTCGAGGACGTGACGCGCTCTCTCACCGAGGAGTACTACGGCCGCGGCAAGTACGGCGCGAAAATCACGGCCACCGTGGACGACCTCGGCGACAACAAGGTGCGCGTGAAGATCGACATCGTCGAGGGCGATCGCGCGAAGATCCGCGAGGTCAATATCGTCGGCAACACGTCGTTCACGGACAAGGAGATCTTGTCGAGCTTCGAGCTGCACACCGGCAACTGGCTGTCGTTCATCAAGAAGAACGACCGCTATTCGAAGCAAGCGCTCGAAGGCGATCTAGAGAAGCTGAAGTCCTACTACATGGACCGCGGCTTCGCCGACTTCCGCTGGGACAACGTGCAGGTCGCGATCTCCCCCGACAAGCGCGACATCTTCGTCACGGTCAGCGTGACCGAAGGCGAGCGCTACACGATCTCCGACGTGAAGCTCGCCGGCGAGATGGTGGTGCCGGAGCAAGACCTCCGGAACATGATCATCGTCGCGCCCGGTCAAGTATTCGCACAGAACGTTCTCACGTTGATCGAGAAGGGCATGTCGAACCGGCTCGGTCAGGACGGCTACGCGTTCGCTCAGGTGCGCGCCTTGCCCGATCTCGACAAGGAAAAGAAGACCGCCGCGATCACGTTCTTCGTCGATGCGAAGAGCCGCGTCTACGTCCGGCACGTCAACTTCAACGGCACCGATAGCGTGAACGACGAGGTGCTGCGCCGCGAGATGCTACAGATGGAGAGCGGTTATCTGTCGAACGCGCTCGTCGATCGCTCGCAGGTTCGTCTGCAACGCTTGCCGTACATCGAGAAGGTCGAGCACGAGACGACGCCCGTGCCGGGCAGCCCCGATCTCGTGGACGTCGACTTCAAGATCAAGGAAGGGCTACCGGGTCAGTTCGGCGGGAGCCTCGGCTACTCTGCGACTTACGGCATCACGCTCGGCGGCAATTTCACGCATTCGAACTTCATGGGCACGGGCAACCGGCTCGCGGTCAACCTGCAGGGCGGCCAATACCAGAAGGTCTACGACGCGAGCTACACGGACGCGTATCGCACGGTCGACGGCCTCTCGCGGCAGCTGTCGCTCACGTACGTCGACAGTAAGCAGTACACGTCCGCGACCTCGCAGTTCTCGACGACGACCGCCGCGGCCGGCATCAACTGGGGCTACCTGATCTCCGAGTACCAATCGGTCCGGTTCGGCGTGACAGGCCAAAAGGCCGAGCTCCTGACGAGCCCCGCGAGCTCGCTGCAGGCGCGCGAATGGGTGCTGAGCAACGGCAACCCCAAGGTGATCGGCGACCCCGCCAACGGAATCTACAGCACGGACGTGAGGAGCCTCGAGATGCTCCTGGGCTGGTCGTACGACTCACGCAACGCAGTGCTGTTCCCGACGTCCGGCACGCGCTTCGCGTTGAGCCTCAACTTCGCCGTCCCGGGCAGCGACGTCGAGTACTACATGACCGGGATGGACTTCACGAAGTACGTGCGCCTCGGCGGCCGCTGGTTGTTCAGGATCAACAGCAACATCGCTTACGGCGAGGCCTACGGAGATACCACGGCGATCCCGCCGTATCGCAACCGCTACGCCGGCGGACCGGGCACCGTGCGCGGTTACAGGGAGAGCACACTCGGCCCGAAAGACAACTACGGGAATCCGTACGGCGGCAACATGCTCATCGCGAATCAGCTCGAGTTGATCATCCCGACGCCGGCAAAGATCGCGGGCTCGACGCGTGTCGCGCTCTTCTTCGACTCGGGCAACGTGTTCTCGACGGGCGGCACGAAGTTCTACGACAAGCTCGGCGCACCTATCGACTACCGTTTCGACTATGATAGTTTAAGACGCTCCGTCGGCATCGGGGTCGAATGGCTGGCACCTCTAGGGTTGCTCAGATTCAGCTACTCCATGCCGCTAACCGAAGATGTGGCAACCGACCGTTACTACGGCGACCAGGTGGAGCGTTTTCAGTTTTCCATCGGCAACGCCTTTTAGTGTTTGAGGATTGAATGATGAGCAACGAGGGGAATCTGTCGCGACGCCGGACCATCACGAGCGCGAGGTGGGCGGCGTCCAAGTCGATATGGTTCGCGACGTTCGGGGTCGCGATGCTCGCCGCGGGTGTGGCGAGCGCCCAGGGCAACCTGAAGATCGGCGTGATCAACGTCGGCAAGCTGCTCGAGAATGCGCCGCAGTCCAAGGTGGTTCAGGACAAGCTGCAGAAAGAGTTCGAGCCGCGCCAGCAATCGATTCTCGCGAAGCGTCAGAAGCTCGAGACGCAGCAGAGCACGTTCCAGAAGGACTCGCCGGTCATGGGCGAGGAGGAGCGCCTCAATCTCGAGCGCCAGATTCGCGACGCGCAGCGCGACCTGCAGCGCGATGAAAACGAGTACCTAGAGGATCTCAACGCGCGCCGCAACGAAGAGGTCGGGAAGCTCCAACGAGAAGTGCTACAGCGCGTGCAGGCGTACGCGAGCGCGCAGAAATACGATCTCGTGCTCGCCGACGCGATCTACGTGAGCAGCGCCGTCGACATCACGCAGCAGGTGATCATTGCGCTGCAGGCCTCCACGCCGGCCGCCGGTGGCGGCGCCGCGCCGACCCCCGCGAAGAAGTAGCCGCCGCATTGCCGCGGAAGCACGCCGCGATGCCCCGCTGGTGAGCCGATGTCCGCGACCCTGCGCGAGCTCGCGGACGAGTTCTCCTGCCGCCTGCACGGCGACCCCGACCGAATCATCGCTCGTGTAGGCACGCTCGCCAGCGGCGGTCCGGACTCGATCGCGTTTCTCGCGAACCCGCACTATCGGGCGCAGCTCGCCGCGACGCGGGCGGGCGCAGTCGTCCTCGAGGAAAAGGATCGCGAGGGCTGTCCGACCGCGTGCCTCGTGCACGAGCGGCCCTACGCGACCTTCGCGCGGATCGCGGCCTTGCTCAGTCCCGCGCCCACGGCCACGGCCGGCGTTCATCCGAGCGCGGTGATCGCGCCGACCGCGCGTATCGCGTCGTCGGCCGAAGTCGGCCCGCAGGTCGTGATCGGTCCTGGCTGCCGGATCGGCGAGTCCGCGGTCGTCGGCCCGGGCTCGGTGCTCGGTGCAAACGTCGCGGTCGGCAACAGCGCGAGGCTCGTCGCCCGCGTCACGGTGCTCGACGGCGTGCGGATCGGCGCGCGCTGCATCGTGCATGCAGGCGCCGTGCTCGGCGCGGACGGGTTCGGGTTCGCGCCGGATGCGGGCGACTGGGTCAAGATCCCGCAGCTCGGTAGCGTCGTGATCGGCGACGACGTCGAGATCGGCGCGAACACGACGATAGATCGCGGCACGATAGAGGACACGGTGATCGAGGACGGCGTAAAACTCGACAACCTCGTGCAGATCGCCCACAACGTCCGCATCGGCGCGCACACGGTGATGGCCGCGATGTCGGGCGCGGCCGGCAGCACCAAGATCGGCAAGCGCTGTATGATCGGCGGCGGCGTCGTGATGATCAATTCGCTCGAGATCTGCGACGACGCGGTGTTCACGTTCCGCAGCGTCGTGACGAAGTCCGTCGACAAGCCGGGGATGTACGCGGGTGCCCTGCCGGCGGAAGAAGCAGCGCAATGGCGACGCAATGCCGTTCGCTTCCGCAAGCTCGACGAGCTCGCGGCGCGCGTGACGGCCGCGGAGCGTGTGCTCGACGACCTCGCGAAACGACCGAGGAAGAAAAAGAAGGACCAATGAGCAAACAGCTCGACATCGACGCGATCATGGAGCGGTTGCCACACCGCTTCCCGTTCTTGATGGTGGATCGCGTGCTGTCCGTCGAGCCCGGCAAGTCGATCGTCGCGATCAAGAACGTGACGGTGAACGAGGCCCACTTCGTCGGCCACTTCCCGGGCCACCCCGTGATGCCCGGCGTGCTCGTGCTCGAGGCGCTCGCGCAGGCGGCCGGCGTGCTCGCGTTCGAGAGCGCGACGGACAAGGGGCTCTGGGTGCTCTATCTCGTCGGCATCGACAACGCGCGCTTCAAGCAGATCGTCAAGCCCGGAGATCAGATAACGCTCAAGGTCGAGCTCGTCCAGCACCGGCGCAATCTCTGGCGTTACGACGCGCGCGCGGAGGTCGACGACAAGGTCGTCGCCGAGGCCGAGTTCTTGCTCGCGGACGGGCCGAAGGCGTGATCGACTCGCGCGCCGTCGTTTCCCCGAGCGCGCGCCTGCACGCCGACGTGCAGGTCGGCGCGTACGCGATCATCGGCGACGATGTCGAGATCGGCCGCGGCAGCCGCATCGAGTCGCACGTCGTGATCAAAGGTCCGACCGTGATCGGTGCGGACAATCACATTTTCCAGTTCGCGTCGATCGGCGACGATCCTCAGGACAAGAAGTACAAGGGACAGCGAACGCGGCTCGTAGTCGGCGATCGCAACACGATCCGCGAGTCGTGCACGATCAACCGCGGCACAGTCGAAGACCGCGGCGAGACCACGATCGGCAACGACAACTGGATCATGGCGTACGTGCACATCGCGCATGACTGCGTGATCGGCAACAACACGATCTTCGCGAACAGCACGCAGCTCGCCGGGCACGTGCACGTCGGCGATTTCGCGGTGCTCGGCGGTTTCACCGGCGTGCATCAGTTCTGCCACATCGGCCCGCACGCGATGCTCGGCATCGCGAGCGTCGTGACGAAGGACGTGCCGGCCTACGTCACGGCCCAGGGCCAGCCGGCGGAGCCGCGCGGGATCAACGCGGAGGGTCTCAAGCGACGGGGCTTCACGCCCGAGCAGATCCGCAACATCCGCGAGGCGTATCGAACCGTGTTCCGCCAGGCGCTGAAGCTCGACGAAGCGGTCGCGATCATCGACGAGCTCGTGCTCGACCAGCCCGAGCTCGGGCCGTTCCTCCAATCGTTGAAGCAGGGCACGCGCGGTCTCGCGCGCTAGCTCAGGATCGCGCGCGTGACGAGCGGGTTGCGGATCGCGCTCGCGGCTGGGGAGCAGTCCGGGGACGCGCTCGGCGCCGGGCTCATCGAGGCGCTGAAGCCGCTCGCGCCCGGCGCGCGCTTCGTCGGCATCGCGGGCCCGAAGATGATCGCGGCCGGCTGCGAGCCGTGGTTTCGCGCCGAGGAGCTGTCGGTCATGGGGCTCGCCGAGGTGCTGCCGCATCTGCCGCGGCTGCTCCGAATCCGGCGCGAGCTGCGCGAGCGGATCAAGGCGCTGCCCGCCGACGTGTTCGTCGGCATCGACGCGCCGGATTTCAACCTGCCCGCGGCCGCGTGGCTCAAGCGCGCAGGCGTACCGACCGTTCAGTACGTGAGCCCGCAGGTCTGGGCCTGGCGCCAAGGCCGCGTGAGGACGATCCGCGATTCGGTCGATCTCGTGCTCTGCGTGTTGCCGTTCGAGACGCAGTTCTACGCCGAGCACGGCGTCGTCGCGAAGTTCATCGGCCATCCGCTCGCCGACGCGATCCCGCTCACGGTCGACCGCGCGGCGGCGCGCGCGGCGCTCGGGCTGCCGGCCGCGAAACCGCTGCTCGCGGTATTGCCGGGCAGCCGGCGCGCCGAGGTCCGCACGCTCGCCGCGCCGTTCATGGAGTCCGCCGCGTGGGTGCAGCGCGAGCGACCGGACGTCGAGGTCGTCGTCGCGATCGCGAGCGAGCCGATCGGCGAGCTGTTCCGCGCGGCGGTTCGCGACGTCGAGCTGCCGAGGCCCGCGCACCTGATCACGGGACGCGCGCGCGAGGTGCTCGCCGCGGCCGACGTCGTGCTCACGGCCTCGGGCACGGCGAGCCTCGAGGCGCTGCTGCTCAAGCGGCCGATGGTCGTCGCGCACCGGATCGTGCCGCTCACGTATTGGATCGTGCGCCGCTTGGGCGTCGCGAGGCTCCCGCACTTCTCGCTGCCGAACCTGCTCGCGGGCCGCGGGCTCGTGCCCGAATTCGTCCAGAAGCAGGTCCGCGCCGACATTCTCGGCCCCGTGCTGCGCGACTTCCTCGACGGCAACAGCCCCAACCCGGACTGGTATGATGCGTTCACCTCCATTCACCGACGATTACGCTGCGACGCGAGCGCGACGGCCGCTCGCGAGGTGCTCGAACTAGCCAGGGCTCGAAACCGGTGACCGGCTTCGTTCATCTACGCGTCCACACCGAGTATTCGCTCGTCGACAGCGTCGTGCACGTCGACCCGCTCGTCGACGCGCTCGAAAGGCTTGGGTATCCGGCCTGCGCGATCACCGACCAGGGCAATGTGTCGGCGCTCGTGAAGTTCTACCGCGCCGCGTTCGAGCGCGGCATCAAGCCGTTGATCGGCGCCGACGTCTGGATCGCCGAGTCCGCCGAGGATCGCGAGCCGACGCGGCTCACGCTCCTGTGTCAGAGCCGGGCGGGCTTCAAGCGCCTGAGCGCGCTGCTCACGCGCAGCGCCGCGACCGGGCTCGTCGCGGGGCGCAACGTCGTGCTCAAGGACTGGCTCACGGTCGGCGCGCTCGAAGGCCTGATCGGGCTGTCGGGCGCGCAAGCCGGCGAGCTCGGTCGCGCGCTCGCGGCCGGGCGCGACACGCGCGCGCCCGAGGTGCTCGACTACTGGCGGACGCTGCTGCCGCAGCGTTTCTACGTCGAGCTGCAGCGCCTCGGGAAGCCCGGCGAGGGCGCATATCTGAAGCGCGCGGTCGAGCTCGCCGCTTCGCGCGGCGTGCCCGTCGTCGCGACCAACGACGTCTGCTTCCTCGCGCGCGACGACTTCGAAGCGCACGAGACACGCGTCTGCATCGGTCAGGGCGCGACGCTCGACGATCCCGCGCGCGCGCGCCCGTACTCGGAGGAGCAATATCTGAAGTCCGCGGCGCAGATGACCGCGCTGTTCGCCGATTTGCCCGAAGCGGTCGCGAACACGATCGAGATCGCGAAGCGTTGCACTCTCGAGCTCGAGCTCGGACGCGTGTTCCTGCCCAACTTCGTCGTCGACGACGGCACGCCACCGCGCGCGTTCTTGCAGCGGCGCGCGGAAGTCGGGCTCGAGGACCGGCTCCGTCAGCTCGGCATCGCGGCCCCGGACGCGCCGCGTTACCGCGAGCGGCTCGCGCGCGAGCTCGAGGTCATCGTCAAGATGGGCTTCGAAGGGTACTTCCTGATCGTCGCGGACTTTATCGCGTGGGCGCGGGCGCACTCGATTCCGGTCGGCCCGGGCCGGGGCTCGGGTGTGGGCTCGCTCGCGGCCTACGCGCTCGGCATCACGAACTTGGATCCGCTCGCGCACGATTTGATCTTCGAGCGCTTCTTGAATCCCGAGCGCGTGTCGCTGCCGGACTTCGACATCGACTTCTGCATCGAAGGTCGCGACCGCGTGATCGACTACGTGAGCCAACGCTACGGCCGCGATCGCGTCTCGCAGATCGTCACCTACGGCACGATGGCCGCGCGCGCGGTCGTGCGCGACGTCGGCCGCGCTCTCGGCATGCCGTACGGCTACGTCGACCGCATCGCGAAGCTGATCCCGTTCGAGCTCGGCATCACGCTCGACAAGGCGCTCGCGGACGACCCCGAGCTGCGCGCGGTCTACGAGCAGGAGGACGAGGTCCGCGGGTTGATCGACCTCGCGAAGCGGCTCGAGGGACTCGCACGCAACGTCGGCACGCACGCGGGCGGCGTCGTGATCGCGCCCGAGCCTCTGACCGAGTACATGCCGCTGTACGCGGCCGAGAGCGGCATGCTGTCGCAGCTCGACAAGGACGACCTCGAGGCGATCGGGCTCATCAAGTTCGACTTCCTGGGGCTCAAGACGCTCACGGTGATCGACAAGGCGCTCGCCGCGATCAACCGCGAGCGCGCGGCGCGCGGCGAAAAGGCGATCGACATCGACGCGATCCCGATGGACGACGCGAAGACCTACGAGCTGCTGCGCCAGTGTCGAACGACGGCCGTGTTCCAGCTCGAGTCGCTCGGCATGCGCGATTTGATCAAGAAGCTCCAGCCGGATCGCTTCGACGACCTCACCGCGATCGTCGCGCTGTTCCGGCCCGGGCCGATGCAGATGGCCACGGAGTTCATCAACCGCAAGCACCGCAAGGACGGCGCGGTCGTCGACTACCTGCACCCGAAGCTCGAGGGAATACTCAAGCCGACCTATGGCGTGATCCTCTACCAAGAGCAGGTCATGCAGATCGCGCAGGTGCTCGCGGGCTACTCGCTCGGCGGTGCCGACTTGTTGCGCCGCGCGATGGGCAAGAAGAAGCCCGAGGAGATGGCGCAGCAGCGCGCCGTGTTCGTCAAGGGTGCCACGGAGCGCGGCGTCGAGCCCGCGCGCGCGGCCTACATCTTCGATCTCATGGAGACGTTCGCGGGCTACGGCTTCAACAAGTCGCACGCGGCGGCGTACGCGCTGATTGCCTACCAGACCGCATGGCTCAAGGCGCACTTCACCGAGGCCTACATGGCGGCCGTGCTCACGGCCGACATCGACAACACGGACCGGCTCGTCGTGCTCAAGGACGACTGCAAGCAGCTCGGCATCGTGCTCGAGCCGCCCGACGTCAACACGTCCGCGTTCGCGTTCACCGTCGCGGGCGAGCGTCGGATTCGCTATGGCCTCGGCGCGCTCAAAGGCGTCGGCCAGAGCGCCGTGGATGCGATCGTGGCCGAGCGCGCGGCACGCGGGCCGTTCAAGAGCATGCTCGATCTATGCCGTCGCGTGGATCTACAGAAGATCAACCGCCGCGTGCTCGAGGCGCTCGTGCGCTCGGGCGCACTCGACGCGCTCGGCCCGAACCGCGCGACGCTGAACGACGCGATCGGCGACGTGTTGCAGCTCGCCGAGCGCTCCGTCCATGCGAGCGCAGCCGGACAAGGCGCGTTATTCGGCGGCGACGACGGCCACGGACCCCTGGAGCATAAGCTCACGCCGCGGCGCGAATGGACGAAGCGCGAAAGGCTGGATGCCGAGTTCGACAGTCTTGGCTTGCATCTGACCGGTCACGCGTTCGACGGTTTCGTGGATCACCGCGACAAGCTCAACATCAGCTCGATCGCAAAGATCGTCGGTGGGATGCCGACCGAAAGCACGAACTTCTTCGCGGCGCGCAAGGAAGTGACATTGTCCGGCGCGGTCATGGACATCCGCCGCCGGCCGAATCGCACGTCCGTGTGGCTCGACGACGACACCAAGCGCGTCGAGGTCACTCTGTTCGACGAGGT
>Ga0335084_10005434_pt1 | contig 12603 bp, 13 predicted proteins | sample Lox_Sample_44_FD_206721 | JGI IMG/M metagenome (GOLD analysis project Ga0335084, IMG submission 206721) | Soil microbial communities from Loxahatchee National Wildlife Refuge, Florida, United States - Lox_Sample_4.4 | ecosystem: Environmental > Terrestrial > Soil > Wetlands | place: USA...
GGGGACGTGTAGAGACCCGTCTTCAGGCCCGCAGCACGCAGGATGGACGCTAGAGTGGCCGCGGTGGAACCTTTGCCGTTGGTGCCTGCGATGAGGACGCTCGGAAAAGTCCACTCGGGATTGTCCATTGCCTGCAGCAGGACGCGCATGTGCGCCAAGTCGAACTTGTGGGAGGGCGTGTGAGCCAGTTCGTGGCCCAGCGCGAACATGCTGGCTACTGCGGATTCGTAGGACATGGATAGGCGTCAGGCTGCCGGCCTCAGGCGTCAGGCCTTAATTGTCCAATTTATCAGCAGTATCGATGAGGACGCACTTATAGAACACCAAGGAGGCTAGGAGTGTGTTGCCCATGCCTGCAGCCTGTCGCCTGACGCCTGCCTTTACGCTGCCATGAAATCCAGGGCTCGGGCGATGTATGGCTTCAGTTGTTTGCGCGGGACTACTGCGTCGAGCATGCCGTGCTGGAGCAGGAATTCGCTGCGCTGGAAACCCGGCGGGAGCTTCTGGCGGATCGTCTGTTCGATGACGCGGGGTCCGGCAAAGCCGATCAGGGCTCCTGGTTCAGCGATGTTCAGGTCGCCTAGCATGGCGAAGGAGGCGGTCACGCCGCCGGTCGTGGGGTCTGTCAGGAGCGAGATGTAGGGGACCTTGGCCTTGTCGAGACGCGCGAGGGCGGCTGAGATCTTAGCGAGTTGCATCAGGCTGATGACGCCCTCCATCATGCGGGCGCCGCCCGAGGCGGAGACGATGATCAGAGGCGTGCGAGTGTTAGCAGATTTCTCCACCGCCCGGGTGATCGCCTCGCCCACTACCGCTCCCATGCTGCCGCCGATGAAGGAATACTCCATGACGCTGGCGACCACGGGCCGTCCCATAAGCTTGCCCTGGGCATTGATGACGGCGTCTTTCAATCCGGTATCGTGCTGGGCTTGCTTGAGGCGCGAGGAATACGGCTTGAGGTCGACGAACTTGAGGGGATCCGTGGAAGACAGGTTGGAGTCGAAGATGGTGTACTGGTTGTCGTCGAGCAACTGAGCGAGGCGGGTGCGCGCGTCGATGCGGAAGTGTTTGTCGCACTTGGGGCAGACGTTCAGGTTATCTTCGAGATCCTTCTTCCAGATAATCTGGCGGCAGTTCTCGCACTTGACCCAGAGTCCTTCGGTGCGGACTTTCTTCTCGCCCGAGGTGTCGAGTTCGCCGGATTCGCGCTTAAACCAAGCCATGGGAGCAGTTCTCAGTTGTCAGTTCTCAGTTCCCAGTTAGAACCTAAAGCAGCCGACCGTGGCTCCAGTGCTCCTGCTGACAACTGGGAACCGAGAACTGAAAACTTTGGATTAGTACTCGATTCCTCTCTGGGCCATTATGCCTTTTTCGTAGGCGTGTTTTACCTGGCGCATTTCAGTGACCGTGTCAGCGGCTTCGACAATTGTCGGGTGCGCGTTGCGGCCCGTCAAGATGATGTGAACCATCTCCGGCTTCTTCTTCAATCTTTCGACCACTTTGGCCGCATCTAGCATGCCATAACTGATGGCGTAATTGATCTCATCGAGCACGATGAGATCCCACTCTCCGGACTGAATAGCCTTGTCGGCTTCCGCCCAGGCCTCCTCGACCATGCGGACGTCTTCGGGGTCCGGCTTTTCGGCACCGACTTTCACGAAGCCGCGTCCCATCTGCTTCATGACGAACTTGTCACCGAAGACCTGAACTGCGTCGAGTTCGCCATAGTGCCACGAACCCTTGAGGAATTGCAGCATCAGGACGCGCATTCCCTGCCCGACGGCGCGCAAGGCGGTTCCCATGGCGGCAGTAGTTTTGCCCTTGCCCGGCCCCGTGTTGACAATGATGAGACCGCGACGAACGTCGACCATGCCGTATCTCGACCGATGATTCTACTAGATTTGAGGGGATGCTTGTGGCGAGGAACCTGGTTCGCGACCCGGAGAGGGGCTGCGGTTGTCCGGTACCGGACAGTTCTCCACGCCAGTGGACATCAACCAGAGCTCGCATCCGAAGTTCGATCATCTTTTTCAAGAGGTTAGTGGGAAATGACTTGGAAGGGAGGTTGCACCCGAATAGACAATTTGTTGAGCAAAAAATCGGAACGGTTGAAACAAATGGCTGTTCCGCTCAGTCTTCCGTAACGAAGGGCCGACTCGGTAAATGGGGTTCGAAGCCTGTGCAAACAAAGTTGACAGAGAGTGAATTTTCCACGGAACTTGTGCATCCAAAAACGCGTAGATCGGGTCAAGCGGATCTCTGTCCCCTCGCAACCGCGGAGGTCTCATTGTGATCAACAGGGGTTTAACGTTTCTGTTTTGCGTGCTGGTGGCCTTGCCAGCCGTATCGGCCCAGCATGTTTCCGTGCGTTCGAGGCCGTCGATCGACACGGGAGATCAGGAGACGATTCGAGAGATCATCGAGATGGAGCGGCAAGCGAGGGAGGCCAGTATCCGGAGAGATGTGGATTTCTCGCAACGCACGCTGGCTGACGACTACGTGGGTATTACACCTCTGGGGCAGGTGACAACGAAGCAGGATAGTGTATCCGCGCGGAAGAGCCGACAGCTTCGCTACGACACCATTGATGTAACTGACATGGTGGTGCGCGTCTATGGAGACACGGCGGTGGTAACGGCGCGGGCCGACGTGAAGGGCCATCAACTGGGCGAGGACTTCAGCGGGCCGTATCGTTATACGAGGGTTTGGGTTCGGAAGACCGGCCACTGGCAAGCGGTGAGCTACCAGGCGACGGTCACTCAATGAATCAATAAATCTCCTCTTCTGTGAGCCTTTGCGTCCTTTGTGGTTAACTGTAGGGCGGAAGGCTCACCTATGATCCTGCAAAGAAATGTCCTGGCGGCTTTTGTGTGCTCACTCTTACTGTGCGCATCGGTTGCTTCCAGTCAAGAATCTAAACTATCTCCTGAAAAACGCACGCAGATCGAGGCGGCGGTTGCGAAGTTCATGGCGACGACCCATGTCCCTGGAGTGGGGGTGGCCGTTGTCGAAAACGGCGAGTACGTTTGGGGAAGCGGTTTTGGACTGGCAGACGTTGAGAACCATGTGCCGGCGTCGGAACACACGTTGTTTCGGCTGGCGTCGATCTCGAAGTCGCTGACCGCGACTGGCGCGATGGAGTTGTGGGAGCGTGGGAAGTTGGATCTCGACGCTTCGGTGCAGAAATATTGCCCGGCGTTTCCACAAAAGCCTTGGCTGATGACGACTCGTCAGGTGATGGAGCATCTGGCGGGGATCCGGCACTACAAGCGTGGGCCTGATGACCAGGAGATCGGAAACACAAAACACTTCGATCAGCCGATTCAGGCTGGTCTGAATTTCTATAAGGATGAGCCGCTGCTCTCGGAACCAGGAAAGACCTTCCATTATTCGACCCAGGGATACACGCTGGTGGGTTGCGTGATCGAAGGGGCTTCGGGATCGTCCTATATCGAGTACATGACCAAGAATGTGTTCGTGCCGGCGGGGATGGACCACACGGTTGCCGATAATCGCTTCACCATCATTCCATTTCGCACTCGTTTTTATGAGAAGAGCAAGTCTGGTGACGTAGAAAATGCCGAATTCCTCGATTCGAGCTACAAAATTCCGGGTGGTGGATGGCTGTCGTCGGCGGAGGACATGGCGAAGTTCGAGGTGGCGATCCTCAATGACAAGCTAATCAAGCGAGCGACGCGGGATGTGATGTGGACGCCGTCAAAGCCCGCGGATGGTACGAAGATTGGATATGCGCTGGGGTGGGGGCGCGGGGATAAAGATGGGATCGAGGACGTGGGGCACAGCGGCGGACAGCAGGGGACCAGTACCGGATTTCTAGTCGCACCTGTTCAGCGTGCCGGGGCGGTCGTGCTCACGAATATGGAAGGTGTCAACGCTTACGATCTGGCGCTCGAGATTCTGAAGATCGCTGCGGGTGTGACGGCAAAGCCGGATCAGAAATAGGGCTGGGCTTAGTGTCCCGAATGATAAGGATGTCCCTTCAGAATAGTGAAGGCGCGGTAAATCTGCTCGAGTAAAACAACGCGGGCGAGTTCGTGGGCCATCGTCATTTTCCCTAATGAAATCACGTTTGCTGCGGCGGCTTTGGTTTGCGCGTTAAAACCATCCGCGCCACCGATTGTGAACACGAGCGGCAGCGGGTTGCGGTCCTGGTGGTCCCCCAGAAACTTCGCGAACTGTTCGGAGGTAAGTTCCTTTCCTCGTGAGTCCATCAAGACCAGCGCAGACCTCGATCCGCTTTTCGCATTAGGCCCGAACTTGGCGAGAAGATCCGCTTCATCCCGCAGCGAAATCCCTTCGACCTGGGCATAGAGTGATATGCGTTTCAGATATTCGTCGGTGAGGGCTGCCAATGCGGGTTCCTTGCTCCGTCCGATCCAAGCGATCTTGATCTTCACGTAGCCATCCTATGCCTCATCCGAAGGGACACCAATGGCGCGTGAGAAGAACGGCATTGTCGCGGAGGGTTCGCGGCAACCGTTCTGCGGGATGGATATGAAGGAATTCTAACTTCCAGATACTTTGTTCGCTGACAAGGCGATGGGAGGCTGAAGATTGCCGTCAAACTGCCGATGAATCCACAACGGTGTGTGCTCTGTGCCGTACAGGCGGCAGGCACCGCGGACGACCCATGCATTCTCGGCGCGTTATCGTTTTAGTCGCATTTTCACAGCTTCTCATTCAAGGGCTGGCGATCGCGACATTGAATGGGAGCACAGCGGCTGCTCTAGTTTCGGATTTGGCGCAGGGCGGCTTAGCCCTGACCTGCCTCTTTGCATCACTTTACGCGCGCGCAAATTCGGGAAAGGCATCTTCCTACCATTGGACATGGCTTGCCCTATCTTTCATCGTCTTTCTAGTCGGGCAGTCGCTGGGAACTTATATCGATGTTTCTTCGCATCATTCATTGGACTGGCTCGACGACATTCTGTTTTCACTTTCGGTCATCCCGATCGCTATGCTGCCGTTCCTCGATCCTGACCGAGAGCACAACCGCCTCGATCGCCTTCACGTTTTAGATTTTTTGCAAGTCTCGTGCTTCTGGATGACGGTGTATCTGTATTTCCGAAATACACCGAGTCTCGCCTATGCCACCGTCGGTTGGGAAGGTTTCGGGTGGTCGGCGGGAGTAGTTTTCCATGCGATCTTGACGCTTTCGTTTCTCGTGCGAGCTGTTCTCGGGAAATCGAGAGCGGCTTGGACCTTTTTCGGTGGAATTGCGGCTTATGTGTTTCTTTCCGGACTCGCGGATTCTTACGCTGCCCTTCCGTCGAACAATGTGGAGTCGGGCCATTGGTTCGATCTGGTTTGGAGCCTATCGCTTTGTATCCCTCTGCTGCTTGGGCTCACGTGGAACCAGCAAGCATCTGTGGCATCGCTTCCAGCCCATTCAGAAAGGATTGTTCTCAATCACATTTTCCCGCTCGTTTATCCATTCTTTGCTGTGCTGCTTCTGGTTCGTGAAGCACCGAGCGACCCTGTTCTGTCTTCGATTGTTGCCATGATCGTCTTCGGCGGGCTGGGAGCGCGCATCGTGGTCACCCAAAGTCAACTGATTCGGGCGCAGGACACTCTCGAGTACGACGCTTCGCACGACGCGCTGACCGGCACGTGCAACCGTGCGGCGATTCTCGAAGCTCTAGGCAGGGAGATCCTCCGGCAAAAACGCACGAATGAGGCTCTGACCTTAATGCTGGCCGATATCGATCACTTCAAATCGGTGAATGATACTTATGGTCATCTGGTGGGAGATGAGGTTCTGGTTGAGGTTGCCCGTCGACTGAGTGGCTCGATGCGCAGTTGTGACTCACTCGGCCGCTACGGCGGGGAAGAATTTTTGGTCATTCTGCCCAACTGCAGTGCGAGCGGCGCAGTGAAGGCAGGAGAGAGATTACGCAACGTAATTGATCGGGCTCCGGCGCCGACGAGTGCTGGACCGATTCCGGTTGCGCTCAGCATCGGCTTTGTTTGCGCCTTCGAGGCGAGTTGCGCACCGAACAGCACGCTCTTATTGCGGCTGGCCGACGAAGCACTCTATCAGGCGAAGGCGAAGGGTCGGAATCGCGTAGAGCGGGCAGATTTCCCGTCGCGAGATCGCGTCACCGAACCTGTAGCTGGAATCTCCCGCGCACTTGCGCGAGGCGTTTAGAGACTTAGGGCGGAAGGTGTTTCCAGCAGCGCCTCCTTGCATGAGCGATCGAATTATTTTTTCGCGGTTTTTCGCGATCGCGGAGCAGGTGCTTTCTTCTTTTGCTTCTTCGGCGCGGCCTTCAGGTCAGTGGGGTCCAGGCGCTTGGCGGACTTCCAGAGGCGCTCCAGATCATAGAATTTGCGCGCCTTCTCGGAGAATACGTGGACGACAAAGTCTACGTAGTCGATCAACACCCACTCAGCCTGGTTATAGCCTTCGACGTGCGTGGGACGCAGGCCGGTCTTCTTCAGGCGGAGTTCTACTTCATCGGCGATGGCCTGTACCTGGCGCGGATTAGTGCCGCTGCACAGGACGAAGTAGTCGGTGAAGGCTCCCGAACCTTTTTCCATCTCGAGGATGCTGAGTTCTTCGGCCTTTTTCTCGAGGCAGGCTTGGATGGCGTCAGAAACTTGCTTCTTGAGTTCAGTCTTCTTCATTCGGTCGTCGTTCGCTATGAGGGCGATCGGCCCAGAGATCAATTGGATTTCTTGGTTTCCGCGGCGGCACGCGCACGCAGTTTCGCCATTGTGGAGGCGGATGGGTCCTTGCGCTTGCCACTCTTGTTGCGACGCTTGGTCTTGGTTACGTAATGATTCTGAGCCATGAAACTCCTGCACTGCTCCGGCGGTTTGGGGACGCCTGCCCTGGGTTTTTGAGGAATCAGTTACACGGAAACTGCTAAGTATCATCATAACTGAGTTGCGGGAAATTCGTCTTTGGCGCCGGGATTGAAGAATTACCGCAAAAGTTCGCTCGGGCCTCGCGAAGATCGCTAAAAGGGTGCGGCTATTCGCAACGCGCTATTTGTATAGGTCTGTTTTCTTGATGTAGTCCGCCACGGCGGGATCCAGGAATCGTCCTAGCGGTTTGCCTGCTGCTGCGGCTTGCCGGATCGTGGTGGCGGCCGCTGGTTGCTGCAGATCACCTAGCAGGTGAAGCGTTACTCCTTTCAGTACAAGATCTCCGCTGGGAGCCTGTTTTTGAAAGGGTTGGGTCACTTCGGGGCGTGGGCGCAGGCTTTCAGGAAGGGCGTTGGCGACGTCTGCGAGGGAGTAGCCGGGACGTCCGGCGACGATAAATTCGCATTCGCGAAACAGGGCTTCGGCCTGATGCCATTTGGAAATGTCGGCGAAAGCGTCCATGCCGATGAGCAGGAACAGCCGATCGATCTTCTTGAGCGATTGCTTGATGCGGCGCACAGTGTCGATGGTGTAGTTGGGTCGTTCGTCCCGTTCTTTACGGATTGGTACTGCGTGCTCGGGGGCTTCCAGCAGAGAGGGGACGAAACACTTCTCGCTCACGGTCGCCAGGGCCAGCATGGCGAAACGGTGCGCGAATAAGGAGAGCGGCTGTTTTTGTTTGTGGGGAGGAATGTTCGCGGGGACGAAAAGAATGCGGTGCAGCTTGCAGCGTTCGAGCGCAGCGCGAGCCAGAGCTAGATGTCCTTTGTGGACGGGATCGAAGGTCCCGCCGAATAATCCGATGTTCATGGAGATTGGGCGACCCCGCCTAGTGTCCAGATTCGCGGGCCAAGATGCAAGCCCGTAATCAACCGCGAGGTCGATGTCCGACCGGGCAATGGACTTCTCAGATCGTACTGTTGCCGGAACCGAATGAACTCCTGTAACTATCCTATTTGCTAATTTGGCACTAGGATGTGTTAACCATGCGAGTAACCCTCCCCCTACTTCGCATCCCACCCGCTCGTGCGCCGATACTCCGGTATGGCGTGGCAGTGCTCAGCACCGCGCTGGCGCTCATCCCGACAATCCTGCTTGCGGATGTCTCCGAAAGCCGGTTAGCGCTGTTTGGCGTCGCCGTAATGGTGAGCGCCTGGTACGGAGGCTGGAAGCCAGGAGCTGTGGCGACGGCCTTCGCGCTGACCGTCAGCGCCTATTTCTCCCTTAGTGGTCCGCACACGCCGGACCAGTTGAGGGTCGCGCTGCTGCGCCTGTCGTTGTTCTTCTTCCTGGCGATGCTGATCTGCTGGCTAAATGCCGCCCTTCGGGCGACGCAGGAAGAATTGCGGCGATCCGAGGCCAATTTCCGGTCGCTGGTGACGAATGCTCCCTATGGGATTTGCAGCTGCGATTCGACGGGAAAAATTCTCGACGCGAATCCTGCATTTCTTGAACTGGTGGGAGCGACCACTCCGACGCAAGTCATTGGGCAGCATATCTACAGCCTTTATGCCGACAATGATCAGTGGTTCGAGCTGGCCGACTATCTTCGCTCGGCAGCGCCATTCAAAGGGTTGATGGCGGAATGGAAGCGCGGTGCGGCAACTACTGGAGTTCGCGTTTCGGGGCGAGCTGTGACGAACGGGCGCAAGGAAGGCGTGGTTTTTGAGATTTTTGCCGAAGATGTCACAGAGCGGCGAGCGCTGGAACAACAGTTGCGCCAATCCCAGAAGATGGAAGCTGTGGGCCGTCTAGCGGGCGGGATTGCGCACGATTTCAACAACCTGCTGATGGTGATATCCGGGTACTCAGAGTTTCTGCTGGAGCGGCTGGGAGGCGAGCCGCATCTGCGCGGTCCGGCGCAGGAGATTGCCAGCGCATCGGAGCGCGCCTCGTCCCTTACTCGCCAATTACTTGCTTTCAGCCGTAAGCAGATGCTCGCTCCGCGGATCGTCAACCTCAACGACATTGCTACAGAGAATCTGAAGATGCTGACACGCATGATCGGCGAGGACATCGATCTGGTGATGATTCCGGGGCAGGGACTGTGGTCGGTGCGCGCCGACTCCGGGCAGATCGAGCAGGTCATTATGAACCTTGCGGTGAATGCACGCGATGCCATGCCATCGGGGGGCAAGCTGACCATTGAAACGGCGAACCAGACCCTGGATGAAGAGTATGCGCGGTTTCATGCGCCGGTGCGACCGGGCGACTACGTCATGTTTTCGATCAACGATACCGGGGTTGGGATGGATTCCGAGACACAGTCGCATATCTTCGAGCCTTTCTTCACGACGAAGGGGCCGAAGGGGACTGGACTCGGCCTTTCAACGGTGTACGGCATTGTGAAGCAGAGCGGCGGTTATATCTGGGTGTATAGCGAAGTCGGGAGAGGGACGACGTTCAAGATCTATTTGCCACGAGTGGCGTCCGTGGGGGAGACAGCAGCGCAGATGACGGCTCCGGCACCGTTCCAGAGAGTCGAACCGGGGACGGAGACGATTCTGCTGGTCGAGGATGAAGCCAATCTGCGTTACCTGGCGCGGCAGTATCTAGAGAAGCAGGGGTACAAGGTGATCGAGGCGGCGGACGGGGCTGTCGCGATGCAGATCGCGGTGGCACATGAAGCGACCATCCACTTGCTGCTTACGGATGTCATCATGCCGGGAATGAACGGACGCGAGCTGGCGCAGCGCATTTCCGAAATACGTCCGAATGTGAAAGTTCTGTATATGTCCGGCTACACAGAGAACGTGATCGGACACAACGGCACACTGGAGGCGGGCGTACGCCTGCTTCAAAAGCCTTTCAACCTTCGCGACCTGAAGAGCAAGGTGCGCGAAGTGCTGGATGCAACTCCAACTCCCCCGGAGGTCGAAATGCCAATGCAGTCTGCTGAACCCCAACCCGCGGCGCGTGCCCGGCAAGTTCCACCGACACGCGCACAACGATTCCAGCTCCATTTGCCGTTGCGGTACCGCCGACTGGGCGAGACGCAGTGGCACGTGGGCACCACCGAGAACATCAGCCGGTCAGGGCTTTTGTTTCAGGCCGATGACACGCTACAGCCGAATTCGCAAGTGGAAATCAATCTCGTTCTGCCGGCAGAGATCGCGGGGCTATCGGGAACGGAAGTGGTGTGCCGCGGAGAAGTAGTACGGACGATTGAACGGCGAGGTGAAACCATGACTGCGGCGTTAGCGGCGCGGATTTTGCAGTATCACTTTCAGCACGGGCCCCTCCCAAGGGCGTAACATACGACCGGGTTCTGTGGGTGTTGTCTGGGAAGAGGCGGCCGCGAGGTCGCCTTTTTATATGGGCTTGCGCAGTTTACCGACAACCATTAATAAGAGAATCCTTACTAAATTTAATAAGCAAAAGTCTCAAAAGGATAGGACCCCTAGCGATTCCCTTCCACTTCCTCGTTGAGCGGCTGTTCGCGCAACTCCTGAACCTTTTCAGCGATAGCGTACTTCAGTTCTTCGATTCCCTTGCCCGTGACTGCTGAGACCTCATAGACCTTCAGCTTCTTTTTCCTGGTGTACTTCTTGAGCGCGGCGAGCTTGTCTTTGTTTGCGACATCGATCTTGGACGCGACCATCAGTATGGGCTTTTCTTCGAGGCGAGCTCCGAAGCTGGCGAGTTCACCGAGGATGACTTCGACGTCCTTTACGACATCATCGCGACCGCTGGAGTCGGAGACATCGACCAGGTGAACCAGCAGACGCGTTCTTTCAATGTGACGAAGGAATTGGGTGCCTAGTCCGGCGCCGGTGTGAGCGCCTTCGATCAAGCCGGGAATGTCGGCGACCACGAAACTGATTTCATCTTTGGCATCGCCGACTGCGACGACGCCCAAGTTTGGCTCCAGAGTGGTGAAGGGGTAGTCGGCGATCTTTGGACGGGCGGAAGAGATGCGCGAGATCAGCGTGGATTTGCCGACGTTGGGATAGCCGACGAGTCCTACGTCAGCGAGCAGTTTTAACTCGAGGCGGTAGGTGTGTTCTTCGCCGGGTCGGCCAGCCTCGTGTTCGCGGGGTGCTTGGTGAACTGATGTTGCGAAGCGAGCGTTGCCGCGTCCGCCCCGGCCACCGCGGGCAATGGCGAAACGCTGGTCGGCTTGGGTAAACTCGAAAGCCTTTTCGCCGGTTTCGTCGTCGTAGACGATGGTCCCCACGGGGACTTTCAATAGAACATCGGCACCGTCGCGCCCGGTCTTATTGGAGCCTTCGCCATGACGTCCGCGCTCGGCCTTGTGCTCGGGATTAAAACGAAAGTGGACCAGCGTGTTGTGGCGCTCGCTGGATTCCATCACGACGTCGCCGCCCTTGCCCCCATCGCCACCGGAGGGACCGCCGCGCGGAACGAATTTCTCGCGGCGGAAGGCCATGCACCCGTTGCCGCCGTCGCCGGCCTTGACTCGAATTTTGGCTTCGTCGATGAACATGAAAGAGCAGTTGCCAGTTCTCAGTTCAGGAATACATCTCGCTAGGAAACTTTGTGCTCGGGCGCCTGCTGAAAGCGAAAACCACGAAGGTCACAAAGGTTCACGAGGGAAAGAGTGCTCGACGTTCCTTCGTGTGGCTTCGTGTCCTTCGTGGTCCAATCCACTTCCAACGGCGGGAAGTGGCGCAACAATGTCTTACTTCGCTTCTACCGGTTCGACCATCACGAACTTGCCCATGGAGCCCTTATCCATGAACTTGATGCGGCCAGTGATCTTGGCGAAGAGGGTGTCGTCTTTGCCGCGGCCGACGTTGAGTCCGGGCTTTACGCGGGTGCCGCGCTGGCGGACGATGATCGTGCCGCCGGGGACGACCTGTCCGCCGAACGCCTTAAAGCCGAGCCGCTGCGAATTCGAGTCGCGGCCGTTTCGTGAAGTGCCTTGTCCTTTTTTGTGCGCCATATAAAAACAGTTCTCGGTGGCCAGTTGCCAGTTGTCCGGCCGGAGGCCGGCGCTACTTACTATTTCTTTTTTGCCGACTTCTTGGCCGCCTTTTTCGGGGCGGCCTTCTTCTTCGCTGTGGCCTTCTTGACCTGTGGTTCCGCTTCGTGCGTTTCCGCCGCGGCCTTTGCCTTTTTAGGCTTTGCTTCTTTCTTGGGGAGATCGGGGGCCTTGAAACTTTGTCCGCCAAAAGCGATTTCGGCAATGCGGACCGCAGTGTAGTCCTGACGATGTCCGCGAAGCTTCTTGTACTGCTTCTTGCGCTTGTAGTGGAAGACCAGGACCTTCGCGCCGCGTCCTTCTCCAACTACCTGACCGACCACGCGAGCGTCGGACTGGATCCCGACCTGCCCCTCTTCGCCAGATACGGCTACCACCGGAAACTCAACCTGGCCGTCAGTGCCGTTTAGTTTCTCCACTCGAATCACATCCCCGGGCGCCACCCGGTACTGCTTTCCACCAGCGCGGATCACCGCGTACATGCGTCTGTCCTCCATCGAATGTCGTTGAAATCAGCGTGATCGACTACTTAGTGATCGGCTCACAAAATGAATCCCCAGGGCGCACACCAGCGCTACCGAGGGGCCAACTGATTTCCTATGCTTGCTGTGTTTCCGCCCCGGCGCTTCGGCAGCCAGAGCAGGCGTCCCCAGAACGGGTCGGCGAGTACAGTCAAACTTGACTATTTTATCGTGGGGCGCGGAAATCGGTCAAACCAATACCGTAATCGCAGAGTGCGCCGAGAACGGTAGAGTGCGGAAATGTTC
>Ga0335084_10005435_pt1 | contig 12601 bp, 10 predicted proteins | sample Lox_Sample_44_FD_206721 | JGI IMG/M metagenome (GOLD analysis project Ga0335084, IMG submission 206721) | Soil microbial communities from Loxahatchee National Wildlife Refuge, Florida, United States - Lox_Sample_4.4 | ecosystem: Environmental > Terrestrial > Soil > Wetlands | place: USA...
GTTTTCATTCCCTCTTGGTTCGCCCTTGTGATGTCCGGGTCTTTCAGGATGCTGGACCTGAGGTCAGCGTTCTTCAGGTTTGCGGCGATAAGCGAGGTCTCTATGAGTTTAGTCTCTCTCATATCAGCTGATGAGAGGTTTGCCGCGTTCAGGTCGGTACCGTGGAGCATCGCACCGCGGAGGCAGGCGCCCGAAAGGTCTGCGCCCACCATACTCGAACCGCGGAGGTTGGTTCCGGAAAGGTTCGCACCGGCCAGGCACGCCATGGCGCCGTCCGTCATCTGAAGGTTGGCTCCGGAAAGGTCTGAGTTCCTGAAGTTCGCACCCGAGAGCTTTGAGTTTGTGAAGTCCGCACCCCGGAGGTTCGCACCGGAAAAGTCCGCACCGGTGAAGGTTGAGAAGGTGAGATCGCACTTCTCGATGCCGGCGTTCCTGAAACTGGCGCCGGTGAAATTTGAGCTGCCGAGGTCGCAGCCTCTCAGGTCGGTTTCGTCGAATACTGATCTGCTCATGTTAGCCTTGCTCAGGTCTGAACCCTTGAAATCCGAGCCCCTGAAGTTCATGGCGATGAGATCGAGGCCGCTCAGGTCCAGACCCGAGAGGTCAAAGCCGGACACCTCACCGGTCGTTTTTGAAAGCTCTATTACCATTTTTCTTGAAAGTTTCTCCATGAGAGATTAATCTAAGTGATGTAATAATGATATTCTATGTTCGTTTTACTCTTCTTTTTTGTGATGATTCGTGTTGCTTGTCTTCCCCGCAGCGGCGCGCGATGAATTTGTCCGACGGACCCGCTTGTTGAGAGGTTTCTTCCTTGTTTTTTTGATTACATACTCGGCTTCAGGTTCGTGGACTGCGGGGAAGAAGCCGTCCATCCACGATAAATTCTTCCCGATAACCAGTTCCTCCATTGTTGCATGATGCGTATTGGTCATAGGAATGAGGCGCAGAGATAGCCATACGCTACCTGATCCTGCTTGAGTACTCTCTTCTGAATTCTTCATAAACTATACGCAAAACCTTCTGCCTATCTTCCATGTCCTCAAACTGTGCAGCCAGCTTTAGTAGGTCATCTTTACTGATAGCCTGAACCTTCATGCTAATAAGATATTGCTTCACCGCCTTTGAAATATCATCGATGACCAAAATTACATTGCCGCTCTGTAAACGTTCACTGTCGAAGTTCATTTTCAACTCTGAATAAATACTTTTGGCCGCTGACTCTGTCAGAATCTTAAGCTTCTTAATCTGGTAGACAACGCCGAAATTGGTTGCGAGGTCCACTCCCCCGTCGTGTGATGCTGTCCTCGTGTCTCTATATATCTTACACGCAAACTTTTCCAAGTGGACTTTAATCACCGCAACCGCCTGGATTTCGAGAGCGGCAAAATCATACACCTTTCCCTTGTCATCGTAAGCAACGAGTACAACATCGATATTTCCAGCGGATTTGCCGTGCAAGTCATTTAACCGCACTTCTGTAAGGGAACTCCATGTGGCAGCCTCCTCAAAAAAGAAGCCAGCCGCATCGTCGGTTATGATCCAGTCTTCGCGAAATCGAATGGGACAAGTGATGACTGGACGGTGCTCATGATAAATAGAACAGACGCCGAGCGGGTTTTTGGCTTTATCCTTTGTGCAATTCGGCACTTTGTTATTAAAGGGGCAGAGACGATGAGAGCGGTATCGTGCCGCTTTTTCCGTGAAGTCTGTTGTTAAGTGGCCAAAGACCTCTGCAAGCGGTTGTCCTTGGCTAGCCAAAGATTTCGTTCTTGAACTCATCTTGCGTTGACGAACTTCACTTAGCTCTTCCTAATACCCGAAGAGCCCCTTAAACTTGTTGATTTTGTCTATGGTGCTTTCCTCAGGCGGGGTCTGGGGCTCCTGCACCTGTTCCTGAGGCATTTCTTCTTTATACTGCTGGCTCTCCCTTTCCCTCATTCTCCGGGGTTGTCTCTGTTCACGCTCTTCAGCGCCGAGCATGGTCACGCCTGTGGATTTGAGCCTCACCTTCACTGTCCATATGGGGTTCCAGGGCTGGTCCGGGTCATCAGGTCTTGGGGGATAGACCACATTCATCTCTTCCCCGTAGCCGATGAAATTGAGCATGCTCCCCTCAGCGCCCTTGAAGATTCCCCTCGGGATGGTGCAGCTTGTAATCCTTGGGTCCATCACGACCCTGTCTCTAATGAACCTCTGCACGTCAGCAGGAGTGAGAAAGTCCATGAGGCCAAAGCCCGAGTCCTGAACTTCGCTGGATGACCAGAAGATGGTCTCGCCTGCCTGCTGGTTGTGTGCCATGGCAGTGGCAAAATAGCCGATAGCGGTTGGAATTTCCTTCCACTGAAACCGTATGCTTTCAGAAGTGCTGCCCTTTATTGAGGTGAATTCCACCGGCGCCATGAAGTCCCGCATCCTATCGATAGAGAATTTGATATCAGGTGTGTAATTGCCATGGATAAAATGGCTTCCCAGAAGGGAACTGTCTTTCGGGACCTTGAGGGTGCTCTTTCTGTTCGGCCAGTCCGCATAAATCCAGCCACCCCTTTCCGAGGGAGGAGACTGGTGCGTGGCGCTCCGGCCGCTGAAGGCCTTTCCAAAGTCAGTGGGGCTCATGTTTTCGGTGTCTATCACAATGGGCTGGCCTGGTCTCACCTCTTCGCTGCAGCCCCAGTAGATGAGCATGCGGAACTTGGGCTTTTCGATCTTCTCTTCTCTCTCCTCACGGGGGTACCGCTCCGGCGCTGCCTTTTCATGGGCAGGGATAAGGAGGGGAAGGGCCTTTCCCATGTTCTGTCCCGGCGGGATATCATGGGTTGCATCGGGATCAGGGGGCAATGGCCTGGGGGAGTTCAGCTGGAGACGCAGGGTTCTGGTCGGACCGAATTCAGGCATTCCCATCATCTTTCCCATCATGCCCTCCATGCCTGACATCTCACCAGAGGGCATCCCGGGGATGCTCATGTTGTGTGTTTCGATGGTCATCCAGTAGTGGGCATAAGGCTTCTTCTCTTCAGCCTGTATGACCGGAGGACTTACCAGCACTCCCATTAAGAACGCAATTACAATCACAGGAATTTTCATCACAGCTCCTTCCTCCAGAATAAATTTCGAGTGGTACTTTTTGCGCATGCTCTCGTTATAAAATATCGCGGGCCTTACTTCTTACCCAAATTCCTTTTATTCGGCATGATGAGTTGCTATTCCGCGTTCACCGGGGGCGTATCCAGTTCCCTCACATCCTCGACCTTCACGATGCTGCCGTCTTTGGAGAGGTAGACCACGTGACGTATCTGCGCGTTCCGGATCATTCTCTTGCAGAGGAGGCAGGGTTTCCCTTCTGCGGCTGAACTGTCCTCTTCATACCCCGCGATGTAAATGGACCCATCCTTCATTCGTTCGGGCGAGCCGTTGATGATGGCGTTCTGCTCTGCGTGGACTGCCTCGCACAATTCGTAGCGCTCACCTGCAGGGACATTAAGCTCTTTCCTCCTGCATATCCCCCTGTCCACACAGTTTGCGGAGCCGCGGGGAGCGCCGTTGTAGCCTGTGCTCACAATTACATTGTCCTTTACGATGACTGCGCCGTATCTCCTCCTGAGGCAGGTGGAGCGGGTGGAAACCACTTTTGCGATCTCTATGAAATACTCTTCCCAGGACGGTCTGTGGCCTGTCCCCTTCCCGTTATTTCCGCTCATGCACTCTCCTTCTTAACCGCACTTGGTGAACCCGCAGTTATGGCAGACCGCGCAGCCGCCCTCATGCTCCACCGCGCCGCCGCATTCAGGACAGGCGCCCATGAGTATCACCTCATGATGACCCTTCTTGTGGCCATTGCCGTTTCCTTTCTCTGATTTTGTATGGTATTTTTCGAGTGCTTTTGCAATGGCATCGGAGCAGGAGAGGATTCTCCCGCCGTTGTACCACTCGGGCTGATGGCAAGATATGCCCTTCAGCTGTTTGATAATCTCCTCAGGCTCTATGTTGGAGCGGAAGGCAAGGGAAACGAGCCTGCCTATGGCCTCTGCCTGGCTCGACGCACACCCCCCTGCCTTGCCCATGGAAGTGAAGAGTTCGAAGAGATGCCCGCTTTCGTCTTCGTTGATGGTGACATAGAGGTTTCCGCATCCTGTCTTCATAAAGCGTGTGGTGCCCCTGATCACCTCAGGTCTCTTCTTCGGCATTATCTTGGCTGACGGAGCGACTCCCGGCTGAGGGGTGGTCTCTTTTGTCTTTCCTGTGGAGAGCACCTGCTCTTCCCTCGACCCGTCCCTGTACACCGTGACCCCTTTGCATCCGAGTTTATGGGCAAGGAGAAAGACCTCCTCCACATCCTTGGGTGTTGCGTGGTGAGGGAAGTTCACGGTCTTGGAGACTGCATTGTCCACATATTTCTGAAAAGAGGCCTGCACCTTTATGTGCTCGAGAGGGGTGATATCATGGGCTGTGACAAAGACCCTCCTCACCTCTTCCGGTATCTCCTGGAAACCGTGGAGGCTGCCCTTTTCCGCAATGCGCTCCATGAGCTGTCTTGACCAGAAGCCCTTTTCCTTTGCAACCTCCTCAAAATAGGGGTTCACCTCAATAAGCTTTGTGCCTTCCATGACAGTCCTCACATAGGAGACTGCAAACAGAGGCTCTATGCCTGATGAGCACCCTGCGATTATGGAGAGGGTTCCGGTGGGTGCGATGGTGGTGACCGTGGCGTTTCTCAGCCTCGTCTTCCCGTCATAGATACTCCCTTCATAACTGGGGAAGACGCCACGCTCTTCTGCCAGTGCTGCGGATGCGTTCTTCCCTTCCCTCTGAATGAACCCCATCACCTCTTCCGCCAGTTTTTCTGCCTCAGGTGAGTTGTAGGGCGTTCCCATCCTGATGAGCATATCCGCCCATCCCATCACGCCGAGACCGATCTTCCTGTTTGCCCTGGTCCTTTCTTCTATCTGGGGCAGGGGGTATTTGTTCACGTCAATGACATTGTCGAGGAAATGGACCCCCTTCCATGTAATGTCCTTCAGTTTTTCCCAGTCCACTTCATAAGCTGGGTTTTGACTACTGACCGCTGACTGCTGGCTGCTGACTCTTCTTACCATCTTCGAGAGGTTTATGGAACCGAGGTTGCAGGATTCAAAGGCAAGAAGGGGCTGCTCACCGCAGGGGTTTGTGGATTCGATCTCTCCCAGATGGGGGGTGGGATTGGATTCATTCAGCCTGTCGAGGAACACGATCCCGGGCTCTCCGTTTTTCCACGCATGGTTCACGATGAGACTGAAGACATCCTTTGCCTTGACGTTTCTGCTCACCTGCCTTGTCCTTGGATTAAGGAGTTCGTATTCCCTGTCTTCTGCAAGGGCGGTCATGAACGTCTGTGTAAGGCCTACCGATATATTGAAATTGTTGAGCTTCGTATTTTCATCCTTACAGGTGATGAAGTTCAGGATGTCGGGGTGGTCAACCCTCAGCAGCCCCATATTGGCGCCGCGGCGCGTGCCTCCCTGTTTCACCGCCTCTGTGGCGGTATCGAAGACCGTCATAAAGGATATGGGACCTGAAGAAATGCCTTTAGTGGAGCCCACCACGTCACCATTTGGTCTTAGTCCAGAAAAACTGAATCCCGTTCCGCCGCCGGACTTATGAATGATTGCCGCATTCTTTACCGCGTCGAAAATTGACTCCATTGAGTCACCCACAGGAAGGACAAAACATGCGCTGAGCTGGCCCAGCTTCCTCCCGGCATTCATGAGTGTGGGGCTGTTGGGAAGGAATTCCATCGCAGTGAGCATTGAGTAGAACCCTGTCTCGGTTCCTTCCACTTCCTCCGGAGATTTCCCGTAGCGGGCATCTGCAGACGCGATGGCTCTTGCGATCCTCCTGAAGAGTTCCTCAGGGCTCTCTACAATCTTGCCTTCCTCGTTCTTCTGCAGATATCTCTTCTCCAGAACCTTCAGGGCGTTCTGGGTGAGACTGAGACCATTTACTGCCTTCATAATTCCTCCTCGGGTGATAAAATGATTAATTATTATTAATATCTAGGTTTTGTACCTTTTCTCGTCAGGATTAGATTTAACCACAATATATTGTATCTGTCAAGACAAAAAGTGAGAAAGAGAAACCCATTGATTTATTTATTCTTTTGCTGTGAAAAGGGTGTGGATATTTTGTGAACTTTTTGACAGAAAAGACCTGGCAGAGGTATAATTTTTGATGCGCACAAAACCCACTGGTCTTCGATGAAATCACCTAAATCCCTGCGTAAACTCGTCCTTTTTATAGGCGCTGCAATACTAGTCGGAATAGTCGCAGGCGGCTTTATTGCGCTTGCAAAGGGCATTCCTTCTGTAGAAGAGCTGAGGCAATACAAGGCAGTACCCGGCACAAAGATATATGCGGATGATGATACCCTTGTGGGTGAGCTCAAGATAGAAAGGGGCATCTTTGTGCCCATGAATCGGATGCCGGAATACCTGGTGAATGCGGTGATTGCGGTAGAAGACTCAAGGTTCTGGAAACATAAGGGCATAGACTATGTCGCCATTCTTAGGGCAGCAGTAAAGGATGTCCTTCATGTTGGCCTTAAAGAGGGCGGCAGCACCATCACCCAACAGCTCGCAAAGATCACCTTTCTGACCCCTGAAAAGACATTGCAGAGAAAGGTGCGGGAGGCGGCCCTTGCCATGAAGATAGAAAAGAACCTTTCGAAGAAAGAGATACTGGAGCTCTACCTCAACAGGGTATATCTGGGGCATGGTGCGTACGGGATGGAGATGGCCTCAAAGGTATATTTCGGCAAATCCGTCAGGGATATAAGTCTTCCTGAGGCTGCGCTCCTTGCCGGCCTTGCCAAGGCGCCCTCCACCTATTCTCCCTACAATAACCTCACCAGGGCAAAGGAGCGGCAGGAGACGGTTTTTTTGCGCATGGAAGAGGAGGGATACATAAAGAAGGCAGAACGAGAGAAGGCGGTCAAACAACCCCTCTATCTGTCCACTGTAAGGAGGGGGATGGAGGCAAACAACTATTTCACCGAATACGTCAGGAAATACCTTGAGGAAAGGTACGGTGTGGATGAGGTATATAAAGGCGGGCTCAATGTGTATACCACCCTTGACAGAAGGGCACAGCTGGCCGCTGCCAAGGCCCTTCAGGACGGCCTGAGGGATCTTGACAAACGAAGGGGATGGAGGGGTCCCATTGACCACCGGGAGGTGAATGTAGAGAAGGAGCTGAAGAAAAAGGATTCCCCCGAGTCCCTCATCACCAACAGCGGGGATAATGTGTCGGGAGTGGTCCTTAAGGTGAGTACCAAGGAGGCGATGATCAAGGCCCGGGGAATCGTCGGAAAGCTATCTGTCGAAAATGCCAGATGGGCAAGTACCACAATTGATCGCAAAACAGGAAGGACAAGCCAGATCAAGAACTTCAGCCTGGATAAGATACTTAAGCCGGGCGATGTGGTAAGGGTTGGTTTTAAGGCGTCCAGGGGGAACGAACTTATCCTGGAGCAGGAGCCTGAAGCGGAGGGCGCACTTGTTGCCATAGATCCGGAGACAGGGTTCATCAGGACCATGGTGGGAGGGTATGACTATTCAAAATCAGAGTACAACAGGGCTGTCTTTGCAGGGCGGCAGCCGGGCTCAGCGTTTAAACCAATCATTTATGCTGCGGCTATGGATAATGGTTTTACCCCTGCGAGCATGATAAACGACGAGCCAGTCACGTATAAGGGCGGACCCAAGGGAGACTGGAGTCCCGAAAACTATGATCACAAATTTTACGGTCCCACGCGGTTGCGGGATGCCCTGACATATTCGAGAAATGTGATTACCGTGAAGCTCGTGGATGCGATGGGAGTGGATAAGATCATCAATTTCGCAAAAACTATAGGGATCAGGGGTGAGATGCCCCATAACCTGAGCATTGCGTTGGGGAGTATGAGCGTAACACCCCTGGATCTTGCCATGGGATACACTGTATTCGCCAATGGCGGCATGAAGATGAAGCCCATAGTCATAAAATATATCACCGATTCCAAGGGGAGAATTCTGGAGAGCAATGATCCGGAAGGCGAAAGGGTGATAAGCCGCGAGACCGCCTTTCTCATAACCTCCATGATGGAGGATGTGGTGAACTATGGTACGGGATGGAGGGCAAAGGCCTTGGGAAGGCCAGTTGCCGGGAAGACCGGAACGACCAATGAATACAGAGATGCCTGGTTCGTGGGATACGTTCCTGACCTGCTCGCCTGTGTCTGGGTCGGTTTTGATGATGTACGACCTTTGGGCAACCAGGAGACAGGGGCAAGGGCTGCGTCTCCGATATGGGTGAATTTCATGAAGTCAGTGGAAACGGGAGAACACTATGAGTTTGCGACACCCGAGGGGATTGTGAGTTATCCCATAGACCCTGCCAATGGTCTGCTCGCAAAGGATGACTCATCTGGGGTGAAGGAGTATTTCAAGAATGGGACCCAGCCAAAGGAATACTCATCATCCAGAGGCGCGCGGGAGATGAGGGAACCATTAAAACTGGACTTGGATTAGGAGGGATACGATGCGAAAATCGGAAGTGGCGATATGCGGAGTGGTGAGTCTGTTCATTATGGCTTTTTTAGCCTCTGTAGCGTTCGGCCAGGACGACGCGTATGCAAAGGGCGTTCGCGCCTATTTCAAGAAGGACTACGCAGCAGCAGTGCAGTATCTTAAGGAATACGTTGCACGGAAACCTGAAGCAAAGGCTTATTACTTCCTTGGCTACGCCCAGTACGAGCTGACGAGAGGAACGAAGAATCCCGCGGGCCGCAAGGATTTTTGGGCCGACAGCGAGGCCGCGAAGTATTTCAAAGAGGTCTATCTCATCGATCCGGAGTTTTCTCCCCCGGCTGCAGGGTTTGGGAAAAAGAAAAAATAATCGTGTTTGGGATATGGTAATTCATCAGGAATCCGCTCACCAAGAGATGATACCGCTGTCAAGAATAAGCTAAGAGAAGCTCGGGAAGGTTAGGGAAACCCCTCTAGTGATGCTGCTTATTGTCGTGGCGGGCGATGTAGACGACGCAGTCTTCGCAGTCTTTTCCCGCCTCCTGGTTACAGATCATCCTGTTCAGGTCCCAGCATGGCTTTGTCTTGTCAATGAATGCGGTGCATTTGATTTTTCTCTCCTCAGGGCACGTGGTAATTTCCCAGCAGGGTGCATACTCAAGCAGCTTTTTGATGCCCTCGATGCTTATCTTCTTCACATGGATGAGATCCCTGATGCACCTCAGCCATTTAATATCATTTTCTGAATAGAACCTGTTTTTATTACGGCGTGCAGGGGTGATGAGACCATGTTTTTCGTAGAGCCGCAGGGTTTGGTCTGTGGTACCCAGGAGTTCCGAGACAACCCCGATGGAATAAAGGGGCATACCCTTTTTTTCTTCCTCGGAAAGTTCCTTTGTAATTTTCCTGCCAGCCATGTTTAGGTGATTAGTACCCATAATTATAACCTATTTACTAATTGAAAAATCAAGTACAATCCTTCTGGAAGGGTGCAGAAGGGCAATTCATTGATTTTTAGGGTAGTGGTAGGTTAAGGTGTAACGATGAACCTTAAGGGGATAGTGAAAAATTTCAGGAACAGCAAGATCCTGGTAATTGGTGACCTCATCCTTGACCGTTACATATGGGGAAAAGTGAGGAGGATCTCCCCCGAGGCCCCCGTTCCTGTAGTTGAAGTTACAGACGATAATTTTATGCTTGGTGGTTCTGCCAATGTGGCAAATAATATTATTGCCCTTGGAGGGGAAGCCACTGTGGCGGGGATAGCGGGCAAAGACAGGGCCGGGGATGTCATGAGACAGCTTCTTGATGAAAAAGGGATCGAGTCTGCGCTTTTTGAGGATACAAGACCGACCACGATAAAGACGAGGGTCATCGCCCATAATCAGCAGCTCGTACGGTTTGACAAAGAAGAGAGCAAGAGGATCTCCGGAAAGGCGCTGGAGGATCTCGTGACATTTGTTCAGTATGCCGCCGATGAACATACTGCGGTCATTGTCTCTGACTATAAAAAGGGCGTAGTGTCCCGTAAACTGATCAGGAGAATCCTGAAGGCTCCCAGGCAGAAACGGAAATTCGTTGCGGTTGACCCGAAGGTCGGACATTTTCACTATTACAAGGGGGTCAGCCTTATTACGCCCAATCTTCTGGAGGCTTCCCAGGGTTCCGGGGTGGAAATAAAGGATGAGCCGTCACTCATCAGGGCAGGCAAGACCCTTATGAAACGTCTCGCCTGCGGCGCGGTACTGATCACAAGGGGGGAAGAGGGTATGAGCCTTTTCGAAAAGGACCGGATCACCCATATTCCCACAGTGGCAAGGCATGTGTATGACGTCACGGGTGCAGGGGACACCGTGATCGCAGCCTTTACCCTTGCCTATGCGTCGGGAGCCACCCTGAGGGAGGCGGCCATTATCGCCAACCATGCGGCAGGAATTGTGGTGGGAGAGGTGGGGACCGCGGTAGTCACCCCTGAGAAACTTCGCCAATCCCTTTCCAAGGATAGCTGATACTCAAAGATGCCAAAGGCGATTGCATTACTTTCGGGCGGGCTTGATAGTACCCTCGCCATCCTCGTGATGCTGAAACAGGAAATAGAGGTCACTGCGGTTACGTTTCTCAACCATTTTGGGTGTGACACCAGTGACCGTTCCTCCTGTTCAAAAAATCCATTTTCCGCTGCTGAACAATTCGGGTTTCGTGTAAAATTATGCCACCTGTCATCCCAATTCCTCAATATAGTCAAGAACCCAAGGTTCGGGCATGGCAAGAACATGAACCCCTGCATCGACTGCAGGATCCTCATGTTGAGAGAGGCAAGGGAATTGATGGACCTGACAGGTGCGGATTTTGTCGTGACAGGGGAAGTGATCGGACAGAGGCCGATGAGCCAGAAAAAAAACACCCTTGCCATGATTGATAAAGAGGCTGGGGTAAAAGGGTATGTGCTGAGACCCCTCAGTGCGAAGCTCATGCCTGTGACTGTTCCTGAGGAGGAAGGACTTGTGAGGCGGGAGATGCTCTATGATTTCAGTGGCCGTTCAAGGAAACCGCAGATGGCCCTTGCGAGAGAATTGGGACTCACAGACTATCCGGCGCCCGCGGGAGGATGTCTGCTCACAGAGCCTAACTATGCATACCGCCTCAGGGAGCTCCTCAGGCATACTCCTGACCCATCTCTCAACGACCTTCACCTGCTCAGGCTGGGAAGGCACTTCAGATTTTCCCCGCAGTGCAAGGCCATTGTGGGAAGGAACGAGAGGGAGAACAATGCCCTGGAGTCTTTTGGCGATAAGGAGAGCCATCTCTTATGGGTGGAAGATGCGGGAAGTCCCACAGTCCTCCTCTCGGGGGAGGGAGCGGGAGATTTCATCCCTCTTGCGGCCTCACTCTGTGCGCGCTATTCTGATTCAAGGCACCTTCCTGAAGTGGAGGTGACGGTTGTCAAAGGGGGCAATCCGTTACACGTAAGATCACAGGTCACAGATCACGCGTTTAGGATAAGGGTTTCTCCCGCGGGTAGGGAACTCATTAAAACATACAGAATAGAAAAGTCGAACATCGAAGACCGTAACTTGTTACGTGTAATGCATGATGGGTAATGGATTACACGCATCGGGTGTCATGTTACAGCCTCACGGCAACCCCTTTTGCCCTCAGGTATTCCTTTGCCTCTTTCACGGTAAATTCCCTGTAGTGGAATATGGACGCGGCAAGGACTGCATCCGCCTTTCCAAACACAAGGCCGTCATAGAGGTGCTCGAGGGTCCCTGCTCCTCCTGATGCAATCACCGGGATAGTGACCGCCTCTGACACTGCCTTTGTCAATTCTATGTCATAGCCGTCCTTGGTCCCGTCTCTGTCCATGCTGGTGAGCATGATTTCCCCTGCGCCCAGGGATTCCATTTTCCTTGCCCACTGAACCGCATCGATGAGTTTCATGGTCCTTCCGCCATGGGTTGAGATGGCCCAGGAGAGGCCGGGAGCGTGAGGACGGAGGCAGACATCCTTCAGCGACGGGTTGTCAAACCAGCTTTCCCCCGTTGCTCCTGGCAGATCGGGGCTAACCCTCTTTGCATCGATGGCAACCACAATGCACTGACTTCCGAATCTCTCGGCGGCCCTGCTGATGAAGAAAGGGTCCTTTACCGCTGAAGTGTTGATGGAGACCTTATCGCATCCTGCCCTCAGGAGGTCCCGTATGTCATCAAGGTTCTTAATTCCCCCTCCCACGGTCAAAGGCATGAACACATCATCAGCGGTCTTCTCTACCACATGGAGAATGATTTTCCTCTTTTCGTGGGACGCGGTGATGTCGAGAAAGATGAGTTCATCAGCTCCCTGCTCGTCGTAGAATTGTGCGTTTTCCACAGGGTCTCCCGCATCCCGTAAATTTACGAAACTGACCCCTTTCACCACGCGTCCGTCCTTTACGTCGAGGCATGGGATGATTCTCTTAGCCAACATCTTGGAACTCCGTGACGGGTGAATCGCAAATGGTAAAAACTGAACACATATCTCTTGCCATCGCCTTTCCGTTCATTCCTCGTTACTCCTCACTCTTC
>Ga0335084_10005436_pt1 | contig 12600 bp, 15 predicted proteins | sample Lox_Sample_44_FD_206721 | JGI IMG/M metagenome (GOLD analysis project Ga0335084, IMG submission 206721) | Soil microbial communities from Loxahatchee National Wildlife Refuge, Florida, United States - Lox_Sample_4.4 | ecosystem: Environmental > Terrestrial > Soil > Wetlands | place: USA...
GTCCTGCGTGCACTGGCGAGAGCCCCAGGCCGATCTGCAGCTCAAGCATCAGCAGGAAGATGAGGCACCCCAGCGCCGCGTAGAGGAGCAAGGTCACGGCGTTGGTGGCGGCGAACGCCGCATCCCGGAAGAGCGACAGCGGCATCATCGCCTCTGGCCGGCGCTCGAGGCGCAGGAAGACGACCAGGCCCGCTGCACCGACCGCCGCCGAGACGAGCACCGATGCGGTCCAGCCGTGCGCCGGCCCCTCGATCAGGGCGTAGGTCACACCTCCGACGGCGATCGCTCCGGCCACCGTGCCGGCCAGGTCCAGGGGCTTGGCCTCCCGGGCGGGCGTCACGTCGGGCAGGTACCGCCGCGACGCCCAGAGTGCGACGGCGGCGAGCGGCAGGTTGAGGAGGAAGATGGCACGCCACCCGACCGTCATCACCAGCCAGCCGCCGACCAGCGGACCTGCCGCCGAGGTGACCCCCGACAGGCCGGTCCAGAGCCCCAGCGCCGCGCCCTGGTCCGACTCGTCGATGCTCGCCCGCACCAGCGCCAGGCTCAAGGGAACCAGGAGCGACGCCCCCAGTCCCTGAAGCGCCCGGGCCATGGTGAGCGCGAGGATTGTGGGGGCGAGGGCGCAGAGCAGCGAGGCGACGGCGAACCCCAGCACCCCGAGCTCGAACATCGGCTTGCGTCCCAGCCGATCTCCGAGGCTGCCTCCGGTCAACAGGAAGGCGCAGAGGGTCAGCAGGTATGCATCGAGCGTCCACTGCAGACCGGCGAGGTCAGCTCCCAGCGAGCGTGCCAGCGAAGGGAGGGCGACGTTGACCACCGTCGAGTCGAGGAACGCCATCCCGGAGCCGACGATCGACGCCAGGAGCACGCCGCGACCCTGCGGACTCGACAGCGGAACGCTCACCCCGGCTCCTCCGGCCGGAGGCGGAGGCCGAGCGGGACGACGAGCCGCTCCACGCCGTCGAACGCCGCCTCCACCGCCAGCGCCAGCGCCGCAGCGGGCAGCGCGCCCTCGAGGAGCAACCCGGTGTCGGCCAGGCGGATGCCGGTGAGGATGGGCTGCCCGAAACCCCCCGCGCCGACCAGCGCACCGAGCGTCGCCGTCCCCACCGCGATGACCGCCGACGTCTTCACCCCGGCGAGGATGGAGGGCGAGGCCAGCGGGAGCTCGACCCGCAGCAGCCGGAACATGCCGGGGAGCCCCAGCGCATCCGCCGACTCGCGGAGGTCCGGGGCGATGCCCGCCAGCCCGGCGTGGGTATTCCGGACGATGGGGAGCAGCCCGTAGAGGAACAGGGCGGCGATGGCCGGTCGCGTCCCGATGCCGAGGAGGGGGATCATCAGCACCAGCAAGGCCAGCGAGGGGATGGTCTGCACCACTCCCACCGTCGCCAGCACCGCCTGTCCGGCCCGGCGCCGGCGCGCGGCGAACACCCCCAGCGGCACCGCCACGGCGAGCGACAGGCCCAGCGACACGGCGACCAGAGTCAGGTGCTCCCCGAGCCGGGCGAGGATCCGCCGGGTGCGGCCGGGGGCCGCCGTCGGGGCAACCTCCGGGTCGGCCTCTCCCAGCCGGTCGCGGAGGAAGGCCGCGGCGACCTCCGGCTCGGGCACCCGCTGCAGCCGCGCCCGGGCGTTCATGGCGATCATCGCCGGAGCGTCGATGCGGTCCTGGAGCACCACCAGCGCCGCGCGGGCTCCCGGGACGCGTCGCTCGAGGTCGGCCCGCACCAGCAACACCGCGCGGTACTCGGGGAAGTGACGCCGGTCGTCCTCGAGCACGCGCAGCTGCTCGGCCTGGATCTCCGGGTCGGTCGAGTAGAGGTCCACCACGTCGAGCGCCCCGGCCCGGAGGCCGCGGTAGGCGAGCTCATGCTCCAGCCCACGGACGTCCCGCTGGGGCAGCCCGTACGCCCTCTGCAGCGCGCGCCAGCCGTCGGCGCGATCGATGAACTCGCTGCTGAAGCCGAGCCGGAGCTCCGGGCGAGTGCGGAGGTCGGAGATCCGCCGGATGCCGAGCCTCTCCGCACGGTCCTCGCGCATTCCCAGGGCGTACCCGTCCTCGAACCCCAGCGCCGGCCCGAGCTCGATGCCTGCCGCCGCCAGCGCTGGCCCCAGCGCGTCCGCCCGCACCCGTCCCCCGAAGATCTCCTCGGCGAGCGTCCCCGTGTACTCGGGGTAGACGTCCACCTCGCCCCGCACCAGCGCGTCCCAGACCACCCGCGTGCCGCCCAGCCCGCGCACGTGCTCGGCGCGCAGCCCGTGGCGCTGGAGCACCCCGGTCGCCAGCTCACCGACGATCACCGACTCGGTGAAGGCCTTGCTCCCCACCCGCACCGGCCGGGGATCGGCCACGGCCGAGAGCGCCAGGAGCAAGAGAACCTTCACCGCGCCGCCCCTCCGTGCCACCCTGCCAGGAAGCGCGACACCCACGGGTCCGCCGGCCGGGAGACGAGCTCCTCCATCGTCCCCACCTGGACCAGCGCTCCCTCGCGCATCAGCGCCACCCGGTCGCCGAGCAGCGCGGCCTCGTGCAGGTCATGGGTGACCAGCACCACCGTCGTTCCGAGCGCGCGGAAGACGCGCCGCAGCTCGTGCTGCAGCTCGCCACGGGTGACCGGGTCGAGCGCCCCCAGCGGCTCGTCCAGCAGCACCACCGCCGGGACCAGGAACACGGCCCGCATCAGGCTCACCCGCTGCCGCTGTCCACCCGAGAGCTGCACCGGCCAGCGGGCAAGGACGTCAGACTCGAGCCGGACCTGCCCGGCGAGCTCGTCGAGCCGGCGCCGGCGCCACTCCGCAGGCCGGCGGAGCGCCCGGGCGAGGAGCGTGACGTTGTCGGCCGCGGTGAGGTGCGGAAAGAGCCCGCCCGACTGGAGCCCGAACCCCATCCGGCGCCGGAGCTGGGGGCCGGTCCGGGGGGTCACCCGGGCGCCCTCGAAGAGGACCTCCCCGGAGTCGGGCGCCAGCAGTCCGGCCATCACGCGCAGCAGGGTGCTCTTCCCGCTCCCGCTCTCCCCGAGGAGCACGGTGGTCGCTCCGCGCGGGACCTCGAGCGACACCCCCCGGACGGCCAGCCGCCCAGCGAACCCACGGGACACGTCGCGCAGCAGGAGCACCGGCGTGGGGTCGGGGCCGGGAGGCGCTCCGTCGGATGCCGGACTCGGGATTCGCACCGGCCGGGCACTCTATGCGCCGGTCCGGCCCGGCGCTCCCTGGAATGGCGAAGGAGGGCGACCCGGCCGCCGCCGGTCAGTGGACCGCGCTGCGCTCCACGAACTGCTGCATGAAGCGCCGGTCCTGCTCCACCAGGGTGATGAAGCGGACGCCGAAGCCGGTGGGCTTGCTCGGGTCGCCGCCGCTGTTCTCCAGAATCACCCGGCCGCGCGAGCGCACCTCCCGGTGCTCCTCCTCGAAGCGGAAGATGACGTCCACCAGGGTCCCGAGCGGAAGTGACTTGGCGCAGGCGAGGAAGAAGCCGTCGCTCTTGAGGTTGGCCAGGGGATGGTCGGTGAACATCCGGCTGTTCCGCGCGGTGACCCGGATGGTCACCTCGACCCGGTCGTCGCGCCGCTCGAACCCCACGAACTCGTGCGGCTGGTAGCTGTATTGCCCCTCGTGCGCGGGCGGAGAGAGCGGGCCCGGACGGGGCAACGGGGTCAGGCTCCGGGGGACGACCGTGAACGGGCGTGCGGTCTGGGGCGGTGGGGCGGGGAGGGGCGTCAGCGGCTCGTCGTCCATCGGTGCCGGCGGGGGGACTGCCCGGACCACTGGCAGCGGCGAGACCGGGATGCCCGCCGCCAGCTCCTTCTCGATGTGCACCATCAGCCGGCTGAGGAACTGGAAGGCATCGGCGTACGCCTTGCGCAGATCGGGGTGGGCCTGGGCCCGCACCCGGTCCGGATAGAAGCGCTTCACCAGCTTGAAGAAGGCGTTCCGGTAGGCGTCGACCGAGGCGTTGCGGTCGAGCCGGAAGATCTCGTGAGGCGACCGCCCCTGCATCGCCCGGAGCTGCTCGCGCACCCGGGCCGCTTCCTGCCGCTCGGACTGGAGCAGCGCATCCGGCGCCGGCGCATTGAGCAGCAGCGCCATCACCTCCGGAAACCCGGCCGGGGCGCCCCAATTCCGTCCGTCGCGGGAGACGCGGGTGATCTCGGTCAGGCGCCCGGTGTTCACCAGGTCCTGGACCACGTCCAGGCTCACGGGCCCGAGCACCCGTCCTTCCGCGTCTCCAATCCAGTACTCGGGCATCGTCGAAGAGTTCCCCGGGGCGTGTCCTCAGGCCGCGAGCGCGCGCCCCACCGCGGAGGCGATCTCCACCGGGTGGAAGGGCTTGGTGATGTAACCGGAAGCGCCCGCCGCGAGGGCTTCGCTCACCAGCCGGTCGCTGTCCATTGAACTGATGACCAGCACCGGCGTCTCGGGCCACCGGTGGCGGATGAGGGCCAGCGCCTCCATCCCGCTCATCTCCGGCATCAGCAGATCCAGCAGGACGACCCGGGGGGGTGGACCGTCGAGGTCCAGCGCCGCCTGGCCGTTCTCGGCCTCCCGAAGCGGATGACCTTGGTCGGCAAGCATCTCGCGGAGCAGAGTCCGGACGAACGCGTCGTCGTCGACGATGAGGATCGGGCCCTCGGGCATGATCGTCGAACCGTGCCCGCCGCTCGCGTGAGACGTCAACCCCCGGTCACCTACCCGGCCCCACCGGACGGGGCGTGCGAGGCCACCGATTCGGACGCCGCCACCGGACCGTGCGGGTGGGGGTGGATCCCCAGCCGCCGCACCACCAGCTCATGCAGCGCGTAGACCGCCGGAGTCAACCCGATGGCGATGACCAGCTTGATGAGGTACTCGCCGACCGATTTGCTGGTGACCCACCCCAGGGGTCGAGGCTGGGCGTTCCCCACCGCGGGGAAGACGTACCAGAAGAGGAAGTTGATGACGAAGGTGTCCACCACCTGACTGGCAATGGTGGACCCGGTCGCGCGCAGCCACAGGTGCCTCGACTGGGTCAGCGCCTTCCAGAAGGCGAAGACGTGGATGTCGAGGAACTGGCCGCAGAGGTAGGCGATGATCGAGGCGACGAAGAGCTTCCCGCCCACCCCGAACACCTTGTTGAACTCGGCGTCGGTGTAGTAGCTGTTCGGGTCCGCCGCCGGCAGCTGCGAGACGTTCAGCACGATGAAGCTGAACACTGCCATCCACATCCCGAGCAGCGTCAGGAAGCGAGCACCCTTCGTCCCGTAGAACTCGTTGACGATGTCGGTCAGGAGGAAGGTCACCGGGAAGGCGAAGAGCCCCACCGAGACCGGCTGGCGGTAGCGCGTGCCGAACAGCTGGAGGTCGATGCCGAAGGCCTTTCCACCGGTGAGGTCGCCCAGCAGCAGGGCGGCGACGAAGATGCCGCTGAGGTACGTGTAGAGTTGCTGCTGGCGGGTCAGGCCCATGCGGAGTCCGCCTTCCTAGCCCCCCCGGGCGGCCCGCGCACTGCCGATTCCGGGGTTCAGCGTTGCGCGTGTGCGCGGCGACGCCGTGCGTAGCGCTCGGTGACCTGCTCCACGTAGGCCCGGGTCTCGTCGGGCCAGGCCCCCCCGCTCCCGACGGCGCCGGGCCCGGCGTTGTACGCCGCGACCGCCAGGCGGACCGAGCGGAAGCGCCGCAGCTGCTCGGCCAGGTACCGCGCGCTCCCCTCCACGGCCTCCTCCGAGTCGAAGGGATCGCCTACCCCGAGCTGCCGCGCGGTGGAGGGAAGCAGCTGCCCCGGGCCCACCGCCCCCGTCGCGGAGATGCTGTGGACACGGCCCCCGCTCTCCACCTCCAGCAGCGCCTCGAGCAGCCCCGGCGGAAGCCCGTGCCGCCGTTCGGCCGCGGAGGCCAGCGGGGTGAGCGGCGGGTGCGCCCGGAGCGCGCACCGCGGACGGTGGAGCGCATACAGCCCCAGCGCCCGAACCCGCGCCCGGAGGTGGAAGGGCGAGAGCAGGAAGACGTCCGCCCCGCCGATGGCATTGACCGCGCCGTTGACCAGCGCCACCAGCACCCCCACCAGGAGCGCCGAGCGCCCCAGCGCCCGGCGGCTGGCCGGCGGCAGCGCGGACCATCCGTGGGCCAGCGCTCCCGTGGCGCGGGCGATCAGTCCTCGAGCTCGCCGTGCCAGTAGGCCACGTCCCGCAGGAACTTGCGCCAGGAGAGCGGCATCCCCGGCTCGTAGGTGAACGTCAGGTGGAACGTCTCGGGGAGCTTCTTCGGCTTCACCGGTGTGCTGAGCAGCGCCATCCCGGCCTGGGCCGGCGTGCGCCCGCCCTTTCGCTGGTTGCAGCCGAAGCAGCAGATCACCACGTTCTCCCAGGTGGTGTGGCCTCCCTGGGCGCGGGGGACGACGTGATCATACGTGGCGTCCTGGCGGCTGACCCGCTCGGCGCAGTACTGGCACTTCCCGTGATCGCGGGCGTAGACGTTTTCACGGCTGAACTTGATCGCCCGCTTCCGGTTGCGCACCGCGCGCAGGAACCGGATGACCGACGGCATCTTCACCGCAAACGTCACCGAGCGAACCAGCCGGTCCTCGTACTCCTCGACCACCTCCACCTTGCCGAGGAACAAGAGATTGATGGCCCGCTGCCACGAGACACGGGCAACTGGCTCGTACCCCGTGCTGAGAACCAGGGTCTCCATGGGCGCGGCATTGTAACCGCTCGGGCGCGCGACCGCTCTATGGTGCGGGCATGGCCCAGACGAGCCGGGTGGTGGTGCTGGTCCGCCACGGGGAGACCGAGTGGACGAAGTCCAAGCAGCACACCGGGAGGCAGGACATCCCGCTGACGGTGGAGGGGCGTCGAGAGGCCGAGCTCCTCCGGCACCGCCTGGCCGCCTGGCCCTTCGAGCGGGTGTTCGTCAGCCCGCTGTCACGGGCCCGTGACACCTGCGCGCTCGCCGGCCTGGGCGAACGGGCCGAGGTTCGGCCGGATCTCATGGAGTGGGACTACGGCGCGTATGAGGGCCGGACCCGGGCGGACATCCTCCGCGAGCGACCCGAGTGGAGCCTCTGGCGCGACGGGTGCCCGCAGGGGGAGACTGCGGAGCAGGTCGCCGTCCGCGCGGACCGGGTGATCTCGGAGCTGCGCGGTGTCGAGGGGGACGTGGTGCTCTTCGCTCATGGACATCTCTTGAGGATGCTGGCGACACGGTGGATCCACCAGCCGGCCGCGTTCGGGGAGCGGCTGGCACTGAGCACGGCCTCGGTGAGCGTGCTCGGCCGCGAGCATGCCTCCGAGGCCATCTGGCTCTGGAACGACGTCAGCCATCTGGCTCCGGGATGATGCTCGCCGCTCTCATCGCCGGGACCCTCCTGGCCTCTGGACCGGACGCCCCCGCGCTGGGGCCGCGCTCCGGGACGGGGGGGACACCGGACCTCCTCGCCCGCGCCGGCATCCCCGCGTCCGCGCGGGCGCTGTCCCCGCTGCTCGGCCTGGACACCACCGCCGCACCGCGGGGCACGCCGCGGCCGGGATTTCTCTTGCTGGGCGGGGCGGCGGCGCTGGCCGGGCTCGCTCTGACGCTCCCGACGGTGACCCACCCTGGTTGCGCACAGGCCGGTCGCTGCGCCGACGGGACCCAGGCGCTGGTGGCGGGGAGCCTGTTCCTGGTGGGGGCGGGCCTGGCCGCGGCGGCCGGAGGCGCGGCACCGCAGCCGGGTGGGGGCGTGCGGGTGGCCGGCCTCACCGGCGCCGAGGTCCGCGAACGGCTGGGGCTCGACGTGCCACTCGGTACAGCCGGACCGGGGCGCGCCGTCCTCCGCTGGTCGCCCTTCCGGCTCCGGCGGGGAGGCGGGGTGCGGGTGGGGGTGGCGTTCTAGACGGCGGTCAGTGGAGCGTGCGCGGCGGCGGCCGCGGCGCAGCAGCGGGCCCGAGCTGGGCCTCCAGGGCGCTCCGGAGCTCGGTCATCTCCAGCGGCTTCTGCAGCCGGGCCACGATGCGCTTGCTGTCCAGGGCGATGCGATCGAGGACGCCGTGCCCCGAGACGAGCATCACCCGGACGTCGGTGGTCTCGCCGCGGCGATCGAGCGCGTGCAGGAACTCGACGCCGTTCATCACCGGCATCATCAGATCGAGCAGCACCACGCAGGGGCTGGGTGCGGCCTCCAGCAGCTCCAGCGCCTCGGCGCCGTTCTCCGCCGACACCACGTCGTACCCGTCCGAGCGGAGGCGATCCTGGAGCGACTGGCGGAACAGCGCCTGGTCGTCGACCACCATCACCGTCAAGGGAGCAGCACGGGCCACGGGGCGTTCCTACTCGGACTCCGGGCGCTCTGGCGAGGGGGGTCTCAAGGTGACCAGGGTCACCCCCCACCCGCCCCGGCCTTCGCCGGCCACGGAGTGGTGAAGCACGTCGGCACGGCGATCGAGGAGGGCCCGCACCCGCCGCCCGAGCTCCCCGGTCCCCTTCCCGTGGACGATTTCCAGCTGCAGCACCCCGGCGGCGCGACACTCGCCGAGGTAGGCGTCCAGCAGCGCCGGAACGTCACGGGGGTGGAAGAGGTGCAGGTCCAGCCGGCCGTCGAGCGGCAGGGGGACCGGCGGCTCCTCATCCACTGCCGCCTCCGGCCCTGCCGACGAGGAAGCGCGCCAGCGCCTCTGCCTTGGGCACCAGGGTGTCCACCTCGATCTGCTCGTCGACGGTGTGAAAGCCCTTCCCTCGGGGCCCGAGCCCGTCGATGGAGGCGATGCCCATCGAGGACGAGGTGCTCGCGTCGCTGGCCCCACCGATGAGCCCGGCCTCGACCGCCCCGAGCCCCGAGGCGCGGGCAGCCCGGGCGTACTCCTCCATCAATGCGACGTTGGCCGGGCTGCGCTCCAGCGGGTCGCGGTTCACGCCGCCGGACAGCTCGAGGCGTGTTCCGGGGACCGAGGCCGCGGCGCGCTCGGCCGCCTCGCGCAGCCGCTGCACCAGGGCTTCCCCGTCGGAGCGGGTGAGGTAGCGGATGTCGGCGTGGGCCTCGGCGTGCTCGGGCACGGTGTTCTTGCCGATCCCGCCGGAGATGGCCCCCACGTTCACGGTGACGCCACGGTCGTAGTCGGTGAGCTGCTGGGCCGCGTCCACCCACCGGGCGATGGCCCAGATGGCGTTCTTGCCCTCGGCGTGCGCGTTGCCGGCGTGCGCCGCCTTGCCTTGCCCGACGACGCTCACGTTTCCCGTGCCCTTCCGCCGGGTGATGATCGCGTCCTGGGCCCGCCCCGACTCGAAGACCAGCGCCGCGGCGCTCCCCTGGATGGCCCCGCGGATGACGCCCGCACCCTCGGGCGAGCCCACCTCCTCGTCGGAGACGACCACCACCCGCAGCGGGGGGAGTGCCCCGAGGCCGCCGGGGAAGGCCTCGGAGAGGCCTCGCAGCGCGAACGCCACCACCACCAGCCCACCCTTCATGTCCAGCACCCCCGGGCCGCGGCGCAGCGCCCCGTCCACCCGGTAGCCCTCGAAGGTCCCGGGCGGGAAGACGGTGTCGAGGTGACCGATGAGAGCGATGGGCTGTCCCCGGGCGTTCCCGGCGGTCCGGAACACCCAGTGGTGCGCGTACCGGGTGCTCGGGACGACGGACGCCTCCACGCCCGGAAGGTTCATCAGGTCCCCGAGCCGTCGTCCGACCTCGAGCCCGCCCTCGCGGTTGCCGGTGAAGGAGTTGACCTCCACCAGCTCGCGCAACGCCTTCTCCAGGGCGTCCTGGCGACCACGCCACCATCCGGTCCAGCTGTCAGCGTTCATCGACTGCCAGGTTTAGCCGAACCGAGCCGTGGCGTCCTGCAGCTCCTCGGCGCTGATGCCCAGCAGGTAGAGGATGGCGTCCAGCCCGGTGGCGGAGAGCGAGGTGTCGGCGCGCTCGCGGAGGGTCTTCTTCGCCCGGAAGGCGATGCCCAGGCCGGCCTTCTCCAGCATCGGAACGTCGTTGGCGCCGTCGCCGACGGCGATGGTCTGGTCGAGCAGCACGCCCTCGGCCTGGGCGATGACCTCCAGCAGCTCGGCCTTGCGCTTGCCGTTGACGATCGGCCCGATGACCCGGCCGGTGAGCTTCCCGCCGGCGACCTCCAGGGTGTTGGAGTAGGCGTAGTCGATGCCCAGCCGCGCCTTGAGCGCCTCGGCCGCCACCGAGAAGCCGCCGGAGATGACCGCGGTTCGGTAACCCAGCCGCTTGAGCACCCGGATCAGCGTCTCGGCGCCCTCGGTGAGCGGGAGCTCGGAGGCGATGCGCCGGAGCACCGAGACGTCGAGACCCTCGAGCAGCCCCAGCCGCTGCCGGAGCGACTCGTCGTAGTCCATCTCGCCCTGCATCGCCCGCTCGGTGATCGCCGCCACCCGGTCCGCCACGCCGTGTGCCCGGGCCAGCTCGTCGATCACCTCGATGCGGATGAGGGTGCTGTCCATGTCCATCACCACCAGCCGCTTGCTGCGGCGGAACAGCCCCTCCCGCTGGAGCGCGACGTCGAAGCTCTCCTGCATCCCCAGCTCGAGCAGCGCCCGTTTCAGGGGCTCGGGGTCCGCCCCTGGCGGCAGGCCGAGGAGGATCTCCACCGAGCCCAGCTCGCCCTTGGACAGCTGGTGGATGCGCTCGATGTTCCCCTGGTGGTCGGCGAGCGTGCTGGCCACCGCGTGGAGCTCGCGGGCTCCGAGCGAGCGGCCGATGGCCGTCACCACGAAGCGCTGGGTGTCCGGGCGCGTGCCGGGGTCGTCCTGATCCACCGGCGCGAAGTCCAGCTCGACGCCGAGCGACTTGGCGGCGAAGAGCAGATCCTTGAGCAGCCCATCGTCGTCGTCGAGGGCGAGCAGGAGCGCCAGCGTCAGCTGTCCCTGGACCACCACCTGCTCGATGTCGAGGAGGGAAGCAGTGCTGGTGGCGATGATGCCGGTGAGCCGGGCGGTGATGCCCGGCTGGTCAGCGCCGGTGACCGTCACCAGGACGTGCGAGCGAGCCATGGCCGATCCTGGGAAGTACCATGCTCTGCTAGCGTGGAGAGGATTTGATGAACGACGTGGTCACCAGCATTGCCGGCGAGCTGGAGGTGCACGTGGTGCAGCCGGAGGCCGGAGCCCGGCCGCCGCTGCTGGTGGTGTTCTGTCACGGGTACGGGGCCTCGGGAGAGGACTTGTTGCCCTTCGTCGGCGAGCTGCTGGAGCGTGAGCGGCGACTGGCCCCGGTCCGCTTCGCCTTCCCTGCCGGGCCGCTCAGCCTGGGCGCGGCGCCGTGGGGGGAGTCGCGGGCGTGGTGGCCGCTCGACTGGATGAAGCTCTCCACCCTCTCCCGCACGCCTGGGGGCCGGGAGCAGCTGCGGAACGAGGTGCCCGAGGGGCTGGTCTCCGCGCGGCGGAAGCTGCAGGGGTGCATCGATGCGCTGCTCGCCGGGTCGGGGCTCGGACCCGAGCGGGTGGTGCTCGGTGGATTCAGCCAGGGCGGGATGCTGGCCACCGACCTCGCGCTGCACTGGGAGCACCGGCCCGCGGCGCTGGTCGCCCTGAGCGCGGTGCCGGTCACCGCCGACACCTGGCGGAAGCTCGCCCCGCGCCGTGCCGGTCTCCCGGTCATCCTCTCCCATGGACGGCAGGACCCGGTGCTCCCCTACTCCGAGGGCCAGGCGCTGCGCGACCTCCTCACCGAAGCGGGGCTGGGCGTCGAGTTCATCCCCTTCGACGGTCCCCACACCGTCTACCCGGACGCGCTGGACCGGGCGGCGCGTCTCCTCGGCACCCTGCTCCCGGCCTGACCCATGCCCACCGCCTTCAAGCGCTTCACCGGCACCGACCGCTACCTCACCAACCCCGCGCTGCAGGCCGCGGTGAACTGCGCGCTGGCCCTCGAGCGGCCGCTGCTGGTCAAGGGCGAGCCGGGCACCGGCAAGACGTTGCTCGCCGACGCCATCGCCAGCGCGCTCGGGCTTCCGCTCCTTACCTGGCACGTGAAGAGCACCACCCGTGCCCAGGACGGCCTCTACGTCTACGACACCGTGCAGCGGCTGCACGACAGTCGGTTCGGCGATGGCGACGTGAAGGACGTGGCCCACTACATCCGCTGGGGTCCCCTCGGGCGGGCGTTCCGCTCCAGGACGCGGGTGGTGCTGCTGATCGACGAGGTGGACAAGGCAGATCTCGAGTTCCCCAACGACCTGCTCCACGAGCTGGACCGGATGCGCTTCCGGGTGATGGAGACCGACGAGGAGATCGTCGCCGCCGAGCGGCCGGTGGTGGTCATCACCAGCAACAACGAGAAGGAGCTGCCGGACGCCTTCCTCCGCCGCTGCGTGTTCCACTTCATCGACTTCCCGGACACCGAGCTGATGAAGCGCATCGTCCGGGTCCACCACCCCTCGCTGGAGGACGACCTGGTCGACCAGGCGCTGGAGGTCTTCTTCCAGCTGCGCGCGCTCACCCGGCTCCGCAAGCGCCCGAGCACCAGCGAGCTGGTGGACTGGCTGGCGGTGCTCCAGGCAGCGGGTGTCGAGAACGTGAAGCTCGAGGCCCAGCTGCCCTTCGTGGGCGCGCTGCTCAAGAAGGAGCAGGACCTGGAGGCGTTCGCCGAGGCGGCGGGGGCGCGCCGGGCGCGGGGGTGAGCCACGA
>Ga0335084_10005437_pt1 | contig 12599 bp, 12 predicted proteins | sample Lox_Sample_44_FD_206721 | JGI IMG/M metagenome (GOLD analysis project Ga0335084, IMG submission 206721) | Soil microbial communities from Loxahatchee National Wildlife Refuge, Florida, United States - Lox_Sample_4.4 | ecosystem: Environmental > Terrestrial > Soil > Wetlands | place: USA...
TTGCGCAGGGTTTTCGTCCAGCTCGCTCGGCCTGAGGTCGTCTGCGCCGCCGGCCGACGAGGCCGGAAGCGCTGGGCCAGGCAACGCCAGCGCCCCTTTCCCGGAGGACGAGATGAAGCGTTTCCTGGCACTGTGTCTGACCACCGGAGTCTCGGCGTACGCAGCACCGATCAGCGGAGTCCCTGCCGCGAACATCAAGGCCGATGGCTACGCTCCGGCGAGCCAGCTGACTCGCGAGTGGCGTCAGCACCCGGTCGCGGTGGGCGCGATGCCGGTGGAGAACCCTGACGGGATCGTGGGCTGGTACGGCTACGAGAACGACAGCCCCAGCCCCACCGACCCGACCCAGCCACAGACGCTGCCCACGCCCCTCAGCGCGGTGGAGGCTCAGAAGACCGAGCCGGACAAGAACACCTATCTGGTGCTCTGGAACCAGAAGGGCGCTGACCCCCACTACAACTATGGAACGCACTTCCTCTTCCAGGGCCACGAACTCGGTGCGAAGGACGCGGCCGGCGTCTCCCACAGCTACATCACCCGGATCAACCTCGACGCGGACACCGCGCACCGGGTGACCCTGATGGCGACCCACGACGTCAACGGGAACCCGATCGCCCCCATCGACGGCTCGACGTGGGACCCGTTCGCCCAGCGGCTGCTCTTCACCACCGAGAGCGCCTCGGCGCCGGTCTATGCCGCGACGCTGAGCGTCCCCTCGCAGGTGGAGGACGTGTCCGGGGCCCTGGGCCGCGGTGGCTACGAGGGGATCCAGAACGACAACTACGGGAACATCTGGATCGTCGAGGACATCGGCGGCGCGAACAAGCCCGGCACCGTCTCCAAGCGACCCAACAGCTTCCTCTACCGGTACGTGCCCCGGCATCCCGGTGATCTCCACAACGGGAAGCTTCAAGTCCTCCAGGTCTGGGTGGGCGACCATCCGGCAACCTTCGATTCGCAGGCGGCGCTCTTCGCGCCCGACCAGGTGGCGATCAGGACCGCCGGGACCTCGTACAAGACCCGGTGGCTCACCATCCATGACACCGCCGTGGACGGCACCACGCCCTTCAACGCCAACACCCTGGCGAAGGCCGCCGGCGGAACTCCGTTCAAGCGGCCGGAGAACGGCGTGTTCCGTCCGGGCAGCCACTTCCGCGAGTTCTTCTTCGACGAGACCGGCGACACCAACGCCACCAGCGTGGAGAACGCCGGCGCCGGTGGATGGGCCTCGATCTTCAAGCTGAGCCAGCACGGCGCCAATGCCGACGAGGGCCGGCTCTCGATCTTCTTCCAGGGCAACCAGGCCGTGGCCGGGCTGGACAACCTCTGCTTCCTCTCCGACGACCTCCTCCTGGTGGTCGAGGATGCCGGCGATGGGCTCCACGGCCAGCGCAAGGCGCTCGACTCGGGCTTCCTCTTCGACGTCGACGCGGACTACTCGCACGGCAGGCAGCCGATCCGCTTCCTCGCCGAGGGCCGCGACGCCTCGGCGACGATCGATTCGGCCTTCGGGGGCTTCGGCAAGAACGAGGGCGACAACGAGATCACCGGCATCCACGTCTCGGACGGCGATCCGTCGGTGAACGGGATCCTCGGCGCCAAGGTTCCTCACTTCGGCCACGACGGGTGGCGGATGTTCTGGACCCAGCAGCACGGCGACAACGTCACCTGGGAAGTCACCCGGGCGAAGCACGGCGACAACGACGACGACCACGACGACTGGTAGCTGACCTGGGGCCCTGGTGCGTCTCGTCGGGAGGACCCGGCGCGGCGCACCAGCGCGCGTTCCAGGGAGGCCTGTGCTTTCCGCCGGATGCGGGGTTCTTGCGCCCCGCCCGGCGGGGTTCAGAATCTGCCGCCCGGGGAGGACATCCAATGAGCACTCACCCCCTGACCGCGTGCGGGCTGGTGGCGCTTATCGGCGCCGCCTCGAGCAGCTGGGCCGGTGAACACCACGAACGGCCCGAGCAGGAGCACGTCTTCCGTGTCCCGCAGCGCTACGCGACCATCCAGGCCGCGGCGGACGATGCGAGCGATGGCGACCAGATCGTCGTCGCCCGGGGACGCTTCTGCGGGGCGACCATCACCAAGCGGCTGGACTTGCGGGGGAAGGACGGGGCGACCATCATCGGATGCGAGACGCCGGCGACCGGCGCGTACCGGGTCGGGTTCCTCCTGCCCGATGCGCGGGCCTCCGGGACGAAGATTCGTGGGTTTCGCTTCGACGGGCGGGGCGTCTCCAATGCCAACCTCACGCCGCTGGGCGCGGGCATCCTCGCCCGCTCCGCCGACCAGGTGACCGTGATCGACAACGACTTCCAGGGCACCTTCCAGGCGGTGACCAACACCGACGGAAGCCACTGGAGTGTCCTCTTCAACCGCGTCGAGCACCTGACGGCGCTCACCTGCGACGGGGGCTGCGCGGGGGGCGACGCCATCGTGTTCCAGCAGCGGCTGGTGCTGGACCAGCGACCGAAGGGCAACGTCGCCGCGTTCAACCATGTCCAGGGCGACATCCCCGATGGTCTGAACGAGTTCTCGATGACCGGGGTGTTCGTGCTCGGCCAGGAGCGGGCGCGGGTCGCCGCCAACCTCTTCCGGATCCCCCACAACCCGGCCGCGGCGGCCCATGGCGTGGGGGTCCTGGTGAGCGACCAGTGCTGCGCGGCGGTGGTGGTCTCGACCTCGGTGAAGACCGACGTGCTGTTCAACGACGGCCGGCGCTCCGAGCTGGTGCTCCGGGTGGATCCAGACGCCCAGGGCGGGGCGGGAAATCTCGAGGGCGCGCGCATCTTCGGGAACCGCGGACAGGTGGATCTGCCGGCGGGAGCAACCCCCGGGCACGATGCCCTTCGTCTCCGCCAGCAGTCGGCGGCGGCGACGGTGGGGCACGCCGTTCTCTACTGACGCCGCTCCCGGGCCCCACGCCGCGCGCCGAGCTCCACACCGAGCTGGAGGCGACGAGCGTGGGGTCAACAGGTCAGGTGCAGAATCGCGTTGGTGCGGCGCCGCCGCTCGGCGGAGAGCAGCTCGACGGCCTCACCGGTCGGCAGTGCGATCAGCTCGACGTGGCGACGCGCGGCCTCCCGATGGACCGCGGGCATGATGGGGAGTGCTCCCTGGGCGCCGGTTCCGACGATGAGCCGCTTGCAGCGCCAGGGAATGCGCTCGTCGAGCGACAGAGGCGTGTGCCCGAGGGAAGCTCGGTACTTCTTCGAGGCCCCCTTCTTGCGGCGCACGATCTTCCCTCGGTCGATCACCACGTCCTTGCAGTACTCGGAACCGTCGATCCGGATGCTGCCGAATTCGTACCGGTCGAATCTCATGGCGCAGCTCGCTTCCCGGGTTGAGCTCCCGCCTCGGTCGTTGCAAGACCGGAACCTGAGCGATCAGGCTCGTTCCGAGGGTCGGCGGGCGCAAGGCTTGCGCGTCCCCCTCCCTGCTCCAGAACCGGCACGGGAGATGCTATCCGGATGGACTGGAGTGCACCCATGACTCGACCGGCGACCGCGGCAAGGGCCCTTCGCGAGGAGATCGCACCCGGTGTCGTTCGCGGCGAGTGGTGGCATCGCCTCGACGACGGCCGCATCCAGTGCGATCTCTGCCCGCGCTCCTGCAAGCTCCACGAGGGCCAGAAGGCCTTCTGCTTCGTCCGTGAGGCCCGGGACGGGCAGATCGTGCTCACCAGCTACGGGCGCGCGACCGGTTTCTGCGTCGACCCCATCGAGAAGAAGCCGCTGAACCACTTCTACCCGGGCTCGAGCGTGCTCTCCTTCGGCACCGCGGGCTGCAATCTCGGTTGCCGCTTCTGCCAGAACTGGGACATCTCCAAGGCCCGCGAGGACCGCATCCTGTCCGCGAGGGCGTCGCCGACACGGGTCGCGGAGGCCGCGCTGGAGGCCGGCTGCAGGAGTGTCGCCTTCACCTACAACGACCCGATCGTCTTCGCCGAGTACGCGATCGACTGCGCCATCGAGGCGCACGCGCGCGGAATCAAGACGGTGGCGGTGTCGAGTGGCTACATGGCCCCCGAGGCCCGCCGCGCCTTCTACGCCCACATGGACGCGGCGAACATCGATCTCAAGGCGTTCACCGAGAGCTTCTATCGAGAGCTGAGCTTCGCCCACCTCGAACCGGTCCTCGACACGCTGAAGTGGCTCAGGCACCAGACTGCGGTCTGGCTCGAGGTCACGACCCTTCTGATCCCTGGCCGCAATGATTCCGAGGAGGAGGTGGAGAAGCTCTGCGCCTGGTTCGCCAGAGAGCTGGGCCCGGAGGTGCCGCTGCACTTCACCGCCTTCCACCCCGACTTCATGATGATGGACGTTCCCCCGACCCCGCCGGCGACGCTGCTCCGGGCGCGCGAGCAGGGGAAGGCCGCTGGCCTGAAGCACGTGTACACGGGGAACGTCCGCGATGTCCGTGGCCAGTCGACCTACTGCGCCAGGTGCGGCCAGCAGATCGTCGGCCGGGATGGGTACGAGATCACCGACTGGCAGCTCGACCGGGAGGGCCGGTGCAGTGCCTGCAAGGAGCGCCTCGCCGGCCACTTCGACGCCCAACCGGGTCGCTGGGGGTCCCGGCGCAGGCCGCTCGTCCTTGCCCAGGAGTCCCACTGAACGGCTTCCCGATCCAACCCCACGATGGGGAGTGTCGACCGATGTCATCGAACTCGGTGAGCAAGGTGCGGCGACCGGCAGTGGCCGGGTCCTTCTATCCCGGACACCCCGAGGCACTCCGCGGCACCGTGGACCGGCTCCTGGCCCAGGCTGCTCCACCGCCCATCCACGGTTCGTTGCGAGCGCTGATCGCGCCGCACGCCGGATACGTCTACTCCGGGCCGATCGCCGCCAGCGCCTATGCCGTGCTCGCCTGGGCATCTCCTCCCCCTCGCCGGATCGTGCTTCTGGGCCCGTCGCACCACCTCGGCTTCTCCGGACTGGCGCTCCCGGAGGCGGAGGCCCTCGAGACTCCGCTCGGCGTGGTCCCGATCGATTCCCTCGCCGCATCGCTTCCGGAGCGCTTTCCCCAGGTGCTCCGCTCGGATCGGGCGCACCAGCGGGAACACTCGCTGGAGGTGCAGCTGCCATTCCTCCAGCGTGTGCTCCCCGCAGGGTTCACCGTGGTGCCGCTGGCGGTCGGCCGGGCCGGGCCGGAAGAGGTGTCCGAGGTGATCGAGTTCCTGTGGAGACACCCCGGCACGCTGGTGCTGGTGAGCACGGACCTCTCGCACCATCTGCCCGCAGGCGAGGCCCGGGTGGTGGACACCCGGACGTCCGAGCTCATCGTCGCCGAGGAACCCGGGGCGCTCGATGCGGACATGGCCTGCGGCTACCACCCGCTCGCCGGCTTGCTGCTCGCGGCAAGGCGGGCCGGGCTCTCCATCGAGCTGCTCGATCTGCGGAACTCCTCGGACACCGCGGGAGATCCCGACCAGGTGGTGGGCTACGGCGCGTTCGCGGTGGTCGAGGGCCGCAGCGCCTCGGGTTGAAACCGGCACAGCAGACCCCGGTCGACGAGCTCACCAGACCCGAGCATCCCGGGGGGAAAGCACCGGAGATCAGTCCTCGTACCGGTCGTGGTGCCGCACCCAGGCCTGGGTGAACTCGAGGGCGTCCTCGTCGCGACCCTTCGGCACCAGGTCCAGGTAGTTGTAGGCGGTGTTCACCAGGTCGATGCCGCGGGCGTAGGCCGAGTAGGTGTGGAAGATGGTTCCGTCGCCGTCCCTGTAGAAGACGCTGAGCCCTTCCCGGTCCTGCGCCTCGCCCATGTCCTCCCGGGAATAGTTGTAGAGGACCGGCCCCTTCTTCAGCTGCTCGGGGGTGAAGGAGACGCCGTAGTCGTAGTTGAAGTCCGTCTTCCCCGAGGACAGCCACTTGAACTTCCACCCCATCCGCTTCTTGAAGGCCTCGAGCTTGTCCAGCGGCGCCCGGGAGATGGCGACGAAGGTCACGTCGCGGTGGTTCAGGTGCACTCCGATCTCGTTGAAGTTGTCTGCCCAGAACGAGCAGTGGGGACACCCCTCCTTCCAGTCCGGGCCGAACATGAAGTGGTAGACGACGAGCTGGCTCCGCGTCTCGAAGAGATCGCCCAGGGTCTCCTTCCCCTTCGGGCCGTCGAAGACGTACCGCTCGTCGACCTTCACCCAGGGGAGGGCCCGCCGTTGCCGACTCAGCTCGTCCCGGAGACGGGTGAACTCCTTCTCCTTGGCCAGGAACTTGGCCCGCGCCGACAGCCACTCCTCGCGCGAGACGACAGGATGGTCCTTGATGCCACTGCCCGCGTTGCCCATGCGCTCACCTCGGCTGCTCCGACCACCCGATGGGCGGCCCCGTCCACTGGGCGGGAGCTAGCCCCAGCACCTCTGTAAGCGCAAGCTACAATTCACTCGATGCAGTGGGCAGCGACCGGTGACGGACTGGCCCAAGACGGATTGACTCGGTGTGTAAGCGGTTGCTACATCTCTCGTCGTGGAAGCCGTCCTCGACGCCATCGCCGAGCCGCGCCGCCGGGAGATCCTGCGTCTGGTCCTCCGGCAGCAGCTCTCCTCCGGGGAGATCGCCTCCCGGTTCGACGTCACCCGCTCGGCAATCTCCCAGCATCTGCGGATCCTCGAGCGCGTCGGGCTGGTCTCCGTCGAGCAGGCCGGGACTCGACGCCTGTACCGCGCCCGCCCGGAGGGTCTGGCCGGATTGCGTGAGTACCTGGAAGAGTTCTGGGGTGACCGCCTGGTGAATCTCAAGCAGGCGGTGGAGAACCAGGAGCGCAAGGAGGCACCGTGGCGGAGGAGCCAGGGAGAGCGATCGAGCTCTCGATCTGGATCGCGGCGCGACCGGAAACGGTCTTCGCGTTCCTGACCGACGCGGAGAAGCTCGTCCAGTGGATCGGCCTGGAGGCCGAGCTGGAGCCGCGGCCGGGTGGGCTGTTCCGGGTGGACATGAATCGCCAGACCGTGGTCCGGGGCCAGTACCTGACGGTGGAGCCTCCCCGGCGGGTGGTCTTCACCTGGGGACACGAGGACGGCACGGTGCTTCCCGCGGGCTCGAGCACGGTGGAGATCGTGCTGACCCCCGACCAGGGCGGAACGCGGGTCCAGCTCCGCCACTCGGACCTCCCCGGGTCCGAGCAGCCAGCGCACCGGGCTGGATGGGGGCACTACCTCGCTCGCCTCAAGACACGGGTGGAGGGTGGTGATCCGGGCCCCGATCCCTACGCCGCGCCGGACGCCGTCCACGGCTCTCGCCGGGCCTGACTCCATGGTTCTGCCTGCGGCGTCGGCGCACCGCGCAACACCGACTCGCGCTGGCGCCGGGGCCGAGGGTCTCATCGCCCTGCACCGCGTCGCGCGTCATGCGACCTGGAAGGCGCGTCTCGCGACCCGGTTTGACGCTCGGCGAGCTCTGGTGTCACGGTTCGCGGGAGCGGGGGATCCGCATGGACTGCCCGGCACCGGACGCACCGCGCTGGCCTACGTCGGGAGCGACGGGGGAACGCTCTTCGTTCGCGGCGACGGCGGCTGGTCGCGCAGCGCGCTGGGGAGCGAGGCCAACGGGGTGATGGGCACAGCTCGTCCAGGATCCTGCTCTCCCGCAGAGCTTCCAGCGCGATGCGACGTTCGACGAGGTGCCCTGAGCCGCGCCAGCCCGGGCTCGACCCGGCGCCATGCCCCGGCGGCAGCGGAGCGGGCCTACCTGGGGAGCGTCTGCGAATCCGCGGCGGGCGTGCCCCACTGCACGCCGAGCACCACTGCTGCCGCGCGCCCCGCCGCCAGCACGGCCTCGGGCGACAGCTTCTCCCCCGCGTCGAACGAGGTCACCGGCACGCTGCAGATCCACGCCCGACCGACGAAGCCGAGCGCGCGGGCCATCTTCACCACCCGGGCCAGCGCGAAGCGGTGAAGGCGATCACGCTCGTCGGTGGCGAGCGGGCTCAGGGTCACCTCGCGTGCCCGGACGTCCGCGTCGACGAACACCACCGTGTCGTGCCCCGGCAGCTCCCCGGCGAGCTCCGGCATCGGGCCGAGCACGGTCCGAAGCTCGAGCCACCCAGCCCGGGCGGCGCGCAGCAGGTCGATCACGAACGGCCCCACCCCGTCGTCACCGCGCAAGGTGTTTCCAATGCCGACCACCAGGGTGCTCACTCACCGCTCCTTCCTGGCCAGCAGCTCGCCGCCGGGACCATGCACCTCGACCACCATCGCCATCTGCCCCAGCGCGTGTGTGGAACACGACAGGCACGGATCGAAGCACCGAATGGCCGCCTCGACGCGGTTGAGCATCCCCTCGGTCAAGGCCGCCGGGTTCACGAAGCGCTCCGCGGCCTGCTTCACCGCCCGCTGCATCGGTCCGCCGTTCTGCTGGGTGGCGATGAGGAGGTTGGCCTTCCTCACCTGACCGCCGAGGTCCACCTCGTAGTCGTGGAAGAGCGTCCCGCGCGGGGCCTCGCAGCAGCCCACCCCGGTGGTGTGGTTGGGCCGGGCCCAGCTCCTCACTCGCGTCCACTGCAGCTCGGGATCTCGCAGTCCCTGCTCGATGCGCTCCACGCAGTGGAGCATCTCGATGAGACGGGCGTAGTGGTAGTGGAAGGACTGCGAGACCACGCCCTGCTTTCCGAGCCAGCGAAAGTTGACCAGCTCGGCGTCGGCTCGGGGCGTGCCGGTGGCCTTCACCACGTTGAGGCGGGCCAGCGGACCTACCCGGTACATCCCCTTCTGCTCGCCGAGCGGAGTGTAGAACACCGGCTTCACGTAGGTGTACGGCTCGGAAACCTCGCTCAGGTACGTCCGGTACTGGCGCGGGTCGAGGCCCTCGGCCACCACCGCTCCACCCGAATCCACCAGCCGCAAGGTGCCGTCGTAGAACTCGAGGTTCCCGTCCTCGTCCACCAGACCCAAGAAGAGCGAGGGGAAGTCGCCCAGGGCGGCGATCTCCGCGCGGAGCGGCTCGAAGGTGCGCTTCAGCCGGTCGAGCGCGAGGCGCATCGACTCGTAGAGCTCGGGGATCCACGGGAGCAGCTCGTCCACCGCGCTCCGGCTGACGACGCCGGTCACCCCGCCCGGGACCGACCAGCCAGGGTGAACCTTGCGCCCGCCCAGCAGCTCGATGGTGCGCTGCCCGAACTGGCGAAGCCGGATGCCGCGGCGGACGAAGTCCACGTCGTCGGTGCCGGCCATCGCGAAGAGGTTCCGCCGGGCCGGCTCGGCGTCCATGCCCACCAGGAGGTCGGGGCTCGAGAGGTGGAAGAAGGACAGCGCGTGCGACTGCAGCACCTGCGCCCAGGTGGCCAGCCGCCGCTGCTTCACCGCCGCCACCGGCACATCCACGCCCAGGATGCGGTCGCCGGCCTTCGACGAGGCCACGGCGTGCGACACCGGGCAGATCCCGCAGACCCGGGCCATCAACCCAGGCATCTCCTCCAGTGGGCGGCCCTCGCAGATCTTCTCGAAGCCGCGGAACTCGACGATGTGGAACTGGGCGTCGGTCAGCTTCCCCGCGCCGTCCACCTCGAGGGAGATCTTCGCGTGGCCCTCGATGCGGGTGACCGGGTCGATGAGGAGGGTCCTGGTCACCGTCTCACCCGAACCTTCGCTCGAGCCGGGGCTCACGGCCCTCGAGGAGCGCGGTGATCGCCTCCCAGATATGGTCGGCGCTCGGGGGGCACCCCTGGAGCCAGAGGTCCACCTTCACCACCTGGTGCAGAGGCTTCACCTTGGACAGCAGCCGCGGCACCCCCGCCTCGCCGGACGGGAGGCCGTGCACCACCGCCGACGTCTCGCGGTAGGCGCGGTCGAACACCTCCTGCACCGGCCAGGCGTTGCGGATGGCCGACACGTTGCCGGTCACCGCGCAGTCGCCGAAGGCCACCAGCACCTTCGAGCGCTGACGGACGAGCGAGAGCATGTCCACGTTCTCCTCGTTCACCACCGCGCCCTCCACCAGCGTCACGTCCACCTGGGGGAAGTCGGGGGTCTTGGTGTCGACCAGCGGCGAGGCGAGGAGGTCCACCTTGCCCGCGAGCTCGATCAGCCGCTCGTCGAGGTCCAGGAAGGACATGTGGCACCCCGAGCAGCCGCCGAGCCACACCGTGGCCAGCTTCAGCTTGCCGCTCACGGAACACCCCACTGCTTCCGCTCTCGCCCGTACACGATGTACTTGAGGAACCGCCGGTCCTTGGTCATCTGACCCACGCCCGCGCCCTTCACGAACAGCGCGCCAGTCGGGCAGACCTGCACGCACTTGCCGCAGTCGGTGCAGGCCTCCGAGTCGCCCCAGGGGGCGGCGAGATCCGCGACCAGGTGCAGCTTCTCTCCGCGCCCCGCCATGTCCCAGACGTGCGCGCCCTCCACCTCGTCGCAGGTGCGGACGCAGCGGGTGCAGCTGATGCAGCGGTTCAGGTCCAGCCCGAACCGCTCGTGCGAGAGATCCACCGGTCGCGTCGGATTCCGGTAGGCGACGCGAACGTGGTCCACCCCGACCTCGGCCGCCATCTGCTGCAGCTCGCAGTGGCCGTTGGAGACACACACCGCGCAGACGTGGTTGCCCTCGGCGAAGAGCAGCTCGAGGAGCAGCTTGCGGTACTCGCGCAGCTGGGGGGTGTCGGTGTGCACGACCATCCCCTCCTCGACCTCGGTCATGCACGAGGTCTGCAGCCGCGCCCGGCCCTCCACCTCGACCAGGCAGAGCCGGCAGGCGCCCACGTCGGTGACGCCACCCAGGTGGCAGAGCCGGGGGATCTTGATCTCGTTGTGCCAGGCGACGGTGAAGATGCTCTGGCCCGCTACTCCGGTGACCATGCGCCCGTCGATGGTGAGCGTCTTGACGGTCATGGCCTCGGCGGCTCCTTCTTCATCCGCGCGGCGAACTCCTGGGGGAAGTACTTCAGGGCGGTCATCACTGGATTTGGTGCGCTCTGGCCAAGGCCGCAGAGGCTGGTGTTGCGGAGCAGATCGGCCAGCGCCTTCAGCAGCGCGAGGTCCTCCTCGGTCGCCTCGGCGTCGCAGAACTTCTGGAGGAGCAGATGCATCTGCACCGTCCCTGCACGACAGGGCACGCACTTGCCGCACGACTCGTCCCGACAGAACTCCATGAAGTAGCGGGCCACGTCGACCATCGAGGTGGCCTCGTCCATGACGATGAGCCCGCCCGAACCCATCATCGAGCCCACCGCCACCAGCGACTCGTAGTCCACGGGCACGTCGAGCAGATGTTCGGGCACACAGCCACCGGAGGGGCCTCCGGTCTGGATGGCCTTCACCTTCCCACCGCCGGCGATGCCGCCCGCCATCTCGTTGACGATGCGCCGCACCGGCGTGCCCATCGGCACCTCGATGAGCCCGGTGAGCTCGGTCTTCCCTGCGACCGCGAACACTTTGGTGCCCTTCGACTTCTTGGTACCGATGTTCGCGAACCAGTCGCCGCCGTGGGAGATGATCGGCGCGACGTTGGCGAAGGTCTCCACGTTGTTGATCAGCGTCGGCTTGCCCCACAGCCCCTTCTCCGGCGGGTAGGGCGGCCGGGGGCGGGGCTCGCCGCGCTTGCCCTCGATGCTGGCGATCAGCGCCGTCTCCTCGCCGCAGACGAAGGCACCGGCGCCAATGCGGATCTGCACCGAGAAGTCGAAGGTGGTGTCGAGGATGCGCGCCCCGAGCAGGCCCTCCTTCTCCGCCTGCTTGATGGCGGTCTGGAGCCGGCTGATGGCCAGCCCGTACTCACCGCGGACGTAGATGTAGCCGTGGCGTGCGCCCACGCCGTAGGCGGCAATGGCCATGCCCTCCAGCACCCGGTGCGGGTCGCCCTCCAGCACGCTGCGGTCCATGAACGCGCCCGGGTCGCCCTCGTCGGCGTTGCAGACCACGTACTTGACGTCGTTCTCCTGCTTGGCGACCAGCTGCCACTTCACCCCGGTGGGGTAGCCCGCGCCACCGCGGCCGCGCAGCCCGGAGCGCGTCACCTCGGCCACCACCTCGGCCGGCTTCATCTGGGTCAGCGCCTTGGCCAGCGCCGCGTACCCGCCAGCGGCGACGTAGGAGTCGATGCGCTCGGGGTCCACCTTCCCGGCGTTCTCCAGGACGATGCGGAGCTGGCCGGCGAAGAACGGGTGGGTCTCGAAGCTGACCTTCCGCGTCTGGAGGGAGGGCGCGGGCACGCCGTCGACCAGCCCCGGCGCATCGTCGCCGGTCACCTGGAGGAAGAGCGCACCGTCGCTCTCGCGCTTCACCAGCGGCCCCTTGCTACACAGGCCCATGCACCCGGTGCCGACCACCTCGACGGCCTGACCGCCGGCCTTCGCCCGCGCCTGCATGCCGGCCTTGAGCGTGTCGCTTCCGATGGACTGGCAGCTCGCGGCGGTACAGACGTGGAGGCGCTCGCGGAACGTCGCGATGCGCTCCCGCTCGGCGTCGGCCCGGTCCACGAGGTCGTCAGGGTTCATGCCCATCTCAGGCCCCCACCTCGTCCAGCGTCTTCTCCAGCGTCGCCACCGAGAGCTTGGGAAGGATGCGACCGTCGAGCACCACCACCGGGGCGAGGCCGCACGAGCCGATGCACCGGGCCTGCTGGATGCCGAGCTTTCCCGGCTCGCCGCGCGCGGCGGCCAGCTGG
>Ga0335084_10005438_pt1 | contig 12598 bp, 10 predicted proteins | sample Lox_Sample_44_FD_206721 | JGI IMG/M metagenome (GOLD analysis project Ga0335084, IMG submission 206721) | Soil microbial communities from Loxahatchee National Wildlife Refuge, Florida, United States - Lox_Sample_4.4 | ecosystem: Environmental > Terrestrial > Soil > Wetlands | place: USA...
GGCCGCAGGCCGTAGACATGGTTCCAGCCCGCGGGGTTGCGCAGGCTGCCCATGAAGTCGGAGCCGTCGGCCACCGGCAGCAGCCGCTGCGCCAGGCACACCGCGGCACCGCCGCTGGAGCCGCCGGCGCTGAGCGCGGGATCCCACGCGTTGCCGGTGGTGCCGAACAGGCTGTTGTAGGTGTGCGAGCCGAGCCCGAACTCCGGCAGGTTGGTCTTGCCGATCACGATGCAGCCCGCCGCCTTCATCCGCTGCACCATCACGCTGTCGACGCGCGCGACGTTGTCCTTCAGCAGCGTGCAGCCATAGGTGGTGGGGAAGCCGGTGGCACTGGCGGCATCCTTGATCGCCTGCGGCATGCCGTGCATCCAGCCGCGGCTGGCGCCGCGCGCCAGCTCGGCGTCGCGCTGCGCCGCCTGGGCCAGCAGCGCGTCGCCGTCGGCGAGGTTGACGATCGCGTTGAAGCGCGGGTTCAGGCGATGGATGCGCGCGAGATACGCGCGCATCACCTCGACGCACGACACCTCGCGCGCATGGATCGCGCGCGACAGCGCATGCGCGTCGAGGTCGGTGATCGGGTCGCCCACGATCGCAGTCCGATCACATCAGCTTGCGCAGGTCGGGCCGCGGGATCGGCCGCACCGATTCGTAGGCGCGCGCTGCGCGCAGCACCAGCGCGTCGCCGAACATCGGGCCGACGATCTGCAACCCGATCGGCAGGCCGCCTTGCGTGAGCCCGCACGGGATCGTGCAGGCCGGCTGCTGCGTCAGGTTGAACGGGTACGAGAACGGCGTCCAGCCGAGCATCGCGGCGGTGCTGAACGGCGTGTGGCCCGCGGGACGCGCGTCGAACGCCGGCACCGCGACCGCCGGCGTGACCAGCAGGTCGAAGCGCTGCATGAACTGGCGCATCGAGGAGCCGAGCGCGCCGCGGCGCAGGTGCAGGCGCTGCACCTCGAGCGCGCTGATGCGGCCGCCGAGCTCGGCCTCGGCACGGAAGTCGGGGTCGGTGAGCTTCTGCTGCGCGGGCGTCAGCGTGTTCCACAGCGTCCACGCGCCGACGAACCACAGGCCGCAGGTGATCTCCAGCGGGTCGTCGAAACCGGGGTCGGTGGCTTCGACCTGCGCGCCGAGCGTTCGCAGATCGTCGACCGCCTTCGCGCACGCCGCGGCGACCTCGGGGTGCACGTTCTTCGCGTAGCCGAGCGCCGGTGACCAGGCGACGCGCAGGCCGCGGATGCCGTCGTTGAGCCCGACGCTGTAGTCGCGGCCGTCGTACGGCAGCGAGGTCCAGTCGCGCGCGTCGGGTTGCGCCAGCACGGTCAGCATCAGCGCGGCGTCGCGCACGCTCATCGTGTGCGGCCCGAGGTGCGCGACGGTGCCGAACGGCGACAGCGGATGCGCCGGCACGCGGCCGAAGCTCGGCTTCAAGCCGAAGTTGCCGCAGAACGCGGCCGGGATGCGCACGCTGCCGGCACCGTCGGTGCCCACCGACAGCGGCCCTAGGCCGGCGGCCACCGCGGCGGCCGTGCCGCCGGAGGAGCCACCGGGCGTCTTGCTCGGGTCCCAAGGGTTGCGCGTGATGCCGGTGCGCGGCGAGTTGGTCTCGCCCTTGCAGCCGAACTCCGGCGTGCTGGTCTTGCCGAGCAGCACCGCGCCGGCCTCGCGCAGGCGCGCGCTGGCCGGCGCGTCGGTGTCCCAGGGCTGGTCGGCGTCGACCGTGTGGCTGCCGCGCAGCGTCGGCCAGCCCTTGGTGAGGATCAGGTCCTTGATCGACGTCGGCACGCCGTCGAGCGCGCCGCACGGTTCGTTCCTTCGCCAGCGCGCCTCGCTGGCGCGGGCGCTGGCCAGCGCGTCGTCGGGCGCGACGTGGCAGTAGGCGAGCAGTTTCGGGTTCATGCGGTCGATGCGCGCCAACACGGCTTGCGTGGCCTCGACCGGAGAGGCCTGGCGCGAGCGGTAGAGCGCCAGCAGGTCGCTGGCCGTGCATTCGGCGAGATCGGTGGGCGTCACGGGCTTCTCCGGCGCAATGGCACTGCTCGCATCTTCGACCGAACCGGCTGCGGGGTCGCCCGGGGTTGCCCGGATGCGATCACGGCATGATGGCCGGCGCGGAGGTTGCCGATGAAGCTCGTGATCGCGCAGATGAAGCATGAGACGAACACCTTCTCGCCGGTGCCGACGCCGCTGGCGCGCTTCGCGCGCGGCGGCGGTGTGCCGCCCGAGGGTGACGCTGCAGTGGTGGCCTACCGCGGCACCGGCTCGGCGATCGCGGCGTTCATCGATCTGGCCGAGCGCGCCGGCGCGCGCTTCACGGTGCCGATCGCGGCGTCCGCGGCGCCGAGCGGGCCGGGGGACGACCCGGCCGACCAGCACATCGCGGGCCGCATCGTCGAGGCGGTGGCCGCCGGCTGCGACGCGGTGCTGCTCGACCTGCACGGCGCGATGGTGACGCGGCGCTTCGACGACGGCGAGGGCGAACTGCTGCGCCGCATCCGCGCGGTGGCCCCGCAGGTGCCGATCGGCGTCGCGCTCGACATGCACACCAACCTCTACGACGCGATGGGCGAGCATGCCAGCGTGATCGCCGGCTACCAGACCTATCCGCACGTCGATGTCTACGAGACCGGCCTGCGCGCGGGCCGCGCGACGCTGGCGCAGCTCGCGGGCCGGGCCAGGCCGACGATGGCGTGGGGCCGCCAGCCGATGCTGCCGCACGTGATGCGCCAGGGCAGCGACGACTCGCCGAACCGCGAGCTGCAGGCGCGCTGCCGCGAGATGGAGGCACAGGGGGCCCTGTGTGCGAGCATGTTCGTCGGCTTTCCGAATGCCGACATCGAGTTCGCCGGCCTGTCGGCGGTGGTCGTGACCGACGGCGACGCGGCGCTCGCGCGACGCTGGTGCGACGAATTGCTCGAGCGCGCGTGGTCGGCGCGCGCGCAGTTCGTCTACACCCCCGAGCCGCTGGAGCGCTCGATCGCCCGTGCGCAGGTGCTGGCCGCCGCCAGGCCCGCGGACAGCGGCCCGATCGTGCTGCTCGACCACTGCGACAACTGCGCCTCGGGCGGCACGATGGACACGATGACCGTGCTCGGCGCGATGCTCGATGCCGGCCTGCGCGACGCCGCCGCATTCGCGATCTTCGACCCGCAGGCGGTGCAGCAGCTGATCGCCGCCGGCGTCGGCGCGCAAGTCAGCCTGCCGCTGGGCGGCAAGCTCGACATGCCGTCGCTGCAGCTGAAGGGCGCGCCGCGCGTGGTCAGCGGCCGCGTCCGGCTGATCGCCGACGGCCGCTACCACAACGTCGGCCCGATGGCGCGCGGCGAGCTGCAGACCATGGGGCCGACCGTCGTGCTCGACAGCGGCGGCATCGAGATCGTCGTCATCTCGAACCACGTCGAGCCGCACGACCTGGCCGCGTTCACCGCGGCGGGCATCGCGCCGCAGCACAAGACCTTCGTGATGCTGAAGAGCCGCGTGCACTGGCGCGCCGGCCTGAAGTCGCTCGCGCACGCGGTGGTCGAGTGCAACGGCAGCGGCGTCTGCACTTCCGACTACGCGGCGTTGAGCCATCGCCGCGTGCGGCGGCCGATCCATCCGCTCGATCCGCTCTGACGCGCGCTCGCGCCTGCCGTCACGGCCGCGTGCGGATCGACGGCGGCAGATGCCGCCAAGGCAGATCGCCCGGGTCGGCCGCCATCGGCCCTGCGGCCTTGGCCACCAGCACGTGGCTGGCGTGCGGCTGGAAGTCGGCGCGGAAATGGTTCGAGCTCTTGACGACGACGATGCGCATCTGCTCGGCGTGAATACCGACCATGCGCAGCAGCTGGCGGTCGAGCAACTGCTTCTTGCCGCTGGTCACCGCGATGCGGATGCCGTCGATCTCGAGGCACGCGCTGGGCCCGAGCTGCACCGTGAGGCCGGTCATCATCGGGCCGGTCAGCGTGCAGCGGCCGTCGCTGACCTGCACGACCCTGAAGCGGCCGGCCAGCGGCGGATCGCTCGGCGCACCAGTGAAGGTGGGCACCGCGGTACCGAGCGCGAGGTCGAGCTCGGCGCCGACCCCGGCGTCGCACGCCGCGCGCGCGGCTCGCGGGTCGGACAGCAGGCCGAGCGCGACCTGCCCGGGATAGTGGCGGCCGGCGCCGTGCGCGCGCAGCGCGTGCAGCATGCCGGTGGTGTTGCCGTCGCCGCCGGCGCCGGGGTTGTCCTGCGTGTCGGCGATCACCACCGGCAGGGTGGCGGCGGCCGCCAGCGCGATCGCCTGCGTGACCGCGTCGCGCGCGCTCAGCACCTGCTGCTGCCACTGCGCCGGCTCGGCCGCGGCGGCATGGAAGCGCTCGACGGTCGCGTGCGCGTGCTCGCCGTGGCCCCACACCATCGGCGCACACTCGTCGAAGTCCGACGCCGGAAAGCCCATGCAGAAGCTGAGCACGGTGTCGTGCCGGCGCTCGAGCGCGGCCAGCTCGTCGTACAGGCCCTGCGCCGGCGCCTGCAGCGTGCTCTGCGCGTTCAGCGGAATCAGGAACGGCAGCCGTCGCGCGTGCAGCGGCTCCTTGCGGCCGGCCTTCAACCGCCGCGCCAGCAGCGTGGCCGCGCGCTCGCCGGTGGTGGCCATGTCGACGTGCGGATAGCTGCGGTACGCCACCAGCGCGTCGGCCTCGCGCAGCATGCGCTGCGTGACGTTGGCATGCAGGTCGAGGCTGGCGACGATCGGCAGCTCGGCGCCGACGATCGCGCGCAGCCGCGCCAGCAGCTCGCCCTCGCTGTCGGGTGCGTGCTCGGCCACCGCCGCGCCGTGCAGGTCGAGGTAGATCGCGTCGAGCCCGTGCGTGCGCGCAGCCGAGGCGTCGTCGCAGATCGCGCCGGCGATGCGCTCGAACGCGTCACGGGTGACGAACGACGACGGGATCGCGCCGGCCCACGCCGACGGCAGCAGCGTCCAGCCGAGCGTGCGCGCCGCGTCGATGAAGCCGCCGATCGGGATGTTGATGCCGGCCAGCCGCTGCAGCATCGCCGGGCCGCGCTCGAACGCGGGGAACGAGTCGCCGCGCGTGAACGCGGCCCAGTCGGCCAGGCTCGGCGCGAAGGTGTTGGTCTCGTGCTGGTAGCCGGCAACGAGGACGCGGGTCATCGGCAGCGCGGGAACGTTCTGTGCCGTCAGCCACGCCGCGGCAGCGCCGCGGCCTGCTCGCCGACGTCCCAGAACAGCCCGGTCATCATCAGCAGACCCTCGCGGATCACCGCTGGCAGCACGTGCTCGTCGGGCGCGTGCTGCGAGCACGCCGGGTACGAATGCGGCACCCACACCGTCGGCAGGCCGAGGATGTCGGCGAACACGTCGTTGGGCAGCGAGCCACCGAGGTTGGGCAGCAGCACGGGCCTTTGGCCGGTGGTCTGCTCGATCGAGCGCAGCGCCAGGCGCACCCAGTCGTTGTCGGGGTCCAGCCGCGTGGCGGCCATCACCACCGGCTCGCTGACTTGGATGCCGGCGAAGCCGCGCTCGCGCAGGTGCGCCAGCACGTGGCGGCGCAGGTTCGCGGCGTCGGTGCCGACCACGAAGCGCAATTGCAGCGTCGCGCGCGCCTCGTGCGGAATCGCGTTGACCGGCTGCGCGGCGTTGCCGACGCCGATCGCCAGCACCTCGAGCGTGTTCCAGCCGAACACGCGCTCGGCCGGCGTGAGGCCCGGCTCGCCCCAGTCGGCGTCGACCGCCGGGTCACCGGGGCCGCCGCCGACCTCGACATCGGCCAGCGCGCGCCGCACGGCAGGCGGTATCGGCGGCGGCCGCAGCGCCGCGATCGAGATCGCACCACGTGCGTCGACCAGGCTGGCGATCGCGTTCGCGAGCACCGTGCCCGGGTTGCGCAGCAGGCCGCCCCAATTGCCCGAGTGGTGGCCGCCGTCGCGCAGCTTCAGCGTGAGGTCGAAGTTGGCGACCCCGCGCGTGCCGAGGTACACCGTGGGCCGGTCGGCGCGCAGGCGCGGCCCGTCGCTGGCGATCAGCGCGTCGGCGCGCAGCGCATCGCGCTGCGCGCGACAGAACTCGGCCAGGCCGGGCGAGCCGGTCTCCTCACCCATCTCGACCAGCCACACCAGGTTGAAGCCGAGGCGTCCGCCGCGCGCCGCGCGCACCGCCTGCAGCGCGGCGATGTTGATGCTGTGCTGGCCCTTGTTGTCGGCGCTGCCGCGGCCGTACCAGCGGTCGTCGCGCGCGCTCAGCGTCCACGGGTCGAGGCCGTCGCGCCAGCGGCCTTCGAGCCCGCGCACGACGTCGCCGTGGCCGTACACCAGCACCGTGGGCAGCGCGGTGTCCTCGATGCAGCGGCCGACCAGCAACGGCTGCGCACCGGGCAGCGGGTTGTCGCACACCTCGCTGCGCACGCCCAGCGCCAGCAGCGACGGCGCGATCTCGTCGCGCAGGTAGGCGCGCAGCTCGGCTGCACGCTCGGGGTTCTGGCTCTCGGTGCGGTGCGCGATGCGGCGCGCCAGCGTGCGCTGGAACTCGCCGCTGTCGAACAGGCCCGCAGCCGTGGCCAGCGCGCTGGCGCGCGAAGGCATCGCTGCGGCACTCACGCGGACTTGGCCAGCAGCGTGAAGTGCTCGACGTGCGGCGGCTGCGCGAAGAACGGGCCGACGATGGCGCGCCACTGCGCGAACAGCGGGCCCTGCCGGAAGCCGATCGTGTGGTCCTCGAGCGTGTCCCAGAAGATCATCAGCACGTAGCGCTCGGGCGACTCGATGCCCTTGTTGACCTTGAAGCCGCGGCAGCCCTTGGCCTTGCTGACGACGGTGGCGAGGCCGCGCTGGATCGCCTCGTCGAAGGCGGCCTGCTGGCCCGGCGCGATGCGGATGTCGGCGATTTCGAGAATCATCGTGCGCTCCGTGGTGAGCGCCACATCATGCCAGCGCCGGCCCGCCGCCGCGGGGCCGGCACGCCTACAGGGGCAGGCCCACGTAGTTCTCGGCCAGCGCCTTCGACGCGGCCTCGGAGTTCACCAGGTAGTCGAGCTCGGCCAGCTGCACCTTGCGCTCGAACGTGCCGTGCGCCGGGAAGTTGTGCATCAGCGAGGTCATCCACCACGAGAAGCGCTCGGCGCGCCAGATGCGGCGCAGGCAGCGCGCCGAGTAGTGCTCGAGCCCGCTGGCGTCGCCGCGGTAGTGCGCGGCGAGGCCCTGCGCGAGGTAGCCGACGTCGGTGGCGGCCAGGTTGAGGCCCTTGGCGCCGGTGGGCGGCACGATGTGGCCGGCGTCTCCGGCCAGCATCAGGCGGCCGAAGCGCAGCGGCTCGGCGACGAAGCTGCGCAGCGGCGCGATGCTCTTCTCCAGCGACGCCCCGGTGACCAGGCGGGCTGCCGCCTCGGTGGGCAGCCGCGCGCGCAGCTCGTCCCAGAACGCCTGGTCCGACCACTGCTCGACTTGGTCGGCGAGCGAGCACTGCACGTAGTAGCGGCTGCGGGTGCGGCTGCGCATGCTGCACAGCGCGAAGCCGCGGTCGTGGTTGACGTAGATCAGCTCGTGCGACACCGGCGGCACGTCGGCCAGCAGGCCGAGCCAGCCGAACGGATAGACCTTCTCGTGCAGCGTGATGCGGTCCTTCGGCGCGCTGGCGCGGCACACGCCGTGGAAGCCGTCGCAGCCGGCGATGAAGTCGCACTCGATCGTGTGGCTCTGACCGTGCTGGCGATAGCGCACGCTGGGCTTGCTGCTGTCGAAGTCGTGCACGCTGACGTCATCGGCCTCGTAGATCGTGGCGCGGCCCGACGCCTGGCGCGCGTCCATCAGGTCGCGCGTGACTTCGGTCTGGCCGTACACCATCACGCGCTTGCCGGTCAGCGCGTGCAGGTCGATGCGGTGGCGCTGGCCGCCGAAGCAGAGGTCAAAGCCGTCGTGCGGGAGGCCTTCGGCGTGCATGCGCGCGCCGACGCCGACCTCGTCGAGCAGGTCGACCGTCACCTGCTCGAGCACGCCGGCGCGGATGCGGCCGAGCACGTAGTCGGCGCTGCGTTGCTCGACGATCACGTTGTCGATGCCGGCCTGGCTCAACAAGGCGCCGAGCAGCAGCCCCGACGGGCCGGCGCCGACGATCGCAACCTGGGTGCGCATGGGGGTCTCCTCAACGGGCGCGAGGCCCACAGCGTAGGCAGCGCGGGCGTCGACCTCAATGGACGGATGGCACCAGGTCTTTCACAATTCGAACATCGCCCTGCGCCGCACGAAGCATGTCCGCCGTCCACGCCCCGGGGCTGCCCACCTACACGCTGTACGGCGAGGCCGACGATCGACCGGCGATCGACTGGCTGCACCACGAGTCGATCGCCGAGCGCAGCCGCCGGCACGGCTGGGAGATCCAGCTGCACCGGCATGCATCGCTCTTTCAAATTCTGTACATCGGCGGCGGCGGCGGTCGGGCCACGATCGACGGCGCGGTGTGGCCGCTGCGCGGCCCCTGCGTGCTGAGCGTGCCGGCGCTGGTTCCGCACGGCTTTCGCTTCCGCCCGGGCATCGACGGCAGCGTGTTCACGATCCTGCAGGCCCATGTCGAGCAGGTGCTGGCGGCGGCGCCGGCGCTGCCGCAGCGCCTGCTGCAGCCGCGCGTGATCGCGCTGCACGGCGACGCTGCGGCAGCGGTCGGCCGCGCGGTGGCGCAGCTGAAGAACGAGTTCGTCAGCACGCAACCGTGGCGCGCACTGGCCATCGATGCGGCGCTGTGCGCTCTGCTGGTGGCTTTCGAGCGGGCGGCGCCGCGGGTCGAGGCGCAGCGCGCGCTGCGCGGCTCGCGCGCGGCGCTGCACCTGGAGCGCTACCGCGAGCTGGTCGATGCCTCGTACCGGACCCAGCCGTCGCTGGCCGAGCTGGCGCGGCAGCTCGGCATCACGCCGACGCAGCTCAACCGCGTGTGCCGCCAGCTCACCGGCCGGCCGGCGCTGGCGCTGCTGCACGCGCGGGTGCTGCTGGAGGCGCAGCGCGACCTCGCGTACACGACGCTGAGCGTCAAGCAGATCGCGCTCGGCCTCGGCTTCGGCGACGCCGGCTATTTCACGCGCTTCTTCCAGCGCCTGTGCGGCCGCACGCCGACGCAGTGGCGCGGCCAGGCCTACGCGGCGCGGGCGTGATCGGCGCGCCGCCGCGCGCCGTGCGCCCGACGACGCTCAGGCGGCGCGCGCCTGGTCGACCTGCGCGTAGACGCCGCCGAAGCGGTTGCCGAGAAAGTCGGCGAGCGCGACGTCTTCCTGGCGCACGAAGCCGCGCTGCGGCAGCCGGCCCTGCGCCAGCAGGTCGAGCATCGCGCACGCCGCCGACGCGGTGGTCACCTGGATGCCGCTGCGCAGCTTGCCGGCCAGCACCTGCGCGTAGATCTTGCGCGCGTAGGTTTCCTGCATCAGGCGACCGTCGCGCCAGCCGCTGACGGTGACGAAGATCACCACCACGTCCTGCATCGTCGCCGGCACCGCGTTCTCGAGGATGTCCTTCAGCAGGTCGCGCCGCTCGCGCAGCCGCAGGTCGTGCAGCAGCGCCTTCATGATCGCGGCGTGGCCGGGGTAGCGGATCGTGCGGTAGTTGAGCGTGCGCAGCTGGCCTTCGAGCGTCTCGGCCAGCGTGCCGAGGCCGCCGGAGGTGTTGAACGCCTCGTACTGCACGCCGTCGAGCGCGAACTCCTCGCGCTCCTCGAGCGCCGGCACCTCGACGCGGCGGCCGTCGACGATGGCCTCGCACGGCTCGATGTACTCGTTGATGACGCCCTCGGTGCTCCAAGTCAGGTTGTAGTTCAACGCGTTGCTCGGATAGGCCGGCAGCGCGCCGACGCGCATGCGCACGCTGTCGAGCTTGTCGAAGCGGCGCGCGAGGTCGGCGGCGACGATCGAGATAAAGCCCGGCGCCAGCCCGCACTGCGGGATGAACGCGCTGTCGGCACCCGCCGCCAACTCGCGGATGCGGCGGGTGGCGGCGACGTCTTCGGTGAGGTCCAGATAGTGCGTGCCGGCGGCGCGTGCCGCCTCGGCGATGCGCGTGGTCAGGTGAAACGGCGCGGCGCTCAGCACCGCGAAACGACCGTCCAGCGCGCGCCGCAGCGCGGCGGCGTCGCCGACATCGAGCTGCTGGGTGGCCAGCTGACGCGTCGGCGACACGCTGGCCAGCGCGGTGAACGCCTGGTCGGCCAGCGTCACACGGTAGTCGCCGCCCGCGTGCGCGAGCAGATCGGCAGCGACTTGGCCGATCTTGCCGGCTCCGACGATCAGGATGTCTTTCATGGGCGCGCTCCCAGGCAGGCGGTGATGCCCGAGATTTTCGGGCCGATCCGAGCAGACTGAACAATTCACTTTGACGATCCGCCAGGAATTGCTCGTCATTTCGCCGACAATGTCGTCGATGGGCACAGTCCGGCTCGACGCCACCGACCACGCGCTGCTCGCGCTGCTGCGCGAGAACGCGCGCTTCGCGACCTCCGAGCTGGCGCGCCGGCTCAAGCTCTCGCGCACCACGGTGCAAAGCCGGCTGGCGCGCCTCGAGCGCGAACGCGTGATCGCCGGCTACACCGTCAAGGTCAGCGCGCAGGCCGAGGCGGCTCAGGTTCGCGCGCACGTCCTGATCACGCTGGAGCCGCGCAAGGCGCTGGCCATCGAGAGTGCGCTGCGCCGCATCCCGGAATTGCGCACGCTGCACTCGGTGAGCGGCCCGTTCGACCTGATCGCCATCGTCGCTGCCGGTTCGATCGGCGAGCTCGACCACCTGATCGACCGCATCGGTGCGCTCGACGGCGTCGAGCGCACCACGTCGGCGATCGTGCTGTCGACGCGCATCGACCGTTGAGCGCGGCGAGGTCACGCGAGGCCGGCGTGCGCCGGCGCGCAGCGCAGCGGCCGCTGCACTTGAGCCCGCGTTGCGTGAGCCATCGCACGCGGCGCGCGAGCCGTGGGCAGCGCCCGCGCTGCGGCGGCCCAGCGGTTCAAGTTCGCCGTGCCGGCTGCCGATGTACGCGTCAGGCCGGCTGCCTGGCGGCGGGCCCACAAGGATCAATGATGTCGGCCAAGATCGCCGTCGATGAGTTGCGTGTCGGAATGTTCGTCCACCTCGACCTGAAGTGGTGGGCGCATCCGTTCGCGCTGTCGAGCTTCCGGCTGACCTCGCCCGACCAGATCGCGACGCTGCGCCAGTTGGGGCTGACGCACGTGCGCTGGAGCCCGGACAAGAGCGCGTTCGACGACGACACGCAGCCCGCCGTCGGCCACGAGCCCGCGGCGGCGCCGGCCGACGGCGCCGTCGCTGCGGCGCAGGCCGCGGCGGCCGCGACCAGCCCCGACGCCGAGGCGGCGGCGCCGGGTGCGAACGCGGGGGCGCCTGCTCACGCTGCGCTGGCGGCTGCCCACGGCAGTCGCTCCGACGCGGCACGTGCGCAGGAGCGGCGTCGGCAGCTGGCCGAACAGCGCGAGGCGAGCCGCCTGTGTGTCCGGCAGTACGGCGAGGCAGCCAAGTCGCTGAAGGCCGTCAACGACAGCGCATTCAGCCAGCCGATGGCGGCGCGCGAGGCGGCCGAAGGCCTGACGCGCGCGCTGCTGGACAAGATGATGGTGGACGGCGAGCTGTGCATCCGCGTGCTGTCGGAGGCGCGGCCCGATCGCGCCAGCGCACACGCGCTGAACGTGGCCGTCATCTCGATGCTGATGGGCCGCGTGTTCGGCTTCGACGACGGCGAGATGCTCGATGTCGGCGTCGGTGCCTTGCTGCACGACGTGGGCAAGCTCGAGCTGCCCGAGCGCCTGCGGCATCCCGACCAGCACGCGTCGGCGGCCGAGCAGGCAGGCTACCGCGAGCACGTGGCGCACGGCGTCGCCATCGGCAAGCGCATGGGGCTGAGCCCGGGCGCGCTGCTGGTGATCGGCCAGCACCACGAGATGGCCGACCGCACCGGCTTCCCGAACAAGCTGAGCGTCGACCGCATGAGCGCCGCCGCGCGCATCGTCGCGCTGGTCAACCGCTACGACAACCTGTGCGATCCGAGCCTGCCGGCGCACGCGCTGACGCCGCACGAGGCGCTGTCGCTGATCTTCGCGCAGACGCGCTCGAAGTTCGACGCTTCGATGCTCAACGCCTTCATCCGCATGATGGGCGTCTATCCTCCGGGCTCGGTGGTGCAGCTCACCGACGACCGCTTCGCGATGGTCGCCAACGTGAACTCGACGCGCCCGCTGAAGCCGCGCGTGCTGGTGTTCGACCCGCAGGTGCCCGCCGACGAGGCGCTGTACCTCAACCTTGAGCAGCACGCCGACCTCGGCATCCGGCGCAGCCTGCGCGCGCAGCAGCTGCCCGACGAGGCGCTGAAGTACCTGGCGCCGCAGCAGCGCCTGGTCTACTTCTTCGAGCCGGTGCCGCAGGTGCGGCCCCAGGTCGAGCACGGCATCGCCGCCTGAGCCTGCGGCGCTGTGCGCGCCGCGACGCAGACCCCCCCCGGGCGCCCGGGCGGCCCGGCCCGACGCCGGGTTCGGCCGGCGGGCAATCCGGATGCCCGCCGCCGTTTTTGCCCGTAAAGTCATGGCCGGAAACGTGTTGCAACGACGCCGCCATGAATCCGATCGAGAACCTGATCGAACGCAAGTTC